>Ga0129313_1000243_pt1 | contig 53330 bp, 57 predicted proteins | sample O1105metagenome_FD_94436 | JGI IMG/M metagenome (GOLD analysis project Ga0129313, IMG submission 94436) | Orangutan group fecal microbial communities from fecal samples from Wisconsin, USA - O1105 metagenome | ecosystem: Host-associated > Mammals > Digestive system > Large intestine > Fecal...
GAGCAGGAGATCGGCAGAGTAGCAGGCACTCCGCTGACCGGGGAAGAAGTAGCCGAACTTCTGGACTTCGACATTTGCGATGCTGTGATCCTCCAGTTCGACCACGATATCGGTAATAAGCAGAGAGGATTCCGAACCGATCCGGGAGGAATCATTCGGAAGCACCTCCAGGATCTGTACCTGCTGGTGAAGAACCAGGGATAGGAAGTCCGAGAGGCGTTCCGGTGTATACTCCGGGTTCATGATCTCTTTAAAGAAGGCATCATACAGGATCTTCACACCCCGGACACCGGTGCAGAAGTCTAAGAATTCGGTCTGCTGTGCCTCCGACCACGAATGAAAGGTGCCGGTCAGTAGCTTATTAGAATGAATATCCTGAAGCACCGCATTACGGGAGCGGATCATAGGAAAATAGGTGTTCAGTTTATTGGAAAATGAATTCGATATTTGATTGGACAAAGATAAACCTCCTCGTAGTGTATAAAACATATAGTGAATAGGCGTTGGGTAATAATTTGTGATAGTTTCTTGAATCTGCAGAATTCAATATTAAAGAAAATTGATATCTTTATAGAATACAATACACCACTAAAGTAAATATGTCAAATAAAAAATAAATATATTTACATCCAAAGAAGTTAGGAGGAGTTGTAAATGGTAATATATATAAGTATTTAGAAAGCCACCTGCAATGCAGGTGGCACAGACTGTAATGTAAACAAAGATAGTATGTGTAATTTAGGATGAGGCTGATTCAGGTGCAGTAAGTGGGAGTAAGGTTGGGTTCAGATTTGTCAGATTGCTCTGTTTAGCTTGACGCAGCAGAAACTTATAACGAACCTGTACTGCGTTTAGTTCATAGATATAGCAGTCAATCAGATCCGGATCTGTCATATTTTCCAGATTCAGGAGGGTATCTGCATGAGCGCGTTTGGTACGTTCAATTTCCTGCAGAAGTTCTTGACGTTTCTTTTCCTCCTGTAGTTTTTGACATTTCTTTTTTGTCATGATATTCCACCACCCTTTTCTACAGTATAAACAAAAAATGTATATATATTCCAGAGAACAAAGAATTTTTGTAAAGGCGTGATCTGCTATTTAATATAGAAGAAAACACAAAGATAAAAATGTACAAAAATATTTGCGATTTGTATTTACAAATGTAAAATAATATTATATACTAATAAAACAGTAAAGAAAATTTTGAAGGTGAGGCGTAGGGTGATGAAAGAAGGATGATAAAAGGAATTTTATTGATTGTAGTTATTTTTGCAGTGCTGTTTGACCTGAGAACATATCGGATTCCGAATCGTTTGCTTCTGTGCGGATTGATAGCAACAGAGGTGTCCACACTGATAGCGGGTGGATGGAGACAATTGGGAATATCGGTTTTGGGAATTGTACTTCCGATTCTTCTTTTGTTTTTATTATATCAGCTAAGGGTATTAGGAGCAGGAGATATTAAGCTGTTTGCTGTTATAGGTGGGGGCATAGGGCCTGGTGTGTGGAAGGTGATTCTGTATTCATTTATAGTCGGAGGCGTTCTGGCATTGATACAAATGGTGTACCACCATAATTTGGTGAGTCGTATACATTACTTCTGGCAGTATATTCAAGGATTCTTCTATCGTGGACAGATCGTTCCATATTTCAGTGGATTTGAGAAAGGTGAAAGAAGGAATGTACTTCATTTTAGTATACCGATATTAATTGGATATATATTCTGGTTATTGAAAGGATGGGTATGACATGACAGGTGTAAGAATATTGCTGTGTGACAAAGAAGAAGCATTTTCTGTGACACTCATGAACTTTATAAATCGCAGCGGGCAGCTTCCCGGATTTGTTATGGCATTTACACAGAGACAGGAAGCAGAAGAATATCTGGCGGAACATGGGGCAGAGTTGCTGATGATAGGAAAGGGCATGATTGACGCAAACTGGGAGCAGTATCCGATACCAAGGATCTGGATGACAGAAGATGGAAACAATCCCGGGATTCGAGATACGGATGCGTGTATTCCAAGGTGTTCGCCGGTGTCTGACTATATTCAGACGGTGCATCGGGTACTGAGTAAAGGTGCATCTTGTATTTATATGGCTGGTGGGTGTAAATGCAAGGCTGTATTTGCCCCATATGGAAGATGCGGAAAGACGATGCTGGCACAGGCAATATGCCGGGAAGCTGTGGAAGAGGATACGGGTCGGAAGCAAAGCTGTATTTATTTGGGCTGGGAAGAATATGGAGAGGACCCGACCGGAGTCGGAATGGAGGAACTGCTGTATAGTATAAAACTAAGACGTGAAAATCTGTCCATGCGGTTGAAGAGTCTGGCAGATGCTGAACGGGGATATGATTATTTATCAGGTGCAGGAGATTATCTGGAACTGCGGGAGCTGAGTCGGGAAGATGTGAGTTGGTTTCTGAATCAGATCCGAAAGGAAGGTTATTATGATCAGATAGTCATAGATATTGGAAGTGGAAGTCTGGCAGATCTGAAGATTTTGATGGAGTTTGATACCATTTATTTTCCATATATGGAGGAACGGTGGTTTCAAAGCCGGTTACAGTCTTTTCGGCTTCGAATGGAACGACTGGGAATATGGAAAGACTTGCAGGGAATCTGTTATCTGGTACCCATGAAGATAAGTGCAGGTGGGCAGGAATGGACACAACTGGAGGAGCGGAGGATCAATGGAGAACTGAAACGGCTATGTGAGATGGAGGCTGGTTGAATGCATCAGAAACGGCAGATATGGCAGGAAATAGAGATGGCTGTTCAGGAAGCGTGCAGTGGACAGCCGGATATGCAGGAGGTCGAGATACGGGAAATTATTGATCAGGTGATCCTGGAATATTCGCAACAGGAATATATTCCCCTAAAGAAAAAGCTGCAAATCAGTGAGCAGGTATATGACGCCATAAGAGGGTATGACTGTCTGGAAGAACTATTAAGGCAAAAAGATATTACAGAGATTATGTTGAATGGATATGATTCCATTTTTATAGAACGACAAGGGGTTCTGGAAAGCTGGGAAGGTGGATTTTCCTCAAAAGAGCGATACATGGATGTAATTCAGCAGATCGTAGCATCTTGTAACCGCATTGTGAACGAGAGCACGCCGATTGTGGATGCACGCTTGGAGGATGGTTCCAGAGTAAATGTTGTATTGCCTCCGGTCGCTTTGGATGGAGCGGTTATGACAATACGGCGATTTCCGGATGTTACCTATACGATGAAGGATTTGGTAAGGAAAGAGATGCTATCGGATGAAGTGGCAGATATATTGAAGGTGTTGGTAAAGAGCAAGTATAACATACTGATATCCGGTGGAACCGGATCAGGAAAGACCACATTCCTGAATGCTTTGACAAACTTTATTCCGGTGACAGAGCGACTGATCACGATTGAGGATTCTGCCGAACTGCAGATACAACAGATACCGAATCTGGTACGAATGGAGGTGAGAAATGCCAATATTGAAGGACGAAATGCAATCGGAATGAAAGATTTGATTCGCAGTTCGCTACGGATGCGGCCGGATCGAATTATTGTGGGAGAGGTGCGGGGAGAAGAAGCCGTTGATATGTTACAGGCGATGAACACCGGACACAGTGGTTCGCTGACGACCGGACATGCGAATTCTGCCAGGGATATGTTATATCGTCTGGAGACAATGGTACTTATGGGAATGGATATTCCGTTGTTAGCGATTCGCCAGCAGATTGCATCGGCAATTGAAATTATTGTGCATATAGGAAGAGTGCCGGGGGGCAAACGGAGAGTGCTGGAGTTAGCGGAGATTACGGGGATGGAACAAGGAGAGATCAAACTGCATACCTTGTACCGTTATCAGGAAGGGACGAAAATACAGGAATCGGATCCGGAGATTCCGGAACAAAAGTTGAGACAGGAAACTGTGTGTTGGAAACGGATAGAAGGGATACAGCATGATGAAAAAATGGAAACGGCAGGATATATGGAAGCATATCGGCAGATACAGGAAACCGGAATATGGGATAGTACTGATAGGGATGGCGGCTAGCTGTATGGGAATTGGGTATTTGTTTTATGATTCCTGGATAGCGGGAGTTGTATTAAGTCCGTCAATCGGATTTTTTCTTCATTGGTATGAAGGGTGGAGAATCAAGCAGCAAAAAAAGTGCTACCTGATTGCATTTAAGGAGCTGCTATACGCACTGGCATCAAATTTGCGTGTAGGCTATTCCGTCGAAAATGCATGGAGGCGAATGCGAAAGGATCTGCAGTTGCTATACCCGGAAGATGAAGCCCTGATGAAAGATATCAGGGAGGTGGAAGAAAGTCTGGAACTCCACATTCCGATAGAAGTGGCGGTAGAGCGAATGAGCAAGAAACAGGAACTGGAAGAGGTTCAGAGCTTTTCGGAGGTCCTGGGTACGGCAAGACAAAGCGGAGGAAATCTGGTTCATATGATGGATAAAACAGCAGAGGTAATTGCGGAGAAGATAGAAGTCGAGCAGGAAATACAGACCATACTGTCAGGAAAGAAGCTGGAGCAGAAGATTATGTGTGGAATGCCGGTTTTGATGCTGTTATACCTTAGGGTGACCAATCCGATCTATCTGGAGCCGTTGTATCATAATGGACTGGGAATCATACTTATGACGGGCTGCCTGATAGGAACGCTTCTGGCTGCGTATTGGGGCAATCGTTTGGTTGGAATCGAGGTGTAGGATGAAGAAGATAGTTGAAAAAATATATCGATGGTTAAAGGATAGGGGGCTGCTTCGCCCAGACCGTATGAGGAGACAGATGAAGCAATTAAATTATAGAAGTACGGCTCAACTGGAGGAAGCAATCGATGCCTGTTATATCCGAAGAATACGAATGGTATGTGTCGTCGGACTGGTAACGCTTTTGTTGTCCTTGATTGCTGTTTGGATGGATTGCGCAGATGAAAAAGGTCTGGTGATCGAACGAAATGGATATGGGGAAGAGACCGGGCAGTATGATCTTGTTTATAAGGGAGAAGGTGGCGAAACAGAAGCGTTTGATGTCGAAGTTGCATCCGTACAATATTCTCCCGAAGAGCGGGAACAGGCATTTCAAGAGTCTTTTTCCTATCTGGAATCCAATATGCTCGGAGACAATCCGTCGATGCTGGAGATCAGAGAGAAGCTGGAACTTAAGAAAACCGTACCACGGGAGGGGATTACCGTTTCCTGGAGTAGTGACAATTATGAGCTTATAGATAGCAAGGGGATCGTTCATAACGAAGAAATTTCGGACAAACAAAAGGTATGTCTGGAACTGAAACTACAATATGAAGACTACGAGGAATGCAGATCCTATGAGCTATGGGTGGTACCCAGACTATATACGGAGGAAGAGCAACGGCTACGAAGTGTACAAAGAGCGGTTGAGGAGCGGTTAAAGGAGAATCCGTATGAGCAGGAGGTGGTGATACCGGATCGGGTGACAGGAGGGCAGATACAGGAGACAGGTCATAGAATGCCGGTATGTGTGATACTTCTGATCGTGGGAGGAAGTACATGCGGATTGCTTTGGATGCGCCCGAAAGAGGTGCTTGGGAAACAGGTGAAGAAACGAAAACAGACATTGTTAAGAGAGTATCCGAATCTGGTGAATCAGCTTTTATTGTATATAGGAGCCGGGACTACGATAAAGGGGGCTTTTGAACGGATGCTGCGAAGGTATGAACAGAAAGGGGAAACAACCGGATGCCTGTATCAGGAGCTAAAGTATATGTGGAATGATATGAAGCTTGGATGCTCACAGGAGCAGGCATATATAAATATGGGAAGACGTATTGGCCTGCTTCCGTATATGAAGTTTACGACACTGCTGGTACAGCAGATACAGAAGGGATCCGGAGGGATTACATTGCTACTGGAGCAGGAGGAGCATATGGCATTTGAGCAGAGAAAGCAACAGGCCAGAAAAAACGGAGAGGAGGTAGGAACCAGACTATTATTCCCAATGATACTGCTTATGATAATATCTATGATTATTGTGGCAGGGCCGGCAGTGATGAATTTTAATATTTAAAACCAAAAGGAGGATATAACAATGGAAATGATGAAAGAGTTTTTAGTAGGAGAACATTCTGAAGATGGAATGGGTGTGGTAGAGGTGCTGCTTATCATAGTGGTACTGATTGCGATGGTAATTATTTTTCAGGATCAGATCACACAATTGGTAAATAAGATCTGGAAGTCTATTAATCGGGATGCCGGTACCGTTTACCGGTAAAGACGGGGAGGCATATATGAAGAACAGGAATCGAGGAGAGCTATCAGTCTATTTATGTGCTATGACAGGGGTACTGCTCTTACTGCTGGTAACGATCATACAAGGTGTTCGAATCTGGGAAAGTAAGGCAAGGGGAGCCCAAGCCATGACAGGTGCGGTATACAGTCTAAAGGGAGATTATCAGCCGGAATTATTTCGACGATATCATATCTTTGCGATTGATGCGACTTATTATGGAAGAGGAGAAGGAACTATGGAGGCAAGGGCAGAGGAGTATCTGGATACGAACCTAAAATCCTCTGCCGGTCTATATACATATGAGATTACAAATGTTGAAATTCATAATAAAAAATATTTTATGGATGACGATCTGGCGGGTTTTTATACGCAGATGAAAGAGGATATGCGACTTCGATTTCCTGTGATAACGGCACAAACGGTATTAGGAAGTTATATGCAGGAAGAACAGGATGCGGAAGTATCCGATGAGCATATTAGCTGGCAGCAGGCAGGAGAAACATCGGATACTACGGAAATTCCGGAAGTGTTATCTGAGCAGGAACTACAGGACATGGGCTTAGACAAGATTATACGGGAACAGGGAATGGAACCGGAGTATGGAGTGACGCTAGAGGACCTGAAGAAGTTGAAACTGGCGGAACAAGGCTGGTTAAAGGATCCCCGACAGGTGTTGGAAACAATGGGATCAAACGCTGATATCCTTCAGATTGTAATACCGGAGAATGTAAACGAGGTATCGAAGGAGGCGGTTGTTACAGGAAAGCTTCCGTCCGGGGGACAGGCGTCCCATCTGGAGAATATTTGGAAGATGGAGCATTTGAGCGATGTGACCGATATGAAAAACTGGATTCAGGGAGATTTCGGTCGAATCCCTCATATCGAGGTGACAGAAAGCCGGGAGCTATATGGCGTAGGATATGCACTCGATTGCTTTCAACACGCAGAGTTGAAAACGATGGAAGAGGTGCAGGAAACGGATACAGCCGTGCCGATCGAAGAGGAAGCGCGAGGGGATGAGGAGAATCATGTTCTGACATGTGAATTGGAATATTTGATTGCCGGAGAGAATTCGGACTATAAGAATTTAGAAACAATAGCAGAACAGTTATGTATGATTCGAATGGTTCCGAATGCGGCATATGCATTTTCGGATGAGACCATGAAGAAGGAAGCTCTGGCAGCGGCAGTCCTGATTTTGACACCGCTGGGTGTACCGGAACTGGCAGAACCGGCATCTTATGTACTTTTGGGATGCTGGGCATATGGAGAAAGTCTTCTGGATGTCAGAAGGCTGCTCCATGGGGAGTCTGTACCACTGTTTAAGGATGAGACAAGCTGGCGACTGTCCCTGAATGGTCTGTCCGAGCTGGCAGATGCCGATTATAAGGAGGATGGAAAGGCTGGAGAGCAGGGGCTTTGTTACGAGAATTATTTGGCAGTGTTACTGCTGATGCAGACGGATTCGGATATAAAGTATTACCGTATGCTGGATGTGATGCAGTTAAATATACAGGAAACAGAGCCGAACTTTCAGATCAGTCACTGTATCTATGAGTTCCAAATACAGGCAGAGATCCGGGAAGGACGAAAAAGCTGGTATCTGAAGGAAACGGGTTCTTATATAAAAACAGCGGATGACAGATGATGTATGAAGGAAAGAGATAAACAAGGAAGGGGGTGCTCTGAAATGCACACTGTTTTGTATGGTTTATTAACCGATTCGGGTCGGTATGGTCACTTATCTTTAATAACAAAAAATAAACATTTCGCCCTGGAAAACACGACTCCAACTACAAAAACAGATCAGATAAACAGACAGGCAGAACCGGCGGTGATAAACTCCCCCCTTACAGTACAGTGTGCAGTTCAGAACACCCCATGTCGTAGAAATGTGAATCGGGGATCTGCTACAGTGGAAGCGGTCTGTATTCTGCCGATGTTTCTGATTGCTTTTTGGATATTATACTCGATGTGTCAGATGTTTATTGTTGATAATCTGGTCTATCAGGCAGTGATGAATACAGCGGAGGAACTGGCGGAATATGCATATCTGGTAGAGGAAGATTCTATGATACTGGATACGGTGGCAGCAAACGGGATGCTTCAGGAGTATTTGCCATCGGATAAACGGTTGGAGCGATATGTAAAGGGTGGGAAAGCAGGACTGTTAATTTTGTATCCGGTAAAGATGGATGCAGAGGGATTTTTTACTGTGAGATTGAATTACAGGCTGGAAATTCCGGCTCCCTTTTTCAAAAATCTGGGAATGCCGATTCAGATACAGGTACGCCAAAAGGCGTATACAGGATATCAGAAACCGAGCGAAGAGGATAACGAGGGGGCGTATGTTTATCTGGCAGAAAACGGAACGGTATATCATTTGACCAGAGACTGCAGCCATCTGAATCTGACCATTCGTCCGGTGGGTGCAGATAGATGCAGGGAACAGTATGCAGAACTGACCCCCTGCGAGTACTGCGGAGATGAGGCGGCGGATGTTTATTATATTACGGATACCGGGGAACGATATCACACGTCTATGGAGTGTGGTGGACTAAAGCGAACGGTGCGACGTGTGCCGCTTTCAGATGCACAGGGGTATGCACCCTGTTCCCGATGTGGAAAAGAATAGCGATAGTGACAGGAGCCGGAGGTAAACCACAGAAGAGGATGAGAGGAGGATCCATAGTGTGAGTAAGCGAGAAAACAGACTCAAACGAATATATAAGGAGAAAAGTCGAAGAAATGAGAAAAGGAATCGAGGAAGTGCAACACTGGAAATTACATTGCTGATGCCGATGGTTCTCATGATTTTAATCTTGATTCTGACCATGCTTATAAGTGCATTACAGCAGGCACAGGTGCATGGAGAACTTATGATTTATTATGCGGATGTAGAAGCACTTGGAAAAAAGACCGGGATGGAGATCTATGAAGAAGAAACGGAACTGCAGTTGATAAAGGGATATGAGTTACATTCCGTTCAGCAACAGGTTGTGCGGTATTCGGAAACGCAGGATCGCTTAAGGAGGTGGCAGGTATTTGAAGAACTGTTTGAAGAATGAAGGGTTCCATCAGTACTGTTTGATTCAGGTCCGGGAGCAGGATCTGGACGGATATATGATAACTATGCTGGCACAGTATCGGGGAGATACACTGCTTCCGATGAAACTGCAGTGCCGGGATGAAGAACGATGCCTGGCATATGAGATAAGTGGTATGGAATCTGTAGAACAGATGGTTTCAATCGGTGATATGAAAGGTAGAAGTATATGGAAACTGTTCGAAGCGGTGTGGAAATGTTGTGATGAGGTGGAAGAGTATTTGCTTCCCATGGAAGGAATCCGATTGAAACCGGAGCAGATTTATTACGATTCCGTTCGACAGCAGTTTTTCTTTTGCTATTCGCTGGAGCAAACGGAAGACTTTATGGAAAAGGTGCGGACATTAGCAGAATTTTGTATGAAGCATACGGATCATGAAGATTCAGAGGCAGTATTTTTTATTTATGGTTTATATCGGATTTTGCAGGAGGATAGTGTTGATAGAAGCAGGCTGCGGCACTATATGGAGGAATCCGGGCTGAGGACAGTAGCGAAGACTGTACAAAGGGATTCTGTAATGCAGTCGGAAGAAGGATGGAAAAGTGCATGTGAAGAGAGAAAAGAAGAAATGGGGAGCGGAGAAAACCGGCGGAAGAAGCAGGAGAGTATAGGAACTGAACAGATACACACACAGGGATATAGCAGGATATCCCGGGTATATGCCGGTGGAGCAGTATTAGCAGTGGGAGCTGCTTTGGTGGAAGGAATACGATATCTCTGTTTTACATACCGGGAACTTGAATTAAAGATGTGTATTATTCTGGTGATTGTTGGAATACTTTTAATATACAGTTTTGTGCGAAGCCATAAGAGTGAAGTGTGGTGGGGAGACAAGAGGAAAAAAGAGGAAGAAGGAGAAGTAAGAAGGAAAGAAGCTTCGGAAAAGAAGGATGAACCGGAACTGACCGCTGAGGACAGTATAGAAATCAGCGCAGAGATCAACGCGGAAACCACAGTATTAAGTGTCGTATCTTCATCTGCAGGACTATGCTGGCAGTTAAAGGGTCAGAAAGAAACGGTGCCGGACATAAGTCTTTCTCATCTGCCCGGCGTGATCGGAAGGCGGGCAGAGGATGTGGACTATCCGGTTATGGATGCAGGTGTCAGTCGGAGACACCTGATGTTGTTTCGCAACGAAGATCGAATCTATGCAGAGGATCTGGGTTCGACGAACGGAACTTATGTAAATGAGATCCGTATAAAGCCGGGAGAACCGTTCCTGTTGCAGGAGGGAGATTTACTTAAGATCGGGTCAAATCAATATCAGTTTCGCAAAGGGCTTTAATGTTGCTTTTATCAGACCTTTCCGCTATAATGTTATCAGTATAAGACTCGTTATGAGTTGTCTGCGCATATGGATAGAATGGGCAGATATATGGATGGCTGGAGAAAAGATAAGAGGAGATACACAGTGAAGATTAACATTTATTATGGCGGTCGAGGGCTGATTGAAGATCCGACTCTGTATGTGATTGGAAAACTGACAGAGGTACTGGAGGAACTTCGGGTAGATGTACGAAGATATAACCTGTATGAGGAAAAAAATGCAATCGCAACACTGCCGGCTACTTTGAAGGAGGCAGATGGTGTTATTCTGGCGGTTTCACTGGAGTGGTTTGGAATCGGCGGTTATATGCAGCAATTCCTGGATATGTGTTGGTTGTATGGAGATAAAGAAAAGATAAAGAGCATCTATATGCTTCCGGTTGTAATGTCTACGACTTATGGAGAGCGGGATGCTGAGCTGACATTGACCAAAGCGTGGGAAACGCTTGGTGGTATGTCATTGAACGGACTGGTCGCATATGTGGAGAATCACACTGATTTTGAGACATCTCCCGTATATCGGCGGATTATTGAGAAGCGGGCAGAGGATCTGTATCGTGCAGTGAATCAGTCGGCGGCTATTCTGCCAAACAGTAGTGTAGCGGTAAAGGATAATGTTTCAAGAACAAAGACCATTGATCTGACACCACAGGAAAGTGAGCAGCTATCAAAGTTTGTATCCGATGATACGTATGTTAAGAAACAGAAAAAAGATATTGAAGAATTGTCAGCCATGTTTAAGAGCATGTTAGGTGACACAGAGGAGACAGAGAAGGAAGGGGAGTTTATCCGGGAGTTTCGGACGAACTTCTATCCGTTGGAAGGCTTCAGTGCAAAGTATGTGATTATGATACCGGATCGTGAAGCAACACTGTCGATCGAAGTAACACCAAAGAGTGTAAAGTGCTGGTACAGTGATGATGAAGAGGCCGATGTGGTAATGAAGGCGGAGACAAAGGTGCTAAAGGCGATTTTATCCGGAAAGAATACTTTTCAGAGGGCCTTTATGGCAGGAGAAATCACTGCGAAAGGAAACTTTAAGACCTTAAGAACACTGGATCAGGTATTTCGGTTTCAGTACTAGACATTCGGAATGAGAAGAAGACAAAGTAGGAAGTGAAAACATGTCATACATGGCACTATACCGGAAGTGGCGTCCGGATACATTTGAAGAAGTAAAGGGACAGGAGCATATCGTAACGACATTGAAGAATCAGTTAACCCACGATCGTATCGGGCATGCATATCTGTTTTGCGGAACACGGGGAACAGGAAAGACGACGGTGGCAAAGCTGTTTGCAAAGGCAGTAAATTGTGAACACCCGGTGGATGGAAGTCCCTGTGGACAGTGTGCGAGCTGCAGATCCATCACAGAGGGAAGCTCTATGAATGTGATCGAGATTGATGCGGCATCGAACAATGGCGTTGATAATATTCGTGAAATACGGGATGAGGTGCAGTATTCTCCGACGGAAGGAAAATATAAGGTATATATTATAGATGAGGTTCATATGCTATCCGGTGGAGCATTTAATGCTTTACTAAAGACATTGGAGGAACCGCCGTCATATGTGATATTTATATTGGCGACGACAGAGGCACATAAGATTCCCATCACAGTACTATCCCGGTGTCAGCGGTATGATTTCCGAAGAATATCGATCGATACGATCTCCGGACGGTTGTCAGATCTTATGGAACGGGAGAATCAACCGGTTGAGAAGAAGGCAATCGATTATATTGCGAAAGTAGCAGATGGATCCATGCGAGATGCATTAAGTCTGTTGGATCAATGTATCGCCTTTTATCTGGGGGAGACACTTACCTATGAGAAGTGTCTGGAGGTACTGGGAGCCGTAGATACAGAGGTGTTTATTCGCCTGTTGGAGACAGTGGAAGCCAAGGATGTAACAAAGGCAGTTGATATTATAGATGAGATTATCTGGCAGGGCAGAGAGTTGGGGCAGTTTATTACGGATTTTACATGGTTCATGCGGAATCTGTTGCTGCTTAAGACTTCGGAGGATAGTATGTCCAGACTGGATTTCTCCAGAGAGACGCTGGAGACGATGAAGCGGACGGCAGATCAGATATCTCTGGAGGCTTTGATGCGGTATATTCGAATCTTTTCAGAATTGTCCGGAAAGATTAAATATGCAACACAGAAACGGGTAGTTCTGGAATTGGCAGTTATTAAGCTGTGTATACCGGAGATGGAACGAAATTATGATTCTATACTGCAACGCCTGTCGGAGCTGTCTGATAAGGTGGATCACTGTATGGAAGAATCTGCACAACCGGTGGTTCGGTATGTAGAGGCACCTGCTACGGTACCGCAGAAGGAAGCATCCCTGGAGGAATTAAAGAAGGAACTGCCGGCGGCAACGGTGCAGGAGCTGCAGGAGATTGCGAAACGGCGGGAAGAGGTCTTTGGACTTTTAGAACCGGCAGTGGCGAATCTGCTTCGGATGTCAGACATGCGGATCAATAAAGAGAATAAGAGCATTGTTGTTATGCTTGATGAGACGAATCAGGGACTTCTGGGAAACGAAGAAGACCGTACTACGATAGAAGAAGCGTTTGAAAATGTGCTGGAACGGCAGGTACATGTGGAGTATCGCAGACATTCGGCGAGCGGAAACGGGCAGACAGATCTGGTTCGAATGGATATATTTAAGGAATTGAATATTCCTGTGGAATATGATGATAATTAGGAGGATAGAAAGATGGCAAAACGTGGTGGTTATCCTGGAGGAATGATGCCGGGAAATATGAACAATCTCATGAAGCAGGCACAGAAGATGCAGAAGCAGATGGAGGAAGCAACAAAGGAACTGGAAGAGAAAACCTATGAGGCAACTGCCGGTGGCGGGGTTGTAAAGGTAGTAGTCAGTGGAAAGAAAGAGATTGTATCCATTGAACTGGATGAAGAAGTTGTGGATAAGGATGACATAGAGATGCTTCAGGATCTGATTATGGCAGCAGCCAATGAGGCGTTGCGGGCACAGGAAGAGGATTCAAACAAGCAGATGTCGAAGATTACCGGTAATATGGGAGGAATGGGAGGATTTCCGTTCTAATTATGAATTACTATGGTACAGAGATCAGCAATCTAATAGAACAATTGTCCAGACTGCCGGGTATTGGCGGGAAGTCTGCACAACGTCTGGCGTTTCATATTATTGATATGCCGGTAGAACAGGTAGAGAAGCTGGCGGATACACTGCTTACAGCCAGGAAAAATGTAAAGTACTGTAAGAGTTGTTATACGTTGACAGATAAAGAAGTATGTCCGATCTGTAGTTCGGAAAACCGGGATCACAAGACGATTATGGTGGTAGAGGATACGCGTGATCTGGCAGCCTACGAACGAACCGGAAGATTTCAGGGTGTATATCATGTATTACATGGAGCATTAGATCCGGCTATGGGAAAAGGACCGGAGGATATCCGGTTGAAGGAACTTTTGCAGCGTCTTCAGACAGAGGATGTAGAAGAGTTGATTATAGCTACGAATTCGGATGTTCCGGGTGAAGCGACAGCTATGTATATCAGCAGATTGGTAAAACCGTCCGGTATTAAGGTCAGCCGGATCGCAAGTGGTGTTCCGATCGGCGGAGAACTGGAATGTATAGATGAGGTAACATTGCTCCGTGCTCTGGAGGGCAGAGTGTACTTATAAACTATAGGAAAGAGAAGGTGGATACTATGAAGAGAATCGGTATGTTAACCAGTGGTGGGGATTGCCAGGCATTGAATGCAACCATGCGAGGGGTTGTGAAGGGTCTATATGGTTCCTTTAAGGATGTGGAAATCTATGGATTTCTGGAAGGCTATAAGGGTCTGATGTATGGAAACTATAAGCAGTTAAAGGCGGATGATTTCTCAGGCATCTTAACAAAGGGCGGAACGATTCTGGGCAGTTCCAGACAGCCATTTAAGCTGATGAGAGAGCCGGATGCAAACGGTATGGACAAGGTAAAGGCAATGAAGGATACCTATAAGAAGTTGAAGCTGGACTGTCTGGTTGTATTAGGTGGAAATGGATCTCAGAAGACTGCCAATCTGTTGAGTGAAGAGGGATTAAATGTAATTGGTCTGCCAAAGACAATCGATAATGATCTTTGGGGAACCGATATGACATTCGGATTTCAGAGTGCGGTTGACATTGCAACAACGGCAATCGACTGTATTCATACTACCGCTGCCTCTCATGGACGGGTATTTATCGTAGAGATTATGGGACATAAGGTCGGCTGGATTACGCTGCATGCGGGTATCGCCGGTGGTGCAGATATTATTCTGATTCCAGAGATCCCTTATGATATTAAGAGCGTATGTAAGGCGTTGGATAAGCGTGCACAGCAGGGGAAGCGGTTCTCGATTCTGGCGGTTGCAGAAGGTGCAATATCAAAAGAAGTAGCTGCACTGCCGAAGAAGGAGCGGAAGGCACTTCTGGCAAATCCAAAGCATCCTTCAGTCGCATATGAACTGGCAGAACAGATCAAGGCATATGGCGGACAGGAGGTTCGTGTTACGGTTCCGGGACATACACAGAGAGGCGGCAGTCCATGTCCTTATGACCGTGTACTTTCCAGCCGGTTTGGTGCAAAGGCTGCAGAATTGATTAAAGAAGAAAAGTATGGTGAACTGGTAGTGTTGAAGGATAACGAAGTGACTTCGATTCCGTTATCAGAATCTGCCGGAAAGTTGAAATATGTATCACCGGATGATAGTATTGTACAGAATGCAAGAATGCTGGGTATCTCATTTGGTGATGACTAGGCGAATCAAAGAGGAATAGGAAGGAGCACCCTCTGGGTGCTCCTTTGACTGTAGGAAACTATTCCCTGCGGCTGCATATTATATTATACATTTGGTCATCTGATGACAGATGACGGGAGGGTGAATATGAGCAGCTTCAGTGAATATCTGGAACAGGCAGCGAGAAATCCATATCCAAAGGAATGGAATCTGGAGGCACTTGAACTGTCAGAAGAGGACGTAAGTCAGGACTACGAAAAAATGAAACGGATGTATCCCAGAGAAGCTCGATTTGTAGCGGCGATAGTCGAAGATATGTGCGACCAGTTAGAATATGAAGGAAGCCCGATGTTCGATGAACAACCGGATGGAGTCACCATTTACCGAATGGCAGAAGAGGTATATACCCGGATGAAGGGCAGGGAGCAGGGATCACCCAAGCCGGATGCACCGCTCATGCAGCTCAGTCTGATCCTGATCTGCAATGAATTTCATGTGAGAAGATGTCGATACAGACAAAGAAGAAAAAGATTCTGGTAGGAGACGTTATAACAGGAGTAACAAAACGATGAAGAATATCTTGATAAGAATAGTTGTTCTGATAGGAGTATTTATAGCTACGGTTTTTCTGGTTAATAAGTGGGAAAATGCAGGTATGGACGAGGTGACCGCCGAGATGGAGCAGCCGACACTTCCTTTGGTATACATGGAGGCTGGTGAGGAAGAGATCAACTGTCTTCATGGCTACACCTCATCCATTGATATTGCCCTGTTTCATGATTCGATTACACCGATCGGTACCGATCAGGTGGTGAAGTTTCGAATCGAAGATGTAGGCGTAGATATCGATACAGTTGGTTATGAGGTGCGAAGCGTCGATGGAAGTTCCTTGATTGAGAATGGTTCTGTCGATGATCTGGAGAAGAACAATGGCTCTTTTTATGCAACGACAACCCTGAGAATGAATCTGACAGAGCTTCAGGAATATGCATTTGTTGCTTGTCTGAAGTTAAAGGATGGACAGGAAGTAAAGTATTATACCCGATTAATTCCATCCAACGAACTCTATACGAAGCGGTTTCTGGAATTTGTTATGAACTTCCATGAGGCTACGTTTGATAAAGAAAGCGGATCGGCAATAACGAAGTATATTGAGCCGAATGATACAGGAGAAAATGAGAATCTGAGCCATACCGATATTCATTCGAATTATGAAACGATAACGTGGGCAAACCTTTCTACCATGCGGATTTCTCAGATGGTTCCGACGATTAAGGATATCGATCAGAAGAATGCGACGATTGAGTTGAAGTACGTTGCAATCGCCGGTGATGTTGAGAACGCTCAGTATTTTAACGTAGCTGAGGAATATCGTGTCAGATATGTGGATGATAGTACGATTTATCTTATGGACTATGACCGGAATGTAGAAAGTATTTTTGACCGATTCAATGTAAATACCGTAAAGAACTGGTTCTTTCTGGGAATATCGGATCTGAACGATTTTCAATACCGGGTCAGTGATGAGAACAATAAAGTGGCATTCGTGAAAGAAGGACAGCTGTGGTATTATAATTATTCGAATACCACCATTACAAAGGTGTTTGCCTTCTGGCAGGATACGCCGACGGATATACGAACTGCTTATGACCAGCATGGAATCAATATCGTCAAGATGGATGATGAGGGCAACATCGTATTTACCGTGTATGGGTATATGAATCGTGGTCAGCATGAAGGAGAAAACGGAATCGCCGTATATCGATTCAGGGCTGCAACGAGTCGGTTGGAAGAGGTATTGTTTATATCCTGTGACGAACCGTATGAGATTCTGAAGGAGGATGCCTCCCGTCTGAACTATCTGAACGAACAGGGAGAATTCTTCTATCTTCTGGGAAATAACGTGATGAAGATTGATCTGGAAACACGGGAATCGAGTTATATCGTCCATGGAATTCCGAAGGAATATCTGGCAGTTTCCGATAGCGAATATCTGCTGGCATATCCGAATTCGGATGTAGACCGGGACAGTACCCAGTTGACGATTATGAACCTGGAGAACTATGAGGAGCATACGATCGATGCCGGTGAAGGGCAGAGAATAAAAGCGTTGGGCTTTATTGAAGATGATCTGGTATATGGTCTGTCAAATGCCGAAGATGTGGTTCTGAATACAGATGGAAGTAGTATTTTCCCGATGCATACCCTTCGGATCGCGACGTTAGAAAACGAAACAGTAAAGGAATATGAGAAGGCGGGAACATACGTTATGGAGGCCCGTGCGGCAAATCAGGTTGTATATCTGACCAAAGCAACCAGAAATGACGGGAATTATGTGTCAGCACCGGATGACTTTATCACCTTTAAGGAAGCGGATGGGGATGGAATTCAGGTCAGCTACCAGTATACCTATGATGGATATAATCAGTTATATATGATATTCCCGAACTATATGTATGTAACCTCGATTCCGCAGTTGATTATAACAAAGGAAGTACTGGAGAATACAGATGCAACGATTGCGGTTGACAGTGGGGAGAAGTCCGGACGCTACTATGTATATGCACAGGGAGGCATGCAGGGCTCCTATTCATCTGCCAGAAATGCAGTACTGGCAGCAAACGAGGAAAGCGGACTGGCACTGGATAGTAATGGAAACTGTATCTGGAAGATCAGCGGACTTCTGGAGTACGCAGAGGTAACGGAAGGGTTACAGGAGACAACCTGTGCAACACCTGCGGATTCCTTGAAGGAGTGTATAGAGATGATTCTTCAGTATGAGGATGTGCCGATTCCGGAAGATATGGATATGAGTGGCAATCCAAACGATGTTCTTCAGCGGTATCTTGGAAAAACCGGAGTGAATCTGGTGGCCTGTGATGTGGATAACGCATTATTTTATCTCTGCCAGGGTGCGCCGGTGATTGCAAAACTGGATGGAGACACATATGTATTGATTATCAGTTACAATACAGCAACCATACGGTATTATAATCCGGTTACCGGGGAAGAGGTTCGACAGGAACGATATATTATCGAGCAGACGTTTGAGGAACAGGGAAATCAGTTCTTTACGTATGTTCATGAATAAGGCAGCGCAAAGAATAGGTAATGAGAGGATACAGGAGATGTCTACAACAGAGGAACAACAGCTTCTGAAACGATTTTCAGAACTGGCAGAACAGAGTTATCAAAATAGTGTCTATTACTTTACGGATTTTTTGTCGGTTACAGATGTATCATTGGTCTATCAGGTGGCAGAGGAATCAGAGTTTACCCTGTGGGGTGGTGCTGATGGATGCGAACGGGTGATGATCCGGTTTGGAAATCCGGAAGAATTCGGATATGAAACCCCATTTCCGATCCAACTCCTAAAGGTAGAACCACTGATCAAGAAGTTTGCGGAAGAGATTACACACCGGGATGTATTAGGGGCGTTGATGAATCTGGGAATCGAACGGGATACGGTCGGAGACATCGTAGTAAAGGATAAGACGGCCTATGTATTTGTAGTAGAGCGAATTGCAGAGTATATCCGGGAAAACTTAGGACAGATCCGGCATACACATGTCAGATGCCAGGTCTTAGAGGAGATGCCGGAGGCAGTGACACCACAGCTGGAAGGTGTAGAGCTGATCGTTTCTTCCATTCGGCTGGATGCAGTGATTTCAAAGCTATATCACCTATCCAGAAATCAGGCACTGGATCTGTTCCGAAAAAAGCTGGTGTTAGTGAACGGAAGAGTCTTTGAGAACAACAGTGGATCCATTAGGGAAGGAGATGCTGTGGCTGTTCGCGGATATGGAAAGTTTATCTTTCGGGGGCTGCAGTATGATACTCGGAAGGGGAAACGGGCGGTTGCAGTAGACCGTTATGTATAGGAGGAGGTAGGACCGGATGGCAGATCTGTGTGATGACTGTATGAACTATGAGTATGATGAGGAGTATGAATGTTATACCTGTATGATGGAACTGGACGAAGATGAGATGAGCCGGTTTTTAAGCGGAAACTATCGCGAGTGTCCATATTATCAACAGGGAGATGAGTATAAGATCGTCCGACATCAGATGTAGGAGAAAACGTGTCTGCACATATAACTTACGCATTTGTCATATATTGTTCAAAACAAAGGGATGGCAGAAAAGATGCGGAATTATGTGCTGACACTTTTTTTAGTTCTGGTACTGCTGGGAATGACACCGATGCTGTGTGCGTGTGGAGCCCGGGATGTGAATGGAATAGGGCAGGCAGAAAAGGAACAAACGAATATGGACTTCACGGTTTGTGAGGCAGGGAGACTGCCGGCAGAACTGGTGGAACTGATAGAAAGCAAGAAAGCGGAGCCGTTTCGGCTGACCTTTACGACCAGAGAGTACATGTATATTGTTGTCGGCTACGGAGCGCAGCCGAGGGGCGGCTGCAGCGTGACGGTAAATGAACTCTATCGAACGGAGGATGCCGTACATATAAAGACAAATCTGGTAGGTGTGGAAGGCGAAACGATCCGGATCGATGGGATGACGTATCCATATGTAGCTGTGAAGTGTGAGAATCAAAACCTTCCGGTTGTCTATGAGTGAGCTGACAATGGTTCTTAAGGAATAATTTTTGTCCTGGCTCATAGAATAGTATCAGCGTAAACGCGGTGAAACAGGAAAGGGGAAAGCTATGCAGTTAGTGAAGAAAGAAATTCGCACGAATAACCACAAGGCATCAAAGCTGGTTCAGCTTACAATAGATGAGGATTTTAATGTATCAGACAGCCGTCAGGATATGGATAAGATTATTATCAGTCAGGGGCAGGTAACCATTGACGATACGGAACCTATGGTAGACCGGATCCGCATAAAGGGGCACGTTAGTTACAGAGTTCTGTATTCTGTGGCAAAGACAGAGGGAGAACTGGATGCTATGGATGGAACGGTTTCCTTTGAAGAGATTATCAATGTAGATGATCTCCTCCCATCCTATGATACCGGTGTAGTCTGTGAGATTGAGGATTTGAATATATCCATGATCCATTCGCGGAAGATCGCAGTCAAAGGACTGCTGCAGATAAAGATAGATGTGACAGAACAGGACGTTATCGAAGGTGCCGAGGGAATCGAGAATGGAGATACGGTTCAGTGCTTGTATAAGAAGATTCCGTATACACGGACGGTAGCAGATCAAAGAGATATCTTCCGGGTGCGGGAGATGGTGACGATTCCGCAGAATAAACCGAATATCCGTAAGCTGATCTGGCACAGTGTGACGGTGAATGAGGTGGAGACAAAGCCGCTGGATAATAAGATCGGCATACGGGGCGAACTGGAAGTCTTTTTGATCTATCGGGCAGAGGAACAGATGCCGCTGCAGTATCTGAATCTGGATATTCCGTTTTCCGGCGAGGTGGACTGCGTCGGTTCCATGGAGGGAATGACGGCAGATATCGGAGTGATGCTGGGAGAAACCCAGTTGAATGTAGAACCGGATGAAGATGGGGAAGAACGGGTGCTGAATCTGGAGGCAAATCTGGAGCTGGAGATCCGGATCTATCAGGAGGAGGAACTGAATCTTCTGGGTGATATGTTTTCTACCAAGGCATGCATCGATCCGGAATATGAGGTTTTTGACTATGAGTCCCTGATTACCCGGAACAATGCCAAGACCAGAGTGGTAGAACGGTTGAAACGCAAGGAAAACCAGCCGGGGATTCTGCAGGTTTGTTGCGTAGAAGGCTCCGTTAAGATCGATGAAACCAGAACGACGGAAGAAGGGCTGGTGGTCGAAGGTGCGATTGAGGTAAGGATTCTGTACATTGCGGAGGATGATGCCAGACCAATGAATGCATTGACGGGATTTCTGCCATTTACATATCTGGTAGAGGCGAAGTGTCTGACGCCGGATGCGGTATACCGGATCCGTCCGACACTGGAGCAGATCAGCAGTATCATGCTCGGAAGTGATGAAGTAGAGATAAAAGCAGTGGTGAACTTAAGCATTATTGCATTTGCAAAGCGTCAGTGCAAGGCGATTACGGATATCACGATATCCGATATTGATTATGAGAAAATGAATCAACTGGCAGGTATCATCGGATATCTGGTTCAGGAAGAGGATACACTCTGGAACATTGCAAAGCGTTATTATACGTCGATTGATACCCTTCGCAGGGTCAATCAGCTGGAACGGGATGAACTGGTGCCGGGGCAGAAGCTGCTCATTGTAAAGGGGTAAATGAGAAAAGGTGCGGTTGCGATAGAGAAAGAAGTGTACTATACTTAGGTCAGAATGGAAATAATAATAAACAATCGCTCTTTGGGATAGATGTGTAGAAGCTTCTACCGTGCTATCCCAAAGATGAATAGGAGGAAATGATATATGGAACGTCCAAATGCGTGGAAGACTTACACGAAAAAGCAGTTAAAAGAGCTGGAAAAGCTGAACAAAGACTATCGGGCATTCTTGAATGTCGGAAAGACAGAGCGGGAATGCGTCACTGAGATAGTACGGCAGGCGGAAGCTGCCGGTTACGTGAACCTGGAAAAAATACAGAAAAAGAAGCGGACGGTACAGCCGGGTGACAAGGTGTATGCTGTATGCATGAAGAAAACCATTGCGTTATTCAACATTGGAACAGAACCGATCGAGCAGGGAATGAATATACTGGGTGCCCATATTGATTCCCCTCGTATGGATGTAAAGCAGAACCCACTATATGAAAACGGTGATATGGCGTATCTGGATACCCACTACTACGGTGGAATCAAGAAATATCAATGGGTAACACTGCCATTAGCAATCCACGGAGTCGTTGTAAAGAAGGATGGTTCTGTAACGGAGATTGTCATTGGTGAAAAGGAAGATGACCCGGTATTTTGCGTAACGGATCTGCTGATTCATTTGGCAGGAGAGCAGCAGGAGAAGAAAGCAAATAAGGTGATCGAAGGAGAGAATCTGGATATCTTATTTGGTAGTCTTCCGCTGAAGGATGCAGAAAAAGAAGGAGTAAAGAAGGGCGTACTGAAGCTGTTAAAGGAACAGTACGACATGGAAGAGGAAGACTTTCTGTCTGCAGAGCTGGAGGTGGTTCCGGCAGGAAAGGCAAGAGAGGCAGGAATCGATCGAAGTATGATTATGGCATATGGTCAGGATGATCGTGTGTGTGCATATACATCCCTGGTTGCGATGCTGGAGGTGGAACAGGTAAGTAAGACAACCTGCTGCCTCCTGACCGATAAGGAAGAGATCGGAAGTGTGGGTGCCACCGGTATGCAGTCCAGATTTTTTGAAAATACCGTAGCGGAACTGATGGACAGTATGGGAGCGTATTCAGAGCTGAAACTGCGCCGATGCCTGAAGAACTCCAGAATGTTATCCTCAGATGTAAGTGCTGCGTATGATCCGTTGTATGCGGCTGCATACGAGAAGAATAATGCTGCATATTTTGGCCGGGGCATGGTATTTAATAAGTTTACCGGATCCAGAGGAAAGTCAGGCTCAAACGATGCCAATGCAGAATATATGGGAGTATTGAGAAAAATTCTGGATGAGAACAAAGTGGCTTACCAGACGGCAGAGCTGGGTAAGGTTGATGTCGGTGGTGGCGGAACCATCGCATATATCCTGTCCTTATATGGTATGGAAGTGATTGATAGTGGTGTTGCGGTGCTGAATATGCATGCACCATGGGAAGTGACCAGCAAGGCGGATATATATGAAACAAAGAAAGGCTATGTAGCTTTCCTGCAGAATGCATAAGCAGTTTGCTGTATGTGCATAGCTATCCGTACAACAAATATTTTTCGCTCAGGGGTTGTATCTGAAGTAGAATGTCCGATATAATAGATATAGGTATAGATCGGAGGCAGGATGCTGAAGAGTATACAGGAAGTATATGTGTTTTTAACCAAGGAGGGTGATAAGAATGATTAATGGAGTATCCGGTTCTACGTACACAACTGCGACAGCCGCGGCCGCAAATACGACTGCAACAGCTGCAGCTGCTGCGGAGAAGAAGGCAGATGATACCGCTGCAGTATATGAGAAGAGCAACGAGTCGGCGAAGACCAGTGGAAAGCAGGATAATTCTGCGATTGTTGCAAAGCTGAAAGCGGATGCAGATGCCAGAATGTCTTCCTTAAAGAGTCTGGTAGAGAAGCTGTTTACAAAACAGGGACAGACCTTTGCATGGGCGAATGCGACGAACACAGATTTGATGAATGATTCATCATTCTGGAATGCAATCCGTACCGGTGAGTATCAGGTGGATGAAGAAACCGCAGCACAGGCACAGAAGGACATTTCAGAGGATGGATACTGGGGTGTGAAGCAGACGTCGGATCGTATGGTTGATTTTGCAAAGGCATTGACCGGTGGTGACAGCAGTCAGATCGAGAAGATGCGGAGTGCAATCAAGAAAGGATTTGAGGAAGCAAAGAAGCTTTGGGGCGGAGAACTGCCGGAGATTTCGCAGAAGACCTATGATGCGACCATGGAGAAGCTGGATCAGTGGGCAGAAGAGGCCAAGCAGTCAGCAACCAACTAGAATATAGAAAGTATATGCAGGGGAGTACCGGATATAGGTACTCCCCCTTTTTATAAAAACTTGATTAAAAAAATAGGTTTTATAATACTTTTTATTCGGCATATGCTATACTTTATGGCAGAAACGATCAAAAAGGAAAGAAAATGAAGGACGAACAGATATGAAGATAGCAGACAAGGTGAAGGCACTGGTCATTCCACTGGTGCTGATTCCGTTTATTATTATCCTATGTGGTGCTTTGTTGTTCGGCAGAATTTATCTGAAGAAGATATTTGGAAATGGAACAGCCGGAGGACTGGAGGCGTATGCCAGCCCGGTCTTTGCCATGAATAGTGTTACACAAAAGGCATTTTCAGAGATTATTAATGATGTGCAGAATAATCCGGATCAATTATTGGATAAGACCTACTTGCAGGATTTGAATGATCGCCTGGATGACGGGAAAATGACCTTTATTGTGCGGATTGAGGATGAAATCTATTATTCCGGTTCGGAAAAGGCGAATGACCTGATAGCATTGCTTCCTGCATATGGAGATAATAATCAGCTGGAGGGGGGGGTTTTTGTGGAAGCGTCCGATCCGTTTTTTTTACAGCAGCAGGACTTTACCCTGAGTGATGGAAGAACCGGGTCTGCATTTATCATAACATATACGGATTCCGTCGTTAAGAATATGAAGCGGATCGTTATTGAGATGATGGTTATGATCATCGGTGTACTGATGTTGGTGAGCGGCTTTACGTCCCTTTATATTTACTGGGTCTTTATACGGCCGTTAAAGCTTTTGCAGGCAGGAACCGAGCGGATCAAGGAAGGAAATCTGGAAGAGGATGTCGAGATTCTGGCGGATGACGAACTGGGAGAGGTGTGCCAGTCCTTTAATGAGATGCGTAAGAAGCTAAAGGAATCGGTTGATGACCGGATGCGGCAGGAGCAGGAGAATCGAGAACTGATCAGTAATATTTCCCATGATCTGAAGACACCGATTACGGCGATCAAGGGATATGTAGAAGGAATCATGGATGGTGTGGCTGATACACCGGAGAAACGTGATCGATATATCCGGACTATTTATAACAAGGCGAATGAGATGGATGCCCTGATTAATGAACTGTCTCTTTATACAAAGATTGATAATAATTCCATCCCATATAATTTTGTGAAGATTAACGTGGCGTCTTACTTTGACGACTGTGTAGAAGACATATCGATGGATATGGAGGCGGCAAATGTGGCGTTTGAATACGAGAATACCTGCCCGCGGGATACCAGAGTGATCGCGGATCCGGAACAGATCCGAAGAGTGATCGGAAATATTGTAACGAATGCGGTAAAGTATAACCAGAAGGAACAGAGGAGAGTACAGATCAAGGTACAGCCGTGGGAAGATAGCAGCGTTTGTATGAGCATCCGGGATAATGGAAACGGCATTGCCGCAAAAGATCTGCCACGGATATTTAAGCGTATGTACCGGACGGATTCTTCCCGGAATTCTTCCACCGGTGGGAGTGGTCTGGGGCTTGCCATAGCGAAGAAAATCATAGAAGAACATGGAGGAACCATCTGGGCCGAGAGCGAGGAAGGCATCGGAACCATGATTGCATTTACACTGAAGATATATACAGGAGGACAAGAGAATGAGTAAAGTATTGATTATTGAGGATGAGCAGGCGATAGCAGAGCTGGAAAAGGACTATCTGGAATTGTACGATTTTGATGTGAATATAGAAAATGACGGAAAGAAGGGGCTGGATCGTGCACTTCTGGAAAACTATGATATCGTGATTGTAGATCTGATGCTGCCGACGGTAGATGGTTTTGAAATCTGCAAGCGGATACGGGAAGTAAAAAATATACCGATACTGGTAGTATCGGCCAAGAAGGAAGATATCGACAAGATCCGTGGACTGGAGCTGGGGGCCGATGATTATATCACAAAGCCGTTTAGTCCGAGTGAACTGGTAGCGCGTGTAAAGGCACACTTGTCCCGATATGAGCGATTGGTAAAGAGCGGAAGCGGGCAGGAAAATGAATTTATCGAGATTCGGGGAATCAAGATCGACAAGACGGCCAGACGGGTATTTGTAAATGGAGAGGAAAAGATTCTTACGACGAAGGAGTTTGACCTGCTGGCATTCCTCGCCAGCAATCCGAATCATGTCTATACAAAGGAGGAACTGTTTAAAGAGATCTGGAACATGGATTCTATCGGAGATATTGCGACAGTAACGGTTCATATTAAAAAGATCCGGGAAAAGATCGAACTGAACACGGCGAAACCGCAGTATATTGAGACTATCTGGGGCGTTGGATACAGATTCAAGGTATAAAGAGAGGAACAGGAGACAGAGAATGAAACAAATACCGATATTATATGAGGATGATACACTGCTGGTTTGCGTGAAACCGCAGGGAGTGCCGAGTCAGGCGGATCACAGCCATGATGAAGATGTATTAAATTATTTTAAAAGCTATATCTATGATCGCGACCGGATGGAGGAGGAACCCTATCTGGCAGTCATCCATCGTCTGGATCGGCCGGTAGGCGGAATCATGGTACTGGCAAAGACACAGGAAGCAGCGGCAGAGCTGAGCGATCAGGTGCAGGATGGTACGATGATAAAGTACTATCAGGCGATTCTGACCGGAGAGCTGCCGGACGAATACGGAACCTTAGAAGACTATCTGGTGAAGGATGGCCGGACGAATACGACAAAGGTAGTGGCAAAGGGAACCAAAGGTGCTAAAAAGGCGGTTCTGGACTATGAAGTGCTGGATGTACTGGAGACAGACGAGGGAGTCTTGTCTTATGTGCTAATTCAGTTATTAACAGGCAGACATCATCAGATCCGGGTACAGATGGCAAATCAGGGAGCCGGAATCTGGGGGGATACAAAGTATAATCCAAGGTTTCAGAAGGTAAAACGCAGATATCAGCAGATCGGGTTATATGCAACCCGGCTGGAATTCGATCATCCGGTAACCGGAGAACATCTGGTGTTTAAGAATGAACCGGAGGGCGAAGCCTTCGACATTATCGAAATGGAAGATTTTTAAGAAAGAGAATCTTCTGTGAAAAAATCGCTCATACTAACAGGGTCAGAAAGGCAGGTTCGTATGAGGAAAGAGGAAATAAAAAAAGGAATCATAATTGTGGGAATCATAGTGGGGCTGTATGTGAGCATCCGTTTTTTTCTCCCTGTTATGGTTCCTTTTTTGATTGCCTGGCTGATCGCCGGCGGCTTAAGACCGGTCGTAGAACATCTGATGAAGTGGAGTCATTGCTCTGAAAAGCTGGCAGCGGTTATTGTATTTCTGTTTGTGCTTGTAGTTTTGGTTCTGGGAGGAAGATGGGGGCTGGGAGTGCTATATGGGCAGATCCGGAGTTTTGTTTTGTGTATTCCTTTTTACCGGGAACAGTTTATGGTCGGTCTGGGAGACTGCTGCCGGTATATTGATCAGGGGCTTCAACTGGGAGAAGGCGTCAGTCTGGCATATGCGACCAAAACATTGCTCGGGATATTCTCTGACTTTCAGACGACTGTGTTGCCCGGCTTGACGACCGGGACGATAGCTGTCTTAAGGCGGATGCTTTCGTCCGTGTTGTTCCTGTTCATTATGATATATGCGACCTTTTTTCTGTTAAAGGACTATCCGAGAGTTCTGGGAGAGGGCAGGATCGCAGGGAAATTCCGGACTGTATGGAATCAGGTTGTAGGTCTGCTGGGCGTCTATCTGCGGGCAGAAGGGACGATCGCACTGGTCCAAATGGTGATCTGTGGAATCGGACTCCGGATATTGCAAAGTCCGTACTTCGTCCTTCTGGCGGTTCTGATCGGAGTGGTTGATGCACTTCCGGTACTGGGAAGCGGCAGCGTATTGATTCCGTGGATGGTATGGAGATTCCTGACCGGGGATGGGAAGATGGCAGTAGGACTGTTGGTGATCTATCTGCTTTGCACGTTGAATCGACAGATGCTTGAACCGAGACTGCTGGGGCAGAAGCTGGGTATGAGTACACTGTTAACCCTGTTTCTGATGTATATCGGTTATCAACTCTTTGGAATATTTGGGTTCTTTCTGGGGCCGATCGGATATATGGTGGGTCGGGCTATTTATGCTCAGATCATGAAAAAAAGTTGCAATTACTGAAAAAACAGTCTATAATGCACATAGTTAGTCAAAACTAATTCAAGTTATAACACTCTTACATCACGGGAGGAAGGAGTCAATTTATGTTTTTGGAGATACAAGGAATAAAAAAACATTATGGAGAAGGTGATAGCCGTGTAGAAGTACTTCGGGGTATCGACATATCCATTGAGCATGGAGAGTTTTGTGTATTATTGGGACCATCCGGTTCCGGCAAATCGACGCTTCTGAATATTATCGGAGGAATTGATCAGGCAGACGAGGGAAGCATCACGATTCAGGGCGAGAAGATCGCCGATATGAATGAGAAGAAGCTGACACTCTATCGCAGAAAGCACTTGGGTTACATATTTCAGATGTATAATCTAATTCCGAATCTGACCGTTCGGGAAAATATCGAGGTCGGAGCCTATCTGAGCGATCGGCCGTTGGATGTAGATGAACTGCTGGAAACGCTGGGGTTGACAAAGCATGCACATAAGCTGCCGAATCAGTTATCGGGTGGACAGCAGCAGAGATGTGCGATCGGACGGGCAATCATTAAGAATCCGGATATTTTGCTGTGTGATGAGCCGACAGGTGCGTTGGATTATGTTACATCGAAGGAGATTTTGAAACTGATCGAGACGGTAAATCAGAAGTATGGAAATACAATTATTATGGTTACACACAATGATGCCATTAAAAATATGGCGGATCGGGTAGTAAAGCTCCGCGATGGACAGATACGGAAGAACTATCTGAATGAAGAGAAGATTGCTGCGGAAGATCTGGACTGGTAAAGGAGGCAGGAGATGAAGAATCCATTGAGAAAACGTCTGCTGCGCGAGATCAGAGGCGATATGGGAAAATATCTCGTAATCTTTTTGATGTTGATTGTGTTTATCGGTTTTGTATCCGGTTATATCGTAGCAAACAGCAGTATGCTGGCCGCATATCATGAAGGTTTCACAAAGTATAATGTTGAGAACGGACATTTTACTACAACCAATAAAATGAACCCGGCACAGAAGAAGGCTGCCGAGAACATGGGAATTACAGTATATGACCAGTTTTGTGTCAATGACAAGCTGGAGAACGGTACGACCCTGCGAATCTATGCGGATCGGACAGAGGTAAATCTGCCCTGCGTTATGAAGGGCAGACTGCCGGAGGCTGTAGATGAGATTGCATTGGATCGTATGTATGCAGAAAATAATGAATTGAATATCGGTGATACGATTGGGGATGGAAGTCGGACATGGACCGTAACCGGTTTGATTGCACTGCCCGACTATAGCTGTTTGTTTGAAAACAATAATGATTCCATGTTTGATTCGTTAAAGTTCGGTGTGGCTTTAGTCAGCGGGGAGAGCTTTGCACAATTTGCCGAGGATCAGTATAGCTATACTTATGTATGGAAATATAAAAAAGAACCGGCAACGGAGACGGAAGAAAATGAGGTTGCCAATGATTTAATGGATCAACTGGGAAAGGAGATTTCACTGGAAACCTTTATTCCGAGATACCTGAATCAGGCAATACAGTTTACAGGCGATGATATCGGGGGCGACATGGTTATGGCCATGGTGCTTCTGTATATGGTTATTGTGATCCTGGCATTTGTGTTTGGATTGACTACGATGGATACCATCGAGAAAGAGGCCAGTGTAATCGGAACACTTCGTGCATCCGGGTATACCAGAGGAGAACTGATTCGTCATTATATGGCACCACCGCTGATTGTGACTTTGGTCGGAGCAATCGTCGGTAATCTTTTGGGGTATACAGGGTTTAAGAATGTATGTGTCAGTATGTATTACGGAAGCTATAGTCTGCCGACCTATGAGACGGTATGGAGTGCAGAGGCATTCTGGAAGACAACTCTGATTCCGATTGTAATCATGCTGATTATCAATTATGCGATTTTATGGAAAACCTTGCGGCTGGAGCCGCTGAAGTTCCTTCGACATGACCTGTCGAAGAAAAAAGGACGGAAGGCCCTCCGCTTAAATAAACATCTGCCATTTTTTGCCCGGTTCCGGCTGCGGGTAATATTACAGAATATGGGCAATTACATTTTAATTCTGGTAGGTGTGCTGTTTGCAAATATGCTGTTGATCTTCGGGCTGGAGATGCCGGTGGTTATCAGGCATTATCAAGATACCCTGCAGGAAACTATGCTATGTAACTATCAGTACATACTGACACTTCCGGTAGGTGCATTAGATGAGGACCGGAAGCTGGAAAGCCTGTTAACGATGCTGTCGTTTGAACAGGAGGTCGAGACGGAGAATGAAGATGCGGAAAAGTTCAGTGCATATACATTGGACAACATGAGTGATTCCAATATCGTAGATGAGATTCTTTTTTACGGAATCGAACCGGACAGTCGTTATGTCGATTTGAATCTGCGGGATGGGGATGTATACATATCCAAGGCATATGCAGACAAGTACGGACTTCGGCCGGGAGATACGATCCATTTAAAGGAACGCTTTGAAAAGACGGAGTATGAATTCAAGGTGACCGGAATCTATGACTATGAGGGAAGCTTAACGGTATTTATGACCAGAGATTATCTGAATCAGGTCTTTGATCTGGGAGACGGTATGTTTGGCGGCTATTTCTCTGATACAGAGATAACGGATATCGATTCCTCTTACATAGGCAGTGTGATTGATTTTGATTCCCTGACAAAGGTAAGTCGTCAGTTGGAAAAGTCCATGGGTTCTAATATGCAGTTGATTAATGCAATCGCAGTTCTGCTGTTTGTGGTGCTGATCTATATATTGTCAAAGGTGGTTATCGAGAAGAACGCGCAGTCGATCTCCATGACCAAGATCCTGGGATACAATGGAGGAGAAATTGCCAGACTCTATATCGTGTCTACTTCGATCGTGGTAGTGCTTTGTATCCTTCTCAGTATACCGATTGAAAATGTACTGCTGACGGTTATATGGCAGGCATATGTGAGTCAGGCAATGACGGGCTGGCTGCCATATTATCTGGCACCGCAGGTACCGGTACAAATGATCTTGATCGGTATAATAAGCTATGGTGTAGTTGTGCTCATGGAGATTCGGAAGATTAAGAAGGTGCCAATGAGCATGGCACTCAAAAATGTGGAGTAGTTTATTCAAACGCTATGTCGCCGGATAAGAAGGGAGCGACACATAGAAAAAGGAGGTTAGGGATCATGAAGAGAGATATATGGAATAAAGGAAAGGTACTGCTGATATCGGGAACGATCCTGATGCTTGCGGTAATGGCTGGCTGCAACGGAAAGGCAGATCAGGATACAAGCGCAGATTCGGATGCTACGGAAGAAGTAACAACAGAGGCGGTAAAGAGCACAGAGGACTATGAATATCATGAGAGCCGGTTAGAGCATGATAAGGAGGAATCGGTGCATGTACAGGCGGATGCCTATGGAACACCGGATAAAATAACCGTCAGTACGACACTTAAGAATCCGGGTGAAGGTGTTGCGATTACCGATTATACAGATCTGAGTGATATTAAGAATAAAGAGGGAGATGAAGAATATCAGCTCGCTCAGGACGGGACACTGACTTGGGAGAATCATGGAAAGGATATCCGGTATGAAGGAACCTCTGAGAAAGAACTTCCGGTATCTGTAAAGGTGACCTACTATCTGAATGATCAGGAAGTGACGGCGGAAGAGCTTGCAGGAGCCAGTGGTACAGTACGGATCCGGTTTGATTATACCAATCATACAGGAGAAGGTTCGGAGATAGTACCGTTTACGGCGATTACCGGCCTTATGTTGAAGGAAGAGGTGGCCAGCAATATAACGGTTACAAACGGAAAGTTAAAGAGCATGGATGGTGATTATGTGGTTTTGGGATATGCGGTTCCGGGTGTCAAAGAAGCACTGGATACCGATAGTTTGGACATCTTACAGGATGATAGCGAGGATAAGGATACAGAGGAAGAGAAAGAAGCGTTCCCGGATTATATGGAGGTAAGCTTTGAGGCGCAGGACTTTGAGCTGGATTTTACCGCAACGATTCTGACAAATGGAATCCTGACAGATGTAGATATCGAGAAACTGGCAGATAAGGTAGATGATCTGGCGGATGGATTTGACGATTTGCATGACGGAACTGCCCAACTTGCAAATGCACTAAAGACGTTATCCGATTCGGGAGCAACTCTGGTAGATGGAGCAGTACAGCTGCAGAGTGGTCTGGAAAGCTTGAATCAGGCACTGTCCCAGATTCCGCCTGAGGTTCTCGCACAGGATCCGACCATGGCACAGCTGGCAGCTTCTGTAGCAGCCTTAAGTCAGGGAAGTGGACAGTTAACAGAAGGCATCCGGGCATATACGGATGGTGTGAGTCAGGTATATAACGGAAGTGTCGCATTGAACAATGCAACCTATGAAATGACCGAAAGTACAGATGATCTGCAGACGCTGATGGATTGGCTGCAGAATCTGAAGAATATGGATGCAACCTATGAAAACTATGGTGGAATCGAAGAAGGAAAGACCGGAAGCGTCATGTTCATTATAGAAACGGCCGAGATAAAAGCAGATTAATGCGGAAAAGGGAATGCAGAAACGCAATCAGCTACTTGCATATTCCGACTTATTTTACTATAATGAAGATTGATTCTGACGAAAGAGCAGTGAGGAAACAGGGATGTACCTTACTTAGGATAGAACAGAGATAGAATAAGAAAAGGAGTATGTCGATATGGCAAAGGACAAGAAGCTGGTGGAAGCGATCACATCTATGGATGAAGACTTCGCACAATGGTATACCGATGTTGTGCTGAAGGCGGGGCTGATCTCGTATACAAATGTGAAGGGGTGTATGGCGATTAAGCCGGCAGGATATGCGATCTGGGAACTGATCCAGAAGCAGTTGGATGAACGGTTTAAGGAAACAGGTGTAGAGAATGTATATATGCCGATGTTTATACCGGAGAGCCTGCTACAGAAGGAAAAGGATCATGTAGAAGGCTTCGCCCCGGAAGTGGCATGGGTGACACATGGAGGCTTGAGCGAGCTGCAGGAGCGGATGTGTGTACGTCCGACATCAGAGACATTGTTCTGTGATTTTTATAAAGATGAGATCCAGTCCTATCGGGATCTTCCAAAGGTGTATAATCAGTGGTGTTCCGTTGTTCGTTGGGAAAAAGAGACGCGTCCGTTTTTACGTTCCAGAGAATTCCTGTGGCAGGAAGGCCATACAGCACATGCAACGGCAGAAGAGGCAGAAGAGAGAACCATTCAGATGCTGAATGTATATGCAGATTTCTGTGAGAATGTACTGGCGATCCCGGTCATTAAGGGACGGAAGACGGATAAGGAGAAATTTGCCGGAGCAGAGGCAACCTATACCATCGAAGCCCTGATGCATGATGGTAAGGCATTGCAGTCAGGGACCAGCCATAACTTTGGAGATGGATTTGCAAAGGCATTTGGTATCCAATTTACAGATAAAGATAATAAGCTTCAGTATGTACATCAGACTTCATGGGGTATGACGACTCGTTTGATCGGTGCGATCATCATGGTACATGGTGATGATTCCGGTCTGGTTCTGCCACCGAAGGTAGCACCGACACAGGTTATGATCATTCCGATTCAGCAGAAGAAGGAAGGTGTACTGGAGAAGGCAGCAGAGATCAGAGAAAAGCTGGGTGCATTCCGTGTGAAGGTTGATGACAGCGACAAGAGTCCGGGGTGGAAGTTCAGTGAGCAGGAGATGCGGGGGATTCCGATCCGTGTCGAGATTGGACCAAAGGATATCGAAGCAAATCAGGCAGTTTTGGTTCGCCGGGATACCAGAGAGAAGATGACAGTATCCTTGGATGAACTCGAGGGTAAGATCGGGGAGCTGTTAGATACGATCCAGAAGGATATGTTTGAAAAAGCAAAGGCACATCGGGACTCTCATACCCATGTAGCTAAAAACTGGGAAGAGTTTCAGAAGATTCTGGATACCCAGCAGGGCTTCATCAAGGCTATGTGGTGTGGCGATACCGAATGTGAAACCGCAATCAAGGATGAAACGGGAGCAACGACCAGATGTATGCCGTTTGCACAGGAGAAGCTGGGCGATGTATGTGTACATTGTGGCAAGCCTGCTACAAAGATGGTATACTTCGGAAGAGCATACTAAGAAGTTACAGAATATAGAAAAAAGAAAGACAGTGGTACATAAGACGATACGTCCGGTGTGCCACTGTTTTTTTTGCGTGTTTATTAACTGCAACATAGAAACACTAATGCGTTACTTAAAATCTATTAAAATTACCACACATAATCAATGCACTATGATACAATGATAAAAATAAAACAGAACAATCTGTATAAATGGAATTACAGTTGACAAGGAGGAAATGATATGCTGCACCCACAGTATTATGTAGAACTGGAAAAGTATAATCGCCTGATTCAGCAGAAGAACAGAAAAAGTACATTTTATAACGGAATCTTTGACCGCTATGAGAATCCGGTACTGACGAGAGAACATATTCCGCTTACATGGAAGTATGACCTGAATCCTGAGACAAATCCGTACTTTATGGAACGTCTGGGTGTAAATGCAGTCATGAACTCCGGAGCTATTGAGCTAAATGGCAAGTTCTATCTGGTAGCCCGGATAGAAGGAAATGACAGAAAGTCCTTCTTTGGTGTGGCAGAGAGTGATAACGGAATCGATGGATTCCGCTTCTGGGATTATCCGATCCTTCTGCCGGATACCTGCAAGGAAGAAACAAATGTATATGACATGCGCCTCACAAAGCATGAGGATCGTTCGGACAAAGGATCTGAAGAACTGGGAGCGTCTGGATAACTTAAAGACGCTGCGTTCTCCGCAGCAGAGAAATGTAGTTCTTCATCCGGAGTTCGTAAATGGAAAGTATGCGTTTTATACACGCCCGATGGATGACTTTATCGATACCGGATCCGGCGGTGGCATTGGATTTGGACTGTGTGATGATATCGAGCATGCAGTGATCGATGAAGAGATCATCACCAGCAAGCGGGTATATCACACCATTACGGAAGCGAAGAACGGAGCCGGTGCAGTACCGATCAAGACGGAAAAGGGCTGGATCCATATCGCACATGGTGTGCGGAATACAGCGGCAGGACTGCGGTATGTCCTGTATGTGTTTGCAACGGATCTGAAGGATCCGACGAAGGTGATCGCAGAACCGTCCGGCTTCTTTCTGGCACCACTGGGAAAAGAGCGGGTAGGCGATGTATCAAATGTGGTATTTACGAATGGATTAATTGCGAGAGAAAATGGTGATGTATATCTGTATTATGCATCTTCCGATACAAGAATGCATGTAGCAACCACAACTGTGGATAAGCTGTTGGACTATGTATTCCATACTCCGGAGGATCCACATCGCAGTGTAGAGTGTGTGGCACAGCGCTGTGATCTGATTCGGAAGAATCTGGAGTTTTTAGAGAGCGAGAGGTAGTAACATGAAGAAGCAGGATCTATCTGTATCCCCGATGTTCAGCGACCATATGGTGTTGCAGCGGGACAAAGAAATCGTGATTTGGGGCAATGGCTCTGATGATAAATGTGTGTGTGTGACCCTTGCGGGAAGGACAGTGGAGACAAGAATTCAGGATCATCGGTGGAAGGTCTGTATGGAACCACTGTCTGCCGGGGGACCGTATACGATGGAAGTAGTATGCGAAGAAGAATGCATCCGCTATCAGGATGTCATGATCGGAGAGGTCTGGCTGGCCGGCGGACAGTCGAATATGGAACTGGAACTACAGGGCAGCGATGGCGGGGCAGAAGAGATTCAGACTGCAGACTATGAATATATAAGATTTTATAATGTAATAAAGGCCGGAGTCGTTACGGCGGAGGTTGCGGCCGAACAGGAGAAGTCGCCATGGAAGGTGGCGCGGACAGAGGCTGTAAGGGATGTGTCGGCGGTTGCCTACTTTTGTGCAAAGAAGCTGTATCAGAGACTGCAGATCCCGATTGGTGTCATAGACTGTTACATCGGAGGCACCTCGGTTACCTGCTGGATGGATGAAGAAACCCTGAGAAAGACTGCGGCGGGAAGAGACTACATTGCACGATATGATCAGATGATTCAGGGAAAGACGGAAGAAGACTATCAGGAAGAGATGAAGGAGTATAACCGGCTCTGGAAGGAGTGGGATGACCGGGTACAGGAGGAACGTCGAAAGAATCCGGCGGTGACCTGGGAGTACTTAAATGAACACGCAGGTACATGTCCGTGGCCGCAACCGGCAGGAGCGACCGCATACTTCCGTCCGGCAAATCCGTATCACGGCATGCTGGAACGTGTAATCCCGTATACTGTCCGGGGCTTCTGGTACTATCAGGGAGAAGAGGATACCTATCAGGCAGAGAGCTATGGAGAGCTGTTCGGGCAGTTGATCGAACTGTGGCGGGAGAAGTGGCAGGATGCAGCCGCACCGTTTATTCTGAATCAGCTACCGATGTATATCGCAAAGGGTGAAATCGATGATAAGAGCTGGGCGGTGCTCCGGGAACAACAGGAGCGGGTATCCCGGCGGCTGCCGAATGTATATATGAATGTATTGATTGACTGTGGAGAATTCGACAATATTCATCCGACAGATAAGAAAACGGTGGGAGAGCGGATGGCGGCTCTGTGTATGGAGCATGTATATCGGATCGATGGTATAAGCAGTGATGCACCGATCTGTCAACAAGCGGTCAGAGAGGGACAGAGTGTGAGCGTTACCTACGGTGGAGAGGCTCTGGTCGGAAGAGAAGAATCCTTTCCACTATTTGAACTGGCAGGGGAAGATGGTATCTTTTATCCGGCAGAGGCAGAACTTCAGACAGAGCATACAGTATGGGTACACTGTATGGAGGTTCGGAAGCCTTCGTATGTAAGATATGCATGGACAAATTACGGAAAGGTGGCACTGTTTGACAGGAACGGACTGCCGGCAGCACCATTCTTGAAACAGATACAGGAGAATTCCTTATAATTAGTGTTGTGTATGATGGGCAGAAATGATACTATAGATTTATAGAGATTGGAGCTGCGGATACATATGTGAGGGCATGTTATAAGGGATGACAGGATTCAATCTGCTTATATAGGACCTTATTATGCGGCAGGACAGGATGGCAGCTATGCCGGTGTTTTGATATTAGCGGTTTTACTGGTCGCATATATTTTTGCTGCTTTTGTGCGGAACGATCTATGCACAGGTTCGGAGAGTGAAATAAAAGAGTCAAAAATAGTATTTTTACTCGCTTATAAAGTAGCAGAAACCATCTCTTGAACCTTTTTTTTCAAACTGCTATGATAAGACTAGCAAAAAGGATTAGAACAGAGGGTAACAGCAGATATGAAGATTCAGATGCCGGAGGCAGCAAATTACATCATTCAAACCCTCATGGCACATGGCTATGAGGCGTATATCGTAGGCGGATGTGTTCGGGACAGTGTTCTGGGGAGAACGCCGCAGGACTGGGATATCACGACATCTGCAACACCGGAGCAGACAAAGGCACTCTTTCGGCGAACGATCGATACCGGGATCGAACATGGAACCGTCACGATCATGATGGATCATGTGGGCTATGAGGTAACGACCTATCGTGTAGACGGAAAGTACGAGGATCACAGGCGGCCGAAGGAGGTTACCTTTACGGCCAGTCTGCTGGAAGACCTAAAGCGGCGGGACTTTACGATCAATGCGATGGCATATAACGAGCAGGAAGGACTGGTAGATATCTTTGGAGGAGCCGAGGATCTGAGGCGGGGTATCATTCGCTGCGTTGGTGTGCCGCAGGAACGGTTTGATGAGGATGCTTTGCGGATTCTTCGCGCGGTACGATTTGCAGCTCAGTTAGATTTTGAGATCGAGGCGAAAACCAGACAGGCGATCCGGGAAAAGGCAGAATTTTTAAGAGATATTAGTGCTGAACGGATACAGGTAGAACTGACGAAGCTGATTACCTCCGATCATCCGGAACGTATCATCGATGCCTACGAACTGGGGATTACAGCCATTGTACTTCCGGAGTTTGATACTATGATGGAGACACCACAGCATACGGTATATCATAAGTATGATGTGGGCAGACATACGGTAGCTGTCATGCAGAATATAGATGCAACACCGGTTTTGCGATGGGCAGCCCTTCTTCACGATTCTGCGAAACCGGAGTGCCGGACTACAGATGAGCAGGGAGTGGATCATTTTTATGGACATCCGAAGGCCGGAAAAGCGATTGCACGGCGGGTGCTTCGGAGGATGAAGCTGGACAATGATACGATCCAACGTGTAGAACGACTGGTGGAGTGGCATGACTTTGGACTGGATGGAACTGTAACGAAAAAGACACTGCGCCGGGCACTGAATCGGATGGGACCGGATCTTTTTGACGATTATGCGAAGCTGCGCCGGGCAGACATGCTGGGGCAGAGTGATTATATACAGGAGAAGAAACAACAGGACTATCAACATTTGTTAGAGATGTATCGGGAGATTCGGGAGGCACAGGAGTGTCTGCTGATCAGGGATCTGAAGCTGGATGGAAAGGATCTGATCGCAATGGGGGTTCAGCCGGGACCGGACATGGGAAAGATACTGAATGACCTGTTGCAACAGGTACTGGAGGAGCCACAGCTAAATACAAAGGGGAAGCTGAAAGAACTGGTGCAGATAAAGTGGCTTAAGGACAAAACTGAATAAGCTGGAATGAATTATCATATCCCCTCATAAGATAGAACGTAGAAAGGCTTATGGGGGGATATGTTTGTCAGAGAAGTTATCAGAGGTATGGGAATGCTATGATATGGAAATCGCAAGTATACATAAAGGCCGTGGGATCATACTCCTAAAGACGGACAAAGGTCTCCGGGCATTGCAGCCGGTAGGAACATCAGAGAGCCGGTTGGAGCTGGAGGCACAACTAAAGGAAAATCTGTATCATGCCGGATATGAACGGATCGATCGTTATATTCGGAATCGGGAGGAGGAGCTGATCACCTGCGATCGTTATCATACAGCTTATGTTCTGAAGGAATACTATGATGGCTGGGAGTGTAATATCCGGGTAGAGGGGGACATGGTACAGGCTGTGGCGAATCTGGCACGACTGCACCGGGCGATGCAGAAGATCCCGGTAGATCGGGATGAGAAGGAGTGGAAGACACTTCGTACTGTGCGCAGGCGGAATCGGGAGATGAAACGCGTACAGAACTATATGCGCCAGATCGCGACGAAGTCCGAGTTTGACTACCTCTATCTGTCCTGCTTCGAGGGCTTTTATCATCAGGCATTGCAGGTCGGAGAGCAGCTGGAGGCAGATCAGCAGATGCTGATGCATCGGAGGCGGTATTACTGCCATGGTGCCTACCACCAGCATAATGTGCTAAACTGCAAGGATGGTATGGCAACGGTTAATTTTGAACATTTCACGATAGACAATCAACTGGTAGATCTGTATACATTTTTGCGGAAGGCAATGGAGAAAAATGAGTATCAGGCAGAGCTGCTCTTTACACTGCTGGATACCTACGATCAATCCATGGAGTTAACACCGGAGGACTATCGCTTCTTATATTATCTGCTATGGTACCCGGAGAAGTTCTGGAAGATATCAAATCAGTATAATAATATGAACAAGGCATGGATTCCGCCAAAGACCTATGAGAAACTGGAAACGGTGATACGGCAGGAGGAGAAAAAGGAGCAGCTGCTGGAGCAGTATCGGCAGCAGTATGGGATAATTGTGGATTGTAATAGAGCATGAAATAGGATAGAATGAAGCAAAGTAGTGATGCTGGTATACAAAGATAGATGTGAGGAATGATAATGACGAGGGAGCAGAAGAAAAAGCAAAAACCGATATGGAAGGGCCTCTGGCTGCTGACACTACTAGTACTGATGCTGGCCGGGTGCAGCGGGCAGGCAGAGGAGACTGCCACAGAGGCCTATGATCCGTATAATCATGCACAGTCCCTGACGGCAGTGCTAAAGACGATGGATCTGGATGCAGGGACGATGACACTGGTGGATATCAATACAGGTCTGTCCTATGATCTTCTATATAATAATGGTGTTGATGTACGAAATAAATACGATGAGATTATGTCCGGTACCCTGCTGGAAGAGGGAGAGATTCTGGACATTACTTATAATGAAAATAATAATAAGCTTCTGGAGATGAAGATCAATCCGGATGCATGGGAGGTACGGGAAATTTCAGGCCTGGAGATCAACCGCGTGGATCGGCAGGCTCAGATTCTGAATCAGAGCTATAATTATACAGATGATCTGGTTGTATTATCTGCCGGAACTCCGATCGGGATCAATGAGATCTGCAAGGAAGATCAGTTGACAGCCAGAGGATATGGCAGCCGGTTGTGTTCTTTGACCGTAGATCTGGGACATGGCTATGTGAAGCTGGAGAACTATGACACCTATATCGGCGGCATGATCGAGATCGGATACAATACGATCGTTCCGGTTACAGAGGACATGCTGTTAACGGTACGGGAAGGAACTTATAAGCTCAAGATCACAAAGGGAGAGCATAGTGGTTACAAGAATATCGTTGTTAATCGGGATGAGGAAAGCGTTATCAGCCTGCAGGAGCTGCAGATCGCTCCGGATCCGGTGGGAATGTTGTACTTTGATGTTACCCCGGTGGAAGCCCGCGTCATGATCGATGGAGAAACCATTGATACCAGTCAGACGATAGAACTGACCTATGGTAAGCATCAGATCCGTATCACGGCGGATGGATATGAGACAAAGGCAGGATATATTACAGTCAATGCGGCCTATAAGCTATTTACCATAGAGCTGTCTGCTACAGACGATGATACGAATACATCTTCCACAACGACTACGTCTGCATCGACGGCATCGGACGGGACTACGGCAGCAGGAAGTACGGAAAAAACAACGTCTTCGACAGAGGACGGAGCAGCCACAACCGAGACAAAGACGACAGGAAATACAGTCACCATCAGCAAACCGGTGGGAGCATACTGCTATGTTGACGGTGATCTGAAGGGAACCGTACCTGTGACCTTTGACAAAACAGTGGGAAGTCACGTTGTAACCTTCAGCATGACGGGATGCCTGGTCAAGAGCTACACGATCCAGTGTCAGGACAATGGAAAGGATGATACGTATTCCTTTGATGCACTGCCGACCTATTCATCTGTATTATTTGAGGAAAATTAGGGGATATATTTCCTAAAAACAGTTGACGAAGCTCCCCCACCTATGGTATCCTATAGCTTGCGACAGAAGAAGTCTTTTTTTTGTGTGTAAAAATGAGCCACACAGGAATGTGGATAGGAACTGGCGCAGCAAACTATAAAAACGGAGGTGGAAAGTTGTGCGAGTAAAGATAACATTGGCATGTGAAGAGTGTAAACAGCGTAATTACAATCTCACAAAGGATAAGAAGACACATCCAGATCGTATGGAAACAAAGAAGTATTGTAAGTTCTGTAAAGCACATACAATGCATAAGGAAACTAAGTAACCTGTGACCACATAAGGAGTGATGAAATGGGAAGTAAGGATGAGGAGAAGTCAGCTCTGAAGCGTAGCTGGTTTCAGGAATTAAAAGCCGAGTTTCATAAGATCATCTGGCCTGATAAGAATTCCCTGGTAAAAGAATCCATTGCGGTTATTATCATTGCAATCATCATTGGCTGTATCGTGGCATTAGTGGATACCGGACTGAAGGAAGGGATAAATGCTCTTCTGTCACTGGTACAGAATATAGGGTAAAGGTTGGTGATTATATGTCAGAAGCAGAGGAAAGCAAAGCAAGATGGTATGTAGTCCATACCTACTCAGGTTATGAAAACAAGGTAAAGGCTGATATTGAAAAGAGCGTGGAAAACCGCGGGCTTGAAGATCAGATCTTGGAAGTAACCGTTCCGCTACAGGATGTAGTCGAGGTAAAGAACGGCGCCAAGAAACAGGTTTCTAAGAAGATGTTTCCGGGTTATGTACTACTGAACATGGTTATGAACGATACCACATGGTATGTAGTACGGAACACCAGAGGTGTTACAGGATTTGTTGGCCCCGGATCAAAGCCGGTTCCGTTGACGGAAGGTGAGATTCGTTCTATGGGCGTAAGCACCACTCAGCAGGTCGAGATCGACCTGGAGGTAGGAGATACGATCAAGGTTATCTCCGGTGCATGGGCAGATACGGTCGGTGAGATTAAAGGCATTAATATGGCTAAGCAGTCCGTGACGATCGAAGTAGAAGTATTCGGACGGGCAACACCGGTCGAGATCGGCTTCTTAGAAGTACAGAAGTTAAACTAGTAAGTGGGAGGGTATCCCCCGTAAATACCACAATTTATTCAGGAGGTAAGCTATAATGGCTAAAAAAGTAGAAGGTTATATTAAATTACAGATTCCTGCAGGCAAGGCAACTCCAGCTCCACCGGTTGGACCTGCTCTTGGACAGCATGGTGTAAATATCGTGCAGTTTACAAAGGAATTTAACGCAAGAACTGCTGATCAGGGAGATATGATCATTCCTGTAGTTATTACAGTATATGCAGACAGAAGCTTCAGCTTCATTACAAAGACTCCACCGGCTGCAGTATTATTAAAGAAGGCTTGTAAGATCAAGTCCGGTTCTGGTGTGCCAAACAAGACAAAGGTAGCAACCATTACCAGAGCAGAGGTTCAGAAGATTGCTGAACTGAAGATGCCTGACTTAAATGCAGCTACGATCGAGGCAGCTACCAGCATGATCGCAGGTACCGCTCGTTCAATGGGTATCACAGTTGTTGATTAATAATTAAGTGGGAGGGTCGCTCCCGATAATACCACAGGAGGTTATTTAATATGAAAAAGGGTAAGAGATATGCAGAAGCTGCTAAGCTGGTAGACAGAGCTACAACTTATGATGTAGCAGAAGCAGTTTCTATCGTTAAGAAATCAGCTAGTGCAAAGTTTGATGAGACTGTAGAGTGCCACATCCGTCTGGGTGTTGACGGACGTCATGCAGATCAGCAGGTACGTGGTGCAGTTGTACTGCCACACGGAACCGGTAAGACTGTAAAGGTATTAGTATTCGCAAAGGGTACTAAGGTAGATGAGGCACAGGCTGCAGGTGCAGACTTCGTTGGTGGTGAGGAACTGATTCCTAAGATCCAGAACGAAGGATGGTTAGACTTCGACGTAGTAGTAGCTACACCGGATATGATGGGTGTTGTAGGTCGTCTGGGTCGTGTACTTGGACCTAAGGGCTTAATGCCAAATCCAAAGGCTGGTACAGTTACTATGGACGTAACAAAGGCAATCGCTGATATCAAGGCCGGTAAGATCGAATACCGCTTGGACAAAGCAAATATTATTCACGTGCCAATTGGAAAGGCTTCTTTTACAGAGGAGCAGTTATCTGACAACTTCCAGACATTAATAGATGCAATTAACAAGGCTAAGCCTTCAGCAGCTAAGGGACAGTATTTAAGAAGTGTAACCATCGCTTCTACTATGGGTCCTGGTGTTAAGCTGAATGTTACAAAGCTTGCTTAATTCTATTAGAAGTTAAGACCTTGTAAGGAGAATCATTGCGGGAGATATCCCATGGTGATTCTCCTTTTTTAATTGCATTCATGCCGGAACCTTGATATAATCACTTATATATGATGTTCGTACACATAAGAAAGATATAGAGTTACAACAGGAGGTTATGGGTTATGAAGTTGAGCACAAAATTAATATTATTGGCAGCGGTTCCCACCGTGTTTATAACGGGGTTGACAATATTTCTGGTAGCAGGTCCGTTGGATCTGGGAACAAAGGGGATTGCCCTGATTCTGATATTGGCATTGCTGGTGATACTGGTTACGAATACACTGGTAGCCGTACAGATCAGTAAGTCTCTTTCATCCAGTATCGACGCGGTTCGACAGGTAGCAGCCGGAAATCTGAATGCCGAGATTGATGATCGCGCAACCGGTCGTGGAGACGAGATCGGTGTTCTGGCAAGATCGGTAGCCGGACTGCGGGATGAACTGAAGTATATGTTCCAGGACATTTCAGAGCATGCAAACTCTTTGCTGGAATCCGCAGAGCAGTTGAATGATACGGCACAGAAGAACTTAGTAACGGTGGACAATGTAGAACGGGCAGTTGGTGAGATCGCGGATGGTGCTACTTCACAGGCGCAGGATGCACAGAATGCTTCCGAGAGCGTATATGCGATGGGTGAGATGATAGAGGAAACCACGAAGGAAGTAGGAAACCTGAACTCAACCGCAGACTACATGCGTCAGTCCAGTCAGCAGGCCAGCCAGTCATTGATCGAGCTGAGAAATATCAATGACGAAGTAAAAGAAGCCATCGATCTGATCTATGAACAGACCAACCGCACCAATGAGTCATCCTTAAAGATTCGGGAGGCTACACGGCTGATCAGTTCTATCGCTGAGGAAACAAATCTTCTGTCGCTGAATGCCAGCATCGAGGCAGCCAGAGCCGGTGAGCAGGGTCGTTCCTTTGCAGTCGTAGCCAATCAGATTCAGAAGCTGGCAGATCAGTCAAATGCATCCACAGATGCGATCGATGATATCATCAATGAGCTGATCAATGATTCCAATGAGGCCGTTAAGACCATGGAGAAGGTTCGGGAGATCATTAACAGTCAGAGTGAGAATGTAGCGAATACAGAAACGATCGTAGAACAGGTTATGGACGGCATCGAGGAATCCATACGCGGTATCGAAGCGATCGAGAGCCGCACCGTCGCATTAAATGAGGCAAGAAGCTCGATCGTAGAGGTGGTACAGGGACTGTCGGCTGTCGCTGAGGAGAATGCAGCGAGTACAGAAGAAACCTCTGCTGCTACAGCAGAAGTGGCAAGTAGCTTCAATGAAGTTACCGAGTCTGCGGGAGTCGTTAAGAATGCTGCAGACGAGATTGCAAACTCCATGAGCAACTTCCAGTTATAGATCGAAATGAAATAGAGAACAAAAAGCAACACCTGCTCTCGGATGAAAAGCGTCCGGGGCAGATGTTTTAAAGTAAGGACTTAAATCAAAGGAGAGAAAAAATGACACCAATTATAATTTCATGTATATCTGTAGCAGGGGCAGGACTTATCATTATGCTTATTGCCATTCCGTTTTTTATTCACACTACGCGTGAAAAATCCAGATGCTCTGCACAAGTAAGTGGAGAAGTAGTGGATTATAAGTATACCAGACTAGGAAATGGAAATAGCACAATTGCCCCGGTCGTTGAATTCTGTGTTGATGGAGTAGTCTATACGGCATATCGTCATTATAAGGGGATAGCATCTTCAAAGAAAACCAGTGGCACATATAAAAATACGTCGGAACAAACCGGCGGGTTCTATATATCAGATAACGATTATTTTCACAGATATAATAATGGAACGCGGGCAAACTACCTCATGTTCGCCAGAGAAAAATGGCCAAAGGGAACCAGACTTTTGGTTGTTTACGATCCAAAGAAACCGGAACACGCTTATGTGGAAAAAGTAGTTGTAAAGACCGGGATAGCAGGGAAAGTTCTGATCTTTGTTGGAGGAGGATTGGTGGTATTGGCTGCTATAGTAGTTTTTCTGAACAGGTAATGACTGGGGAAAAACTCCAAACATAAAATAAAATTAGAGATCATTCTAGGTGAATTAAAATTCACTTGTTTTATGACAGTCGAAAGGTATATAATGATAGCAGATGAAAGGGAGGATTATTAATACAGTGGAGATAACATATAATTTACACGAATATTCCAGAAAAAAGGTATATCTGTCATTAGGAATTGGGATGGGGATGACGCTTAGGCGATACAGCGTAGATGATCAGGAATTCCTGATGAATCTTTCAGTTGCAAATGTATGGGTAAATTATATTAAAAGACTGCATGGACTGGAGTATAAGTGCAGTGTGGATCGGACGATTACATTCATATCGAAGCAGACCAATCAGGACAACATGGTTCAGAGCATGCAGGAACTCATGGGGGTAGTATTCTGTGAAGGAGTAGATGCATCGGTATTTGACCAGGCAAAGAAAAAAACGATCGAAAACTTCGAAAATGTATATAAGAAAGCACAGTTCAGGGGCGTATATAAGATATATGAAGCAACAGAATGGAACAAAGAATTCCATTTGCAGCAATTGATCGATGATGTTCAGAGCTTAACATATGAACAGTTTTGTTGTGCATTAGAACAGATTCTTGTTCCGTCAAATTGCCGGATGTTTGTAAACGGGAGTATTCGGGATCTTACAGATGAAGAAGTGAAAGCACTGGAACAAACAGTAAAGAAGAAAGATCACAAGGTTGCTATGCTGTCAGAGTGGAAGGATGCATATTTGAGAAAAGATACGCATTTGGTTGAATTAGCTGAGAAACCTTATTATATCAATGCAGTCAGTTTTTCATTTGATAATCATGTAGATATGCTGACGAGATATTATTATTTGGTTATTGAAGGATATAAGATCGCAGAATTGGACAAATATATGCATGTTGACTTTATGGATGCTTCCTATATCGTACTTGGTGAAGAATTAAAGATTATGAAGAAGTTGTTCAAGACAGTGGTTACAGAGAAACAGTACGAAGAGGCGCAGACACTTGAACGTGCGAAGATGTCGGACTGGTTACACAATGATCCGATTCAGTTTGGAATGAAGACGGTAGAACTGCAGATGCTGGGACTATCATTGCCGGGATATGTTGGAGTATTGAGCCGGCTGGGATATAAGGAATATATTGATACGATCGAGAAAGTAAAGCCTATAGTATGTGAGGCACAGGTGATAATGGGGAGGTAGACATGTCAGCAAAAACAATATTGATTCCGGACAAATTTCAAGAGCAGATAGACGATTACATCGGTAAGGCCGAGACAGTTGGTGGGCTTGAATATACGGCTGAAGCGGGAGATGTAAGTCTGGCATCTATCGAAAAGTATGAAGAGTGTATCACCGAGATGAATGATACACTGGCGCTTTTTTCGCAACTGGCAGCACTGGATGGGGAAACGATGAAGCAGATTAAAGCGGCGTGGATGAATGCAGATGGGGAAAATGCCAGCAAGACGGTGGCAGAGATTGTAACCGGTGCAGCAAAGGACGCATTTGGAATCGATTAGGAGGGATGAAATGGCAAGTAATGGGTATTTGGATTTAAAAACGTCGACTGTTCAAGCGATGTATGAAGCTATAAACGAATATCAGCCAACCGTGGTAGATGCCTTATATGATTTATATAAGAGTGCCTATACATTATCGTATACAAATGCGTTTCAAGGCGATTCAGCGGATGCATTCAAGAATTATCTTCGTGAGGGAACCATAAATGTAATCAGTGGATTGATGGATGTTGTATCAGAGTTAACAACAAACATGCAGTTGATTTCAGCATGCTTTGGAGAGTATGAGACGGCAACGGATGGAGAAATCAACGAAACGGAACTGGATACGCTGGATGCAGAACTGGATGCCTATAAGAAGACCTATGATGATTACTACACCACTCTGAGTGCGACTTTGAGCAAAGCCTCCCAATACATAGGTTTGGTTGATGTGAATTATGATTTAGTCAGCACAGGTTTTGAAACCGTGAAGTCAACGACAAAGCAGATACGTACGGATCTCGAGGATATAGATGGCCAGAATCTTATAACTGCACAGGAGATGCTGGATCGTATTACAACCCTGAAGACATTGGTACAGAATACCATTAATCTATGCTACAAGGATGGAAAGCTGGATCCGAATGGTGTAAAGGAACTGAAGGGAAAAGACTGGTATAAGCCGCAGACGAATGTTGCACTGACCCAGAAGCTGAAAGAGGATCCGTTTTCGTACAATGCGGATTCGGTTTCTGTGTCGGAAAATCAGTGGGCAGCAGGGTTGTGCTCAGATGTATATGCGTATGCAGGATATACCTGGCTGGGCGCTGAATATGAGTCCGGACGGGAAGGCGATACGGTATTTTTGAATGCAAAAGCCTCCGTTTTGGAACTGAACGGATATGCGCAGTTTACGGATTACGTTAGGGCAAGCGCAGAGATTGATGTAGGAAAAGCCGAGACTGAAATGAAAGCCGGCTGGGGTGATGGGTACTACGGAGCAGAGATTGATGCATCAGTGGCAGTTGCAAAGGCGGAAGGTTCGTTCGTAATAGGCGGTGATGATCTGAATGTTTCTGCAAATGCTTCTGCTGAAGCTTTGACGGCAGATGGAAAGGCAGCTTACAAGTTTGAGGATGACGGACAATTTGCAATGGGAGCTAAGGGAGAAGCTGCATTAGTTAAAGCATCCGCAGATATTGGAGGTTCCCTGATATCATTTTCAGCAGAGGACGATGCCGGAAACTCTGTTGAGGGAACACTGTTTGGCATAAAGGCAGAAGGAAGCGTTGGTATACAGGCGTCTGCCGGTGTTTATGCGGAAAGTACAACCGCATATGAATTTAAATATGCAAACGTGAACGCAACGACACTGGATGTTGATCTGGCCCTGGTACTGGGTGTTTCATTTAGCATAACTGTGCCAACGATTAGTCTGAAGTGGCCATGGTAGAGAGGAGTGAGCTATATGACATTAGACGATCTTAAGAGTTCATTATCATCGTATCGTACATCATTGGCCAATAAGCGTGCAGAACGTCAGGGATATACGGACAAGGCAGATGAGATTCGGACCGTTTATAATGAATTACTGGCAGAAAAAAGGGTAATAAAAGGATATAAAGCACAGGTAAAAGAATTCTATGGAGAAACGTACGCGGACTTTAAAGGAAATATCTTTGAGAATACATATAAACCTCAGGTAGAAAACCTGCTTGGAAACTATGATACGGTAATAGACAATATAGATACCAATCTTGATAATTTGAACGATGAAGTAACACGATATGAGAATCTGGCATTACAGTGCGATGGACCAATCGGATATCTGGCGTCCATGGTGAATTCGCTGGTGGGTAAGATTCAAAACTGGGTTAATTAAATTCGAGGTAGCGATATGGAGAAGATAACGGTTAGACTTGCAAAGGAACACGAACAGCAGATAAACAGACCGGATGTAAAGGCAGAACTGGATAATGTTCAGAATATGATAACGAACTTAGACGTTCAACTGACTGCACAAACGGTATATCTTGTGTTTTGCGGTGGAAATTACAGCGACTACGAGAAAAAAATGACATCTGTTCTGGTGTTCATAAACAATACGGGAAAGACGCTGAAGGCCTTCCGGTCAGTTGTGCGATTAAGATCACAGATACCGGGTATGCAGATAGCAACAACAACAGTTGCGTTTGATCACACATTTCTGGGTGACCTGAAACCGCAAGAAGGGGTTTTGGTACATTTGAATATTCCGGTTAAAGGTCTGGTGGCAGACAAAGCCCTTTCTCCTAAAGAAATCACAGGCGAGATGTCAGATGTTGAAATCGCCTATGTGCAGGGAGAAGAATAAACTGAAAAAATGCTATGCAGACATAGCTTTTTAATATTTAGAAGGAGGAAATGATAATGGCTTTAGAGGTAAAGTATGACGAGGTGCGGTCAAATGTGATCGCGAAGATTCAGGAACTGCAGGAGGCAATGGTTGGTTATCATGCAGACTTAAATAACGCAGTAGATGGAATATCTGCTAATCGTTATATGCAGGGAGATGCTGCTACGGCATATGCGACCGAGTTCACAGATGCTATCTCAGGACTGTTTGATAAACTGAATCAGGACTTACAGTCTTACTGCGATCAGCTGGAGAGCGTATGCGTTGAGTTTGAGAAGCAGGATCAGGAAACATCGCAGATGTTAAACTTCAAGGGTTAACAGGAAAAAAGCAAACAAAATATGCAATGGAAAGGAAGGATACAAGATGAGTTTACGAGTAGATTATGAAGGGTTAGCAAGCGATACCATTCCAAAGATGAAGAAGTGTGAGGCAGACATAGCAAATGTCTACAGCGAGATGCAGACAGCAGTAGGATCGTTGATCCAGTATATGGAAGCAGATTCCGCTAACTCATATATTAATGAGTTTAAGGAACTGGTAGGGCCGAGTGTAGAGCAGATGGAAAATCTGGTTAGAGACTATCATACCCAGCTGCAGAATGTAGTCGATCACTTCAGTGATGTGGACACAGGAATTTCCAGCCAGATAGGATTCTAACTGGCTTATACAGATACCCCCTATTGTGTGTGAATAGGGGGTATTTCTTATAGAGGGTATATAAGGAGTTAATATGAGCGTAAGAGAATTGAAATGGGATATAATTAAATATCAAGATCAGATCGAGGGAAATCAGGTGCGGATAAGAGTGCTTGAGAGAAAGATCGAACAATTAGAACCGGAGTATAGAAAGCAGACAGAATTGCAGAAACGGCAAGAGGAATTTTTCATGGCAAAAAAGGAGAAATGTGAAGTGCTGCGTGGAGATGCCAGAGGAAAAGCCATAGAAAACCTGTTAGCCGCCTGCTGTGATGTATATAGTGTTTCGAATAGCAATGAGTTATCACAAAGTCATGAAAATATAAAGAACTGTATTCGACACAATATAGAGATGTTTATGAATGAAATAGAAGAACTTAGCGGAGAAAACAGGAGTTTGAATTCAAGAATAAAATTCTGCGAAAAAGAAATCAATAGAATCCAGAAAGAGAAGGAAGAATAGAGATGAGGGGCTTAATAATAAAGGATGAAGAAGTTCAAGACTTTTCAGAAGAACTTAAGAAATTGCAAGATACAATGGAAGGAAGTCTGAGTACAGTAGTGGATCAACTGGCAAAAGCATACACAGAAGCGGTTCCGAGCGGAGATTTTCATAATAACTTAGAGATCTATGTCGAAGCCCTGAATGGCTTAGCCGGACAGATGCAGTATATTACGGATAAGATAAAGAAGGAATCCAATGCATATATTCAGGAAATAGATGAGATCGACGGAGAAATGTATTAGTCAACAGGAGGATAAGGTATGGAAAATAAGGGTTTATGTGTGGATTACGAGAGCCTAGACGACTGTATAGCAGAACTTGACGCGGTATATTCGAATCAACAAAAGGTGTATAATAAAATTAAAAATCTGCAAAATTACTTTTGGATCAGTCAGGGGGATGTGACAGAATCCCTCAAGGATGCGTTAGATACATATGAAGAGATATATGGGGTTATAATGGAACTCTGTGGTAATGCTGCAGAAGTATTAAGGAAAGCCAAACTTGCTTATGCAGACATTGACAGACAAATCGGAGAAGCAATTAGTGAAGAATCATAAGGAGTGGGAGTATGATTAGAGATTTTACAGAAGGTACAGAAGCGGCAGTGGAGGAAGCTATAAGGTATGCACTGGAGGAGAGTGGTCAGGACGAGGAGATGCGGATGTCCGTTCAGGTGCTGGAGGAGGAGTGCGAACTGGACTATGAAGAAATCGTAGAAAATGCAGAGAAGCTCGCCTCTCAGTCAAGAGGATACTGTGATGCACAAAAGGTGGCGGAAGACAGGCTGCATTCTGTTTTTGAAAATGCACGAAACAAGGACGCTGAATGTGCGTCGAAAATCAAAGACGGGACAGCAGCATCCTCAGAGGAATACATAGCGTCCTTGAGAAAGCTTGCAAACTGTCTGAACGTAAAAGGGATGGGTTCTACCCGTGAGGAATTCCGGTACCGGAAGGGATACGATCATAGCACATATGAAACATCCATCTTTGGAGATCCGTCTGCATTCGCAGCGAAGGTCGCTGCCGCAGGAAACGGAGTATACGGAGCCTTCTATGATTCGATCAATCCCGATATAGAGGAGAACCGGGAACGACTGTATGAATTCCTGAAACGAGATCCGAGTACGGTGGAAGACTGGGAACTGGATGCGATGCTCACGATTCTGGACGAGTGCGTGATAGAAGGTGAGCAGCCGGGAGAAATGACATTAGACTATGAAAAAATAAGCATGATATTGACCGGATGTTATACAGAAGAAGCGTATAGTCCGCTCAATGGTTTTACATCCTATACGAACTATTATGCCAATGATATGCTCGACTATCTGGCGATAGAATACGACGGATACTATCAGTTCAGGGCAACGGACTATAGCAGAATGGAACAGCCATTATCTGCATATGCAGACCTGAATGCCATCCTGACCTCGGCCAGCCGGTACTATGGTAACGTGAAAACGATGTATACAGATGACTATATAGACGAAAACGGATGGCCACATGAACGGGAATTCGGTATCATCGTGAGCGAGGTGCCGGATGAAACCCAGCGGATCCGGATAACGACAGCACAAGATGACTGGGAGGAAAGAAATGTCTGCCTGAATCCCTTTGATCTGGATAATGATCTGTTTACGGAGGGCAAGCATGACATATATGTGCTAAAAGCGCAGAGAAATATGGGCTTTAGTAATAGTGTTATCAATCAAAAGGAGGGAGAAATGGTATCCATACAGGAGGCAATAGTGCGGAAGATCTGGGGAGACGTGGGTGATTCCGCTTCGAAAAAGGCGGATCACTATATCGATACCGTAGTTACAGAAGGGTTGTCGATCGGAGGACCGGGGCCGGTAGCCGCCTACCGGCAGGTGCGATCCTATGTGGATGTCGTTCAGGAAACGCGTGAGAACAACGAAAGACTGGAACGGGAAATAGAGTTTGAAGAATACAGGAAATATTGTGAAGTACTGTGTATGGGAGGACAGACGATAAGCTGTGGAGATGGAGACATAATGATCTGCAATACAAAACCGGATGAGAACAGGCTGCGGATCAAGGTGGCCTATTATAACCTGGAGATGGGGAAGGATGTCACCATGGAGCAGGTATTGGACTCCTATCATGCATTTTCCGTGGGAGATGAAGAGGGCAGTGTATTGATCGAAAGCTTTTATAATTCATTCTACAATGGAAGCGATGCAGAGATTGGAGCAGAGGATGCATTTTTCTATGCGGTAAATACTGTCTTGAGTAAGGAGGATGAAAGTGTCGTGGGTGCATCCGAAGAACAGGTAGAATCTGCGATACAATACGTAATTGCCCATCCGGAGTTAGTAAAGTAAGTAGGAGACAAGAGGAAATGAAAAAAAGAAAAATAATATTCGTCACCATCGTGATACTATTGATATTAGGTATAGTAGGAACCTGTATAGGAAATAAGATTCGTAAAAA
>Ga0129313_1000244_pt1 | contig 53285 bp, 46 predicted proteins | sample O1105metagenome_FD_94436 | JGI IMG/M metagenome (GOLD analysis project Ga0129313, IMG submission 94436) | Orangutan group fecal microbial communities from fecal samples from Wisconsin, USA - O1105 metagenome | ecosystem: Host-associated > Mammals > Digestive system > Large intestine > Fecal...
ATTTTGCACTCATATTATCACCTGAGTATATTTTACTGTATTAGAGAGGCTGAGACAATTAAAAAGTGTGACCGATGAGATAAAGCATGAATCACACAACGTGGCGAAGCCACTCTTGTTCCGTTGTCAAAACCATAGATTGTGTTCAACCAGTTTGAAATCCAACAGTTTTTGTGATATTATAAAGTATATTTATTTAATGGTGTGCATGTTTCTCTAAGATTAGAGGTAGGAGAAACAGAGGTGAATATAGAGGATTAAGATGTTAGAAAAATACTTAATGGAAATATTTGATAATATTAATGAAGGTGTATATATACTGAATAAGGAGGGGCAGTATATATATTGTAACAGCGCCTTCTTAAAGATGGTCGGTGCGACTAAGGATGATATCATAAAAGAAAAAGAAAATAACTTTAATTAATAATGTTACTACACCGAGAGGTTATCATTATCGCCAACTGGCAACAGCAAGTCCTATTTTTGATTCAGTAGGTGAAATTGAATATCTACTGGTTGAAATGATAAGACTAGATCTTTTTCAGAGGAGATATCAAAATGCAGTTCTTCTGAAAGATAAAAATTCCATAGATTTTTCCTTTGATGAAGAGCAGTTCAAAAAAGAAGAAGTTTTCATAGCAGAAAGCGCAGAAATGAAGGCTGTAAAAAAGACTGCAGAAAATATAGCGAAGGTAGATGCCACTGTCCTTATTACAGGGGAAACAGGAACGGGAAAAGAAGTTTTAGCTGATTTCATTCATAAATGCAGCAATAGAGCTCATTAGCCTATGGTTGAAATCAACTGTGCAGCTATTCCGGAGAACCTTTTAGAAGCAGGCTTTTTGGCTACGAAAAAGGTGCTTTTACTGGGGCGGTAAGTTCTAGGAAAAAGGGACTCATTGAGAAGGCAGATCACGGAACACTTTTTCTAGATGAAATTAATTCTCTGCCGCTTGCTATTCAGGGAAAACTTTTAAGAGTCCTTGAGACGCGGAAAGTGAAGCGTTTAGGAGCTGTTAATGAACACGAAATTGATTTTCGTTTACTTGCGGCTACGAATTAGGAACTTAAGCAGTGCATAGAGGATGGTAATTTCAGAGAGGATTTGTACTATAGAATAAATGTTGTTCCCATTGAAATTCCACCACTTAGAAAGCGAAGAGATGATATTATTCCGCTGATAATGTATTTCCTTGATTACTTCTGTGAAAAATATGGGAAAACAAAGATGTTCAGCAAGGCACTACTAGATAAGATGTATCAATATGACTGGCCAGGCAACGTCAGGGAGATGAAAAATGCAGTGGGACTAGAAAAGTGACTGCACGTTATCGTTAGTATATTGCTGTATGATGGCAGCAAAAGGAGGAAGAGATGAACAGATGGCTCAAAAAAATGGCAGCTTGTCTGCTTGTGCTGGCGCTAGTGGTTCCGGCGTTCAGCGTACCGGAAACGGCGGCAGCGGCGAGCAAAATCACATTAAAGAGCGGTGCCGCAGCACCACAGACGGTTTACGCAGGCCACAGCTATACACTTACCGTCAAAGACGCAAATGTAAAGTATTATTCGAACAATAAGAAGATCGCCACGATTGGTGTGACGACCGGTAAGCTGAAACCGACAGAGCCGGGCAGCGTCAAGATCACAGCTAAGAGCAAAAGGAACGGCAAGGTTGTCGCAACCAAAACATTTAAGGTGCTGAAACGTAGCACTTCTGTTTCGACCGATCCAAAAACAGTGTATCTAGGCGGGGTGGGTGACATAGTGCAGCTTAAACCGACTTTAAAGCCTGCAAATTCAACGGATGTTATTACTTTTGTTTCTTCAGACAAAAATATCGCAATAATTGGTCATACGTCCGGGATAATAACTGCGGAGGGCATCGGTAAAACAACAATTCAGGTCAATGCGAAAGCAACCAAAGCGACAGCAAATAACAGCAAGTATAACAAGAAGACGATGGTCGATGTTTATGTAGGTCCGTATCTTGCGCAGGCAGAGCAGACACAGCTTGCGCAAGTCAAACTGACTTTCAAGAATTCGGTGGAGAGATATACATTCCAGCCATCAGATTTTACAATCACAAATGATGAGACAGAGATGAACTGCCCGATCAAAGCTGTGAGTAAAAGTTCTGGTAGCGAAGTGATGCTGACACTTTACAACGAACTGCGGGACGGCAAGACATATACGGTCAAAAGTAGCATGAGCTCCGCGCAGTTTACTGCGACGGATGCGCGGGTCGCAGGGCTTCGCATCGAACCAACAGAGGCGGAAATCCAGAAGTCAACGCAGATTTCACTCGCGCTGCTGGATAAGGACGGCATTACCGTGGGACGTTGCTATGCGAATAACACACCAAGCAATATTGACTTTGAAGTAAAGGCCGAGGGCGGCTATGTGTTCTACGGCGGCATGCTTTACCTTTCCTCTATGAGCAGTAAAGGTATCGCTAAGGCGACCTACCACAGTGGGAAATTTGTGAACGGCAAGGAGGTTGGCAACATCGAGACCGGCGATGTCACCATTACTCCACTGAAACAAAAGGAGGAAGAGAAGATACCGATTTATTCCGGCGAGTATGATCCATATAGCGTGCAGTATACGATAAAGGAAGATATACCTAGAAAAGGGGAAGCGGATACAGATTCGACGGGAAATAGCTATGATTATGATTTCGGACAGCCGATCCAAACCATCCTTTTAGGGAAGGCAGATCAAACTGAAAGCGGTGACGAAGAAGACGGCAACACGAAAGTGGAGTTTGAACAGCAGCCGGTAAACGCCAAATTTCAAATTAAATATAACGGAACAAAAGTCGATGATTGCAGCAGCTATTCGGTAAGTGTACTGGATCCTAACATTGTTGAGGTTGCCAGCACAAACACTGAAACACCAAGTCAGCCAGAAATTGATAAGCCAAATCCAGATACAGAGCAAACCGAAGCGGAAAAGAGTAACGAAGTACAACTGGATTCATATGGTTGTATACAGTTGATTGCATACAGAGCGGGCGAGACGAAACTGGTATTACGGCATGAAGGTAAGGTAATCAAAAACCTACCGATCACAGTCAGCCGTGACGCAAGTAAGCCATATAAGCTTATGTTCGTAAAGGATAATGAACTCTTGCATGAGGATAAAGTGAAAGTATGTAACTATCCATATTATACGAAAAAAGACTCTGCTACGGGAGGAACTATCGTAGAATCTGATAAAACCAGTGAAAATCCACAAGCTGAATCAAAAGAACTCGAACAGCAATACGTGGAATCTACTGATAATATGAACGCAGATGTACAGATTCTGATAAAGGACCAGTATGGTGAGGTTTATCACGGAGATGTAAAAGGTGAATTTGAGATTGCAGCCTACGGAAATAGGCCTCTAGCATCGATAAATGCAGATACTAGTAGCATTCACGTCAACGGCCAAGGCAACAGGCCAATACTTTTTAGTCGTAATATTCATTACTATGTGGACAAAAAAACGCTACTGTATAGAACTTTGTATATTGATGTTCAGCCGCCGACGCTTGAGGTGACATGGGATATGGATAAGGCAAGCAAGTTTGCTCCGAAAGAATACTCCAATCCGTCGTATTCTGATAGAGAACTGCGTAGTATAAGTGACGCGTGTGTTGTGACATGCAATGGAAAAGTAATGCAATATGATGTGGATCATAAGCACTTTAATGAAGTAGGATACTATAGCATTGAATCAAGTTCAGCAGTAGATGGGTTTACTTATGAAGCCTCACTTACAAACGGCGGAATAATGAAACTTACCAACATTCGCTTCTCTGCTAAATATCACGAATCCATGCAATCTATTTCATATACCGAGCAGGGTACTATTACTTTTGGACAAACGAGTTCGGAATCTGGAACGATTGAAAACGACACAGCCGCATAACTAGAAAATTGATGAGAGGATTCAAACTGAATCCTCTTTTTTTCAATTATATTTTCAATTATACACGCACCATTCTGTGGACATAGAGCCTGCAAATTGGTATAATGAAAGAGATTGGATTGAACTAATAAGGAGGCTGATTAACATCGGAAACTTAAATCATATAAACTGGTATCCTGGACATATGAAGAAGACCAGGGAGCTCATTGCGGCAAATTTGAAAATGGTTGATTTAGTAATTGAGGTAATTGATGCAAGAATTCCTTCATCAAGCAGAAACCCAATTATCGATGAGCTGGTAAGCGGTAAGAAAAGAATTATTATTTTAAATAAAAGCGATCTTTCTGATGGGAAGGAAAATGAAAAGTGGGCTGAACATTTCCGCCAGCAGGGAAACATGGTTCTTGCAATGAACTGTATGACCGGCACAGGTGTAAATCAGCTTTACAAACTTCTTAACAAGGAACAGGAAGAAAAGAACAGTGGTCAGATGAGAAACAGACCTCTTAGAATGATGATTGTAGGCGTTCCTAACGTTGGAAAATCATCACTTATAAATAGAATGACAGGTAAGAAGAGTGCTCAGACAGGAGATAGACCAGGTGTTACTAAGGGTAAGCAGTGGTTAGCTCTGAAAAATGGAATGCAACTTCTCGATACACCGGGAATTCTATGGCCAAAATTTGAGGATCCTGAGGTTGGACTAAATCTGGCATTTTGCGGATCAATTAAAGACGAAATTATGGATACAGCTAGCTTGGCATTAGAACTTATAGGCGTCCTAGGTAAGGACTACCCAGATCTTCTAATGGAAAGATATAAATTAGATGAAATTCTTGAAATGCCTCTTGAAAATATGGAAGAAATCGCTCGTAAGAGAGGTTTCATTTTGCCAGGCAAGAAAATCGACTACGAGAGATGTGGAAGAACTGTTCTAGATGAGTTCAGAAGTGGTAAAATAGGCAAAGTTACATTGGAACGACTGTAGGTGACACAGATGGCGAGAATGACTAAAGAAGAAAAGAAAATCTATCTTGAAAATCGTCTTGTGGAAATGCAGGAATATGAAAATAATTTGAAAGCTAAAGGCTATAAATTCATCGTTGGAGTTGACGAGGTTGGCCGCGGTCCTTTGGCGGGACCAGTTGTAACTGCAGCTGTTGTAATGCCTGATGGTTTTGATATTCTTGGGGTTGATGACTCGAAGAAGCTGACCGAAAAGAAAAGGGAAGAACTCTACGACGTGATTCTTGAGAAGGCAGTTTGCTACGGCATTGGAATCAGAGACAACGATGTAATTGACCAGGTCAATATCCTGGAGGCTACTAAATTAGCCATGGCGGATGCTATTGCCAGCGCCGATGAAATGCTAAGAGAGAGATGTGGAAAGACTATAGATTTTGTTCTTTTCGATGCAATGAAAATAGATGCGGTTGAAAAGCCGCAGATGTCGCTTATAAAGGGGGACAGCAAGAGTTTGTCCATTGCGGCGGCTTCTATTGTTGCGAAGGTTACAAGGGACAGGATGATGGCAGATTATCACGGGGAGTACCCATGGTATGGTTTTGATAGTAACAAGGGATATGGTACAAAGGCGCATTATGAAGGGCTTACGGCTCATGGCATGACACCTATCCATAGAAAGAGTTTTTTGAAAAAATTTCTTAAGTAGCAAGGAAGGTTTTTGAAAATATATAGTAATAGTTGTAATAGTGTAGTATGTAAAGAATGAAAGGAAGACAAAATGGAAGTAAAAAGCGATATTCAGATTGCTCAGGAAGTGGAAATGAGCAATATCAGGGAGATTGCGGAAGCTGCCGGAATTGATGAGAAGTACGTGGAAATGTACGGAAATTACAAGGCTAAGGTTGATTACAGAATGCTTGACGACATGGCTGATAAGCCTGACGGAAAGTTAGTTCTTGTAACTGCTATTTCACCTACCCCGGCAGGTGAGGGTAAGACAACTACTTCAGTTGGACTTGCTGATGCGCTTCATAAGAAGGGCGTAAATGTTATGGTTGCACTTCGTGAACCTTCTCTTGGACCTGTTTTCGGTGTTAAGGGTGGAGCTGCTGGCGGCGGATATTCACAGCTTGTTCCTATGGAAGATATTAACCTGCATTTTACAGGTGACTTCCACGCAATTGGAGCTGCTAACAACCTAATTGCTGCAATGCTTGATAACCACATTCAGCAGGGTAATGAACTTAATATTGACCCTAGATCAATTACTTGGAAGAGAGCTGTTGACATGAATGACAGACAGCTTAGAAGAATTGTTGACGGACTTGGCGGTAAAATGAGTGGCATGCCAAGAGAAGATGGATTCGAAATTACAGTTGCAAGTGAAATTATGGCTATCCTTTGTCTTTCCAAAAATATAGATGATCTTAAAGATAAAATTGCAAATGTAATTCTTGGATATACTTATTCAGGAGAACCGGTTACTGTTAGAGACATTAAAGCTCAGGGGGCTGCTGCAGCGCTCCTTAAGGATGCACTAAAGCCTAACCTTGTTCAGACTTTGGAAAAGACTCCTGCATTTGTTCACGGCGGACCTTTTGCAAATATCGCTCATGGATGTAACTCCATTATGGCTACAAGAATGGCACTTAAGCTAGCTGACGTAGTTGTAACAGAAGCTGGTTTTGCTGCTGACCTTGGCGCAGAGAAATTCGTTGACATTAAGTGCCGTAAGGCTGGTCTAAAGCCTTCTGCATGTGTAGTTGTTGCAACTGTTAGAGCACTTAAATACCACGGTGGTGTTGCAAAGGCAGACCTTAACGATGAAAACCTAGAAGCTCTTGAAAAAGGTCTTCCAAATCTGCTTCAGCACGTAGAAAACGTAACTAAATGCTTTGGTCTTCCTGCAGTTGTAGCTATAAATGAATTCCCTACTGATACTGAAGCTGAAATTAAGCTGGTTCAGGAAAAGTGTCAGAATCTTGGCGTAAATGTTGTGCTTAGCCAGGTATGGGGAAAAGGCGGCGAAGGTGGTCTAGCACTTGCAGACGAAGTTCTGAGACTATGCGATTCAGAAGAAAACAACTTCGATTTCGTATATCCTTTAGAAGCATCAATTAAGGAAAAAATTGAAACTATTGCTAAGAGAATTTATCGTGCTGAAGGCGTTGTATTTGAAGCGAATGCACAGAAGCAGATGGAACAGCTGGAAAAACTGGGATTTGGTAATGTTCCAATTTGTATGGCTAAGACTCAGTTCAGCTTCTCTGACAATGCTTCACTTCTTGGAGCACCTAGAGGTTTCAACATTACAGTCACAGATCTTAAGGTTGACGCTGGTGCAGGATTTATCGTTGCAAAGACTGGCAATATTATGACTATGCCAGGTCTTCCAAAGGTTCCTGCAGCTGAAAAAATTGATGTAGATAACACAGGAAAGATTACAGGCCTGTTCTAATTAATAACAATAGCGGGGTGGTCGCAGCAGGCAGGCTGGTTTAGTCGGATTTGCAGCAGGCGACCTCCTCTTTTTAGGTTTTGATAGAGAAAGGTGGATTGGCTGATTTTGAGTAGCAGTAATTTGGATAGAGAGAACAAAAGACAAAAATCGGAGAGCTTTACAGTGGGGGCACTGCTGGCTATATCTGGCGGAATTCTGGATGCCTATACCTATCTTTGCAGGGGTAAGGTCTTTGCAAATGCTCAGACGGGAAATATAGTACTCGTGGGAATTAACTCGGCTGAGGGAAACTGGAAGGGTGTTTTTTCTGCTATGATTCCGGTGGTGGCTTTTATGCTGGGGGTTCTGGTTACGGAGCTGACGAGACATCGCATAGATAACGACAAACTTCAGAGAATTCACTGGAGGCATTTTAACATATTCCTGGAAATAGCCTTGCTGGCAATTATTGCCCTCATACCTTTAGGGCATTTGGACCATCTTGTTAATATTGTTGTTTCTTTTGTCTGTTCCATTCAGGTTCAGACCTTTAGGAAGGTTCATGGAAATCCTTTTGCTACAACAATGTGTACGGGTAATTTAAGAAGTGGGACAGAGGCTTTACTAAATTACATAAGAACCGGCAACGGGGAGGCGGCCCATAAGAGTTTATGTGCCTACGGACTCATTGGATTTTTTGTCCTTGGCGCCATAGTTGGAGCCTTACTTTCAGGACATATTCCCGTTCTTGTTATACCGCTAGTAATCGTAATTTACGCAGTTGTATTTTTAATGATGACAGAATGGAAGCTACAATGATAGATAAGATAGACAATTTAATGAAATCACAGAAAATTAAGAGAATGATACTTGTAGCTGTTACGGTGTCGGCTTCATCTCTCGTTAGCTTTAATCTGCTCAACGGCGGGTTTATTGTAGCGCTGTCTGTTCTCGTAATGGGAATTTTTATCTACTGCTATAGAGATATGTCAGGACAGTACATTGCGTGGATGGTAGCATTCTGCTCACCTTTATTTAGATTTATAATGCTATCCGAGGAAAGCGGACCAAGCAAAGAAGTTCTTTTGATGGTTTTACCAGATTCTTTTTTCTATTTGGCCTATGGCATGATGTACGCAATTATATGCAAATATATTTTAAAGGAAGAATATACTTTGGGAAATTTCTTCTACGTTGCCCTTGCTTGTGACTGGACGGGTAACCTTTGCGAGATCATGGTGCGAAGCCTTATTGCGGGCAAATGCCTTATAGATATTGAGTTTTTCTTCTTGCTAGGACTTATTGCTCTTTTCCGAACTATGCTTATACAGTTTATCAGTGCATCAGTAGAGTATTACACCAATATTTTGCTGAAACAAGAACGACACGAAATGTTCCGAAAGCTTCTAAATCAGGCTTCCGTCTTTGAAAGTGAAGTTCGTGTAATGGAGAAAAATATCGGAGAGATCGAAGAGGTTATGCGTAAAGCCTATGATCTGCACAAAATTTCAAAGGATACCGAAATGCCCAAAGAAACAAAAGATGCACTTCTAGACATAGCCAAGAATGCTCACGAGATAAAAGGCGACTACATGGGGGTTGTACACACTCTCAAGGACCTGTACCTTAACGAGTTCCAAGACGAAAAAATGCGTCTCAGTGAGGTTTTGAGCCTGGAAAGACAGATCGCCACTGCCTTGGGGCGTGCATTGGGTCAGGACGTTTCCTTTGTCATGAAGATCAAAACCGATTATATCCTGGATTCTCCGTTTAAATTAATGTCCGTAATAAGAAATATTTTCACCAATTCCATTGAAGCCATTAAAGCCATTAAAGGTAATTACGCTGCTATTGTTGTGAATATTGAAGATGATAGGGATAATCCAGACCTTTGTAAAATGATTTTCAGTGATAATGGGTGTGGCATAGATAAAGATATGATTGACTTCATTAAAATGGAAGGATTCTCTACCAAATTTAACCAAAAGACAGGAAATATTCAGAGAGGTCTTGGATTGCCTGTGGTTTTAGATATAATAGGAAACGAGTACAATGGAACCGTGGATATTGAAAGTACAGTAGGAAAGGGCACCACCGTAATTCTTAAAATACCGACAGAAAGTGTAGGCGAGCGAGTAAAATGAGATACTATATTGTAGATGACAATATTGCTACAGTAAAAACCCTTGAAAATATTGTTAAATCAAGGAATCTAGGAAGCGTATGTGGATATTCAACTTCACCAGAGGATGCAATAAAAGAAATCCTAGAAGACAAGCCTGAGATAGTTTTGGTCGACTTTCTCATGGAGGGCATGGACGGCGTGGAGATGATTGAAAAAATCAGAGGAAGAAATGAGGACATTTGTTTCGTAATGATCTCAAAGATAACAGATAAGGAAATGGTTCAGAACGCATACACAGCAGGGATTGAGTTCTTTATTAATAAGCCTGTTAATATAGTTGAGGTGGAGACGGTACTCAACAATGTTATGGAGAAAATTAAGATGAAGGGCATGCTGAGCCAGCTGAAGACTATAATGAATGACGATGAATCAGAAACCAGGAGAGCCAAGAACCAGAAAATCGCCCAGGACGGGGCTAAACATAAAAATGTGGACCATCTCCTCGGAAACCTGGGAATGTTGGGTGAGAGAGGCTGTCAGGACATTAAAAGGGTATTTGCCTTTATGAGCGAGCATAACTGCGAATATGGTAAAAATGTACTTAGCCATATTGAAAGTGAAACTGGAGACTCCGCAAAGAATATAGAGCAGAGAATGCGTAGAGCCATTAAGAAAGGCCTTACTAACACTGCCAATATTCTTCTAGATGACGACTACAGTGATATTATTGATGTGTATGCCCATTATGTTTTCGATTTCTATACTATAAGAGAAGAAATGAACTGTCTGAAGGGAAAGAGCTCTACGGGAGGAAAGGTAAATGTGTCGCAATTTATGAATGGTCTTATTGTGTACGGATCCGAGGACTAATTTAGCCTAATTTAAAAAATAAATCAAAAGATTTTTTAAAAATCTCCTTTAACGAAAGAAAAATTTTTTATTTGAGTATTTATGAGTATTTTTGAGTTTTTTTGAAACCAGGATATTAGAATAACCTCAACAAAAAAATGTCTGCCGTGAAAGGAGATTTATTATGCTAGATAATTTTGCTATTTGGATTAATGGTTATTTATGGGCACCGGCCTTGGTATTTATGTCAATCGGTGTAGGTTTATTACTATCAATTGGACTTAAGTTCCCTCAGTTCAGACTGATTAAAGACATGGTATGCCAGCTGGCAAAGGGCTCAGACAGTGAAAGTGGAGTTTCATCCTTCCAGGGTTTCTGCATGGCTCTCGGCGGAAGAGTAGGAACAGGTAATATTGCCGGAGTTGCTAGTGCTATGGCAGTTGGTGGTCCGGGAGCAGTATTCTGGATGTGGCTAATCGCACTAGTAGGTGCAGGTTCAGCTTTCAGTGAATCCTCACTGGCGCAGGTTTATAAGACAAAAGCCTTAGGCGAATATCGTGGTGGACCTGCATATTATATTGAAAAAGGCTTAAATTGCAAGCCATGGGCAATTGCTTTTGCTCTCGCAACAATTCTTGCAATGACAATTACAGGTCCTACAGTACAAGCTGGAGCGATTTCAACAGCATTTAAGGGCATGAACCTTGACGTTAGCCCTATGGTTGTAGGTGTAATTATTTTCGTATTATTTCTTGCTGTAACACTTGGCGGACTAAAGAGAATCGGAAGCTTCGCAAGCTACGTAGTTCCTGTTATGGCGGCTATCTATCTGCTTCTTGCTATTGTAATTTTAGTAGTTAATGCTGGAAACATTATCCCAATGTTTAAACTTATCTTCAAGTGTGCATTCAATGCTGAATCAGCATTTGCAGGCGTATTTGGAGCTTGCGTAAGCCAGGGCGTTAAGAGAGGTATCTACTCAAACGAAGCTGGTTGGGGTTCTGGAGCACACGCTGCAGCAACTGCAGAAGTATCACATCCTGCAAAGCAGGGGCTTGCTCAGGCATTCTCAGTATATGTTGACACACTACTAGTTTGTACAGCTACAGCACTTATGATGCTTTCAACAGGTTGTTACAATGTGTTTGATGCTAGCGGAAAGGCTGTATTCGAAGGTCTTCCAGGAGTAGAAGCTGGTCCTGGATTCGTACAGGGTGCAATTGATAATCTGGTTCCTGGATTTGGAGCACCATTTATTACAATTGCAATGTTCTTCTTCGGATTTACAACATTATTATCATTTGCAGTTTACGCAGATGCAAACTTCCAGTACCTAATGAAGAATAAATCTGATAGGGCTAAGAAAATTGTGTACGTAATAGGTTGTCTGATTATTGCATTACTAGCACTAATGGCATCCCTGAAGGATATGACAACTGCATGGAACTATGCAGACGTAGGCGTTGGCCTGACTTGCTGGTTAAACCTTCCAGTGCTCATTCTTATGGCACCTAAGTCATTTAAGATTCTAAAAGACTATGAAACACAGAAGAAGATGGGACTAGATCCAGTATTTGAACCTGGAGATTTAGGCTTCGAAAACTGTGAATTATGGAATGAAATCGTTGAGGAAAAATATCCTGAACAGTTAGCAGCAAAGAGAAAAGCGTTTGCAGAAATGAAGAACGGAAAATAAACCATAATACACACCTGTAAAAATCAAAAGGGCTGTTGTACTAATCATGATGGTTAATACAACAGCCCTTTGATTTATTTAAATAAAAAAAGCGAAAACAAAGTTAAAAGTTAAATTCTTGCAGCTATCAAGTCCCCACATTCCTTAGTTCCAACAAGGGTTTTACCGTCTGACATAATATCAATGGTGCGGTAACCTTCTGCCAGAATTTGTTTAACAGCGGATTCAATAGCATTTGCTTCATCATCCATATCGAAAGAATAACGAAGCATCATTGCCGCAGAAAGAATAGTTGCAATTGGATTTGCAATATTTTTACCTGCGATATCAGGTGCACTGCCGTGGCTAGGCTCGTACATACCAAATTTATCTTCGCGTAGTGAAGCGCTGGACAACATACCGATTGAACCAGTTACCATGCTTGCTTCGTCTGATAATATATCGCCAAACATATTTTCCGTAAGAACCACGTCAAACTGTTTAGGATTTTTCACTAGCTGCATAGCCGCATTATCCACAAGCATGTGCTCATATTCAACCTCAGGGTAGTCAGCAGCAATCTCTTCAACAACCTTTCTCCAAAGCCTTGAAGTGTCAAGAACGTTGGCCTTGTCTACAGAAGTTACTTTCTTCCTGCGCTTCATGGCAATATCAAAACCTCTCCTAGCGATTCGTCTGATTTCACCTTCGCTGTAGCTCATAGAATCCCTGGCAATCAGCTCGCCATTTTCTACCTCGGTGCTACGCATTCCAAAGTAAAGTCCACCCGTCAGTTCACGCATGATCATCATATCAAAACCGCCTTCGGTAAGTTCTTCCTTAAGAGGGCAGGCACCCTTTAATTCCTCATAAAGATAAGCTGGTCTTAAATTAGCAAATAGACCAAGTTCCTTTCTGATCTTTAGAAGACCTGCCTCAGGTCTTAGCTGAGGCTCCAGCTTATACCATGGAGAAGTAGAAGTGTCTCCGCCAATGGAACCAAGAAGAACACTGTCGCTATTCCTTGCAATTTCAAGAGCCTCATCACTTAGAGGAACTCCATAGGCATCTATGGAGCATCCTCCCATAAGAATCTGTGTGTAGTTGAACTTATGAGTATATTTTTTGGCAACAGCATCAAGAACCTTCATAGCCTCTTCAACAATTTCAGGACCGATACCATCACCCTTAATAACAGCTATATTTTTTTCCATTGGAATCACACCCTTTTCTTAGAATTTACATAGTTGACCAAACCCTCAGCATCAATCATCTTCTGAAGGAATTCAGGGAAAGGCTGAGACTGATAAGTTTCACCCTTAGTTACGTTGGTAATTACACCAGTTGCAAAATCCACAGTCACTTCATCGCCGACCTCAATCTTATCGGCCGCTTCAACGCATTCCATAATAGGAAGACCGATGTTAATGGCATTGCGGTAGAAAATACGCGCAAAACTCTTAGCGATGATGCATTTAATGCCTGCAGTTTTCAGGCAAAGGGGAGCGTGCTCTCTAGAAGAGCCACATCCAAAGTTTTGACCTGCTACGATAATATCACCTTTTTCAACAGTACCTGCAAAGTCAGGGTCAATGTCGACCATGGCGTGACTTGCGAGCTCCTTAGCGTCGAAAGAGTTAAGATATCTGGCAGGAATTATTACATCAGTGTCTACGTTATCCTTATATTTATAAATCTTCATTATAGTTCACCTACCTTTTCTGGGCTTGCAATGTAACCTGCAATTGCACTGGCTGCAGCAACTTCAGGAGAAGCCAGATAAATAAGAGACTCAACATCTCCCATACGTCCCACAAAGTTTCTGTTAGTTGTGGAAACACATTTCTCTCCCTTAGCCATAACACCCATATGTCCTCCCATACAAGGACCACAGCTAGGAGTGTTAAAAGCACATCCGGCATTAATAAAGATTTCTGCAAGACCCTGCTGGATACATTCAAGGAAAATCTTCTGAGTTGCAGGAACTACCATTACACGAACATTTCTTGCAACCTGATGTCCTTTTAAAATGGCAGCTGCTTTCTGCAGGTCAGAAAGACGACCATTGGTACATGAACCGATAACGACCTGATCAATATAAATCTTGTCCATTTCCTCAATCTCATCAATTGTATGTCCGTTGCCTGGAAGATGAGGGAAGGAAACAGTAGGTCTGATTTCATCTAACTTAATTTCAATAACTTCTTCATATTCAGCATCTTCGTCAGCCTCATAAACTGTGTAGGCTTCCACGCCGCAGTCCTTCATATATTCTATGGTCTGCTCGTCAACAGGGAAGATACCGTTCTTAGCACCGGCTTCAATAGCCATATTTGCAATGGTAAAACGATCATCCATAGTCAGGCTGGCAATGCCATCACCTGCAAATTCCATAGACTTATATAAAGCACCGTCTACACCGATTTTTGTGATAATATGTAGAATCACGTCTTTGCCACTTACATATTTTGATGGTTTGCCGGTCAAAACAAACTTGATTGCGCCAGGCACCTTAAACCAGTTTTCGCCTGTCGCCATACCTGTTGCAATATCAGTAGTACCAACACCTGTAGAAAAGGCGCCAAGTGCTCCGTAGGAACATGTGTGAGAGTCGGCTCCGATAATGCACTGTCCTGCATATACAATTCCTCTTTCAGGCAAGATTGCATGCTCAACTCCACATTTCCCCTGTTCCATATGATGTTTCAGGCACTGAGCTTCTGAGAAATCTAAAATAGCCTTAGAGTTATCCGCAGATTTAATGTCTTTATTTGGCGTAAAATGATCCGGTACAAGAACAACCTTGTCCTTGTCGAATACTTTATCAGCCATCTGATAGAAAATAGGCAGTGCCATTGGACCTGTAATATCGTTAGCCATAACAACATCCAGCTTAGCTTCAATTAGCTGTCCTGCAGCTACGCTTTCCAGGCCTGCATGAGCTGCCAAAATCTTTTGTGTCATAGTCATTCCCATTGGACGTTTCCCCCTTTTATTTTACGAAGTGAATTCTCTTGTTCATTCTGTTAAGTGCACTTACAAGCGCGTTTACTGATGCTAAGATGATATCGGCATGAGTTCCGATTCCCCAGTAGTTATTGCCTTTACTATCAGCTATGCAGACATAGGCAGCAGCCTTGGAGTTAGAATCAGCACTGATTGCATGCTCTGAATAAGTGACGAACTTGTAATCGAAGTGGTAGTCAGTTTTGCGAAGGGCATTGGAAACAGCGTCAAGACGACCGTTACCGTCAGCCTCAAGGTTATATGACTTACCGTCGATAATAACTCTCATCTTTACACTTACGCCGTCAGCATCTTCTGATTTAGTTGAAGAATAATGACTGAATGTAGCGTCAACTATATCAATAGGGGAGAAGTCGTTAATGTATTCCTTAGAGAAGACCTTAAAAATATCTTCTGGCTGTAGTTCTTCGTGATGTTTGTCGGAAATATCCTTCATCATATATCCTACTTCAGACATCATCTGCTTAGGAATGCTGTAGCCATAGTTATGTTCAAGAATATATGCTACGCCACCTTTTCCGGACTGGCTGTTGATTCTAATTACATCACCGTCATATTCTCGTCCTACGTCGTGAGGATCAAGAGGAAGATATGGAACTGTCCATCTGTTAGGATCAGTTTCTTCTCTCCACTTCATACCCTTGGAAATAGCGTCCTGGTGAGAGCCAGAGAAGGCTGCAAATACTAAGGAGCCACCATAAGGCTGTCTAGGACTTACAGACATATTTGTGTACTTTTCGAAATGCTCTACAACATCAGGCATGTCTTCAAAGTTTAGCTTAGGATCAACTCCATGAGTGTATAGATTCATTGCTAGAGTTACAATATCAACGTTTCCTGTTCTTTCGCCATTACCGAAAAGGGTACCTTCGATTCTGTCGCCACCGGCTAGGATTCCAAGCTCTGCATCGGCAACTCCAGTTCCTCTGTCATTATGAGGGTGAAGGGATACGATGATATTTTCTCTGTTATGAAGATTCTTACACATATATTCAACCTGGTTTGCGAAAACATGTGGCATTGACATTTCCACAGTTGCTGGCAGATTGATAATAACCTTATTATCCGGAGTAGGTTCCCAAATATCGATTACTGCATTACAAATATCGCGAGCAAATTCCATTTCAGTTCCTGTAAAGCTTTCAGGAGAGTATTCAAATCTGAAATTAGTGCCTGTTTCTTCTGAATATTTAGCTGCATATTCTTTTAGAAGCTTTGCTCCATCTACAGCAATCTGAATGATTTCCTCTTCAGATGCTCTGAAGACCTGCTGTCTCTGAGCGAAAGATGTTGAATTATACAAATGCACAATGGCATTCTTTGCGCCTCTAAGAGCTTCAAAAGTTCTTTCTATTATATGCACTCTTGACTGTGTCAAAACCTGAACAGTTACATCATCAGGGATTAAATCATCTTCAATTAGTTTTCTTAAAAATTCATATTCTGTCTCTGAAGCAGCAGGAAAGCCAACTTCTATTTCTTTGAATCCGAGGTCTACGAGGTACTGAAAGAAATCGATTTTTTCTTCTAGACTCATAGGCACTATTAAAGCCTGGTTACCATCACGTAAATCAACGCTACACCATAAAGGTGCTTTATCAATGTGATCTTTCTGAGTCCACTCATATTCATTTGCTTTCATTGGAGGATTAAAGTATCCTACCTTGTACTTGTTAAAGTTTTTCATTTTCTCTTACCTCGTTTTACTCAAAATTTATACATATAATATATAGGAATAGACTTTGTTTGTCAAGGACATAAATTGTTATTAAGACCTAAAAAGATTTTTATTAATTTGTATTAAATTCACAAAAAGATTGTTGACTTTTCTTAGAATTGGTTATATCATTAATGACATAATACCAGAGAGGAGACTTGAGTAAATATGAAATTAACAGGTTCACAGATTGTTATGGAAGTGTTGCTGGAACAGAGCGTTAATACAGTGTTCGGCTATCCCGGCGGCACGGCACTAAATATTTATGATGAATTATATAAATATAGTGACAAAATTAAGCATATTCTTACTGCTCACGAACAGGGTGCATGCCACGCCGCAGATGGATATGCGAGAGCTACAGGAAAAACAGGAGTTGTAATGTCAACAAGCGGACCAGGAGCAACAAACCTGGTTACAGGCATTGCAACAGCATATATGGATAGTATTCCGCTAATTGCTATTACTGCAAATGTTCCCGATAACCTAATCGGAAGAGATGCTTTCCAGGAAATCTGCATTACAGGCGTGACAATGCCAATTACAAAGCACAATTTCTTTGTCAATGATATTGATGACCTTGCAGATACACTCAGAGAGGCATTCAGAATCGCAGGAAGCGGAAGAAAAGGTCCGGTTCTGGTAGATATTACGAAGGATGTAACAGCAGCTGTTACTGAATTTGAGAAGAAGGATGCAGCTCGGCCATCTCCATTACCTGAAATTAAAATGGAAGATGTAGAGAAAATTGCAGCAATGATTAACAAGGCAAAGAAACCTGTTGCATATATTGGAGGCGGAGTTGTTGCATCAGACGCAGCTGATGAAGTAAGAGCTCTAGTAGATAAGGTAAATATTCCAGTTACATATACGCTTATGGCTGCAGGCGTTATTGGACATGATCACCCGCACAACTTAGGCATGCTGGGTATGCATGGTTCAATATCCGCGAACAAAGCTATCAGCCAGGCGGACTTCGTCCTGACACTCGGCGCAAGATTCAGTGACAGAGTTGCTCTGAACACTAAGAGTTTTGCTAAGAAGGCCGATATCGCTATGGTAGACATAGATAAGAGTGAGTTTAGCAAGAACGTACCAGTAGACGTTTGCTGTATCGGAGACGTTAAAGACTTTTTAGACAAACTGCTTCCTCTTGTAGACGAAGCGGAGCATCCAGAATGGGATGAGACAATTGTTCAGTGGAAGGAAAAAGAAAAGGTTGTAAAAGCTCCAGATTGCAAATTACATCCTGTGGACATTATCGACATCATGTGCGATAAGGCAGGAAAGGATACTATTTATGTAACTGATGTAGGACAGCACCAGATGTGGGCGGCACAGTACATCAAACATAATGCAACTAAGAAATTCCTTACAAGTGGTGGACTTGGAACTATGGGATATGGATATGGAGCAGCAATCGGTGCACAGTTCGCATGTCCTGACAATAGAGTAATCCACATAACAGGTGATGGTTCATTCCATATGAATCTAAATGAAGCTTGCACTGCAGTAAGTAATAACCTGCCAATTATAACTATCATTATGAATAACCAGGTACTTGGTATGGTATACCAGTGGCAGACAGCTTTCTATGGAAAGAGATTCTCAAACACCACTCCAGAAAGAAAGACTGATTTTGTTAAGCTTATTGAAGCCTTTGGCGGAACAGGATACAGAGCAGAAACTCCGCAGCAGTTTGCAGAAGCTATGGATAAGGCTTTACTAGATGATGGCCCTGTATGGATTGATTGTAGAATTTCCAGAGAGGAAAGAGTTCTTCCTATGATTCCTCCAGGAAAATCAGTTGAAAATATGATTATTGACTAGAGAGGTGCGAGATGTTTAAACCATTAAAAAAAGAAATCGTAAGTGTTCTGGTTGATAACCAGGCAAATGTTTTGACAAGGGTTGTAAGCTTATTTGGAAGAAGAGGATTTAATATTGACTCTCTTACAGTATCGGCTACTAATGACCCTAACTTATCAAGAATTACCATTGTATTCAGTGCTACAGAACAGAAAATCCAGCAGATTCTTACACAGACAGAAAAACTGGAAGTTGTAAAGAGCATATATGTATTAAATAGAGAGAACAGCTTATATAGAGAGCTTCTTCTTATAAAAATCGAAGCAGACCAGTCACAGCGTTCAGCGATTAAAGAAATTGTAGATATCTTCAGAGGAAAGATTGTTGATCTTTCAAGAGAAAGTCTTATTGTTGAACTTACAGGTACTCCTGAAAAGCTAAATGGATTCATGGATGTTATTCAGGACTACAAAATCGCAGAAGTCTGCAGAACAGGGATAACTGGAATTGAAAGTCATCCCATGAAGTAAAATAGCGCAAAATTAAATTTAAATAAAAAAAGGAGATTGATTAAAATGATTAAGAAGTATTATGATCAGGATTGTAATTTAAGCTTATTAGATGGAAAGACAGTTGCTATTATCGGATTCGGAAGCCAGGGACATGCTCATGCAATTAACTTACATGAAAGTGGAGTTGATGTAGTAGTAGGTTTAAGACCAGGTTCAGCTCATGCTAAGAAGGCAGAAGCTGCTGGACTTAAGGTTATGGGAATCGAAGAAGCTGCTGAAGCTGGTGATTTCGTAATGATTCTTACACCTGATGAATTACAGGCTAAAATTTACAAGGAACAGATTGAGAAGCATATGAAGGAAGGTAATGTTCTTATGTTTGCTCATGGTTTCAACATTCACTTCCAGCAGATTCAGCCACAGAAGGATATCGATGTAATCATGGTTGCACCTAAGGGCCCTGGACACACTGTAAGAAGCCAGTATGTAGAAGGCAAGGGCGTTCCTTCATTAATTGCAGTTTACCAGGATGCATCTGGAAAAGCTAAGGATTATGCATTAGCATATGCAAGCGGAATCGGTGCCGGTAGAGCAGGTATTCTTGAAACAACATTTAAGGAAGAAACAGAAACAGACTTATTCGGTGAACAGGCTGTACTTTGCGGTGGTGTAACTGAACTTATGAAGGCTGGCTTTGATACTTTAGTAGAAGCTGGTTATGAACCTGAAATGGCATACTTTGAATGTATTCACGAAATGAAACTTATCGTTGACCTTATCAACGAAGGTGGTTTCGACAAGATGAGATATTCAATCTCCAACACTGCTGAATATGGTGACTACAGAACTGGCAAGAGATTAATCACTGAAGACACAAGAAAAGAAATGAAGAACATTCTTGGCGAAATTCAGGATGGTACTTTTGCTAGCGAATTCATTCAGGAATTCAATGCAGGCGGTAAGGCTAGATTCTTAGCAACAAGAGCTAAGGAAGCTGCACATCCTCTTTGCAAGGTTGGCGCTGAACTAAGACAGATGATGAGCTGGTTAAAGAAATAAAATATTGGGAATAACGAGGTATACATTATTATGGCAAAAAGAAGTGATAATGTAACCAAAGGCATAGAAAAGGCTCCAATGCGTAGCCTTTTTTATGCTATGGGTTACACTAAAGAAGAGTTAGAAAGACCTTTAATCGGTGTGGTTTCCGCTCACAGCGAAATAGTGCCAGGACACATGCACCTAGACAAGATTACTGAAGCTGTCAAAGCAGGGGTAAGAATGGCAGGGGGAACTCCGATTATGGTACCTGCAATTGGCGTCTGCGACGGAATTGCTATGGGACATGTTGGAATGAAGTATTCTCTTGCAAGTCGTGAACTTATTGCTGACAGCGTGGAAACTATGGCTATGGCGCATCAGTTTGATGGGCTAGTCCTTGTACCAAACTGCGATAAAATCGTGCCTGGTATGGTAATGGCTGCAGTAAGACTTAATATTCCTGCAGTTGTATGCTCCGGAGGACCTATGATGAGTGGTCTAGTAGGGGGAGTAGAAACTTCCCTTTCTAAAATGTTTGAGGCAGTAGGTGCACGTAAGGCTAATATCATTGATGATGCAGGCCTAGAAGAATATGAACTTAACACCTGTCCTGGATGTGGTTCTTGTTCAGGTATGTACACAGCAAACTCCATGAACTGCCTATGTGAAGCGATAGGTATAGGGCTTCCAGGTAATGGAACTATTCCAGCAGTACACAGCGGAAGAATTCAGCTTGCGAAATATGCAGGTATGGCAATAATGAATCTTATCGAAAAAGATATTAAGGCGAGAGATATCATCAATGAAAAGTCTATTAGAAATGCCCTCGCATGTGATATGGCGCTGGGATGTTCTTCAAACAGTGTTCTTCATCTTCTTGCAATTGCCAATGAGGCAGGCGTAGATTTAAACCTAGAGCTTTTCAATGAAATGAGTGCTATAACTCCTAATTTATGTCATTTGGCACCAGCAGGTGGCACGCATATGCATGACCTTAACAATGCAGGTGGGGTTCAGGCTGTTCTTGCTGAATTAAATAAGAAGGGCTTAATTGATACTTCGTTAATTACCGCTAACGGAAAAACCGTTGGAGAAAACATAGAGGGCAAATATATTAAAGACAATAACGCTATTAGAGGTGTGGATAATCCTTATAGTGAAACTGGCGGAATTGCAATAATGTGGGGTAACATTGCTCAGGAAGGCTGCGTAGTTAAGAGAAGCGCAGTTGCGCCAGAGATGCTTACACACAGCGGTCCCGCAAGAGTATTTGACTGCGAAGACGATGCAATTCAGGCAATCTATGATGGAAAGATTGTTGATGGAGATGTTGTTGTTATCAGATATGAAGGACCAAAGGGTGGTCCAGGAATGAGAGAAATGCTAAATCCTACAAGTGCACTTGCAGGAATGAAGCTTGATAAGACAGTAGCCCTTATTACTGATGGTCGTTTCAGCGGCGCAAGCCGTGGCGCTTCCATAGGACATGTTTGTCCGGAAGCTGCAAACGGTGGAAATATTGGTCTGATTCAGGAAGGGGATATTATTGAAATAGATATTCCTGGAGCTAAGATTAATGCAAAGGTTTCAGATGAAGAATTTGCAAAGAGAAGAGAAGTGGCAACTATTAAGGAACCTGCGATCAAAACAGGCTGGTTGAATAGATATGCCAAGTTAGTAGATGAATCATGCCGCGGTGCAGTAATGAGGAGTGATATCTAATGAAAGAAATGCTTACGCTTCCTGCTTTCGAGGAAGCAACAGAAGTAGTTAAGAATGCAGCTACAGAAACAAAACTTATATACAGCGAGTACCTAAGTAACCAATGTGGCAATAAGGTGTATCTGAAGCCAGAAAATACTCAGGTTACAGGAGCATATAAAATTAGAGGTGCTTATTATAAAATCAGCACATTAACTAATGAGGAGCGTGCGAAGGGACTAGTTACCGCATCTGCAGGAAATCATGCCCAAGGCGTAGCCTATGCTGCTAAAGTCTATGGTTGCAAGGCTGTAATTGTTATGCCTACAACTACGCCTCTAATGAAAGTTAACAGAACTAAGAGTTATGGCGCTGAAGTAATCCTTAAGGGTGATGTTTATGATGAGGCGGCAGCTTACGCAAAGAAGCTGGCTGAAGAGAAAGGTTATACCTTTATTCATCCATTTGATGACCCTGCTGTCGCCACAGGGCAAGGCACAATTGCTATGGAAATCATTAAGGAACTTCCACTTGTTGACTATATCTTAGTCCCAGTTGGCGGTGGTGGTCTTGCTACAGGGGTATCCACTCTAGCAAAAATGATGAACCCTAAGATTAAGATTATTGCCGTAGAGCCAGCAGGTGCAAACTGTCTTCAGGAATCACTTAAGGCAGGAAAGCCAGTGACTTTAAAAGGCATTAATACAATTGCTGACGGTACAGCAGTAAAGACTCCTGGAAAGGTTATATTCCCATATCTTCAGAAGAACATTGACGACATCATCACAATAGAAGATGATGAACTTGTTGTAGCCTTCCTGGATATGGTGGAAAACCACAAGATGGTTGTTGAAAACTCAGGACTTCTTACAGTTGCAGCACTTAAGCATCTGAAGTTTAAGGATAAAAAAGTTGTAAGTGTTCTAAGTGGTGGTAACATGGATATTATTACTATGTCATCTGTAGTTCAACATGGTTTAATTAAGAGAGAGAGAATTTTCTCCATTTCAACTCTTCTTCCTGATAAACCAGGTGAACTTGTAAATGTAGCAAATATAATTGCACAGAAACAGGGAAATGTAATAAGACTAGATCACAACCAGTTTGTAACTATTAATAGAAGTGCAGCTGTAGAACTTAAGATTACACTAGAATGCTTCGGCCCTGAACATAAGCGTGAAATTCTTAAGGCTTTGTCAGATGCCGGATATGATCCAAAAGAAACAACTGTATCAATGTAACTATATCAGTGCAAAAATAATATTAAAGACCTTCGGTTATTAATATCGAAGGTCTTCTTCTATTGCAAATATTGAAAAATGAGAGTAGAATAGACGAAGTAAGTTTTGATGATATAGAGAATATAGAATCGAGGTAAAAAATGACTTTAGGAAGAGAAAAAATCAATTATCTTAATACTCCAACACCCCTTGACAGAATGAACAGACTGTCAGACGAGCTGGGAATTAATCTTTATCTTAAGCGTGATGATGTAACTAACTTTGGAACTGGCGGAAACAAGCTGCGCAAATTGGAATACCTAGTGAAAGATGCTATGGACCAGGGTGCAACATTCCTGCTTACAGTAGGCGGCGCACAGACGAATCACGGAAGACTAACAGCTGCAATTGCTGCAAAATATGGTCTTAAGGCTGCCATCGTTGCTGTTGATCCTTATCCAGGCGAAATTTCAGCAAACCTACTTCTAGATGGAATTATGGGCTGCGACGTGTACCTTGTTAATGCAGAAAATCACCCAGGCAAAACCGAAAGTGAAATCATGGCAGAAGAATGCGCACGTATCACATTAGAACTGGAAAAGCGCGGCGAAAAGGTGTACTACATTCCGGTTGGCGGTTCCAACGAGCTGGGCAACCTGGGCTATTACGACTGTGCCGTAGAACTGTCAAAACAGACTGAGGCCCTCGGCCTAAAAGACGTTAGAGTAGTAACAACTGTAGGAAGCATGGGCACTTACCTTGGACTTGTTCTTGGAACAGTTAACGAAAATCTGCTTCTTCATATTACAGGTATTGCTATTTCTCCAAAGGAACCAAGTCATAAGGCTGCAGTTAAAGAATACTTTGATAGAACAAAGAAATACTTCGATTTGAGTTTTGATCTAACAGAGGATGATTTTGATGTTGTAGCCGACTATACTTACGGGGCATACAACAATCCTGTGAAGGAAGTTAGAGAAGCACTTTACTATATGGGAAGAATGGAAGGAATCATTCTGGACCCTTGCTATACAGGTAAAACATTTACTGGACTTTTAGATATGGTAAAGAAAGGCATTATTAAGAAAGGTGAAAACGTTGTAATGATTCACACAGGCGGAATTCCTGGAAATTACACTAAGCACCACAGACTTGAAATGGAGAAGGAATTAGCTCCTTACATCCATATTGTATAAAATAAATTAATGAGGAAATAGATGATGAACAAAAAACGAAGATTGATACTTAATCTTTCTCTTCTGGTATCTGTTATTGTAATTGTCTACGCGTTAGTAATGATGGTTATTAATAATGGGGAAGCAAAGAAGCTGACACTTACGTCAGCTCAGGTTGGAAGAGAAATCATACAACTGGATAAGGGAGATTGCTTTAATGTAGACAACTGGAATGAGAAGGTTATTCAGTGTAATGAAAGAGAATACAAGGGTCATGTTCGTGTTTACGGTAAAATTACTATTGGAACCTCATTGAAGAAACTAAAAAACGTCTATAATATAAGCAACTCTAAAGCTAAAATCAAAGCAGAGGTTCCTTCTAAAGAAAAAGATGGAACCACAGATATGATAAATGTTAAGTATTCCGACAATTTTTTCAAGAAATACAAGAACAAATATCTAGATGCAGTAATCAGCATTGGTTTCGAAAAAGTAAAGGGCTCTACCAAGGATATTACCGACTCCAAGCTAATCGATGGAAAGTGGCGTCAGGTTTCTGTCGACAAAATCAAGGATGCTGACCTGATATACCGCTTTGACCTTAACGGCATGTCGGGAGAAAATGTAGATAAAGGCGAAATTATAGGCATTACTATTAAATATCAGTAATTAGAAAAAAAGGATTTTTACTTTATATGATAAAAGAATTCGTTAAGTACTATAAGCCACATAGAAAGCTTTTTGCCATAGACATGATTTCAGCATTTATTGTTGCCTGCTGTGATCTTTTCTATCCGGTGATAGCGAAAAACATAATAAATGACTATGTTCCCAATAAAAATATCAGGTTATTTGTAATTTGGGCCGTGGCCTTACTTGTAATATACGTAGTTAAGGCAGGTCTCAACTACGTTATTCAATATTGGGGCCATATTGTTGGTGTAAGAATCCAGGGCGACATGAGACTGGTACTTTTCAAACATCTACAGAAATTGCCTTTTTCATTCTTTGATGAAAATCAAACAGGCAAGGTTATGAGCCGTATGGTAAACGACCTATTTGAAATTTCAGAGCTTGCACACCATGGTCCAGAGAATTTATTTCTCTCACTTATAATTCTTATAGGTGCATTTATAATGCTAGCGCAGATTAATCTGGGACTTACATGCATTGCTTTCTTTATTCTGCCTTTTATGATTCTATTTGCATTCAAAAGCAGAAAGAGAATGAACGATGCCTTTAATGAAACGAGAGTGGAAACAGCAGAAATCAACGCCAGTATCGAAACAGCCATTGCTGGAATCAGAGTCTCAAGAGCTTACACTGCAGATAAGCACGAAAGTAATAAATTTAACAAAGCCAATGAAAGCCTAAAGAGCGCTCGCTACAAGGCATATAAGGCTATGGGAATTTTCAACTCTGGTATGGGGCTATTTATGGATCTACTGTATCTGGTGGTTTTGGTCGCTGGTGGACTGTTCTTCTTCTATGGGAAAATCAACGCCGGAGAGTTTGCTGCCTACCTGCTGTACATTTCCATGTTCCTGAAGCCGGTCAACAAACTGGTCGCTTTCTATGAGCAATTCCAGGAGGGAATGTCAGGGTTCAGGCGTTTTGTTGAGATTATGGCAGTGCCTGAGGAGGTCGAACCTGAAGGAGAAGACGCGGTTATCAAAACTCCATTAGCAGGCCATATCCGCTTCGAGAATGTAACTTTCAGCTATGAGAACAGCGACTCTAAAGAGGATGTACCACCTGTAATCAGCAATTTGACATTAGATATTAAGCAGGGCAGAACTCTTGCCCTTGTAGGACCGTCGGGAAGCGGTAAGACAACAATGTGCCACTTGATTCCGAGGTTTTATGATGTAGATAGCGGAAGGATTACCATAGATGGCAAAGACATTACTGAGATGACAAGAACCTCTCTTAGAAAGAATGTGGGGATTGTGGCACAGGAAGTTTTTCTATTTAATGGGACAATAAAAGAGAATATTGCCTATGGCAATTTAGATGCCAGTGATGAGGAAATCATGGAAGCAGCTAAGAAGGCTAATATCCACGATTATATTATGACTTTGGAAGATGGTTATGATACTCAGGTTGGTGAAAGAGGTATTAAGCTGTCCGGGGGACAGAAGCAGAGGATTTCTATAGCGAGAATCTTCCTTAAGAATCCACCTATTTTAATTCTTGATGAGGCTACTTCGGCTCTGGATAATGCCACTGAAATGATGATTCAGAAGTCTCTCGAGGAGCTGAGCAGGGGAAGAACTGCAATTATTGTTGCTCATAGACTTTCAACAATTAAAAACGCAGATGAAATCATAGTACTGACTAATGAGGGCGTTGAAGAGCGCGGAACTCATGAAGAACTGGTAGCGGCAGGTGGAATGTATGCACAGCTTTATCAGTACCAATTTAAGGAATAGAGGTAGACTAATGTATAAGATTAAAGACTTATTTGACTTGGAACACACTATGGCTAATGATTACCTTGAGCAGTTTGAATATCCCTGGGAAGCTTTGAAGGGCATTAAGGATATGATTGTTGAACTGGGCGAGAAACTTCCTGAAGAGGAATATGAAGAAGTTTCCAAGCACGTATGGGTTCACAAGGATGCTAGGGTTTTCCCAAGTGCACATTTAGGAGCACCTTGCATTGTCGGTGCGGGAACTGAGGTAAGACACTGCGCATTTGTGCGTGGATCTGCTTTGATTGGGAAGAACTGCGTTGTTGGAAATTCTGTTGAACTGAAAAACGTTATTCTATTTGACAATGTTCAGACTCCACATTACAACTATGTGGGAGACAGCATCTTAGGGTACAAGAGCCATATGGGTGCCGGTTCTATTACGTCTAATGTTAAGAGTGACAAAACCCTTGTAGTTATTAAGAATGGCGATGAGTCTATTGAGACTGGACTCAAGAAGGTTGGCGCAATGCTTGGCGACAATGTTGAAGTAGGCTGCAACAGCGTTCTGAATCCTGGAACTGTGCTGGGACGCATGGTTTCAGTTTATCCTACATCATGTGTGAGAGGTGTGGTTGAAGAGGATTGCATCGTAAAAGTGAGCGGAGAGATCGTTAAGCGAAAATAGTTTTGATAGCCTTTACTTGTATGACGCAATGGGTTAAAATGCATATATAATATAAGAAATCAACGGAGGAATTATCATGGAAACTAGACCTTATATGCCATGGGATGAAATTATTGAATTTATGAAGAAAGCATTTGTTGCTTACGGAGTTCCGGAGGAAGATGCTGCAATTTGTGCAGATGTTCTTGCCGAATCCGACAGACGTGGAATTGAAAGCCACGGATGCAACAGATTTAAGCCGATATATATTGACCGCCTGGTTAACGGCACACTACTGCCTGTTACTGAAACTGAAATCATCAAGGAAACACCTACAACTGTTGTAATGGATGCTCACGACGGTATGGGTATGGTTGCAAGCCACAGAATGATGGAAATGCTTATTGAAAAGGCAAAGACATATGGGATGGCAGGCGGTGCTATCCGCAACTCCACACACTACGGTATTGCAGGATACTGGACTGGAATGGCTACTAATGCTGGAATGGTTGGCATTACAGGAACTAATGCACGTCCATCAATTGCACCTACTTTCGGTGTAGACAACATGTTGGGAACTAACCCTCTAACTATCGGTTTACCTACAGATGAGGAATTCCCATTCTGCCTGGATTGTGCTACTTCAATTTATCAGCGTGGTAAGATCGAATACTATGCTCGTCAGGGCATGGAAACTCCTGAAGGAGCTGTTATTTCAGCTGACGGTGAAACTATCACTGACAGCCAGAAGATTCTTGATATGCTAGTAAAGGGAACTGCAGCTCTTGCACCTTTAGGTGGAGCAGGAGACAAACTTGCAGGATACAAGGGATATGGCTATGCTGCTGCTGTTGAAATTCTTTCTGCTGCACTAGCAGGTGGTAAGTTCATGAAGGCTCTATCTGGCATTGACGAAAATGGCAACCGCAGAATGTATAGCTTAGGTCATTTCTTCTTCGTAATTAATCCTGAGGCATTTGTTGGAGTTGACACATTTAAGAAGATTGCAGGAGATATCTGCAGAGAACTTCGTGCTTCTCACAAGGCTCCTGGACAGTCTCGAATCTACACTGCTGGTGAAAAGGAATGGCTAGCTTGGCAGGATAGAAAGGACAAGGGAGTGCCTGTAAGTGAGTCTGTACAGCGTGATTTAGTTGCTGTAAGAGATGCAAAGAACATTGACTTCAAGTTCTTCTTTGAATAAAATCAGGTTTACATGAGTATATGGGTCGAAGTTATAAAACTTCGGCCCTAACTTTACTAATAAGTTGGATAACATGTGGATAACTTACCACTTGACAAGATTTGAAAGACGTGTAGTCTTTGATAAAAGCGGGTTTCAGAGAAAATAATTATCCACATTCCCTTGTGGAATAAATTGTATACGATTTAGGTTTTTATGTTAAAAAGCTGTGGAAATGTTAGAATCAATGGGTTTGATATCTGTGGAAAACAAATGGGAAAAATATGAAATCATGAAAGAGTAATTTTCAGAAAAATTTTTTCTGAAGAAAGTTTGGACGTGTTTTCAGTAATTAATAATAAGGTAAAGGTAATAAAAAATGTATAACAAATTGAAAAGATGTTTGGAATGTGTTAGGGAAAAAACGGACTTTGTGCCTGAGGTGGCTTTGATACTGGGGTCTGGTCTAGGTGATTTTGCTGACGGCATTCAGGTTGTTGACACTGTAGATTATTCTGATATTGAGGGTTTCCCCGTATCCACTGTAAAAGGGCACAAGGGAAGATTTGTCTTTGGTTATGTGGAGAAGACGCCAGTTGTGATTATGCAGGGGCGCGTCCACTACTACGAAGGATATGACATGAAGGATGTTGTGCTGCCAACTCGTCTTATGGGGATGATGGGCGCTAAGAAGCTTATCTTAACTAATGCTTCTGGAGGCTGCAACCCAGATTTTCAAGTTGGTGATTTAATGATGATCACTGATCACATTACAACGGCCGTTCCAAGTCCTCTTATCGGACCTAATATTGACGAGCTGGGAACTAGATTTCCTGACATGAGCGAGGTTTACAGCAAGCGCCTGCGCAGCATCATCAGGGACTGCGCTAAGGAATGTAGCATTAAGCTTCAGGAAGGCGTTTATGTTCAGTTCACAGGCCCTAATTTCGAAACGCCTGCAGAAATTCGCCTAGCTCAGATCTGGGGCGGTGACACCGTAGGCATGAGTACTGCTTGCGAGGCCATGGCTGCCAACCACATGGGCATGGAGGTCTGCGGCATCTCTTGTATTACCAATATGGCCGCTGGAATATCTAAGTTTGCCCTGACCCACGAGGAAGTGCAGGAAACGGCGGATAAGGTGGCAGATGTGTTCAAGGCGCTTATTTCGAAGGTCATTGTGAGGATGTAAGTCATATAAAAATAACGCGATGGCTCATAAGTCCTCGCCGCTTCGCACCTGCGGAAGCTTCGCCATTCGCATTCTTTCTATATGACACATATACATTTTGGAATTAGACGAGAACGCTTGAGATGAGAACGCACGAGACGAGAGTGGAATGAAATGAAATTGATTGGAAGGAAGAAGATGGAGAAGAATTTTGAACATTTGGCGTGGACTAAGAAGTCCACGGAGCATATTGTAAAAAACGAGTGGATTGATTTTAGGGAAACGGTTTATGCTTTTCCTGATGGCACTGAGCGTGGGCACTTTTATACTTTTACAAAGAAGAATTTTGTGGTGATTGTAGCAAGAACTGCTGAAGGTAAGTATCTTTGTGTATGGCAGTACAGACAGGGCATCGACCAAATCACTTGTGAATTCCCTGCTGGCGGTATGGAAGAAGGCGAAAACCCACTAGACTGTGCAAAACGTGAGCTAATGGAAGAGACAGGTTACACCAGTGATTCCTGGACTCATCTAATTGCAGTGCCTACGAACGCTACTGTTTGCGACAATATCGTTAACATATATTTCGCAGACAACTGCATAGAGGTTGGGGAACAAAACCTAGACGATACGGAATACCTTAATGTTGAAGTGGTCGACGAGGAAGAACTGGAGAGGCGCATATTTAGCGGCGGATTCCAGCAGAGCGACCATATTATGGGATACTTGCTAAGTAAGAGAATCTAGAACTAAGTTGAAGGGAGAATGAAGTGCAGGGGCTCATAAGTCCTCGGCGCCTTATAATCTGTGGGTGCGCCTGCGGAAACTTCGCACCTATATTTTTTTCTATATCGAGGCTGAAGGAAAAAGGTTTGCACCTTTTATCAAAATATGCTTGAAATGAAGCAGATTTGATATGAATTGCATTATTTGTAAGGTTTGGCGCAAAAAAGTTACACGTTTTGATTTTTACGAGCAATCGGGGGCGGGATTTTGACATGATTTGCGAATTTAAAGTTAAAAGGTGCACGGTTAGGAGCGTCTAACCGTGTTTACCAATAGGTAAGCCCTAGATTTTGAAGGAAAATCCATACAATTATTAGGATAAATGGATTAAAATTACAATTATGTAATAGACTCCGATGCCCTAGCCTAAGAAACAAGCGGTTATATAAAACTAACTTGCACCTGCTTAGCCTTTTTTGAAAAATCATGTAAAAAATCCGCACCTTTTCTTGAAAAATATGCGAAATGGCCCAAGACTTTTCTTGTTACGCTAAAGAGTCTTGCCGCACCTGACCCACTTCGACAAGCGTTGACATCGAGCAAATCTTGACATAGCACAAGCGGTGGCATGTAGAAAAAAGGGCTGGCACCAGGAACGCGCCCTCGTTCTTTGAAAATTGGTGAGGACGGCCGGGGAAATGCCCGATTTTGAAGCTTTTAGAAATTTGTACCGGGATAATCAACAAAGGATAGCTAGTAAGTGCTGTAAAATAATGAAAAGATGCCCGCTGGAGAATAAATCACCGATATGAGGGCGTGTAGGCGAGGATAGACAGAGGAATCATAACTAAGATTCTTATAATTTGTCAGCCATATGGCTTGAATTTTCAACAAACACGGCCAATTTAGGATTTCATTTTCTAAGAGGGCGTGAAACAAAAATGTTTCACGGTCCTTTTTTTCATAAATTGTGATATCGGGCATTTGCCCGGCCACTTTCGTCAATTTTCACATACATCGGGCACGGGCCACACTTTCGTCAAGGGGAATCCCATGAAAGAATGTCTCAATAACGCACGAAAATATCATTACGTGTCTTTGACATGAGTAGTGGCTTACTTGTATATTGTGCTTCTATGTTGCACGTCTACAAGCACTAGAACTATCTTTTCGTCTTGTATATCGGCTAGAATTCTGTAATTTCCTATTCTGTAGCGCCACTGACCGGAACGATTAGACGTTAATCCTTTCCCGTGCAGTCTAGGATTATCTGTATCTATTAGATTTTTATCAATCCATGCTTTAATCATCCTTTGGATTGACCTATCCAATTTTTTGAAAGATTTTCTAAACTTTTCCGTAGTAATTACTTCATAAATCATAAATCTAATTCTTTCCAAAGTTCAGTAATAGGTTGGTTTTTTAAGGTTCCATCGGTCTTCTCTTTTTCATATTCAGTAAATACTGCTAAATCATATTCATTTTCAATATGTTCCATCATTACATCGCGGATAATTGAAGAAAGGCTGGCGTTATGAAGTTGTGCATAACTTTTAAAAATAGCTAATTCATCATCTGGAACTCTTACACTAATTGTTGACATAATAATCTCTCCCTTCTTTGTAATACAATTGTATTACAAAACTGTTTTTTTTACAATAACAAAATAATTAATATGGATTTAATGTCACACAAGCCAAATTCTTCTTTTTAACACGCCGTGAGCAAGAAATCACCCTCGCTATAAGTGGTGGGATGAATTACCATTAACACAGCGCTTTCTTGACTCTTGCATCTTGCATGTTCACGGCCGCATCACAAAAAAACCGCTAGCGTGTAGCTAACGGTTTGCAACAAATTTGTGTGTATCCGATTTCAAATGCACCAAAGGTTGGCATGTAATCAAGCGAATGCCCGAACCCTAGGCCTCGACAGCGGCCTACTGGATGAACTGTGTGGTTTTGCGTGGGGTTACGCCCTAGGCCTCGACTGCAACTTGCTGAATGAACTGCTTTGCAGTGCGTGGGCTGCGACCGCCCCCGCGGATTGCAAAGGCCTCGGCGCGACGAAGTAGTTCGTAGTCAACAGGGACATTGTATTCGTCAGCAAGCTGAGAGACAATTTCAAGATAGAGCTCCTTGGCAGGCTTGGAGAAGGTGATATTCAGACCGAAGCGGGCCGATAGGCTCATAGTTTCCTGCATCGTATCGTTGATGTGGACGTCGTTGCCCATGCGGCTTTCGAAAGTTTCCGCAATTATGTGACGTCTGTTAGTTGTAGCATAAATTACGATGTTGTCAGAGTAACTGGTTACGCCACCTTCGAGAATTCCCTTAAGGTAGCAATAGTCATCGTCATTAGGACTGAAGCTAAGGTCATCAATGAAGAAGATGAACTTCAGCGGATTGTCAGCCAGGTATTCGATGATTTTCGGAATCTCCGAAAGCTGGTACTTGTTGAACTGCACCAGTCTCACACCGCTGTCAAAGAAGGCATTTGCGCAGGCCTTGATAGTGGAGGACTTTCCGGTTCCAGCATCACCATAGAGCAAAACATTTGCAGCCGCCTTGCCCTCAGCCAGAGCCTTAGTGTTGGCAAGAACCTTGTTTCGTTCGAGCTCGTAGCCATACAGCTTGTCTATGGTAATAGGGTCGGCTTTGACAATTGGAATCAAGCATCCGTCCCCCGGAACAAAACTCCCATATCTAGAAAACATACCATAGCCCTTGGTGCTCAAATTGGCAAGCATGTGGTCGTAGGCGGTTTTGATATTGGTGTCAGAAACGTCCCATGACGGCAGGAACCCGTCGTAGTCGATGCACGCCTTAACCTGGTCGCTTGTCAGATGCGCGAACTCCTGGAGAATGTCAAGCTCAGCGTCGAGAGCCTCTTCAAGAGAAGGGGAGACTTGCTGACCTGAAAGCTTAGCTCGCAGGTAGCTGTTCTCGTCGCTCTGGGTGAAGCGCGCGATGTAGTCGGTCAAGTTGGCGCCCTCTTTGTAAATCTCGTTGACAAAAGTGGAGTATGCCCCAACGGTTTCTCCCACAGACAGAGTATCAAAACCCACAGACTCCGCATCTTCCTCGCGTACTAGCATATCAGAAATCATCCAGTGAAAATAGGTGAAGAGAGAAGTGTCTTTCAGCACACGGAAGATAGATAGGCTGTTAAGTTTTATGTCTAAATCCATTAATTCTTTTACCATAGTTTTCCCCATACTTTTCCTTAAAAAAACTTGCGCCGCCGCAACGCAGCAGGCGCAATAAATAACTTATTCTACAGGAACTGTCCATCCCATGAAATCCTCAATTTTACCAGTCTGGATTCCATAAATAGTGTCGTACATTTCCTTTGCTACAGGTCCGATTTCGTTGTTGTTGATAATCATTCTTTCGCCCTTATAAAGAAGCTCACCTACAGGGGATACGATGGCAGCAGTTCCAGATGCGAACATTTCCTTAAGCTGACCTGCTCTGTATGCTTCTTCAAGTTCGTCGATAGAAATCTGTCTTTCGGAAACCTTGTAACCCTTGTGCTTGCAAAGAGCGATAATGGAGTTTCTTGTGATGCCCGGCAAGATTGAACCGTTAAGTTTGCTTGTTACAACCTCATCGCCGATTACGAAGAAGGCATTTGCTGCGCCGATTTCTTCAATATATTTTCTGTGAACGCCGTCTAACCATAGAATCTGTTCATATCCTTTTTCGTGTGCAATTTCCTGTGCTTTTAGGGAAGCTGCGTAGTTACCGCCACACTTAGCTTCGCCGGTTCCGCCTTTTACAGCTCTTACATATTCATCTTCAACATACATCTTTGTAGGAGCAAGTCCGTGCTCAAAGTATGGGCCAACAGGGCTTAAGATGATAATGAACTTATATTCTAAGGCTCTTCTAACGCCAAGGAATGGCTCTGTTGCGATGATGAAAGGTCTGATATAAAGGGCAGTTCCTTCACCCTTAGGAATCCAATCCTTATCTACTTTTACAATAGCCTTTACTGCTTCTACGAAAAGTTCTTCATCTAGAGGCGGGATGCAAAGTCTGTCGTTAGTGTTGTTTGTTCTCTTTGCATTCATATCAGGTCTGAAAAGCTGAACTCTGCCTGCAGCAGTTTCGTACGCTTTAAGTCCTTCAAACATTTCCTGTCCGTAGTGGAATACTACAGCGGCAGGATCTAGTGAAATAGGTCCGTAAGGAACGATTCTTCCGTCATGCCAGCCTTTTTCTTCGTTATAGTCCATAACAAACATATGGTCTGTCATGACTGTACCGAATCTAAGACCTTTTGATTCAGGCTTTTGTTTAGGATGTGTAGTTAATGTTACAGGAAAATTATAGTTCATAGCGATTACCTCTCTTAATATTTATCATTTCACTCAATATAATACTCCTAAAATTGTATACTGTCAACAATATTACTCTTTGAAGTTTGGGCCAATATAACAAAAATATGAAAAATTTAGCTGTATATACTTATGTCTGCAACGAATAATAAATGCACTATCGCGCCCAATGACAAGAACAATCCAACTAAGGTATACAGAACATTTACTCCAAATGTACTCATAACGTTCTCCTTAATTAGAACCTTTAAAAGAAAGGTTTCCCTTATGTTCTTTATAGGTGTTTACAGTGTTTATAATAAGCATACTTTTTACAGCATCAATAGTCAATACAAAATTCATTTAGTAAATCGCATAAACCTCTTGAATTTCTAAGGTATTTGAGGTAAAATTAATAGTCTAATTGAATATTTAAGGCAGTGATGAAGAGGAGTATGTGTGACAACACCTTACAGAGAGTTAGGTTCGTGGCTGAGAGACCTAAGGGAAAGTATCCACAGAAGGTTGCTTCGGAGCCTTTTTTAAAATGAGAGTCACGCTAGAGGAAGTTTTTTCAAGGCGTGGAAGCAAGGTGGTACCGCGGAAATATTTCGTCCTTTGCAGTAAGAGGCTGCAGAGGATTTTTTTATGCAGCAAATCGTTAATGCAAGAGTGCAAGAATGCAGAGAAGCAAAAATTATGAAGGGAGAAAAAGAAAGACCAATGGAAAAGAATTTAGCTAAGAATTATAATCCTAAGGATTTTGAAGACAGAATTTATCAGATGTGGGAGGAGAAAGGTGCTTTTAGAGCAGAGGTTGATCCTGAAAAGCAGCCATTTGCTATTGTAATGCCACCTCCAAATATTACAGGACAGCTTCATATGGGACACGCTCTTGACCAGACACTTCAGGATGTACTTACAAGATGGAAGAGAATGCAAGGGTATAGTGCGCTTTGGCTACCTGGCTCAGACCATGCAAGTATCGCAACTGAAGTTAAGGTTGTAGAGAAAATCAGAGAAGAAGAAGGAAAAGAAAAAGAAGATTTAGGACGTGAAGAATTCCTAAAGCGTGCATGGGCATGGAAGGAAGAATACGGCGGAAGAATCACTAGACAGTGCAGAAAATTAGGAGACTCCTGTGACTGGAGCAGAGAAAGATTTACAATGGACGAAGGTTGCAATAAGGCAGTTAAGCACTTCTTTGTAAAGCTTTATGAAAAGGGACTTATCTATAAAGGAAATAGACTTATTAACTGGTGTCCAGAATGTGGAACTTCTCTTTCTGACGCTGAAGTTGAACATGAAGACAAGAACGGAATGTACTGGTATTTCAGATATCCTGCTGCTGAAGAAGGCGGAAAGGAAATGGTAGTTGCAACATCCAGACCTGAAACTATGTTCGGTGACGTTGCTATTGCGGTACATCCAGATGACGAAAGATATAAGGATATGATTGGTAAGAAGGTTATCCTTCCGTTAGTTGGAAGGGAAATTCCTATTATTGCTGATACTTATCCAGATCCGGAAAAGGGAACAGGTGCTGTAAAGATTACTCCTGCACACGACCCTAACGACTTTGAAGTTGGTCAGAGAGCTAACCTTGAAAGCATCTCATGTATCAACCTTGATGCTACTATGAATGAATACGCTGGCAAGTACGAAGGTATGGACAGATACGAATGCAGAAAGCAGTGGGTTGCTGACCTAGAAGCTGCAGGATATCTTGTTAAGACAGAAGAAAAGGTAATTCCTGCTGGAACTTGCTACAGATGCCATACTGTAATAGAATCTATGCTTTCAGACCAGTGGTTCGTTAAGATGGAAGATTTAGCTAAGCCTGCTATTGAAGCAGCTAAGTCAGGTAAGCTTAAGCATGTACCTGAAAGATTCGAAAAGACTTACTTACACTGGTTAGAGGAAATCAGAGACTGGTGTATTTCCAGACAGCTTTGGTGGGGTCACAGAATTCCTGCATGGTATTGTCAGGATTGTGGAGAAATCATTGTTGCTGAAGATACTCCACATACATGCACTAAGTGCGGAAGTACTAACTTAAAGCAGGATGAAGACGTTCTTGATACTTGGTTCTCATCAGCTCTATGGCCTTTCTCAACATTAGGTTGGCCTGAAAAAACTCCTGAACTAGATTACTTCTATCCAACAGATGTATTAGTTACAGGATACGATATTATCTTCTTCTGGGTTGTAAGAATGGTATTCTCAGGCTGTGAAGCTATGGGCGAAATTCCTTTCCATGACGTATACATCCACGGTCTTGTAAGAGACGCTCAGGGAAGAAAGATGAGTAAATCACTGGGTAACGGTATCGACCCACTGGAAGTTATCGACCAGTATGGTGCTGACGCTCTTAGATTCATGCTTACTAACGGTATCACACCTGGTAACGATATGAGATTTACTGAAGACAAGATTGAAGCTGCAAGAAACTTCGCTAACAAGTTATGGAATGCTTCAAGATTCGTTATTATGAATCTTCAGGACGAAGATGGAAACTTCAGAGAAATGGCTAAGTGCTGTGGCGACTGCTGTGGTATGGCTTGCGGAGATACTGAAGACTTCAGCAATATTGCTCTTAGAGATGAAGATAAATGGATTATCAGCAGAGTTAACGATGCTGCTGACTATGTTACAAAGGCTCTTGAAAAATATGACCTTGCTCTTGCTGGACAGAGAGTATATGAACTTATCTGGAACGAGTACTGCGACTGGTACATTGAGCTAGTTAAGAAGAGACTTTGGTCAGATGATGAAGAAGATAAAAAGGTTGTAAGATTTGTTCTTGTAATGGCTCTTAAGAACATGCTAGAAATGCTTCACCCATTCATGCCTTTCATTACTGAAGAAATCTGGTCATTCCTGCCACATTCAAATTGCGAACGTGAAGGAAATCCTGAATGCTTCTTAATTAAGGCAAAATGGCCTGAATTCACTGAGAAGAGAGTATTTATTGAAGAGGAAGCTAAGCTAGAGGTTGCTATGGAAGGCATCCGTGCAATCAGAAATATCAGAGCTGAGGCTGAAGCTGCTCCAAGCAAGAAGCTGAACGCAGTTATCTTCGCTGATGATGACAAGATGGATATGGTAAAGGCTGGTGAAAGATATATCAGAGACCTGGCTAACATTACTGAAATTACATTTGTAACTGATAAAAACCAGGTGCCTGAAGAGGTTATGTCTGCTGTAACCAGCGCTGCTGAAATCTTCATTCCACTTGACGAATTAGTAGACTTCAATGCAGAATTTGAAAGACTGACTAAGGAAAAGAAGAAGTTAGAAGGCGAAGTTGCAAGAGTTAAGGGCAAGCTTTCTAACCAGGGCTTTATTGCTAAGGCACCAGAAAAGGTTATTAATGAAGAAAAGGCTAAGCAGGTTAAGTACGAAGATATGCTGGCAGGCGTAATCGAAAGACTTGCATTAGTTGAAAAGAAAGTGAATAAATAAATGAGTAAAAATGCTATAGATAGAATCGGGGAATTTTTGAAATTCGGAAGTGTCCTGGGTTTGGAAAGAATGAATGTCCTGCTAGAGAAGCTGGGCAATCCTCAGAATGAGCTTAAGGTGATTCATGTGGCAGGAACCAACGGTAAAGGCTCTATATGCAGGTATATTTACGAGGTACTTGAGGCCGGCGGATACAAAACCGGCCTGTACACTTCTCCATTTATAGAGGTTTTTAACGAAAGAATTGAGTTTGACCATAATTATATTTCTGACAATGACCTTGAAACCTGCACTGATATTGTCATCGAAAAGGCGGGTGAAATGGTTGCAGAAGGTCACGACTCTCCTACGGAGTTTGAAATTACAACAGCTGTAGCCTTCGTATACTTTAAGATGAAGCAGGCTGATTACGTTGTTCTCGAGGTCGGCCTCGGCGGCAGCGGCGACTCAACTAATGTAATATCGAAACCAATAGCTACAGTTATTGCCTCAATTTCTCTGGACCACACAGATAGACTAGGAAATACAATTGCTAAAATTGCTGCTGAAAAGGCAGGTATAATTAAGGAAGCTTGCCCGATAATTACTAGTGCGAAAAATCCGGAAGCTTTAGAAGTTATAAGGGAAAAAGCAACAGAAAAACATGCGCCTATTTACTACAGTAAAGATGGCAAGTATAATGTTCTTGATGAAAGCTTGCATGGATGTAAATTCGAAGCAGTTCCAAAAATTTCTGAAGACTGCGGAGACTTGGCAAGTTATGAACTTCAGATTGGAATGCTGGGAAGACATCAGATTGAAAATGCTATGGCGGCGCTTACTACTATATTAGTTGCAAGAAATAATGGGGACATCGAAGTAAGTGACGAGGCTATTAAAGAAGGCTTTAAAAATGCAAAGCATATCGGCAGATTCGAAATCATGAAAGAAAACCCATATGTTATTATAGACGGCGCTCATAATGCTGATGGCTCAAGAGCACTGCGCCAAGCAGTCGAAAGATTTTTCCCGAACAAGAAGATTCAGATGGTTGTGGGAATGCTAGCTGATAAAGATATTGACCACGCTTTAGATAATTTTATGGCAGTGGCAGACAGCTTCATAATTACAGAACCTAATAACCAGAGGAAGATGGATGCAGAAGACCTGGCCGAAATCCTTCGAAGAAAAGGCGGAAAGGTTACTGCTGTATTTGAAAATGTAGAAGATGCTGTAAAAGAGGCATCAGAAAGTTTTGATAACTTTGATCTGACTTTATTTGCAGGATCACTTTACTTAATTGGAGAAATAAGGGGGATGCTAAAGTAATGTTTCAACTAAAGATGAAACAGACCGACGAATACGAAAGACTTGTAAAGTTTTTTGTTGAGCAGGGGCTGGAATTTGATGGAGACGAAGAAGTTGACACAGATATTGTGAGATGCTACAAGGTTACTCACGGAGAGGATGACTTCCTTGTAGGTGGATTCGTTTTGGCTAAGCGTCAGGGAGAGTTCATTATAGACGGAATCGCAGTAGACCCAATGTATAGAAAGATGGACGTTGGCAAAATCATGGTCAACAAAGCCATTAAAGTTGTAAAAGAACTAGGCGGCAAGAGCATAACTCTTGTAGCCAGAGCGCCGGGATTCTTTAGAAAGCAGGGTTTTACAGCTATTGATCCTGAAAATGCACCAAATTTCTTTGAGTGCAAACAGTGTCCGCAGTATCAGGTAAGCTGTCACCCCGAGGTTATGAGACTGGAGATAAAATAATGAAGGAGAGAGACTTTCATTTAATTCTTCAAGGAATTCTAGATGTAGGTGAGGAACTTATGGTTGCCGGCGGTGAAATATACCGTGTGGAGGACAGCATAATTAGAATGTGCAGAGCCTATGGGGCTAAGTTCGATCGAGTTAATGTTTTCATTATAACCAGTAACATTCAGGTTACTGTGGAGGCACCGGATGGTCAGATTATCACACAAATTAGAAGAATTCTGAGAAATGATGTTAACTTCGAAAGGTTAGCAGAACTTAATGATTTATGCCGTAGACTTTGTGCAGAGATTCCAGATGTGGAAGTACTTCAGAAAGAGCTGAATAAGGTTTTAGATAAGCCGGATCAGTCATGGATTCTGAAGTTTTTGGGTGGTATTCTGTCCGCTAGTTTCTTTGCTATATTTTTCGGCGGATGCATGGAAGATGCCATTGCAGCAGGAATTGTAGCAGTTCCTGTAGTTTTGTTGCAGAATAAATCAAAACTCAAAAATGACAATAAAATTGTGTTCACTTTGTATCTATCTTTAATAACCGGTATATTATCCCATGTTATTATGTTTATGGGTATAGGCAACAATGAGGATTATATTATGATAGGTGAAATAATGCTACTAATTCCAGGTATTGCTCTTACAAACTCGGCAAGGGATATACTTATGGGAGATACTGCGTCAGGACTTTTGCGATTTGCAGATTCCCTTATAAATGCCATAGCCATTGCCTGCGGTTTTGCGCTGAGTATGTTGCTATTAGGAGGGCTGTTGTAAATGAATCAGATTATTATACAGCTAATAGCTGCATCGCTAGGCTCAGTTGGTTTTGCTCTTATACTGAAGGTGGGGAAAAACCTACTTTCTTATGCTGCGCTAGGCGGAATGATTACCTGGGCCATTTACTTAATTGTCTACGCACAGATGCCAAGCTTATTTTTGGCTAATTTTGCGGCATCGGTTTTTGTGGGACTATACGCCGAGATAATGGCGAGAGCTAAGAAAATTCCTACCACTATTTTTCTTACGTCTGCAAGTATTCCGCTGATCCCAGGAGGCAAGCTCTATTACTGCATGGCAGGTCTGGTAACCTCTGATGAGGCGATGTTTGCAGATAATGGCGCAGATACAGCAATTATAGTACTTGGAATTGTGGTTGGTCTGGTTGTGACTGCCATATTCACAAAGTATTTCTACAAGATTGTTGGAAGGCGTTAGTTTTTGCCTTGAAAACTAAGAAAAGTGGTAGTAAAATTAAATAACATTCACGAAAAAGAGGGAGGGTATACCAATGTTCAATAAAGATGCTACAGATAACAGCACATATAACGTTGATAATTTTGAATTTATTAAGAAGACTTCACCTAAGGTTGGAGAACTTATTGAAAAAGAGTATAACAGACAGAAGAACAATATTGAGCTGATTGCTTCAGAAAACTATTGCTCCGAGGCTGTTTTGGCCGCTTGTGGAAGCTGCCTGTCCTGGAAGTATGCTGAAGGTTATCCTTATGTAAGAACTTCAGGTAATACAAGCAGATACTACGGCGGAACTAAGTACGTTGACGAACTGGAAGAATACTGCTGCGACCTTTGGAGAAAGGTTTTTGACACAGATTACCATGTAAATGTTCAGCCACACAGTGGTTCACAGGCTAACTTTGCTGCGTTCAAGTCAATTCTGACTCCAGGAGACACAATTCTTTCACTGTCACTGGACAATGGTGGACACCTGACTCACGGATCATCTGTAAACTTCAGCGGAAAGCTTTATAATGTTGAATTCTATGATGTAGATGATAATGGATTCATCGACATGGAGGACGTTAGACAGAAGGCTCTTGAAATTAAGCCTAAACTTATTCTTACAGGTGCAAGCGCTTATTCAAGAATTATTGACTTCCCTAAGTTTGCTGAAATTGCAAAGGAAGTTGGAGCTTACTTCATGGTAGATATGGCTCACATTGCAGGATTAGTTGCAGGCAACGCTCACCCAACACCATTTGGATATGCAGATATTATAACTACAACTACGCATAAGACTTTAAGAGGCCCAAGAGGAGGACTTATCTTCGCTAGACATGAGCTTGCTAAGAAGGTTGACAGCGCTGTATTCCCTTATGCACAGGGTGGTCCTTTAGAACACATTATTGCAGGTAAGGCTATTTGTGCTGAAGAAGCACTTAGACCTGAATACAAGGAATATGCTCACAAGGTTGTTAGTAACTGTGCAGCATTTTGCGACGAGTTCCTAAAGCTTGGTTACAATGTTGTAACAGGTGGAACTGAAAATCACCTGTTCTTACTTGATCTTTCAGAATTCCCATTCAGCGGAAAAGACCTTCAGGATAGATTAGATGAAGTTGGAATTACGTTAAATAAGAACTGCGTTCCTAACGAAAAACGTTCACCTAAGGAAACAAGTGGTGTAAGAATTGGTACTGCACCAATGACAACAAGAGGCTATGACGAAGAAGACTTCAGAGAAGTTGCAAGAAAAATCGATGCTGTTGTTAAGGAAATGGTAGCAGAAGCAAAATAAAAAAATAGAGAGAGTACTTTGACCTTTATATCACTTTGGCAAAGGCTCTCTTTTTTTCTTTAATTTTGTGGATGTGATTTCGTAGAATCGTTGCAAAATAGGGAGTTTTGTGGTATTATATATTCTGTATATTTGTGCGAAACACAAGGGAACCAATTACATGGGGAGGTAAATATTATGAAAATTCTTATAGATGCCATGGGCGGAGATAATGCACCTTTAGCTATCGTTGAAGGAGCCATTGATTCATTAAAAGAGATTAAAGACGAAATAATACTTATAGGTGATGAAAATTTAATTAAAGAGACCCTTGCAGCAAAGCATTACAAGGGCGACAGAATCAGCGTAGTTCATGCAAGCCAGGTCATTGAAAATGATGAAGCACCAGTTAGAGCTGTTAGGTCCAAGAAGGATTCATCAATTGTTAAGGGCCTTAACATGCTGAAGAATGGGGAAGTTGATGTATTCCTATCAGCAGGAAGCACAGGAGCTTTAATGGCAGGAGGATTGTTTATTCTAGGAAGAATTCAGGGAATTGACAGACCTACACTGGCAACAGTTTATCCTGTAATCGGACACCAGCCTTCAATTCTAGTTGATACAGGTGCTAACGCTGAATGTAAGCCTAATAACCTGCTCGAATTCGGTATTATGGGTAGCATTTATATGGAAAAGGTTCTAGGAAGAACTAATCCTACAGTAGGACTTATTAATAACGGAACAGAAGAAGGTAAGGGAACTGCGCTGACTAAGGCGGCTTATGATCTAATTAAAAAGAGTGAACTTAACTTCCTCGGATATATTGAGGCAAGAGAACTTCAGAATGCTGCAGCAGATGTAATCGTTACAGATGGATTTACAGGTAATGCTATCCTTAAGCTAACTGAAGGACTAGGTCTAATGGTTCTTAGAGAAATGAAATCAAGATTCCTAGAAACAACAAAGTCTAAGATGGGAGCTCTTCTTCTTAAGAAACAGCTTATGGGAATTAAGAAAGAGTTCAACTATGCTGAATATGGCGGAGCGCCTCTTCTAGGAGTTAAGGGTGCAATGCTAAAGATGCATGGTTCATCAGATGCGCTTGCTGTAAAGCAGACTATTATTAAGGCAATTCCGTATGTGGAAGAAAATGTTGTAGAAACAATTCAGAATTCAGTTCTGGAAATTGAAGAAATCATTATTGATTCAGGGAGATAATTTTTGTGAATAATCGTAAGCTAGAAGAAGTACTGCAGTACAATTTTAAAAATAGAAAGCTGCTACAGACAGCGCTGAACCACGGGTCATACTGCATGGAACAGGGCATGGGCCACGAACAAAGCAATCAGCGATTGGAATTCCTCGGGGATGCTTTTTTCGATGCCATAATTAGCGTGGAGCTTTTCAACAGAATGGAAGGCGACGAAGGCACCTTGTCAAGAACAAGAGCAACTATCGTATGTGAAAATAGTCTGGCCACCGTTGCAGAGCATCTGGAAATAGGTAAATACCTAAACCTGGGGAAAGGCGAAAACAATGCTGGAGGTAGACACAAGAAGTCACTTCAGGCTGACGCAGTGGAAGCCATAGTTGGTGCAATGTTTTTGGACGGTGGGTACGATGCCGCAAAGGAATTTGTACTGAGAGAATTCAAGCAGATTATTGACGACGCCATAGAAGGCAAGATCATTCTTGATTATAAGACAAAAGTTCAGGAAGAGTTTCAGAAAAGTGGCAAAAACGTTAGGATTTGCTACGAGCTTGACAGGGCAACGGGCCCAGACCATGACAAAACCTTTTATGTGCATCTTAACTGTAACGGGAAACGTTACGGCAGCGGAAGCGGAAAAACTAAGAAAGAAGCTGAGCAGCAGGCTGCGAAGGCTACAATTGAAGGAGGCATTTAATGTATTTTAAAAGACTGGAAATGCATGGATTCAAGTCATTTGCAGAACCTGTTGTCATAGAATTTCATGAAGGTATAACCGCAATCGTTGGACCAAACGGAAGTGGAAAAAGTAATATAAGTGACGCAATCAGATGGGTACTAGGCGAACAGAGCCCAAAGGCCCTACGAGGCGGAAAGATGGAGGAAGTTATCTTTGCAGGAACAGCCAGCAGAAAATCAAGAGGTATGGCTGAAGTTACTTTAGTCATTGATAACTCCACAGGAATTTTAGATATAGATTATAACGAAGTTGCAATTACCAGAAGAATGTATAGATCCGGTGAAAGTGAATATCTTATTAACAATAACCATTGCCGTTTACGTGACATTAGAGAACTGATTATGGACACGGGAATCGGAGTAGATGGATATTCACTTATTGGACAGGGTAAGATTGCAGACATCGTAAGTAACAAGCCGGAAAGCAGAAGAGAAATCTTCGAAGAAGCAGCCGGAGTTGTAATGTACAAGAGCAAGAAGGCAGAAGCAGAGCGTAGACTTCAGTCCACAGCAGGCAATTTAGATAGAGTTGAAGACATTATCAATGAAATCGAAGGACGAATAGACGGGCTAAAAGAAGATAGCGAAAAAGCTACTGAATACCTGGCTCTTAAAGACAGATATAAGGATCTGGAAATCAACATTACCATAAAAAATGCTGAAGGCATCATCAAACATAACGATGAATTCCAAAGTGACATTTCTAATTTAGAAAAGGAAATCGCTTTGATCATGGAGAACAAGGCGAAGGTTGATGAACAGTTAAAAGATGATAGAGAGAAAAGTGAGAATCTGGAAACCCTGGGCAATCAGGCAAGAGACAAGCTGCTTAACATTATAGAAGAAATTAATAAGCTGACTAATCAGAGCCAGCTTAACGAAGAGAAAATTTCCAGCATCGATAAGGAAATGACTCGCCTGTCAAAGGATATTTCAGACTTAAATAGCCGTAAAAAGCGTGAAAACGCAAACCTTGAAGAACTACAGGAGTCAAGAAAATCAACTGCTGCAAGTGCAGAAGAGGTAGAGGCTGAACTTCGTGAGAAGACAGAGAAACATAGCCTTCTTGTAAGAGAAGCCTCCGAGTTATCAGAGCAGATAGAAAAGGGAAGAAGTAGATTATTCCAGCTGCATAACGAGATTTCCGAAATGAATAGCGAAATCAGAAGTTATGACAGCATTAACGAAACCCTTGCAAAGCGTAAGGAGCAGCTGCTTTCCGACACTGAAGGCGCATCCCAAAATAACGCAGACAATCTGGCCCAGTTAGAAGATGCCCAAAAGAAAAAAGATGCTCTCGCTCTACAGATTTCAGAAAACGACACAAAGGCGAAATTGCTGATGAATGAACAAAACCAACTGAAGCAGAAGCGCCGCGATTTAAATGTCAAGATAGAGGATCTAAAGGTAAAAGGCGGACAGAAAACAGCTCGTAAAAAGACTATTGAAGAAATGGAAAATAACTACGAGGGATATAACTACGCTGTAAAATATATTATGAAGTCAGGTCTTCCTGGCATCGAAGGCGTTGTAGCCGAGCTTATGGATGTTCCAGAAGGTTATGAAATCGCCATCGAAACTGCCCTAGGCGGACAGATGCAAAATGTAATCTGCGACACAGACAATAACGCGAAGAAAGCCGTTAACGCCTTGAAAGAAAGCCGTGCAGGCCGTCTGACATTCCTGCCAATTTCATCTATCAAAGCTTTCAGCGCCAATGTTGATAGCAGAATTGAATCTGATCCAGGATATGTAGGACTAGCTTCAGAATGCATAAAATGCAGTGATAGACATGCAAATGTCTTCAAATATTTATTGGGCAGGGTAGCCATTGCAAAGGATATGGATGCTGCTATCAGATTGTCCAAAATTTCAGGTTCAGGTCTTAGATTTGTAACCTTTGATGGAGAAATCATCAATGCAAGTGGTGCCATTACAGGTGGTAAATTTAAGAATAAGACAGCTAATATACTGGAAAGAAAAGGTGAAATCACTAAGCTGGAGCAAGAAATAGAAGAACTTAGAAATCAGATTCAGGAAGTTTTGATAGAAAGTAGAAATGCTGACGCGAGACTTAATTCCATAGACGAAGAGCATAAAGCCTTAAGTGATGAAAAGAGAGCCAAGGAACTGGCACTTGCGGGACTGAACAGCACCATTGAGGCTATTAATGAGAAAATCTCCGGCATCGACTCTAACAAGGAGAAGTTTGATAGAGAACTTGGCGCCATTGAAAAGGATATGGCTGACGCCGAGAAAATTGTTGAGAAGCTGAAAGATGCGGTTAAGGCTGCAGAGCTAGAAAACAGCGAAATCAACGCAGGTATGGATTCAGTCATGACTGCTTACGAGGATAAGAAATCAGCTGTTGATGCTGCAAGTGATGAAATTACAAATACTAGAATTTTAGCTACAGAATGGGAAAATAAGCTAGATAATTTAGATGCTTTAATTAAGAGAGTTACTGATACCGTAGAAGATTATGATTCTCAACTTGAAAGCAAGAAGCACCAGAAGGACCTTCTTGAAGATGAGCGTGATAGAATTTTCTTTGGTAACGAAGGCAGCGAGGACACAATTAATGACCTTCTTTACGAGAAGGAAAACACTGAAAATTATATCGAACAGGTTACAGAAGAAAGAAATCAGATTACTGAAAAACTTAGCACTGTTACTGAGGAACAGAAAACTGCCGGCGAGAAACTGAACTCATATCAGGATCAGAAGTATCAGTTGGAAATCAAGCTAGCAAAGAATGAGACTCAGCTAGAAACTATGAAGGAAAGACTGTGGGACGAGTTTGAAATTTCATATGCACAGGCTATGGACTTCAGACATGAAGACTTTGTTCTTTCAACTTCTGTTAAAGAAAGCAGAGAAATCAGAAACAGAATCAGAGAGCTAGGCGATGTTAACGTTGGCGCAATTAAGGAATATGCTTCCGTAAGCGAAAGATACAATTTCCTTACAGAACAGCGTGCTGACATTGAAACAGCAATAAATGAGCTTAAGAAAATTATCAGCGACATGGATAATACTATCAAAGCAAAGTTTAAGGATAACTTTGATAAGGTTGTTGAGAATTTCGAGGAAATTTTCAAGGAATTATTTGGAGGCGGGCATGCCGAGCTTAGAATGGAAGACGAAAATAATCCTCTTGAGTCCGGCATCGACATTGTTGCACAGCCACCTGGAAAGAAGCTTCAGAACATTAACCTTATGTCCGGTGGTGAAAAGACAATGACAGCCATCGCTTTAATGTTTGCTGTTTTGAAAACAAAACCGACTCCGTTCTGTATTCTTGACGAGGTTGAGGCGGCCCTTGACGACGCTAATATAGAAAGATTCTCTAAGTACTTGAGAAAGTTCAATGGAATTCAGTTTGCTTTGGTTACTCACCAAAAGGCAACTATGGAACATGCAGATGTTCTTTACGGTGTTACTATGCCGGAACAGGGTATTTCCAAGGTTCTCAGCCTGAGACTTGGAGATGACTTTGAGCTGTAGATTTGGATTTATATAGAGCTATAAAAGAGCTATAAATTAAGAAAGGAAAAATTACTGATGGCATTATTTGAAAAGAAACAGGGCTTTTTCGGTAAATTATCTTCTCGTATAGGTGACGCCATTATGGGCCGTCCCCAGATAGATGAGGATTTATTCGATGAGCTTGAAGAAATACTTATTACGTCAGACATTGGAATGGACACAACTATGAAGATCATGGATAATCTTCGTACCCATGTGAAAAATAGTGGTCTGACAAAGCCTGAATCCATTAAGGAATCACTGGTTCAGGTTATCGCCCAGATTATGAATAAGGGCGAACGCAATAAGCTTTGTAGCGATACACCTCTTGTAATTCTTATGATTGGAATTAACGGTGGAGGTAAGACTACGTCAATTGCCAAAATTGGTCATAAGCTGAAAAACGAAGGAAAGACAGTTCTTCTAGGTGCAGCTGACACCTTCCGTGCAGCGGCAGGAGAGCAGCTGGAAATCTGGGGAGACAGGATCGGCGTGAATACTGTTAAACATCAGGAGGGAGCAGATCCTTCAGCAGTTATATATGACGCAATTCAGTCAGCTAAGGCTAAGAATATAGATGTTTTGATCTGCGATACAGCAGGAAGACTTCAGACAAAGAAAAACCTTATGAACGAGCTTGAAAAAATGAACAAGATTATTTCAAGAGAGTTCCCTGAGGCAGCAAGAGAAACATTACTTGTTCTTGATGCGACAACAGGTAAGAATGCAATTTCTCAGGCCAAGGAATTCAATGACGTCGCAGAAATAACTGGGGTTGTTTTGACCAAGCTTGATGGAACAGCTAAAGGTGGCATTGCCATTACTATTACAGATGAGTTTGATATGCCGATTAAATATATCGGTGTTGGTGAAAAGATGGAGGATTTAAAAGAATTCGATCCATTGGAATTTGCAGGAGGAATATTCAATGAGTAAACCTATAGTAGCCGTAGTAGGTCGACCTAATGTTGGCAAATCTACTTTTTTCAACAGAATAGTGGGTCGCAGAGTATCTATCGTTGAAGATACTCCAGGCGTAACAAGAGACCGGATTTATGCAGAAGCAGAGTGGAATGGAGTTCATTTTGCTTTGATAGATACAGGTGGTATCGAACCTGACAGTGAGGATGTAATCCTTTCTCAGATGAGGGAGCAGGCTCAGCTGGCTATGGATATGGCTGATGTTATCCTTTTCATCGTTGACGGTAAGGATGGATTAACTCATGCTGACAATGAAGTTGCAAGCATGCTTCGTAGAACAGGAAAGAAGGTTGTTCTTTTAGTTAATAAGATTGACAACCTTGGAAAACTGCCTGTAGACTTCTACGACTTCTATGAACTTGGAATCGGAGAACCAATTCCTATTTCGGCAGCTAATATGCTGAACTTTGGTGACGTCCTTGATGAAATTGTTGCTAGTTTCCCAGATGATGCAGACACAGATGAAGACGACGACATTAAGATTGCAGTAATTGGAAAACCAAATGTTGGTAAGTCATCTCTAATTAACGCATTGCTTAACGAGAACAGAGTTATCGTCTCCAATATTGCAGGCACAACAAGAGACTCTATCGACACACCTTTCGAATGGGGTGGAGATAAGTATACTTTAATTGATACTGCAGGTATCAGAAGAAAGAGCAAGGTTAACGAAGATATTGAAAGATATAGCGTTATCCGTGCTGTTGCTGCCATTGAAAGATGTGACATCGCACTTCTTGTAATCGACGCAGCAGAAGGCATCACTGAACAGGACAAGAAGATTGCCGGCGTTGCTCATGAAGCAGGTAAGGGAATTATTGTTGTTGTTAACAAGTGGGACTTAATCACTAAGGAAACTAACACAATGAGAGACTATAAGCGTGCAATTGAATCAGAGCTTCAGTTCATGTCTTACGCACCTTCAGTTTTCATTTCCGTACAGGAAAGACAGAGAATATTTGAGGTTATGAAGCTTGCTAAGTACGTAGCTGAAAAGAGAGCACTTCGCGTGCCTACAGGTCAGCTTAACAGCTTGATTACTGATGCTACTATGATGAAGCAGCCTCCTTCAGATAAGGGTAAGAGACTGAAGATTTACTATGCAACTCAGGTTGGAGTTAAACCACCTCTATTCTCATTCCAGATTAACAGCAGAGAGCTTATGCATTTCTCTTATGCAAGATATCTAGAAAACAGAATCAGAGAAGGCTTCGGATTTGAAGGAACTTCAATTAAATTCGTATTCAGAGAAAAGGGAGAGAAGGAGCAGTAATGGATTATACACTAATGATTGTAGCCATTGTAATAGCATATTTCCTTGGAAATATCTCACCTGCTACACTTCTAGCAAGAGCAGTTGGTAAGGATATAAAAAAAGAGGGAAGTGGAAACGCCGGGACAACTAACGCACTTAGAGTTCTTGGTAAAAAAGCCGCTTTAATCACTCTTGTAATTGATATAGGTAAGGGTGTAGTTGCTGTCCTTCTTGGAGAGCTTATTGCAGGAACAACAGCATCCTATTGCTGTGCTTTGGCGGCTTTTGTAGGTCATATCTGGCCTGTACTGTTTAAGTTTAAGGGTGGAAAAGGTGTGGCCGTTGCCTTTGGAGCTATTCTGGCAGTAAATTGGCATATGGCACTGGCTCTGCTTGCAATTGAAGCCGTAGTAGTTCTAGGGAGTAGAATGGTATCCCTAGCCTCAATTGTAACGGCAGCAGCATGTCCTTTTTTGGCATATTTCATGGAGAGAGACTTTGTGCCATTAGTATGCGTCATGGCGTTAATCTTAATTGTTAAGCACAGGTCAAATATTGGACGAATTCTTCGAGGTGAAGAAAATAAGCTTGGACACACCGTAGCTAAGTAGCTATGGTATATACCGTAGCTAAGTAAGGAGACATAATTTAGATGAAAAATATTGGTGTAATCGGTGCCGGAAGTTTCGGTACAGCATTGGCACAGACCTTGGCAGAAAAAGGTCATAATGTAAAATTAACTAGTGTGACAAGAAGTCACCTGGATGAAATTAAGGAAACAAGAGAAAACAAACGTTATCTGCCGGGCGTTATTTTAAGCGACAATATTGAGGTTGCTTATTCTACAGAAGAAGCTCTTAGGGACGCTGACGTTGTTCTTTTTGCAGCGCCTGCACAGAAATTTAGAAATGCTTTTGAACAGGCAATCCCTTTCCTAGAAGACAATATGATTGTCGTAAATGTTGCAAAGGGAATTGAAATCGGCAGTCTTATGAGAATGTCTGAAATTGCAAAGATTCTTAAGCCTGATACAAAGTACGTAGTGCTTTCAGGACCATCTCACGCCGAAGAAGTTGCTAGAAAGCTTCCGACTACCCTTGTAGTAGCTTCTGAGAATATGGAATATGCAGAAGTTGTTCAGGATGTTTTCATGACTGAAAGACTTCGTGTGTATACTAATGATGATGTTTGCGGAGTTGAGCTAGGCGGATCTTTGAAGAACATCATTGCTCTTGGAGCAGGTATCTCAGACGGTATAGGATATGGAGACAACGCAAAGGCGGCTCTTATGACTAGAGGTATTACTGAAATGTGCAGACTTGGTAAGGCTATGGGCGCAGATATCGAAACTTTTGCAGGCCTTACAGGTGTTGGAGACTTAATCGTAACTTGTACAAGTATGCATTCTAGAAACAGAAGATGTGGTATTTTAATTGGTGAAGGAATGAAGCCAACTGATGCAGTTGAAAAAATTGGAATGGTTGTTGAAGGAATGTCAACGGCTAAAGCTGCTCATGAGATGGCAATTCGGAAGGAGATTGAAATGCCTATTACAGAGGCTATTTATCGCTGCATCAATGAAGAAGTAACTGCAGCGGAAGCAGTAAGCCTACTTATGGGGAGAGAAAGAAAGAATGAAAAAAACATTTAACATAACTACCTTCGGATGTCAGATGAATGAGCATGATTCTGAAATCATGACGGGCATGCTGACTGACGAAGGCTTTATTCAGGTTGATTCTAGAAAGGATGCTGATATAGCAATTATTAACACTTGCAGCATCAGGGACAATGCGGACAAGCGCTTTTTCGGAACTCTGGGTCAGCTAAAAAGAAGAAAGAAGGAAAATCCGGAATTTACTGTTTGTGTTTGTGGCTGCATGATGCAGCAACAACATGTCATTGACACGATTAAAGCTAAATATCCATGGGTTGATATCATTTTCGGGACCCATAATATTCACAAGTTGCCTGAATTGCTTGCCAACATAGTTGCCGAGAAGGGCAAGCAGATAGATGTTTGGCCCGAAGGCGGTGAAATCGTCGAGGGCCTACCTTGTAAGAGACTATTTGAAAGCAAGGCTTTAGTTAATATCATGTTTGGGTGCAATAATTTCTGTACTTATTGCATCGTTCCATACACAAGAGGAAGAGAAAGAAGCCGTAAACCTTCAGATATCGTAAATGAAGTTAGAAATCTAGTAGCAGATGGAGTAAAAGAGATTATGCTCCTTGGCCAGAATGTAAACTCATATAAGGGTATGGAAGCTGGCAGCGAAGAAGTCATCGACTTTGCAGAGCTGATTTATATGCTCAACGAAATAGATGGACTTGAAAGAATCAGATTTATGACTTCACATCCAAAAGATCTATCAGATAGACTAATTCAGGCATTTGTTGACTGTGACAAGCTATGCAAAAATGTTCATCTTCCAGTTCAGTCAGGAAGTAGCCGAGTTCTTAAGGCAATGAATCGTCGCTATGACAAGGAAAAATATCTTGATTTAGTCGGAAAGCTGAAAGCTGTAGTGCCTGGAATTACAATGTCCACAGACATTATTGTTGGATTCCCGGGAGAAACAGAGGAAGACTTTGAGGAGACTTTGGATCTGGTACGCCAGGTTGAATACGACTCAGCCTTCACCTTCCTTTACTCAATTAGAAAGGGTACACCAGCTGAAAAGTATGAGGATCAGATTCCAGAAGATGTGAAGCACGAGCGTTTCAATCGTCTCGTTGATCTGATTAACTCAATTAGTGCAGAAAAAAACGCTGCCTACGTTGGACGCGTCGAAAAGGTTCTAGTTGAAGGTCCAAGCAAAACAAACAGCAAAACCTACACAGGCCGTACTGACGGTTTCAAGTTAGTTAACTTCCAGGGCACACCTGAAATGGTTGGCCAGATTGTTGACGTGAAAATCACAGAAGGCAAAACCTTCAGCCTGGAGGGACAGGTAATATAGATAGCATACAAGGTGCAAGGTCTGAAAAATATAATTTTCTCAGACCTTTTTGCGTTTTTGCAGGCATAATCCTTTACTTTTCCCTTCAATCCTTTATTTCTTGTAAGTGGTAAACCAGTCGTGGGATTCCCTTCCTGTTGTTTTTTTGCGATAATGGTATCGTAAAAAGTTGAAAAAGTTGGCGCCAACTTTTCACACTAAACACGACAGGAGGAACACACAA
>Ga0129313_1000245_pt1 | contig 52893 bp, 46 predicted proteins | sample O1105metagenome_FD_94436 | JGI IMG/M metagenome (GOLD analysis project Ga0129313, IMG submission 94436) | Orangutan group fecal microbial communities from fecal samples from Wisconsin, USA - O1105 metagenome | ecosystem: Host-associated > Mammals > Digestive system > Large intestine > Fecal...
ATTGTGTGTTCCTCCTGTCGTGTTTAGTGTGAAAAGTTGGCGCCAACTTTTTCAACTTTTTACGATACCATTATCGCAAAAAAACAACAGGAAGGGAATCCCACGACTGGTTTACCACTTACACGGATTCCGTTGCAAATACCCTTATTGGGAAAGCAAACAATACAGCTATAACAATTAATGCCATAACGATTTTTTTACCTTTAGATTCTATTATTGTCATGAAGCACCTCCACAATTCTGATATTCACTGCACTCTTAATTTTTCAAATTCCATTCATCTTTTGCTATGCCATAAATATAATCAATTTCGTTTTCACTTCTTTTTATTAGTTCTCGAATATGCTCAGTTTCTGTCGATGTAAAAGAATTATTAGATTCTTCAAGGTATTTCATTTTATCATTAACATATACCATGTAGCCTGTTCCAGTTTCCCTATCCTTAATCTGCAAACCAAATGTATACGTTGTGTGTCCTATATACTTGGGCCAGATTATGATTGAAATAGAGTCGTCATGATTAGTAATTGCGTAATTCCCAACCAAGGACTCAATCGTTGGACAGCTTATTGTATAGCATAAGCCATTTGCTTCCTTAATGTAACAATTATCAAGTTTTTCATAATTCCTTGCAGTGTAGATTTTATATTCAGAACAATTAATATACCAAACTACTAGCCATGCAATCAAAAGCACAGCCAACATTGCAAGTATGGCTCTAAAAAATTTTCTTGATTTAATCATAGTATTATTTCCCTTTGTGCCCTACGCCGAACATTTTCATCATGAGTAACAAGAACTATGGTTTTTCCTTGTTCATTAAGATTAGAAAGTATGTTCATAACATTGTCAGCATTTTTTCTATCCAATGATCCTGTAGGTTCATCGGCCAGTACTATATCACATTGTTTAATATATAATCTGGCGAGTGCGACACGTTGCTGCTCACCTCCCGACAATGTATAAACCTTATGATTGATTTTACCGGCTAAACCCACTTTATCCAACGCTTCTAGGATTGAGCAATCAGTTCTGTCGTTTTTTCTTACAATTTTAAGGTTTTCCTTAACCGTTTTTTCTTCAATTAAGGCAAAGTTTTGAAATAAAAATCCGATTTTGTTTCTATATAGATTTATTTTCTCTTTGTTTCTAACATATGTGTTACCATCAATTAAGACAGTTCCGCTATCTATCGGTTCAATATGCCCTATGATATTAAGAAGTGTAGTTTTGCCTGCACCACTTTCCCCTGAGAAGCAAACAAACTCTCCTGTATCAATGAAAAAATTCAAGTCGGAAAATATAACATGTTTCCCAAAAGATTTAGAAATATTTATTCCTTCAATCATCGTCGTTCTCCTTTCAAAGTGGAAACTACATGCAGTTTTTCGCGCTCCTTAGCACATATATAAACAAACATCATTTCACCGGCCAGTAGAATTAGTTCAATGAATAAAAACTCAATGCCTAAATGATACTGCATTTTATAATTTATCAATAGAACAATAATGGTGCTAACAATAAAGCTTCCGACATTGAGTTTGATAATTCTACGATTTCTTTCAAGCAAAGTATATCCATATATTTTTTTTAAGGCTAGTTGAACTGCATTTAATGAATACTCCATTCTTATAATAAACGCAATTAGCCAACCTTCTAAAAATAGTAGGAACAATGAAACAACACTACTTATTAGCATTTCCCGGTATATTTGTTTTCGATTGCGCAGATAAATGTCCTCCACACTTGTTTTTCCTACGCAGTGTTCCTCTAATTCATAGTCTTTTATAAACTTCTGGAATTCATCATCATTTATGTCATACATAATACTGTATGGACTTCCTGTTTCTGTTACCACATCTGCATATACGATTATCGGTTTCGTATATAATTTACTCTTATAACTTATATTATTATCAATCCCTATGATTTGAACCCTACTAGAATATTCTTTCTCTACCATTCCAAGTTTTCTTTTATCGGCTATAAACCGGACCACTTCCCTCATATACTCATACTGATCCGAGCCTCTTCGTATATTATTAGGTATTAACACGTATAATAGTCCTTTACCGAATTCTTTTTTCATGCCTCTAAGTTCGTTATTATGTTTGCAAACTTCATCCATCGCGGCTTTATTCACTAAGACCATCGGGTATACATTTTCAAAATATGAGTTCGTCAAATCATCATATTGTAATGCTTTTCTCTGAAATCTTTCAAAAAATGCCCGGTTCATTTTCTCATCATCTTCCACATCATAATTAGCTCCCTTATGATTGTCCACCCTATAGAACATCTTATAGTAGCAAAAATCCTTATGTTTATAAAAAAAATCATTTTGCTGATATGTATTAACCCCTTTTTCTATAATAGCTAGATTACTAGCTAGAAGAACAGCCAATAACATGCAGCTAGTGAATTTCAGAATATAAGTGTAAATCTGTATGCCAGTTTTCTCTTGCGCTGACGATAGATTGCTTTTAAAATCAATTCTAAGGATTGATCCAAGAAATAAAGCGTTCAAAACAACAAATACAAAAAAATATCTGATGAGGTAACTGTATAAAAACATACTGTGCGTAATAATTTCATACAGATTCGATAAAACAAAGAAAGCTACAGCGTAAAACATAGTATCCTCTGCTACTTTATGAAAAGAAAGGAGTGCTATATTTTCACCCAGTATTGCTTTTACAGCTATTTCTTTTTTTCTCAGGTTCACTTCATAAAGGGTCAATAATAACATAAATAAGAAGATTATCGTCCATGCAAAAGTAATATTTCGATAGATTTCCTTTTGAGATCCTATTAATTTAGGAAATCCTCCCCCGTATTCATCTATTAACTTTGCTTTAAAAGAATTAAGTTTACCGGTATCTTTAATGTCACCAATAAAGTAACAGTCAGTGTACTGTCTAATATTTTCTATATCTTTTATTGGCTTAGCATAGATATCTACCGTTCCTAGAAATACACTATCGTAGAAACCATTGTCTATATTATTATTGCGTAACTCCTTAATTGCTCCGTCGGTACCATATACATTTATTTTGTTATGCATTATCAAAGAGGCGTCCTTGTTTATAAAGAAAAAATCTACATCTGTCTCTTCCCCTACTTCTATCAAACGCTCAATGATTTTTTTGTTTTTTTCACTCGATTCTAAACTTTCAAAAGAAAAAGAACATTGATAATATGAATTTTGAAAATCATCCATATACATCATGAACAATTCTCCATTGAACAAAAATCCTATTGTCAGTAATACCAAAAATATGCTGTATTTAATCCTACCCATCTCACTTGTTTTCCATCTCTTTACCCTGGTTTTAACCTTTTTGTAAGTTTTCGTTCGCTAGTCTTCACTATCCTTTCATACTTGCATCTTCTTTTTCTGTAGTACGCATCTTACCAGCGCAAAAGATTGCAGCTTTATTGTCACAGATAGAAGATATCATCCACGTAAATACTGGAACTACAAATGCTTCGGCTAAATGATAATTATAACCAACAGCACACATAAGGGAACAACTTACAGCAATAGCACATATAACATAAATTATTAGATTATTAGTAAGTACTCTGCCATAATAACATTTTCTTATATTGGAAAAGGATGTTCGAGTACTTACTACAGTTAAAAATAAAATGCTCCAATAAATCTCTTCCCTATATTCCAATCTCAGAGCTAAGCAATATAAAATCATTACTCCTGTCGAAAGAAGTATGCACTGCCAAGTTCTTTCAGCATGAACCCCTCCTCCGAAGCTTCTTAAAGGGATAAACAGAGCAGAAAATAATATTACTTCGGCAAGGGAGCTAAATAGTAAACCGATACAAAAACTTAGAGTTATGCAGATGCTAGTTTCTATTAAAAGTATGTACCCGTACACATACAGATCTATTTCTTCTTTTGAGATTCTTCCTTGCTGTATTTCTTTCTCCACTACAGTCTTTGCTAAATCATCTATCATAGCGCTTGTATTTTATCAATTTTTTTGCTGATTCAGGAATTTCGGGTTGATGAAAATGCCAAATGCAAGCTCCATTAACACTCTGAATAGTCAGAACTAGGGCAGCAAAATTTGTTATTCCCATTATTATATTCTTAAGATTCTTCATATATATCACCTTTCCTCGTACCGTTTCCACCTGCTATTTATGTAACAGTATAATTTTCAATATAAAATGTCACAAAGCGGAGACTAATACCCGCAGATTTCACTGTTGAGAACAACAGTTTTTTGAGTCAGCAATATTTTTTTTTATATACTCGCCGCTACTTGACTCTAATTAACCATATTATATTTGACGTGGGAATGTATCTACAATCCCACGTCAAATACTCATCAATTTTAAACCTTTATAACTATAACTTACCAAGTCAGCCTGCAGAATTTTTTATCATCTAGCTGCGCAAATGTTCCCGATTCTCCATATGGATAATATCTAACAAATTCTCTGCTATCAATTATCTTTTCTGGATCTTCCACAGATACTTTTTTGAATTCTTTGCCTGGTTTCAAAATACACATTCCCCAGTTTCCTGCTACACAAGTTAATTCATTGCCCTTCATACTAGCAATTCGATATAAAGGTTCTTCAAGTTCTGCGCCATATTCTTCTCCGGATTCTAATGCAATACTTCTAGCAGTATACTTTTCTCCGTCTGAAGTTGTGCAGCAGAACAAATAGTCTTTACATAATCCCATACTAGTGATTTTCTCTGGAAAATCATATTCGTTATAAATTCCATCCACGTTGCCTATTAGAACATTTGCTTTTCCATCATTAGGTTTCCCCTCAACCATGATTGCGAAGTCTGTTCCGTTAGAGTACAACTCGGTTTCTGAAAGTTTATACTTTGTTCCCCAAAGAACTTCCTTAGGTTTTTCTAAATCGGCCTTTCTTATACCAAACCCGTATTTTGACTCTTTAACGAAATCCTCATATAGGTAATAAATATCTCCACCGATATTGGCAAAACCCGGAGTATTCATATTGTCGCGACAATGTCCTGAGTCAACAGTTACACTACCATCCTGAGTTACATAATTAATGTTCCATGGAATTTGTCCACTTTCCTTTTGAGTTTTAGGAAGATATGTAGAATATATTATTCCATCTTCAAAAGGCATAGCATTGTAAATATATGCATCCGTGTCTTTAATAGCGTATTCTTCTGTCACCTTTGAGGTATTTGTATCATAAACAATGAATTTTTCCGTTTTGGCTCCGAACATGGATTGCATAGTGCTTGGCGGATCCTTTTTTAGTACAGCTGCGTATATCAGAGAGTCCGTTGCAAAAAATGGCTCAATTTCTTCGTCTTCTTGCAATTTGTAACTCAAATCGAAGGATTCAGTTGTTGGTTCTTTAATATCCTTGTCACAAGCACATACAACTAAGATAGAAGCCAGCAATAATACCGATACGGTAAACTTCTTAAGTATTTTCATTTCATTGTCCCTCCCCCTTATAGGGTCAAATGTCTAAAATTCATTATTTACCCATGATGTACCATCCATTTGCAGCTCTAAGTGCTTTATCCATTTCCTTCCAAGTGCAAGTATGTACTCCATAGTAATTAGAATTATTATTTGGATCATTGAGTGTCAATTTAGAATATCCTTCTTTCATGTCCCAATCATATCCTTTAACAACAACGTAATGCCCTGAGCGATGTCCTTTGTAATAGTTTAACTCACTTGTTTGAATCATACAGATTAGCGGTTTTCCTTTATCAATGCTAGCTACAAGACCACTTGAAAATTCCAAGTCGTCTACGTTAACGTGTGTATAGGTACCCTTTCCAACCAAGCTATTTAAATAGGTCTTCATAGGAATAATATCAGAACCAGCCTCAGTAGTTCCTATTTTGCTAGCTATTGTTGATTGAGTTTTATTAATTCCGTGATGTGACAGTACCATTTGTACTGATGCTGGCCCGCAGTAATAGCTCGTGGTTTGTTTCTTTATTGGTACAGTCAATTTCTTATGGCCTCCCACCCTTGGCTGTAATTGGATAGATTGGATATAGTTATTACATTCTTCTTTGAGAGGATTAATTTCCTCCCAATATTCCGCATTTTTTTCAGGCAAATTTTTATATCCTAATCCGTTGTCTGCAGCTGCGCCTACAGCAGTGGTAGAAACTAATAATGATCCTGAAATTGCAAATGTTGTAAAAATTCTCATTAACTTCTTCATAAAATTCACCTTTCCCTTTCTTTTCTAGTATGTTTCTCACTTTGTTATCGAATATCTCCGTTTCCATTATTCAGTAACTAAATCATTTAAACCACCGCCCTTTGTCTTTCACTTATTCGTCATCATTCTATTCTAACCATGATTATTTAAAATTCCCTTATGCCTCCAAGTATTGACTCTTTTAAAGATAACTCGTCTGTTTAGTTATCAATACCATACTCTAGTATCAAAAGCAACCTAAGTGGCGATTTTTGTCGATTTAAAGGCGATTTTTGTAACAGTTATCTTTCTACAATAGGATTTTCTTATGTAAATGTGATTAGAGACTAGCCTACTTGTGATTTACTTGATACAATAATATCAACGACTAATTACGAGGAGGCATAAAATTGTACAGAATAGCAATTTGCGACGATGAAGAAACATATATAGATTACCTAGAAAAATTATTTAAGCAAAGATTATCTATAGATTTCGAAAATATTAAACTTTACAAGTATACATCAGGAGAAGATTTAGTTAACAGCTTTAGCAAGGAGATACCTTACAATCTTTTAATTTTAGATATGAAGCTAAACGGAATTGATGGCGATGAAACCGCACAACTATTCAGAGAAAAATATCCCGACGTATTATTAGTGTTTTGCTCAGGATCCCAGCTTCCCTCTGTAAAATCTTTTGAGGCAAATGCATATAGATTTCTATTAAAGGATTATGACAGTGATCGAATGGTAAAAGAATTAGAAGTTATAGTGTCAGAAATGCAAAAGCGCGCTGATATGCCTTCGATTCTAGTGCGATATCGAAAAATTATAGAAAAGGTAAGCATAGACCATATCACTTATGTAGACAACACGAAACACGGCAGTATCATACATACACATAACGGGTCCACTTCCAGTAACGAAAAAATCGGTGACATTTTCCAGAGATTGCAAGAATATGATTTTGCATTTATTCATACCAGCTACTTTGTAAACCTTAAATATATCAAGCGTGTTGAAAATCATCTTGTTATACTAACAGACGAAACGATTTTGCCTATTGCAAGATCAAAAGAAAAAGAGTTTAGGGAAAAATACATTAGCTATTTGGGAAGCAAATACTGAGGTGGACATATGAACATTATTGACCATGCAATTTTATTAGTTAGCTGCATATTTGAGATTTATATATGTAAGAAATTTGTAACATCATTTTATCAGAAGAGAAAAAGAAATAGTATTCTAGAAGAATTGTCTTTTGACTTTATAGGTGTTGTGCTTTTGTATATATTAAACCTATTTGGGATTGCTAATCTAACGCTAGCACTTTCGCCAATTATCTTGATGGCATATATAAAAATAATAAGCGAGATCAACTTCGTTCACGTTCTTATGAGTTTTTTCGTTGTTTTTACAGCTTTATTCGGCGGTGAGCTAATCTTTGTCGTACTTGCAAATATTACGAGTACGAACAGCGGACTTAACCTGTCCGAAATGCCATGGATGACATTTTACTCCAAATTGATCAGCTATGTCATCTTAATATTTATAATTCAAATATCTGGCAAAAGCCAAAGAAAAATTGATAATAGAATTTTCAGTATGTACTTGTTAATTCCTATATCCAGCATAGGTATGATGTTAAACGCATTCTTTATTGCGCAAGATAAGCTTGCCGAATTCACTGTGAAGTTTTCACTATCATTTAGCTTCCTTCTAATGCTTCTAGGAAACATTATAGTATTTGAAGCCTTTTTAAAATATGGAGAGCAACTTCAAAAGAACTTAGAGCAAGCATGGGTGATTTCAAGAGAAAATATGAACAGAGACTACTACCTGAAAATAAAGCAGTTAAACGAAAAACATCAAACTCTGATGCACGACCTAAAGCAGTACGTCAGAACAACCTGTTTACTAATAAATAAAGGTAATGACCCAGAAGCGCTAAGCATATTGGAAAACCTTAGTTCAAAAATAACAAAGAACGAAATCAAGGTTTATTCTAACAATCCGCAATTGGATGCCTTAATATCAGACAAAGCAAATTTTGCCGAAGAAAAAGAAATATCATTTACTGTAAATGTAGAACCGGTCGTTAAATTTGATAATATTGAAATGTCTGACTATATCATTATGGTGGGCAACTTACTGGATAATGCTCTACAAGCAACGGAAAAATGCACGAATGAAAAGGAAGTCATTCTAAATTTATTTGTCTCGGAGAACAGACAATTTCTCGTTTGTAAAATAAGTAATACATTTAATCCTGCCTTCTTAAAAATGAAGAATGGTACTCTTATATCTACAAAAAAAGAAAAAGGTGTCCACGGGCTAGGCATAAAAAGTGTGGCGGAAACAGCATCCGCCAATAACGGCTACTTCTTATCCAAGACAGAAGATAATTCCTTTATTTCAATCCTTGCACTTCCGATATAAAGAAGAAATTTTAAAGCAAAATCGAAACTGGAACACGGTGATTAGATAAGCCGCTATGTTCCAGTTTTTTATAAATTCCAGCGTTATATTATTTTATCTATTAGTCCCTTGCCATTATGGGACCATCGTATGCGAATGCAGGCATAAGCTCCAGCTTAAACTTGTTCATTCTTCTCTTATTATCTATCTTCTCACGAATTTCTGCATCTTCGCATACTCCGGTTCTGATGTATTTATCTAACTGAGCGTAGGTAAATCCTAGGTTCTGTTCATCAGTAAGTCCTGAAAGGCCATCTATTGGAGTCTTTTCAACTAGCTTTTCAGGAAGACCTAGTTCTCTTCCGATTGCTTTTACTTCCTGAACTGTAAGCTTAGCTAACGGACTGAAGTCTCCTGCAGCGTCTCCATATCTTGTAGAATATCCTACCCAGTCTTCTGACAGGTTACAAGTATTAGCAACTCTTCCGTTCATAGACTGCGCAACTGCATAAGTAGCAGCCATTCTCAGTCTTGCAGGAAGATTGGTTACAGTCTGCTTGCTTACTTCGCAAGGAAGTTTTTCCTTGATTTCGCCCAAAAGGCCATCGAAGCCAGTTTTGATATTGATTATTGTATGCTCGATACCAAGGTGTGAAACCAGAAGCTTGGATGCATCGATGTCTGCCTGCTCACCGTTAGGCAGAAGAACACCGTAAACCCTGTCTTTGCCTAAAGCTTCAACGCACAGGGCCGCAACAACGGAGCTGTCCTTACCGCCGCTGATTGCAACTACAGCATTACAGCCTCTACCGTTAGCTTCGAAAAAATCTCGAATCCATGCAACAACCTGGTCCTTAGTTTCTTTTGCGTCAAACTGATACATGTTAATCACTCCGTTTCCTTACAAAATGTACATCTGACAAGATTTCATTGCGTTAAGAGCGGTTTCATGGCTCTCAGGTGTCACTCCCGCACAAAACTCACTGAGTACACTAATCTTCTTCTCTGGATATGAGCCCTTCAGAATCATAGCGTTACTGATAACACAGATATCTGTACACACTCCGCAAAGCTGAATCTCTTCAAGTTCATTCATAGCATCTGCTCCCAGCTTGGATTCAAGCCATGCCGGCAGGTTAACAGCTCCAAATGTAAGCTTGTCTAAAGTGTTGCTTTCATCTGCATATTTGCTAAGAGCGTCAATAATTTCCCAGCCCTTTGTGCCTTTGATACAGTGAGGAACCGGAAGGAATTTACCTTCCTGAGTTTCCATATAGTTTTCTGCATGTGTATCTCTAGTAAAGAAAACCGGAATATCCTGCTGCATATATTCCTCAACCTTTGCAGCGAGGCCGTCTGTAATAAGCTGTGCTTCTTTATTTTCTAGAGCATCCGTTACAAAGTCATTCTGCATATCTATTACGATTAAAATCTTATCGTTTGCCATTTTTATGTCTCCTACTTTTATGTCTCTTGCAATGAAAAAATCCCGCGATTCATAGCCTCAGCCACATCGTCGCGGGACTTAATGTCTTAACTGATTATTCTGCGTCTGCAGACATGATTGCGTCGAATTCAGCAACTACTGCTTCGAATTCAGCGTCATCTTCAAGATCTACAAGTTCGAATTCATCTTCTCCAACTTCCTTATATCCGTAGATATATACGTCATCGCTGTCATCAAGTGGAATTAATGCGATGTATTCCTTACCTGCATGGTCGAATACACCCATAATTTCGCATTCTAATTCAACGCCATCGTCGAATTCTAGAGTGATGATATCAACTTCTTCCATGTTTCTATTTTCTGCCATTTTTCTTAACCTCCATATAATACTTTCCTTTGAAAGTTCATTCTAGATTTAATATACCATTTTTTTATAAGATTATCAACTAAAATATTCCTTTATATTTTTCGCCACGCCTTCTGTAATTGTTGGAACCTCCATAAGTTCCTCAACAGAGGCTTTCTTAATATTTTCTATAGTGTCAAAATGTTTAAGAAGAGCATTTCTTCTAGTCGGCCCAACTCCTGATATATTGTCGAGAACTGAACTGATTGCATTCTTCCCACGCAGATTTCTGTGATACTCTATGGCAAAGCGATGGACTTCCTCCTGTATAGTTCCGCAGTAACGGAAAAGCATAGGCCTGTCCTTCAGGAAAATTTCTCGCCCATCCTCAAAGACAATACTCCTGGTTCGGTGGCTGTCATCTTTAGCCATGCCCACCACAGGCACATCCAGACCCAAGGCGGCTAAAACTTTCCTAGCCGCTGTAACCTGTCCTCGGCCTCCATCCATGAAAATGGCGTCTGGAAGCTTAACGAAGGATAAATCTCCCTCTTTGGCGCGTTTGAAGCGTCTGAAGAGCATTTCTTGCAAGCTGCCATAGTCGTCGGGGCCTTCGATGGTTTTGATACGGAAGCGTCTGTAATCTTTTCGGCTCCTGCGCAACCCCTCGAACACCACCATGGCACCTACGGAATCTACGCCGTTGGTGTTGGAAATATCGTAAGACTCCACCCTGTACATCGACTTCTCCGGCGGCTCGTAACCTGCAGCCCGAATGATATCCGCAACCTCCCGGTGAACAGTCTCCTCTTTCTCCCGGTTCAGGTTTGCCTTCTGGTTTATGGTCTTCACCATTTCCAGCCTGTCATTCTGGGTCAAAACCAACAGAGCTTTCTTCTCGCCCTTCTGCGGCACAAAGATCCTCACCTTTCGCCCTTCCCTACTCAGATACTCTTCAATGAGTTCCTTATCAGGCGGTTCTTCCTCCACAATTATTTCAGGCGGTACCGAGGCCCAGTTAACATAGTACTGCTTAATAAACTCTCCAACAAGCTCGCGTCTCTCGTCGCCTTCCTCGGACTGAATTTGAAAAGTCTCCCTTCCGCTCAGCTTTCCGTTGCGGACAGTGAAAAGAGCTATAAATGAGTTGTTCATATCCTTTACCGGCAGGACTATATCCATATCGTTGTCGTGAGTCAAGGTAACTCTTTGCTTTTCTGATATAGCCTTAATTGCTGAAATATAGTCTCTGTACTTAGCTGCTTCCTCATACTCCATAGCATCAGATGCCTTCATCATTTCATCTGTAAGCTGTCTGATTAAGGGCTTGTCTTCGCCTCCTAGAAAATCCAGAACATGCTTTATGGATTGGTTATATTCTTCTTTAGAAACGTGCCCAGTACAGACTCCCTTACATGTCTGAATGTGGTAGTTCAGGCACGGTCTGTGCCCGGCAGGGAAATTGTTTGTGCTACACTGTTTCAGGGAATAGATCTGGGTCAGAAGTTCCACTATCTGATTAACAGCTCCCGCATCGCTATATGGGCCAAAGTACTTATTTCCGTCTCTCTTTACCAGTCTGGTTTTTACGACTCTCGGATAGTCTTCCGAAGTTGTTACCATAATATATGGATAGGTTTTGTCGTCGCGAAGAAGCACGTTGTACTTTGGTTCGTATTTCTTTATAAGATTGCACTCTAAAATAAGGGCTTCCATTTCCGTGCTGCAGGTTATGTACTCAAACTCTGCAATATGGGAAACCATTGCCCTGACTTTAGGATTATTGACAGCAGTACTCTGAAAGTACTGTCTTACACGATTACGCAAGGAAATTGCCTTCCCTACATATATAATCTGACCAAGTTTATCCTTATGCATATAAACTCCCGGGCAGTCCGGGAGTTTTTTTAGATTTTCCTGTATATCGAACATCTAGAAACGCCACTCTCTTTCTTTGCGACTCTGCTCTGCTCGCAGCTGTTCCATAGCCATGCGTCTGATTTTTTCCTGACGCAATTTCTTTCTTCTTCTCTTTGCCTTTGCCTTTGCAACCTGAATCCATAGAAGAAGTAGTACTATCACAAGAACTACTCCAACGATAATCATTGTAGTAGTGTTGGAGATTCCTACATATGAAGGGAACCATCCCTCTCCCACATCTTCTTTTATAACAAGGTCCACCTTATTTACCAGATCGTCTGCTGCATATATTTCTAAAGTCCCCACAATATCACCCTTCTTAACAGGTGCTGTAATGTCGTCCTTTAGTTTTACCTGTGTCTGGATTAGGGACTCGGAGGCTTCCTTTGGTATGAAAGCATATCCAACGTCTTTCGTATATACTTCTAGACGAGTCTTGGCTCCATGCTTGATTCTAACCTTGCCCTGAGCTACTCCTTTCCCAACAACCTTTACTCCCTCGACTCTTGAAGAAATGGTGTTCACAAGATTGAGTATATCCTTATTTCTTGTTTCAGTCTTAGCTCCCATAATAAGGGCTACAAGCTTCAGCCCATCTTTTTCATAGTAAACTGAAATCCCGCAGTTGTTCTCATCCCAGGTTCCTGTCTTCGCACATTTAATATTATTAGAGTCATCCTCTATTACGCTAATATGAGTATCCATTGTTCTAGCCTTGCTCTTATTGGTCTTTCCCATTTTGTAGACCTTAGTTCCCGATATCTTTGCCAGAACCTCATTTGAGAATGCCAGCTTGGAAATCAGCATCATATCGTAGGCTGTAGTATAATGTCTCTTATCTCTCATTCCATGAGGGTTTGCAAAATGAGTGTCTTTGCATCCTATGTTTCTGGCGGTTTTGTTCATGAGTCTGACGAACTTCTTTTCGCTGCCGGAAACAGCTACTGCAAGGGTATAGCAAGCGTCGTTTCCTGAATGTAGCATTGCTCCGTAGAGAAGGTCCCTTACGGTAACTTTCTCCCCTGTCACAAGGCCCATTGTGGATTCACCTATAAGTGTTGCCTCATAAGGAACCTCCACTACCTTGTCCAGAGGTAGATTCTGCACTGCAAGTAAGGCAGTCATCAGTTTGGTAATGCTGAATGGTTCCACTCTTTCGTGAATGTTCTTTGTGTAAACTATTTCTCCTGTATTTTCACAATATACTATGGCATTCCTCGCATCTAGAGAAATATCTGCCTCTTTCTGGGCATTCTTACTGGTCTTAACCTCATTATCTGCTTCATCTGTAGTTTCGGCAAAAACAGACACAGATGTCATCATTATTACCAGCAGAGACATGATAATCGCAATACTTTTTTTCAAACTGTTATTCATAGCTACCTTCTCTTGTATGTAATTTATTAATCCGTATTTCCTTTTAGAATCCTCAAAAGACGATTCCAAAAGCAGAGCTGTTGAAATCGTCTTAGGTGTTATTGGATTTATTTAATTATATCAGTTAATTTTACTTTAGTCTACTACTCTTCTTACGTCAAAGATAGGACCTGTAAAACTAACACTTGTAATGCCTATTCCATACTGTTCATTAATCGCGTGGACAATTTGTCCATTTCCCAAGTATAGGGAATAATGTCCCGGTGAGCAGAGAATATCTCCAGGCTTAGCCTGAGAATATGGAACAGATCTTCCTATAGAGGTAAATCCTGTACGTGGCAGGCTGATTCCAAAGTGTGCATATACTGACTGGATAAATCCCGAGCAGTCTGCACCATTTGTTAAGCTTGTTCCGCCGTAAACATACGGATTACCTACAAACTGACATGCAAAATTTACAATTGCACTGCCGTCTCCGGAATAAGTTGGTCCGTCATATGAAACATTTGAATATGATGGACTACTTGTAGTAGTTGTAGCTGCAGCTGTAGCTACTGGCTTCTTCTTAGTTCCCTTAAGAACAATCTTATTAACTTTCTTCTTAATCACTTTAGAAGTCAGTTCTTCAGATTTTACCTGTATTCCGTTTTCTGTAACTATTCTTTCTGTTACTTTTCTCTTACCGTTTTCGCCTTCTCTCTTTACTTTGGTCTCGCCAACATATAGAGAATCTGTCTTTTTGACTATAGTCTTGAACTCAACTTTCTTAACTGATTCAACGACCTGGGTAGTGGTAACTCTGACAATAGGATTCATTTTATAAAGGTTCAGTTTATCCCCTGGCATAATGCTTTCCTGAGCCTTCTGCTTCTTTAACCCTGGATTCATCTGAGCAAGTTCTTCGATAGTTAAATCATTCTTTTCAGCGATTGTCCAGAATGTGTCTCCGGCTTTTACCTCGTAGACTTCCTTTTCCTTTGTTCCAGTTACGATGTACTCTACTGTATCATCTACTTCACTAAGTTTGATATCATCGTCCTTCTTATAAGTCTTCTCCACAACTGTTAGTTCAGGTGAACACTGGACTTCTTCTAACTTTGCACCCCTATCAACGTAGTAATTTGTTACGTCTTTAATAACCTGTTTTGCATCGTTTTCAGAAACAAATACTGCGACAGTTTTATCTCCAGCCTTTAGATCCCAATAATCTACCGTAGCATATGCTTTGTAAGCTGCGTTACCAAGAGGAATCAATGCAACGATTCCTAATGCGATAATCGCACCCAGCACATATCGGCTTGCCTTATGCTGTCTTAAAATATTCATAATAATCCTTTCCTTCACTTCCAATAACGTTTGGACAAGTGATAGATTAACCTATATGCATAAACTTGTCAACCTTTATGAATGAATTTCACATTTTCTTCACATAGATAACAGCCATAAACCCTTAAAAATACAACCTTGTATCTTTAAAAAAACATTTTAAAAACTACAAGGTTGTATGCATATTTATTCAAGTTTTTTTATGTCACATGGTGAAATATCCAGTAATTCCCACTATTTTCCAGTTTTCTTTGTCATCAATTTAATCGCACTTCTGATATTTTTTATATGAATTTTTTCGCTTCCTTCCTGATATTCTCCGTCAAGAGACCATGGCATATCTCTGCTTGCTTCTATTTCCAAATCGCCACTTGAGAAGAAGGAAATCATATTACAGTTCATATAATTCCCTGTGGACAGAGCAAAAAGAATCTGATTAAGTTCAATAATATTAGCCGGCGATTTAATGAGAAGAACTTCAAATTTTCCGTCGTTCATATCTACGTAGTCCTCGGATAAAGTTAAAATGCCTCCTACTGACGTGGAGTTACACACTGCTCCAAAGAGGTACTTTCCCCCATAGACACCATCTTCCATGCTGACTCTCACTTCTAGAGGTGCCAAACTTGGGATATCCTTGATTCCTTCTAAGATGTAGGCTAGATGTCCAAGGGCATTTTTTATGCTCTGAGGCGCTTCATATGAGGCTCTGGTGAAGGCACCAAAGGAGGCAACATATGAGAAGTATCTGCCATTAAAAGTTCCGATATCTAACTTCATAGGCTCGCTTTCTACAATATCTCTCGCTGCCTGCAATATATTAGTAGAGATTCCCATACTATTAGCAAAGTCGTTAGTGCTGCCTGCAGGAATATATCCAATTGGAATATCCTTTCCTGACTCAAGAACACCTGCAACAACTTCGTTGAAAGTGCCGTCTCCACCGATTCCGACCATAAGGTCAAATTCCTCGGCGCGCTCCCTTGCTATTACTGTTCCGTCTCCTGATTTTGCCGTTGTCTCAACAGAAACCTGGTAGTCCGCCTTACAGAATGTGTCTACTATTTCCGCAAAATATCTGTTTGCCTGCCTTGTACCCGCGCACGGATTTAATATTATCAAAACTTTCTTCATATCTAATAACCTCTCTACCAATATATTTCTAATCCTTTTTCCCTTATAATTCCTTTGTGTCCTTCCAAACCTTGTTCATAAGTATCCCCAGACAGAGTACCCATGATATGAAATAGAACCACATCATAAGGGCCACTATACTTGAAAGGGATCCGTAAAGTATGTCATTTCCAACTGCTATGCTTGTATATGTAGAGTAACAAACTGTTACAACCAACATTCCTATTGAAGCGAAAATACTTCCCGGCATAAGTTCCCTAAAATGAAGTTTCTCGTAAGGAAGCACGTAGTACACATATGATACCATAAGGAAGTACATAAGCGCCATAACAGGCCATCTAAACCACTTCCATAAAATATCAAGAACACTCCCTACAAAGGTTTTTCCAAATACCAGTTTGAAAATGCTTGGTCCATATATGAGCATGATTATAACGAAGGCAATTGTAAAAAGCATCATTGCCATTGTCTTCATAGCTCTAATTCTCTCACGGAAAAATTTTCCCGTAGTTCTTCCGTCACTATATGTGTAGTTTGCAATTCTCATAAGTGAAAACTGAGCCTTAGAAGCCGCCCATATAGCCATAACAACCATTATGATATTGGAGGTTATAGCTGGCTCATATCTTATGAGTTGCTTCACCGTACCCGCCATACTCGGAGCTACATATAAATCTATCCACTTTGCAAGAAATTCAAGGGATACATCCATAATACCAAGCATCTGCGACAGTACAATTAGCGTCGGAACGAGAGACAGCATTGTATAGAAGGAAATCTGCGCCGCAAAACCTTGATAGTAAGGATCGCTGAACTGCTTGATTCCCAATGCAACCATCTTGATAACTCTATCCAACATAGGTTATTTATTCCTTTCCTCCAAAAGCTGCTCTAGCTTTATAAGTGCTTCAGCTCTGTGACTCATCTTGTTCTTTTCCTCAGGTTCAAACTCCGCAAAAGTTTTATCAAAACCTTCAGGGATGAAGATGGAATCATATCCAAAGCCGTTACTTCCTATTTCAGTAAATCCTATGCGTCCCTTGCACTCGCCTCTCGCTACAAGGGTTTCTCCATCTGGGAAAACCATAGTAATCACGCATACATACTTAGCTCCACGCTTTTCTTCAGGAACTCCTTCAAGCTCTTTTAGCATCTTAATTCTGTTTGCAGCGTCATCGCATTCTTCACCTGCATATCTTGCAGAATAGATTCCAGGCGCTCCTCCAAGATAATCTACTGCAATTCCTGAATCGTCTGCAATAGTTATCTGTCCACAGATTTTCATAATCTCGTTAGCCTTTTTAAAAGAGTTTTCTTCGAAGGTTGTTCCATCTTCTTCAATTTCATCCTTCGGAATACCTGCGTCATCTCTTGAGATGATGTTCATTCCAAACTTCTTTGTAATTGCTTCAATTTCTATAATTTTATGAGCATTTCTTGTTGCTGCTATAATTGTATTCTTTTCCATATTTCTCTCCAAAACATATTTTTTCAAGATAATTATACCATAGTTGACTGTAAATATGGTAGAATAAATTGTGTTAAAAATATATTAAGTGATAATTTAATAGGAGATTGACTTATGAAAATTACAATTTTAGATGGATACCTTGTAAATCCAGGTGATCTTTCCTGGTCAGGATTTGAAAAATACGGAGAATTTAAATGCTACGATTTGACTCCAAAAGATAAGATTATCGAAAGAATTGGTGACAGCGAAGCCATCTTTACAAATAAATGTTACATTACTCGTGAAATTATGGAAAAGTGCCCTAACCTGAAATTCCTGGGGGTTACGGCTACTGGTTTTGATAAAATTGATCTTGAGGCAGCTAGTGACCACGGGATTGCCGTTTGCAATGTGCCCGCCTACTCCACTGACGCCGTTGCGCAGCACACCTTCGCATTGCTTTTGGAAATAACCAACCTGGTTGGAACATACAACGATGCCGTTAAGGACGGAAAATGGTACGCCAGCGAGGACTTCACCTTCTATGCGGGAAAATTATCTCTACTGGCAGGAAAATCCTTGGGAATCATCGGCTACGGTAATATAGGTAAAAGAGTTGCTGTTTTGGCAGAAGCCTTTGGCATGAAGGTTAACATTTACAGCAGAGATAGAGAAGCTGCTATAAAGTCTGACATTGTGACTCTACACTGCCCTCTTGATGCCAACAACAAAGGATTCATCAACAAGGAATTCATCGCGCAGATGAAGGACGGCGCAATCCTTATTAATACTGCCCGAGGCGGACTTGTAAATGAGGCTGATTTAGTAGAGGCTCTGAAGTCTGAAAAAATCGCCGCAGCAGGCCTGGATGTAGTGGGAGTAGAACCGCCTACAGCTCCTAACGAGCTAATCGAAATGCCTAACGTTATAGTTACGCCTCATGTATCATGGCTTCCTACAGAAACTCGTGGACACTTAATTGACATCTGCGAAGCTAATCTGAAGAGCTGGATTGAGGGCGGAGATTTAAATAGAATAGTTTAGAAAAACCTCCGGTTTTCACTTTTAATGTGATTGCCGGAGGTTTTATTTTTGCTCTTGGTTTATATGATTTTATATTAGCAGGAATGCAAAGTAGCTTCCTATGATTCCTACACTACATGCAGCTCTCAACGTCTTATTTCTAGTTTTAATCAAAACATAGAACAAAGGTGTTGCAATTAGTCCGCAGATTTCAAGTACCTTTATCTGTAGGTCTGGGAATGCATATAGCTCCTCTGAAAGACTGATTACATCAGCTAGTGCTAAAATAATGAAGTTGAATAAGTTACTTCCTATAATATTGCCAATTGCGATATTATAGTTTTTCATCTTAAACAGCGTAATTGTTGATGTAACTTCAGGCAGAGATGTCGCAATTCCTAGGAACAATGCACCAGCAAAACCTGCGCCAATATTCAATCTATCTGCTACCTGGTCTGTATACTCTGTCAACAGAATACTGAAGACTATGATGCCCAGGCCTGCGAAGAAAAATCTTGTTCCCACCTGCTTAACTGATAGCGGTGAGGACTTGCTTGCCTGAATCTTAAGTTCTTCCTCATCAGAGATTACATCACTTGCCGCAGAAAGATATTTTACTCCAACTGCATATGTAGCAATAATAAATAATGATGTAATGCTCACAGTGAACACGCTGAAATTAATCGCTCCGATAAAGTTAAGTCCCAGAGAAATATATATGGCGAGCACTGCAAAAGCTACCATTCTATATGATGAGGAAAAAACACTTTTGTTAAATCCCTTAAAATATACAAGTGTTATAGTTGCCAGCGCTGCTAAATTGAACAGGTCGCTTCCTAGTACGTTGCCTAGACACATGTCCGGTTCTCCTACTAGAAAAACTGATGTTAGGCTTGTAAATAATTCTGGAAGGGATGTTACTGCGGACAGCATTATTCCTCCTAGAAAGGCTCCTGATAGATTTGTTTTCTTATCTAATAGATCTACATAGTGTGATGCCTTAACTGACAGGAAAACCACTATGACAACTGTAATAAGGTACTTTACAAAAATCAAAATTTAACCCTCACATTCCTTTTAATCGTAATGAAATATACTAAATCATAATAAGACTATAGCAAATAATTATTTTAGCATAGTTGAAGTTCTATGTCAAAATCTATTTACCTAGAACACACTAGAACATGCGCTTATTTTGCTTTATTTTATCTTAAATGCCACGCTTGTCTTCAGTCCATTTACGTCTGTTACAACTAGCTTATAGCTTCCCTTTTTATTAACCTTCTTGCCACTTGCTATTTTCTTTCCATTAAGAGTTGCCTTAACAATGCCGCAGTTATCTGTGAACTTAATTTTTCTTGCACCCTTGTAAGTCTTCTTATTGGCAACACCTGTAACACTTGGCTTCTTAGTGTCTTTAATTACAAAGGTTGAGTTTGCCTCATTTCCATAATAATCCTTAGCTCTTACGGAATAAGTTCCATTCTTTGTGAATTTCTGAGTGAAAGCCATAGCAATTTCATTTCCGCCATCTTTAGAATATGCAGCTTCCTGAATTCCACTTGCATCATTTAACTTAACAGTTACGCTCTTGTTATAGCGAGTGCCATCTGTTGCTCCATTAACATCTGGCGCGACGCTTTCCTTTGCAGTGGATACCATGAATTCATTAGTTTCAGTAAAGTCCTTTGTGCAAAGATTGAAGCTTGCAGTGTATCCATCTGCTGAAATCTTGCCTTTTTTGCTTACAGCAACAATTTTCTCAGGCATTGTAATATTAACATTGCATTTAACCAATGAGTCGATATCTGAGTTCATTGCTGCCATCTGAGCTTTGGACTCGTTATATTCTTTCTCACTCATAGTTGCTGACATATAGTAACGTACGCTATTCTTTGTTACTACTACGCCTTCATAATCTGCAAGTTTAAGGCCCTTAACAAGTTCATCATATGACTTAAAATTAACTTCTTCTTTAACCTGATAAATCTTCTTACCATCTTTTTCTACAACCTTAGGTGTATATCCCTCGAAGATATTCAGGTCTTCACCAAGATCCTTGCAAAGAGTATCATAAGACTCCTTATCAACCTCAATAAAAGTAGTATTCTTTCCTGAACCGTCCTTATTTACAACAAGGTTATCCTCAGTGTACATACATCCACATAATGTGAAGATAAGAGTAAGCGCCAGCACCATAGCAATAATTTTCTTCATTTTCGTTTCCTCCTTTAATCTTCTGCCTTTTACCACTTCTGGATAAAATAAATTATAAACATTTTATCACAAAACCCACACAATTCATCATATTTTTTTAATCTTTTACACTTTAATTTGACACGAACATTTCCTTATAATATAATCAATTCGTTGGTTTATTTTTACGTTATGTTAAGTGAGGATTTTTATGGAAAAACTATTCAAACTCAAAGAAAACAATACCACTGTGCGAACTGAAATATTTGCCGGTCTGACAACATTCATGACCATGGCATATATCATCGCCTTGAACCCGAATCTTTTAACAAACTTCGGCGCAGACGGCGGTCCACAGCTATGGAACGGCGTGTTCCTTGCAACATGTATCGCATCAGCAATTGGTACATTCGTTATGGCCTTTGCCGCTAACAAGCCGTTCGTAATGGCCCCTGGTATGGGACTTAACAGTTTCTTTGCAATCGTTATCGCAAACATTGTAAGCATTACAGGACTTTCATATGTGGAATCATTCCAGGCAGGTCTTTGCATAATTCTTATTGAAGGAATTGTGTTCCTGGTTCTTTCCATCCTGAATATCCGTGAAAAAATTGTAGATGCAATTCCTCTTGGAATCAGACTTGGAATCGCTCCTGCAATCGGTATCATGCTTCTTAACATTGGACTTGGCTCCAATGCTGGAATCTATTCAGAAACAGGTGGACCATTCTTCGTTATGAGAGACTTCTTCGGTTCTCTAACACCTGCTCTTGCAAAGACAAACATGGGCGGCGGATATGCTCAGATGGTTCTTACAGTTGTAACAATGTTCATCGGACTATTCGTAATCATTGTTCTTAGCCACAAAGGTATCAAAGCTTCCGTACTTCTTGGAATGCTTGTATCTTCAGTAATCTACTGGATTGGCGAAGGCTTATTCCTAGGAACTAACCCATTTGCAGCTCTAGAAACTGCATCATTCGTACCTGCATTCGGAGACATGGCAGCAACTACATTGTTCAAGTTCAACTTCTCTAACATCATGCAGATCGGTTGGTTCACAGTTGTTACATTAATTATCACATTCTGCATCATCGATATGTTCGACACAATCGGAACTCTTGTAGGAACTGCTTCAAGAGCTGGAATGCTTGATAAAGAAGGCAATATGCCTAAGATGAAGGAAGCTCTTACAGCTGACGCTATCGGAACAATTGCAGGTTCACTTACAGGTACATCAACAGTTACAACATTCGTTGAATCCGCATCTGGTGTAGAAGCAGGCGGTAGAACAGGACTTACATCTTTAACTGCAGGAATCATGTTCCTAGCTTGTCTATTCATCGCACCAATTGCAGCAATCATCCCAGCAGCAGCAACTTCATCAGCTCTAATCTATGTTGGAGTTATCATGCTTGGTGGATTAAAGGACGTTGACTTCGGTGATACAACTCAGCTAGTTCCAGTTGCACTAATGCTAATCGCAATGCCAGTTTCCGGTTCAATCGGACACGCTATCGGTATCGGCATGATTTCATACAGCATCATTATGATGTTTACAGGAAGAGCAAAGGAAGTTTCCGCATTAACTTATGCAATTTCCCTAATCTTCTTAATCAAGTTCTTCCTAATCGTATAATTCTAATAAAGAAGAACCTTTAGATGACAAAAACCTCGTGCTCTCAATGAACACGAGGTTAATTTTTTTTTCAAAACTCACTAATCGGCTTTCGCCACCGACTATATAAGTCCTATTCTCTTCGCTTCCTCAGTCAGTTCTGCTCTGAATTCCGGTGCAGCCAGCTCAATAAGAGCTAAGGTTCTAGCCTTATTTGTCAGTGGCTTAAGGTTAATGCAGCCATGTTCTGTTACAACATACTGAACTTCTGAACGAGGAGTTGTAACATTGGCAAGTTCGGGAAGTCTAGGAACAATCTTACTTGTAAGTCCCTTCTTCTTATCGTTATATGACGAATTAATTGCAATAAATGATTTTCCACCCTTAGAAAGCTGTGATCCGCGAACAAAGTCAATCTGCCCACCAACTCCGCTATACTGTCTGCCTGCAATGTTATCAGCACAAACCTGACCTGTCAGGTCAATGGCAAGAGCTGTATTAATGGAAATCATATTGTCATTTTTCGCAATATTTCTGACGTCATTAACCACAGGGAAAGGTGCATAATACATATTTTCATTGTGGTCAATGAATTCATACAGCTTCTTACTTCCAAAAGTAAAGGATGCCACAGTTTTACCTGGCATATATGTCTTTCTGGAATTGTTCATAACCCCTGCTTCCATTAGATGCATAAATGATTCAGACATAACCTCTGTGTGAGCTCCTAAGTCGGTTTTGTTCATTAGACCGTAGCCTACTGCGTTGGAAATACCGCCAAGGCCTAGCTGAATGCACGCGCCGTCTGGAATTTGTTCAATAAGAAAATCGGAAACTTTCTTAACAGAGTCGTCAGGTAGCAGGTCGTCTATGCCGGAAAGCTCGTCGTCTGCGAAAACAACCATATTTGCCTGTGAAATGTGAATCTTATTGTCTTCGCCATAAACTGATGGAACATTTTTGTTTACTTGAAGGATAATGATTTCTGCTTTTTCAGCGACATATTTATGAAGCGCTACGCCTGTTGCGCCGTAACTCATGTAGCCATCTTCGTCTGGTTCAGAAACTTCCATAAAAGCTACTCTGGCAGGTGCAGTTTCCTTGCAGAAAATGTCAACCTGACTGAGATGAATGCTGGTGTACTCGCCTAGCCCTTTAGTATACATATTTCTTTCCTGAGGCCCCATGAAAAATGAAATTGCCTTAAAAGCCTTAGGATCGTTGCCACTGTAAATCCCCATAGGTCTCTGAATCAAAGCTCCGGTAATACGCACATTTTCAAGTTCATCACTTCTCTCTCCCAAGGCCTCGCACAAAACATGTGCAACGGAAGAACATGTTCCGATATACACTGTATCGCCGCTGTTGATTACCTTAACTGCCTCATCCGGTGTAACAGTCTTCTGTTTAAACTCTAGAGCCAGTTCAGGTTTCAATTCTGTCATCATTTATTTTTCCTCGCTTTCACAATTATAGACACTTTACTCATCACCGTCGTTTTCGCCTTCGAAAACCTGGCAGTAATCCTTATACTCCCTATATTCTGAATCTTCTTTAACAAGGTCATAAATAAGCGGATCCTTAATTAGGTGCTTCCATGCTGTATATGTGGCCTGAATAAAAGCAGGTTCTAATTCTATTTCATCATCTATGAGCGGACACGCATATGGCAATTCCGAATCATTGAGAATCAGCGACAGCTCCCCATCCTCATCGATATGAGGTGTAAGTGGAAAAGTTCTGCACTGAATCGGTCTCTTTTTTCTTGGACAAATGGGCGGTGTCTTGCATCTTACAAAGTAAACCTTGCCCTTCCATGATTCTGGGAACTCATAGTCTTCCGCATTTTCCGCACTCCAGGTCAACCAGTCAGAGTCTCTTTCATGAACTTTGTCTTCACCTGGAAGTAAGTAAATACCCAGGTCTTCATCGTCGTTGCCGCAATTGCAACAAGCCGCATTACAAAGCTCTCCGCAATCGTAGTTGACAGGCGATACTCGATCTAAGAGTCTGTAGATGGCTTCATATGTTCTTTTCCTGATAGTGCTTTTCATAAATTCATCCTTTTTATTATCAATTGATGCGCGTTTGCTCAACACCGCATACATGTTTATTTTACTACAAGTGCACAACTATTCCAACCGATATTTACATTTTTCTTCTTTTGGTTTACAATTATATCTGTTGATTTTTTCAACATTATATGTAATTATTTTTTGGAGTATAACTATGATTAATAATTTATTTTTTTGTTTGGATGCCGTCATTCCCATTTTTCTAATGATGGTTCTCGGCGGCATATTTATGAAAATGAAAATATTCGATGAAGGTTTTGTTAGCAAAATGAACACCTTCGTCTTTAAGGTCGCCTTACCTGTCTTAATTTTTCACGACATGTCAGAAGGCGACTTTCACGACATCTGGGACGGAAAATTTGTGCTGTTCTGCTTTTTTGCAACCCTTGCCTCAATTGGGCTCGTGTGGGTTTTGTCCGGTTTCATCAAGAGCCAGGGTCAGCGCGGTGAATTCATTCAGGCATCCTACCGCAGCAGCGCCTCCATTATGGGCATCGCCTTAGTTGTCAACCTATACGGATCCGCCGGCATGACGCCCCTAATGATTCTCGGCGCCGTTCCACTATACAACATTTTTGCTGTTATTGTCCTCTCATTTTTCAGAGACGACCACGGCCCTGTAGACAAGGCACTTATTATCAAAACCACCAAAAATGTTCTAAAAAACCCCATTATCTGGGGCGTTTTCCTAGGACTAGCCTGGTCCGTCATAGATGTCAAGATGCCCGTTATCTTAGACACTTCTCTTTCATATGTGGCAAGATTGGCTACTCCGATGGGTTTAATGGCTCTCGGTGCAACCTTCGATATCAAGAAAGCTCGCGAAAGCATTGGTCTTGCAGGAATTTCAACATTTATTAAGCTGGTGGGCCTGGGCCTCATATTTGTACCTATAGCAATGCACCTAGGTTATCTAGACGACAAACTGGTTGCAGTTCTAATTATGTGTGTTTCACCAACAACAATCAGTTGCTATGTAATGGCTAAGAGCATGGATCACGATGCCGTTCTTACATCCAGCGTCGTTATGCTTACAACAGCCTTCAGCGCATTCACCCTAACCTTCTGGCTTTTTGCCCTTAAGAGCCTGGGAGCAATCTAGCGGGTTTGGAAAATCATTATTCAAAAGGAAAGGTAATAAATATATGTCAGATACACCATGTTACAATTTAAAAGAAAAAGATAATAGGCGTGCCCTCGTTGAAGGCATGCGTGATGGTATTCCCATTGGCCTAGGCTATTTAGCCGTAGGCTTTTCACTTGGAATTGCCGCTAGAGATGCAGGTGTCAGTCCTGGCCAAAATGCGCTGATGAGCCTTCTATGTAATGCATCTGCCGGACAATTTGCTGGGCTTACTTTAATTGCCGCAGCAGGTAGCTATCTAGGCATGGCAATTATTACATTTATTGCTAATGCTCGCTACATGCTTATGAGCTGTGCCTTAAGCCAAAGGCTGAACCCGAACATAGCTTGGTGGCACAGGTTTTTGTTAGCCATGGGCATTACAGATGAAATATTTGCAGTCACAATTTCCAGACCCGGTTATATAAATCCCAATCATGCATACGGTGCCTTTATTATTGCATCGCCTATGTGGGCAATGGGAAATGCTCTCGGTTGTATAGCGGGAAATATTATGCCAGCAAGACTAGTAAGCGCCTTAAGTGTTGCACTGTTTGGCATGTTCCTCGCCGTTATTATCCCCAAAGCACGCGAAAGCAAAGTGATTGCAGGCCTCATTGCAATCTGCTTCGTGGCAAGCTATGGTGCCGCTCATTTACCGCTGATTTCTAAACTTTCCGGGGGAACACGTGTAATCATCCTTACTATAGTTCTTGCATCAGGCGCTGCAATCCTCTTTCCTCATAGCGAAGATATTTCTACAGAATCTGAAGCTTTACTGGAGGCTGAAGGCTTGCCGGGCGTTGAGAAAAATGCTCATTACAAGGAGGTGGAATAGATGGCACATAATGTTTACATTTATATTTTGATAATGTTTCTTGTTAGTTATGCAATACGTGTGCTCCCTCTAACACTTATCCGCAAACAGATTACCAATAAGTTTCTTCAGTCATTTCTGTATTACGTACCTTTCGTAACCCTTGCAGTAATGACGTTCCCTGCAATCATCGAGGCTACCCAGAGCACCCTCGCAGGCGCCTTTGCTCTTGTTGTCGGAATAATTGCCGCATGGTTTGGTGGCAGCCTATTCAGCGTAGCAGCTCTTTGCTGCACAGTTGTGCTGATTAGCGAAGCATTTCTAGTGTAGTTAAATTTTTTCACAACTACAAAAGCTCTGCCTACCCTAATTATCAGGTAAGCAGAGCTCCATCAATTAAATATTTATTTTGTCTTCACACTCTTTACTGTAGTGTATTTGCTATAATACATCTTTCCGTAGGACTTCTTGTATGTTCGGATTTTGTAGTAGTAGGTTTTGTTTCTCTCTAGATCTTTATCCGTAAATGTAATAACGTCGCGGGTAGTTGTCTTCTCAATCAACTCATAGCCTCCTGTCTTAGTTTCAGATCTGTAAATCTCATAGCCGGTTCCGAAACTTGCCTTGTTCCATTTCAGCTTAACGCTGGCTGTTTTTGCAGATTTCTTTGGCTTTACAGCTGTTGGTTTGTCAGGCATGTAAGGCTTGGTTGGTTTGCCCACATTAGCTTTTACCCAGGTTCTTTCATCGCTCAGGTTGAATTTATAAATGTAATTTTTTCTGTAGTGTTTACCTGAAGAATAGCCGTTAACATAGTAAGTCGCATAAAATTGATTTTCCACGTTGTACACGTTCTCAAGTTCATAACCCGTTGGCAAGCTTATATTAGACACATATCTGCCCTCCCAGTCATAAACTGCAATAATATTTCCTGCGTTTCCATTAGGGCTGTGAGCAATGAGCAAATATTTGTCAGTAGAGTCAAGGCACTGCCAAAGCTTACCTGTAGTCTTGTAAGTAAGCGGCATATACTCAATGACATTGAAATTTCCGTCCATCATTAAGAATCCAGATCTTCCCTTAGTTAAGGCAACATACACACCTCGGCTCTGGTTATAAGTAATGGAGCTGAAACCTGTAATTCCAGTGCCCTCATTGTTTGATGCACCAGTCATAGCCTTAGGAATTACAACATCTACAACCCTTTTTACAGTCAATGTCTCTGGATTAACAACAGTCAATCTCTTCGGATTTCTTGTGCAGTTGTTCACAACCAGTTCATTGCTATCTGAATTGAAAGCCATGCCATTTCCGTGGTCAACAGCAAGCACTCCCGACACCTTCATGATTTTGTTGTCGGACAAGCGCATCTTGACGATTTTGCAGTTGTCAACAGTTCGGTTGTTTAAGGCGTAATAAGCGTAGGTTCCATCAGAGCAACCACCCTGTACCGTGTCATAAGCATACAGACGTTGCCCGGCTCTCGCCTTGATATCAAAACCTCCAGCGCCGTATTCAACTCGCTCGTAGGTTACATATCCTGTGTTCCCGCTGTTTTGACAGTGCTGCCACGCCGAATATTCTTTTTTCCCATTTACAGTTCTGTAGGCTCTTACCCTTGCAAAAAATGATTTAGCCTTTGGAATTCCAGTTACTGTGTAGGTTGAATCTACACTATTTACAGAGATGGTCTTGGCCTTGTTGAACAATCTGTTCAAGCTGTACTGGACCTCATAGCCACTTGCACCAGCAGAGCTGCTCCATCTTATTACTCGCTCTCCCCCATCTCTAACTACGGAATTTACGGTTTCAGGAGTTCCAAGAACATTAACAGATGCCGAGTCTCCAAGAGCACCTATGCTTCTGTCCACACCTACTGTAGAGCCACTGATGGCCTTTACACAATAATAGTATTCTCCACTCTTGGCACCATTGTCATAGAAAGACGTGCTATTTATACCGTAGACTGTTTTCATATAAGTCCAGTCATCAGATAAATTCTGTTTTCTATATATATAATACCCCGTTGCATTAGCTATAGGTTTCCAGTCGACTCTGGCTCTGCCCTTTACGGTTGCCGTAGAAACAGGCGTGGTGCCTAGGTAGCAAACAGTTGCTCCGTCAGACATGCTGTCAATATACAGCTTTGGATCCTCTGAAATGGCTTTTATCCTGTAAGTGTATTTCCCCTCAGCCATTTTAGCAGTGCCTGTACGTCTGTTTTTGTCAGGACCGTAGGTTGCAATAGTCTTCCACGTAGCGCTACCAGGGTTCTTCCTCTGAACCACATATTTTGCTGCATGGTCAACCAAAGTCCATTCCAGCTGAATATAATATCCCTTAGTTACAATGTGCTTGGTAAACTCAGGTTTTTCAAGTGGCACAGGTTTTGGTCCCGGTTCTGGTTCAGGTTCTGGTTCTGGCTCAGGCGTTTCTCCAGTACCGGGATTCGGATTAGGATCTGGCGTTTCCGTACCAGTACCAGGTTCTGTTGCAGTAATAGTGCTTCCCTCTGTATCCTGCTTTTGTAAAGAAGCATCTGTGGCAAATACCACAGATGCCGAATTCATGATAAGTACCGTTGATAAAATGACTCCGATAATTGCTTTCAATTTGTTTTTCATTTATAGTAATTCCCCTTTCATATAGATAATGAAAAAACAGAGCAAATCGTTTCAAAAAATGCATTATTATACAAAAAATACACTTCACTGCCCCACGCTGGAAGTGTATTTTCAAGTTCATTATACTGCCGGGTTTACAGCAGCTTTGCCAGATCTGCCAGTTCGTCGCACTGAAGATCTTCGATTGCGCCAAGGTCACAAGCCTTTGCAATTTCTGGATTCATTGGAAGTTTTGCAACTGCCTGAATTTCATACTTAGCAGCGATTTCGTCGATATTACTTTCGCCGAAAATCTTGTGTTCCTTGCCACATTCTGGACATTTGAAGTATGACATGTTTTCTACGATAGCTGAAACTGGAATGTTCATCATTTCTGCCATCTTAACTGCCTTTTCAACAATCATTCCAACCAGTTCCTGAGGTGATGTAACAATTACAATTCCATCTACAGGAAGTGACTGGTAAACTGTTAAGGCAACGTCACCTGTTCCAGGTGGCATGTCTACAAACATAACGTCTATGTCTCCCCAGACTACGTCTGACCAGAACTGTTCAATAACTCCTCCTAGGATAGGACCCCTCCAAACAACTGGGTCAGTCTCGTCTTCTAGAAGAAGGTTAATTGACATGGTTTTGATACCGGATTTAGTAACTGAAGGAAGAATCATCTGATCATTTCCCTGAGCCTTTTCTGTGATTCCAAAAGCCTTTGGAATTGAAGGTCCTGTAATGTCAGCGTCAAGAATTGCAACGTTAAGTCCTGCTTTTCTTGCTGCAACAGCCAGCATAGATGTTACTGATGATTTACCAACTCCACCTTTGCCGCTTACTACTCCGATAACTTTTTTTACATTTGATAATGAGTTCATAGGTGCTTTCTGAATGCCTGGATCTTCTTGTCTTTCACCACAGTTAGCACTACATGAACCGCAATCATGATTACAATCTGCCATTGTAGGTTCCTCCTATTTGTCTCGATTTAATTCTAATCAATTATTTTTTTATGTATTTTTCAACATATTTGCAGTCTACGCACTCAGGTCTTCTTGGTTTTTCCGGATCACAGTAAAGTGGGAAAACTCTAAGGTCACAGCTTAATCTGTCTCCCATTACTGATTTAAGACCTGCAATCTGACATAGAGTACCGACAAATTCAGTAGTTGTTCCGCTCTTTACGCTACGGATTGTTTCGCGGTACACCTTAGCCATATCTCTGTCATAATATTCGTCCTTATACTCGAAGAAATCTTCAAATTCCGGAAGTTCTACCGGATTAAAGATAGGACAGTATAGAACACAGTTATTGCACTTGTTGCATCCCTGTTCGTCTATAATAGGACGCTTGTGTCCTTCTTCATTTCTGATAACCTTCATGCACGCATACTTGCATCCTAGAATACAAGCTTCACATCCGTTGCATGCGGCTATTCTGTCTGTAATCTGCATTTCGTTTTTGCCTCCTCATTATGCTATTCTACACATATTTAATATATATACCCTTTTTATTTGTAGGTAAACTCTTTGTAAATCGCCTGGATTGCAGGCAGGTAATCTTCATCACTGACACCAAGAAGCATATTGATTTTGTCTGAGCCATGGTCGATAAGTCTGATGTTAATCTTGTGGTTAGCCAGAGCACCAAGAACCTTGACGGCAATGGCTGGAGATGTTCCAAGCTCTCTACCTACAATGGCAATAATAGCCAAACCGTCGTTTACAGATAGCTTAGTAGGCTGAATCTTGCCCTCAATTTCCTCAAGAATTTCATCAGCAAAACCTTCAAATTCACAGCTTTCAACGATAATATTTAGGGTATCAATTCCTGAAAGCATATTTGTAATTGTTATGCCTCTGTCAGTGAATATGTCAAGAAGCTGTCCTCTCAGGTTTGAATCCTCATTTAGGTGAGCCTTTTCAACAACAATGGATGTATGGCCCTTCTTGCCTGAAATTCCAGAAACCTGCAGACTGCTCTGATAGTAATCTGCGTTTTTAACGATTAAAGTTCCTGCATCCTCAGGTTTATTAGTATTTCTAATATTAATAGGAATTTCCATCTTTATTACAGGGAAAATAGTATCCTCGTGGATTACTGCAGCCCCCATATATGAAAGCTCGCGAAGTTCCTTATATGTAATTACCGGTACTGTCAGCGGATTGTCCACGATTCTTGGGTCCGCCATAAGCAGTCCGGATACGTCTGTCCAGTTCTCATAGATGTCTGCGCTACATACGGCCGCCACAATTGCCCCTGTAATGTCAGATCCGCCTCTTGTAAAGGTTCGGATGCTGCCGTCAGGCATTGTTCCGTAGAAGCCAGGAATAACCGCTTTAGGGTGTTTCTCCAGGCTCTTGCCTAATGCCGCCTTAGTAGCCGCCGGGTCGTACTGTCCCTCAGCATCAAAGAAAATGTTTCCTTCAGCGTCAACAAAATCAAAACCCAAATAGTCTGCCATAATTCTGGCATTTAAATATTCCCCGCGGCTTATGATATAGTCATTCTTAGCCTCGTCACCTAGAGCTTCAAAAATTTTCTCAAACTCTGCATCTACGTCAAAGTTAAGACCTAAGCCTCTTGCAATCACCTTGTAGCGAGACTTAATAGATGTCAGCAAATCTTCGGCCTCCGGCCTTGGGAGTTTTGACGCTTCAATGAGCACGTCGGTAACCTTGTTGTCATCGTCGAAGCGCTTGCCTGGCGCAGAAACCACCACGTAGCTTCTCTCCTTTTCTGCCTTGACAATTTCAGCGCACTTCTTGAACTGAGCCGCACTGGCCAGAGACGTGCCTCCAAATTTGACAACCTTGCGGTTGATTTCACCATTTATCATATTTTCCAGATTTTCACTGTTAATCTGGGTAATATCGTACTGAGTTGTCTGGTATACGAAATAGTTCAACCAGTTGGAATAGAGCAGGTTAGCGCATGAACGCCACTTAACAACTGGCTCTTTCGTGTCGTCATCATCGGGGAAATAATTGCACGGAACATCAGGGTTCAGTCCCGCGTTTTTATCGCGGACGTACTCCTTAAGCAAGGTATCTGCGTCGTATTCCGAGTGTCCCATAATGAAAATCTGTCTGTCATTTTCTGACTTAACGGCATAGATTCCTGCCTCCTCAGATGTTGCAATAATCTTCAGTTCTGGCACTGCCTCCACGTCTTCGATATCCACAGTGGTGTTCCTTGAGTGTGGCACGTAGAACACGTCATCAAAACCTCTAAAGAGCATTCCCGTCTTATAATTAAGTGTATGTCTGTACACGCCAGAAAGCTTCTTTGGCAAAATTCGTTTCTGAATACCATAGTGGTAGTAGAGTCCTGCCTGGGCACCCCAACAAATGTGGAAAGTGCTGTGAACGTGTTTCTTGGACCATTCCATGATTTCGCAAAGTTCATCCCAATAGTCGACTTCCTCGAAATCCATAAGTTCCACAGGTGCTCCTGTGATAATCATTCCGTCGTAATATTTATGTTTTATCTGATCAAAAGTCTTGTAGAAAGCAATCATGTGCTCCTGGGAAGTGTTCCCCGCCTTGTGAGTGCTTGTCTGTAACAGCTCCAGTTCAACCTGAAGTGGTGTATTTCCCAAAAGTCTGGTTAACTGAGTCTCTGTATCGACTTTAGTCGGCATCAGATTAAGAATCAGAATCTGAAGTGGTCTGATATCCTGGGTCATAGCTCTGGTGTCTGTCATCACGAATACATTTTCTTCAGTCAGAGTCTTAATTGCCGGCAAATTATTAGGTAGTTTAATCGGCATGTCTATAATCTCCTTCTAGTTCTCATTTATACATAGTAATCCCAAAAATGTTTACCCTTGATTATATCAAATTTCTACAAATACTGCAAGGAGCATCATCAGACCCTTAGGGTTGTTTCATGAAGCAACCCTATCAGACCCTTAGGACCCGATGATGCTCCTTGCTTTGCACATTAGTATTTAATTGGCGTATATTATTTAATTTATGTTATCTTTGTATACTATCTAACCATTGGAACCAGAGCCGTTAAGCTATCTGTATCTACAGTGATTGTTGTTACTGTGTCTGGTCTTGGAGTGTCCTCAGCATCGATTCCGTAAAGGATTAATGCTAACTTGTGACCATGTCTAACAACGTGGTCTGTTGGAACCATCTCAAGGTCATAGTGATATGGTTCACCTGGCTTGATTTCTTCCTTGCTCCATAGACAGCTTCTGTTCTGAGCATTTAGGAAGCCTCTTGAAATAACCTTGTATTTTGAAGGTGTTTCTTCAAGCTTGAAGGAATAAGTACCATCTTCGTGGTTAATTTCTTCAGTTGTGATACGGTTAGCTTCACCTAGTTCAACAAGCATTGCACTTAGGATTGCAGTTCCCTTGTCAATAGCAGCGTCGAAGGATACCTTAACAGTTCCTGAAACTCTTAAGTCTTTATCCTTATTTTCTGCGTTTTCAAACGGATCCCAGCTGAATTTCATTCTATTTTTATAGTCAGCGTCTTCAGAAAGAATCAGTTCGTCCAGCCATTCCTTCTGATTGTCTTTTTCTCTGTCATAAACAGTCTTTGATAAATCGTCAACGATGTTAACCTTACCACAAGCTTCTAGCGGGAATTCTTCTTCCTTGCATTCTACTGGTGGCCATGTATCTGATGTCAGCCATTCTGACTGATCTACGCAGCTTTCTACAAGTACAGCAGGTTCATTTTCAACGCCGTTGTCAACGCCCTTAAGATAGTGTTCTAGCCATCTGTAAAGAATGTCCATCATGTTAGAATCCTTTAATGTGTGGATGTATACATGTGGTCCCTGGTGAAGCATCATCTTAGTTTCAACTCCGTGCTCCTCAAGCTTCTTGAAGAATGGAATGCACTGGTTTGTTTTCACGTTCCAGTCGTTGATACCGTGTACGATGAAGACTGATGCCTTAATCTTATCAACTAGGTTCAGATAATTTCTTTCATCCCAGAACTTATTGTAATTTCCTGATTCACGATCTTCTCTACGTACAAGGTCTGCGTGTGCTTCGTCATAAAGTTCCTTAACTGTAGCATAGTCCTCAGGATCCTTAGCTCTTGTGAAGCAGTCCTTAGCTAAAAGATCAAGGTCGTCTCCCTGCCATTCAAAAGCAGGAGCTGTCAGACCACCTGTACGGTAGTAGTTGTACCAGCTTGAAATTGCAGCTTCAGGAATAATCGTCTTCAGTCCTTCTACTCCTGTTGTTGCAACGCTGATGCACATAGTTCCAAGATAGGATTTTGCAGTCATAGCTACGTTTCCTGTGCACCAGGAAGCTTTGATCTCGATATTGTCAGTTTTGTTAGTGAATGCGCGACATCTGCCGTTTAGCCAGTCGATAACTGCCTTGAATGCAAGAGCTTCTTCTCTTGAACCTGTAAGCGTAAGGCCTTCGGAGCCGCGAGTGCCCAGACCTCCGCAAAGTACAGTTGCGTAACCTCTTTCGTTGAAGTATTCGTATGCGTCTGATACGCAGTCGAATTCAGGCTCAGCGTCGATTGGTGCGTGTTCAGCAAAACCAGCAGCTTCTCTTTCAAATTTAATATCTGAAGTAATCTTCTTTTCGTAAGCATCGTAATCGAAGCGAATGTCTTCTTCGCTGATGTTCTGTGTCGGATACACTTTAACTTCATGGTCTACATCGTGAAGGTTGTACCAGATTTCATTGCACATTAGCATATAAGGGTTTGCAATATAAATTGCAGGAACCTTCTTGCCTTCCTTTACTTCATGTGGAAGTCTTAGATATACCGCGATAAGGTCTCTCTTTCCGTCACGATCAGTGTCTACGGGAGTTTCTACGTAGACTTTTTCAATAAAATATGGTTTATTACTCATTTTAGTTTTCTGCTACCTCTTTTTTACTGTTCTTTTTCTTTAAGAATGCCATCCAGATGCAAGTCATTACAGCACCTATTAATAGCATTACGATAAGGAATCCAAAGTACTGTCTGAATCCTGTTACTCCAGGATGTCCGTCGATTAATGATCCTGCAAGTAGTGAGCAGAAGATTTCAGGAAGGTATCCAACTGTTGAAATGATACCAGCTGCTGTTCCGGAGTACTTTTCAGGAATAGCACCTTCGTCCATCATTGCCCATGTCATAGCAGCATTTACATTGTAGAAGATGTAAATGATGATGAACAGAACTGTAAATGCTGTGATGCTGCTTGCCTTTGTTGGGAGGAATAAAATTGCAGCAGTACCGGCAGCCATAACTAGGAATGAAACGAAGATCATTCTACCTGTACCAACTTTGTCTGTAATATATCCACCACCAACGTTACCGAATAATGAGAACCATCTCTTAACAGCAGCCAGTGTTGCTGCGAAAACTGCAGATGCTCCTAAAATTCCTGTTGCATATGGTGTGAAGTAGTATAGTGAAAGTGTGAATACATAGTTACAGAATGTAACCAGACCGATGATCCAAACTGCAGGAAGTTTAAGAACTTCTCCGATTCCCTTAAATGTAATTCTTTCGCTAGTTTCTTTAATATCTTCTTTTACTGTAAAGAATGCAAGGATACCCATTGCAATTGTAAGCACTGAGTAGAAGATGATAACGTATCTCATACCCATTGCCTGGTCGTCCATCTTTCCTGCACCGATTCTGAATGCAGCTACAGCAGCCATTGCCATCAGAGCAGCGGCGATACCTCTTCCGCCTTCGAAGAATCCGAACGCTTTACCCTGGTCTCCTGAACCTGAAAGGATACGAACTGCCTTAACGCATGCAGGCCAGAATGCAAACAGTGAACTAATTCCCCAGAATGCATATAGAGCAACTAATGCATAGAAATTAAGTGGAAGTAGGTGAACAAAACCACCAAGGCCTGTACCAATTAAGGATACCGTCAGAATTGTTCTAGTTGAAAATCTGTCGGCAACGATACCACCGAATAAGTAGGAAATCATTCCGAATACACCAAGTACACTTCCGAATACACCCATCTGTACGTTTGTCAGATGATATGTTTCTAGGTATACATCATAGTAGTCGAAACGGAAATAAGGTAATCCATAAATAATTGCACCACCAAAAGCGACAATCAGGATTGCCAAGAAGTTATTGGCCATTTTTTCGCCCAGGCCAATCTTGGAAAGTAACTTGTTCATGATTAATCTCCTATTTTAATAAAAAATTTTAAAATAAAATAATTAGATTAGTTTATGTACCTCGGAAAACTTGTTCCGTAAGTAGTCTGTATATGCCTTTGATGAAATTTCACATTTGCAAGCATTTTCAACTAGTTCTCTGCTGGAATATATGGAACCGTGACGGTATATATTCTCTGTAAGCCAATCATTTATCTTGTAAAACTCATCATTTAACATGGTTTCATTTAAGTCACCGATTTCTTCGCTCATAGTATCTGCCAGCTGTGCAGCCATAACATTGGCCAATAAATATGATGGAAAGTATCCTACATATCCTGCTGCCCAGTGAATATCCTGAAGAACACCTTCCTTATCATTATCAGGCCTAATGCCTAGGTATTCTTCGTACTTTTCTGCCCATTCCTTAGGTAAATCAGAAACCCTAAGCTTTCTGTCGATTATATCCTTTTCAACTTCGTATCTTATAATTACATGTAGTAAATATGTCAGTTCATCAGCATCCATTCGAATGAGAGTCGGCTGGGCGTGATTTACACTTTCATAGAGATCCTGAGCTGTATATTCTTTCAGTTCAGGTAGAATTTCTGTAAGCGGTTCGTAAATGTAATTCCAGAAACCTCTGCTTCTGCCGATGATATTTTCGTAGAACCTTCCAACAGCCTCTTCCATTGCAAAGGATGGAACTTCAGCAAGCAAGGTTCCCATTAGATTTCTGTCAATGGACTGCTTGTAAACTCCTCTGCCTCCGCAGTGAAGAATGTTGAAAATCCCGCCCCAGAAGTCGTTTTCATCGAAGGTGTTCACGACTCTCACATCATCAGGGGAGCTAGTCAGAATCGTCGGATGGGACCCTATATCAATTCTCCCGCTATCAAAGTCAAAACCGATTTTCCTAAGAATCATCTTCCAAACTGCCTGTTGCTTTTCACAGCTTACAGGGCCTATTTCTATTTTCTTAGGTCCCTCTTCTGCCGCATTCTTTTCCTCTACTTTACCTAAAAGTTCTATTAGAACTGGCTTGATTTCTTTAGCCAGGCTATCAACGATTTCTACATTTAAGTCTTCTACGTAATATTCCAACAGGGCGTCATAGACTTCTGTCTCATATCCCCAGTACTCAGCGAACTTGCGGAAAGTATCGAATATTTTTACCAGATAAGGTCTGAAAGAATCAAAGTCGTTCTTTTCCTTAGCCTCAGCCCAAATTTGTTCCGATACTGCAATGAGTTCCACATATTCCTGATACTCTTCTGCTGGAATGGCACTGATATTTTCAGCACTGACAATTAGTTTCTTAATTGTGGCATTGGTTACAATGTCATTTCTACTGTTTCCCTTAAAATATCTGATCAGTTTCTGAAGGTTTCTGTCTGAAACCAGCTTATACTGTTCTCCTGCAAGGAAGGACATTACCTTACTGCGATACTCAATAGCATTCTTAGGCATATAGGTGATTTTGTCCCAATATATAAGGGCATTATTTGTATAATTGTAGTATTCTATTTTTTCAGTGAATTTTCTTAATTCTGCTAGTTCCGTCTGGTATCCCATTTGTTCCGCCTCTATTTAATCCTTATTTAAGATTATACTGTGTAAAAAATGGATGTAGTAAATTGCCAGATAAATCTCCGTTAAACTGTGGATGATGTCCGTTATTTGCATCATCTTCAGGTTCAAGATGCTTTCTCGTCGCAACAATTTCCTCATTTTCAATCTGTTCCATAATAGCTAGGAAAACTCTTGCTTCGCGCTTCATCTTCTGAAGGTTGAATTTATGAGTTCTTACTGTTGCTGCACTGATACCAAGTTCTTCACTCATATCTTTATTATCTTTTTCATCGTACATGCCTTCTAGAATATCCTTCTGAGCATCGGACAGGCCATTTACCTGCTTGTCCAAATTCAGAAGACATTCAAAGACTCCGCCATGTTCATCGAAAAGATGCTCCTGTATAGCCCTCTTAGCATTTACGGATTTGTCTCGGGAAGAATAAATCATTCCTTCTTCAAATTTCTCTCCGCAGAATATGCACTGATATGATGGTTCATCTTCCAGCCACACATATCCTTGTATTAGTTCATTCGGTGTAAGTTCTTTAAATTCCACGATTTAACATCCTTCCCATATTTTCTTTTATGTTTAGTCATTTTGTTTGACCATTCATAAACATTTTATCCGTTTGTTTATCTTTTAACAGAGCCATACCACATTTCGTTTACAATTTCAACACCTTTTTTATCAAAAATCCCCATATTTCGAAAAAAATTTTCCGAGGGACTTTTAAGAGCTATGGCTGAGGTGTATAATGAAGTCATCTTAAGAATCTTAGGAAAAGTGAGGTAATAGTAATGTCAACGGTAGTATATGATTATGGCGGAGGCCTATATATTAATTTAACCAACAAATGTCCTTGTGCATGTGAGTTTTGTATTAAGAACTTTACTGATAGCCTGGGAACAGCCGACTCCCTCTTTCTCGACAAGGAGCCTACAGTGGCTGAAGTCAAAGATGAACTTAAGAAATGGGATGTGCCAAGCTACGACGAAGTTGTCTTCTGCGGTTACGGTGAGCCCACTGAACGTTTCGATGAACTTTTAGAAATCGCCCGCTATATTAAGGAGAATTTCCATGTAAAAACAAGAATAAACACCATCGGTCTTGTAAATCTTCGCTGCGGTAAGGATAGGACTCCTGAAATGGAAGGTTTAATCGACGCCGTAAACGTAAGCATGAACGAGGCTGATGCAGAGAAATTCAACAATCTATGTCATCCAGTTTACGGACTTGAATCCTATGATGCAATGCTGGACTTCATTAAGAAGGTCAAGAAACATGTTACTAAAGTAACTTGCTCCGTTGTAAGCGGCAGCCTGTCTCAGGAATCTATAGATATCTGCGCCGCTAAGGCTGCAGAACTAGGAGTAGGATTTAGAGTAAGGTAAAATGTGCACTCGCCGCGCGCACCACCACATTAAAAAACTTCCTCGGGTATGTACCCTTGGGAGTTTTGTTCGTTATTGTAACAGTTGATGTTGCAACCGTTGTTAACCTTAGTGATGTCCGCAGCTGTGACCGGAACCGCAACCGTGATTTCCACACTGGTGGCCTTCGCCGTGGTCATGTCCGTGGTGGTCGCAGTTTGCTTCTGTGCCGTACTCTAGATTTCCTGCAAGAAGAGCTTCAACAGCTGCATCCGCGTCTCCAGAAACTCCTGCATAAAGTCTAATTCCTGCAGCAGCCAGCGCGTTCTGTGCACCACCGCCGATGCCTCCACAGATTAGAGCGTCAGCATTTAATGCATTTAAGACACCTGCTAAAGCGCCGTGTCCGCTTCCGTTAGTATCTACTACTTCTGATGAAAGAATCTTATCATCTTCTACATCATAAACCTTGAAATATTCAGTATGTCCGAAGTGCTGAAAAATCTGTCCATTGTCATAAGTTACTGCAATTCTCATAGTTTTTTCTCCTTTGTCCTTCTGATATCGCTGATAATACGTCTTCTTGAAGCATTCGCCTCGGCGACATTCCTGATTTTTCCCGTCGCAAAGCAGAAAGTCTCCACCTTCAATTCTGAGCACGCGTCCCTCCACAATGCATTTCGCCAGCTTCCGCCGCGCGCTTTCATAAATTCTCTGCACCGTGGTTCTGGCAATCTGCATAGAAGCAGCGCACTCCTCCTGGCTCAGGCCTTCCTTGTCAATGAGCCTAATGGTCTCGTACTCATCCACGGCCATAATTACAGCTTCGCTGTCGCAAGTATCAAAACCCACAGGTCCGAACTCTATGGTCTCAGGATAATAACAAACCTTCCTGCATTTCATAGGTCTTGGCATACTATCACCTCGTTTTTATTATGTAGGAAATATCGTTTCGATATTTCCGGAATATCAAGAAAGTCTACCGCTTATAATATAATCGGCGAAGCCGACTTTCTTATTCTATGATACTATTATGCTCTTGTTTCGAACATATGTCAACAACTATTTTGGGCATATGTCAATAATTATTTCTTAACTTGTCTTCTTTTGACCTTCTTCTTTTCGCCTTCCTTGTACTCAGCAATTCTCTCCGCAATAGTCGTATAGTCCCTTTCGAAAAGCTCATTGCTGATCTGGGGTTTTAGAACCTCCACGTCCACCTTCTCCGCAATCTTATGAATAACAAAATCCTTACTCTTCTGCTTGTACTTAGGCATCTCATTGATTTCCAGCAGATTATTAAGCTCCAGTCGCCACAAAATAGAAAGCTGATTTCTCAGCTTCACCATTTTCTCGCGCTTAGGGTTAGGTGTCCCCTGGCGAACTATTTCCACCATAGGAACCTCCTCTTCATTTCTGTCGCTAACCGTAATAATCCCCCACCACTGAGGCACATGATCCGTAGCACTTTTTGCATGGCTAGGCCCCACAGCCACATAATTATAGTCAAAGAAGCGATTATAGTCCTGAATCTGACGATCCAGCCTAGCGTAGGAATCTGCATCACTTTTTATCTCGATGCCAATTAAAGAATCCTCTGTAACTAGCATGCAGTCAGCCCTCGACTTCTTAATCTGCTTCTCCTCAATTATCCTAACCTTACCAAATTTCTCCTCAATAAAGGAAAAAAGAGGCTCTCTAATATCCTTATCCTTCAACATAGAATTTTCCGATTATCTTCTCTGCTGCCTTGATTCCATCGCAGGCTGCACTCATGATTCCGCCAGCATATCCTGCGCCCTCGCCTGCAGGTATTAATCCGGCAAAGCTACCTTCCATAGTTTCCAAACTTCTATCAAAACGAACAGGGGACGAACTCCTCGTTTCTGTTGCAGTCATTAACGCATCATCTGAGTCAAATCCCTTGATTTTTCTTCCAAGATGAGGCATAGCCTCCTTAATGGATTCAACTGCAAATTCAGGCAGGCTTTTTTGGACAGCAACTGCCCTGTCCCCATCATCTTTCTTAAATTCACCCCAGGTGCATTTAGGCGCCCTGTAATTCCTACCGCCGTTTTCAAAGGCCAGTCTCTCATATTTCTCCTGGAAGTCCACTCCAGCCAAAGGGCTTTCAGAAGGAAAGTCCTCGCAGCGAACATCTACAAGAAGAGCTGAGTTCGCAGTGCCGCTGTTACGAGCTCTGTTGCTCATACCATTAGTTACTACCATGCCTTCCTGAGAAGATGCAATAACCACTTCTCCCCCTGGACACATGCAGAAGGTATATACCCCTCTACCGTTTTCGCAGTGATAGGAAAGCTTGTAATCAGCTGGCGGCAATCCCTTAGCCTCGCCGTACTGAGCCTTATCGATTAATTTCTGTGGATGTTCTATTCTCACGCCAATGGAAAAAGGCTTCTGTTTCATAACAACGCCCTGAGCATTTAAGGTCCTAAACGTATCTCTAGCGCTGTGACCCATGGCCATAATTACAGCATCTGTTTCCAGCTCTAGAGTTTCCCCAGAGGCATTGGTATAGCACAGTCCACAAACCTTGCCATCACCTATAACTAACGCCTCGAATCGGGCGCCAAACTTAACGTCTCCTCCGCAAGCTATAATTTCCTTGCGAATATTTCGAACCACCTCAACAAGTACATCTGTGCCAATGTGAGGCTTTTGTTTGTACATTATATCAGGATCAGCACCTGCCTTAACCAGTTCCCTTAGAACCTTACGAATTCTGGAATCCTTAATTCCTGTAGTCAGCTTACCATCAGAAAATGTGCCTGCACCGCCCTCACCAAACTGGACGTTGGACTCTGTATTAAGAACGCCTTCATCCCAAAACTTTCTAACATCCTCAACGCGCTGCTCTACCTTGTTACCGCGCTCAAGGATAATAGGTCTGTAGCCTCTGCGAGCTAATATAAGTCCTGCAAACATTCCGCAAGGGCCGAATCCGACTATTACAGGACGATGCTTAAGGCGCATATTTCCAGCTGGCACGTCAACGTAAACCATTTCCGGCGCCGGGCTTACGCCTTTTGTGTTTTGTGGCAAGGTCACCTTGTGCTTGTGATTTCTCTTGGAAATCAGTTCAAAATCCACTGTATATACAAATTTAATGTCGTTTTTGTCGCGGGCATCAATGGACTCGCGGACGATTTCATAATCGCTGATAACGTAGTCTTTGCTGCCCAGTTTTTTTAGAATTTTTTTCGGCAGTTCATCCTTGGACTCATTAATTCCAAGCTTAACCTGCTGCATTCTATATCTATTATTTCTACTTATATTATCTATGTTCACGGGCCATCCCCCTTCCTGCCTTTATTCCTGTTTCCCATGCGTACTGCAAGTTGAAGCCTCCGCACGGGCCGTCGTAGTCTAGAACCTCCCCTGCAAAGAAAAGGTTGTCTATAAGCCTTGATTCCATAGTCTCCGGAACAACTTCATCCAAGGCCACTCCGCCCTTTGTAACCTGGGCAAAATTCCAGCCCTTTGCACCAGAAGGTGAAAGTTGGAAGTCCTTTAGCATAGTCGCAACCTCACGTTCAGACTCTGCGACTTTGAGAATTCTCTCTGCCAAAGGTTTTTTTACCATATAATCTAGCAGCCTATTTCCCTTAAAAGCCGTTAACCTTCTCTCAGCAAGCAAGATCTGCAAAATGTTCACATCCACTTCTGGGAAAAAGTCAATATGAATCCTGTAATCATCGAATCCATTTTTAATGGTTTTGCCCTCAGGAATCAAGAGAAGGCGAGACATATTAAAAATGCAGATTCCAGATACGCCTGTAGCCGTAAACTGCACCTCTCCCTCTTCAGAGAAGATTTCCTCATTGTTAAACGTAAGGGAAACCTTGGCCTTGGCTCTGATTCCTGCCAAATCCTTCGTATCTTCTTTCACGTCAATGGCGGTCAAAACAGGCACCAGCCTGTTAACCTTATGCCCCAAACTTTTGGCAAACCTGTAACCGTCTCCCGTGCTCCCGCACTGTGGTGCGGATTTGCCGCCCGTTGCAATAAGAAGCTTTTCGGCTTCAAGTTTTTCCTTTCCAAGTTCAATGAGAAAGTGCTCCTGATTTTTCTTCACGCCAAGAACCTCCGCCGAAGTGAAGACCTCCACGCCAAGGTCCTCTGCGCGCTGCAAAAGCGCATCTCTCACTGCACGGGCTTCTTCAGTGTAGGGATATACCCTGCCCTGACTGTCATGACGGGTCAAAACCCCCAGACTTCCAAAGAACTCTAAGGTTTCCTTCTGTCCCGGACACGCAAGATTGGTCATATTACATTTCCCATTTCCCGTAGCAAGGAGCTTCTTGCCCACTTCTTCCTTTTTTTCAATTATCACAATTCTAAGGGTAGAATCTGCCTCTTTCGCAGAAATGGCTGCCGTTAACCCGGCAGCCCCTCCTCCAATAATACAAATATCAATCATATTACTTTTCTGTTTCTTTCTCTGTTTCTACGCCTTCGTTATTGCCGTCCTCATTAGTCTCGTCATCTTCTGGTTTTGCAGGTTCTACGATGTTGTTGATGATTTCAGCAATTGGTTCTGCCGCAGGCTGGCTCACAATTTCATGGAATTCAGGTTCCTCTTCAGCGGCAGCAACAGCTTCCTTAGCGTCTCTAACGTTTTGAATTGCTGCCTTCATTTCCTGTTTAGCCTTCTGAACTTCAGCCTCAGCATCAGCAATTTTCTCGGTTTTGGTTTTGATAAGTTCTGGCTTAATGTACGGTATGTCGAAGCCGATACGTATAACGTTGAGACCCTGCACTGCGCAGCACAGTCCAACCATCATGAGAACGGTTACTTCTAGCGCCATCGAATTGAAGAAACCGTAAATACCGATTAGCATGTTAAGGGCACTTACTATTAGCATGCAGTAGAAATTCAGGTCTTTTTCTTCTTCCTTATAGCTTCCGTCCTCAATAAGCAGGCCAATTACACGGATGCCGGCAACTAAACTCCACAGAGCGAAAGTCACGACAACGGCCATGTCCACAGTCAGGCAACCGCTGATTGAAACAAAACCTATAAAGAATGTTGTCAGCCCGTCTATAAATATAAAGTGCTTTCTTTCTTCAGTTTCAGAAACCTTTTTATATGCAAGGCATTCTACGATACCAACTAGCATCATTACGATTCCCACGGGAAATGCTACAGCCAGAAATGACACTCCTGACTCTGCAATACAGAATATGCCTAAAACAGTTAGGATGAATCCTGCAATCATTGTAAATGTCTTCATTAATGTCCTCCTCTTACTTTCCTAGGGTTTCTATAAGATTATGTATATCCATATTCAGTTCTCTCTTCTGATTAAGAGCTTCCTCAAGGTCATAGGCCACAATGGTGTTGTCCACGATTCCAATAGCCTTACTTGTTGAATCTTCCTTAAGAAGTTCAACAGCCTTAGCCGCAGTACGCGTTCCAAGAATTCTGTCATGCATTGTAGGACTTCCGCCTCTCTGCAAGTATGACAAAACAACCAGCTTCGTCTCTCTGCCTGTCTTTGTAGCAATGGCATCTACGATTTCCTGGGAAGTCATGTGATAGCCCTCTGCGCGAATTACAATGCTGTGGCGTCTTCCGTCATTGGCTGAAATAACGATTTTCTTACAAACTTCATTTATGTCTGAATCAATTTCAGGAATAAAGATAGCCTGTGCACCGCCTGCAAGACCAGAAAACAAAGCAATGTCCCCACAATTTCTACCCATTACTTCAATAACAGTAGTTCTTTCATGAGCCGAAGATGTATCACGAAGCTTGCTAATTGCATCAAGTACGGTGCTAACGGCAGTATCAAAACCAATAGTGAAGTCTGTATATCCCAGGTCATTGTCAATAGTTCCCGGCAGTCCCATAACCTTCATTCCCATACGGGAAAGGTCGCGACCTCCTTTTAGTGAACCGTCTCCACCAATAACTACAAGCCCTTCTATTCCGAAGGTCTCCAACATAGTCATAGCCTTGCGCTGACCTGCCTCAGTCTTGAATCTCTCACTTCTGGCAGTTTTGAGAATGGTTCCTCCCCTGTGCAAAATGTCGCTGACATCTCTATATCTCATTCTATTAATTTCGCCATCAATAAGACCTTCATATCCTCTGGAAATTCCATAAACCTCCAGACCCGCATCGATTCCGCATCTAACAACAGCTCTAACAGCTGCATTCATACCGGGTGCGTCTCCGCCACTAGTTAATACTCCAATTTTTCTCATTGTATAACCCTCCCTTTTATATTCATTCGTCCAACAATTTCAGCTACAGCGTCAAAAAACTCGATTGATCCACTGACGCCTCCATTTGGACCGGTTCTTACAATTTTTCCGTTTTGTAAATATATAAGCACGGGAACTCTTCCCCTGAATCCGCCGAAAATCTCAGAAAGCTCAGAAAGAATTTCCTTTTCATCTCCTTCAGCAGGAATCCTTACCTTAATAACATTATCTGTGCCTATAGCACCGCCCCTGTTGCCACCGTTACCTTGGTTTCCGTTGTATTTATTGCCATTGTATTTGCTTCCATTGGATTTGCTATTGCCAGCCAGTTTCTCCTCAGTAACATCGGCAATATTTACAATGGTGTCTGCAAGAAGCTTTGGCATCTCGTCTTCCTTGAAATTCAGCCGTCCACGCATTGCCACCACTCTGTCTTCCTCAATTTCATCCCCATATTTTTCATAGACATTAGGGAAAACAACAACTTCCATGGCCCCATATAAATCTTCCAGATCCACAAAGGCCATAAGCTTATTGTTCTTGGTAACAAGATTTTTCTTGCCTGTAATCATGCCTGCAACAGTTACTGTCATGCCGTCCCGGATTTTTCCGTTAGTTTCGTGGTCCTCTGCTGCATGAGCCAGTTCCTCAGTGTTCACCGAAGTCAGTTCCTCAATTCTCTTGCGATATTCGTTGAGCGGATGATCCGATATATAAACCCCCAGCATTTCCTTTTCCAAAGCCAACAAGGTTCTCTTGTCAAAGTTTTCCACCTTCGGCAGGCTGGTTCTTATGCTGCCTGCACTCATTTCCTCACTGCTCAGCTGGAAGAGTGATAGCTGCCCCGCGATATTTTTCTTCGCTGTGTTCTGAGCCGACTCCACCAGACCTTCATATATGGCCAGGTGTGCCGCCCTATTAGTATCAAAACCATCAAGGGCTCCCGCCTTAATCAAGCTTTCTATAGCCTTCTTGTTCACCTCGCTGATTTCAAGTCCACTAATGAAATTGAAGATATCAGTTGGCGGTTCCTTCTCTGTTCTGGCTTTGATAATGGCATCAATGGCGCCCTCACCTACGTTTTTTACACCTAGAAGACCGAAGCGTATTTTACCGTCAACTACAGTAAACTTCTTTCCGCTTTCTGTTACAGACGGTGGAAGTACCTGAATCCCCATATCCTGGCAGTTTCTGATATACTTTGCAATTGACTTTGCATCGCCCATAACGCTTGTAAGTAGCGCCGCCATAAACTCTACAGGATAATACTTCTTCAGATAACCCGTCTCGAAAGCCACCACGGCATAAGCCGCTGCGTGGGATTTGTTAAAAGCGTACTGTGCGAAGGTTTCCATGTCAGCAAAAATAGATTCTGCCGCCTCAGGCGAAATCCCATTGCGTACGCAGCCTGGTATTTCAACATTGCCATTTTCGTCAACCTTGCCGTTAATGAAATACTCTTTTTCCTGAAGCATTACATCTTTTTTCTTTTTACTCATGGCACGGCGCACAAGGTCTGAACGACCATAGCTGTAGCCCGCCAAGTCTCGCACAATCTGCATTACCTGTTCCTGATAAACCAGGCATCCATAAGTTACATCAAGAATAGGTGCCAGCTCCGGCGTAACATATTTAATGTTATCCGGATGCTTTTTGTTTTCTATATATTTAGGTATGGAGTCCATAGGACCCGGTCTGTACAGTGAAATTCCTGCAACAACGTCTTCGAAACAGCTTGGCTTCAGATTTTTCATAAAGGAAGTCATTCCGTTGCTTTCCAGCTGGAAAACTCCCTCAGTGTTGCCGCTGGCAATCATTTCATAAACTGCCGGATCGTCATATCCCATTTTTGCAAAGTCTATGGTAACTCCGTAATTTTCTTCTATTAGCTCCAGGGCATCTCTAATTACCGTAAGATTTCGAAGCCCCAGGAAGTCCATTTTTAACAGCCCTAGTTCCTCTATAGTTGTCATGTTGAACTGGGTCGCTATGCCCTTATCTGACATATATAAAGGCACGTATTCATCTAGTGGCAACTTGGAAATTACTACTCCCGCCGCATGGGTCGATGCATGTCTCGGCATACCTTCTATGGCCCGGGAAACATCTAGAACCTTTGCTGCTGCCGGATCTGTATCGTATAAAGTCTTCAGCTCCGGATTCATTTCCAGTGCCTTATCTATGGTCATCTTAAGGTCGAAAGGAATTGCCTTTGCAATTTTATCTGCATCTGCGTAGGACATGTTAAGTGCTCTGCCCACGTCTCTAACTGCAGCCTTTGCCTTCATTGTACCAAAGGTTATAATCTGTGAAACATTGTCTTTTCCGTATTTTTCCTTAACGTATTCTATAACTTCGCCTCGGCGTTCGATGCAGAAGTCAATATCGATATCGGGCATGCTGACACGCTCTGGATTAAGGAATCTTTCGAAAATCAAGCTGTATCTGATTGGATCTATGTCTGTGATTTTAAGGCAATAAGCAACCAAGCTTCCTGCCGCTGACCCTCTTCCTGGCCCCACCATAATGCCGTTTTCTTTAGCAAAATTAATGAAATCCCATACGATTAGGAAATACTCCACGTATCCCATGGACTCAATTACCCCAAGCTCGTAGTCCAGTCTTTCTCTCAGCTCATCCGTAACATGATCATATCTATGCTCCAGGCCCTTAGCACAAAGCTCTCTCAGATAGTCTCTGTTGGTTTTGCCCGCCGGTGGCACGAACTCTGGCAAATGGTAATTGCCGAACTCGAATTCCACGTTGCACTCCATGGCAATCTTATGGGTGTTCTCTATGGCATCTGGGGCGTAGGCGAAAATCTTGCGCATTTCGTCTTCGCTTTTCAGATAGAACTGGTCGTTAGGAAAGCGCATTCTGTTTTCGTCGTCCACATTGGTCGCCGTCTGAATGGCAAGAAGCACGTCGTGATACTCGGCATCTTCCTGCTTCACATAGTGTACGTCGTTAGTTGCAACCATTGGAATATCCAACTCTTTCGCCAGCTTCACCAGCTGTGGATTGATAAAAGCCTCTTCATCCAGCCCCTGGTCCTGCAGTTCTAAGTAGAAATTTCCATGTCCAAAGATTTCGTCCATTTCCATGGCTTCCTTCTTGGCGCCCTCGTAGTCTCTGTTGAGCAGGCAATTTTGGACCTTGCCGGCAAGACAGGCGGACAGTGCGATGATGCCCTCGCTGTGCTCCCTGAGAACATTTTTATCAATTCTCGGCTTATAATAATATCCTTTGGTAAAACCCTGGGAAACAACCTTTATCAGGTTCTTGTAACCCTCATTATCCTTTGCTAGCAAAACCAGATGACCCTGGTATTTGTCCTTATCTGCGTCCTTATCCAGCATAGTCCTGGCCGCCGTGTAAACCTCGCAGCCAATCACTGGCTTTATGCCCTGCTTCTTACATTCTCTATAGAAGTCGATTACGCCGAACATGACGCCGTGATCCGTAATGGCAAGAGAATCCATCCCCAACTCCTTTGCACGCGCAACTACATCCTTGATTCGGGCTGCTCCGTCCAAAAGACTATATTCAGTATGTACGTGTAAATGAGTAAATGCCATTTAATTTCTCCTTAATAATTTGCGATGCGCGCTCTTGTTCTTTCTTCGCCTAGAATCTGCTGAATTTCCCATACGTCCGGTGACTGCGCACGTCCCATTAGCGCGATTCTGATAACTGTGCTCACGTGACCTACGTGACCCTTGTATTCTTCAGGATGCTTCTTGAAATCCTTAGGCTTAGCCGCATATCCTAATTCAGTTGCAATATTTCTAATCTTATCGAACCACATGCTCTGATCGTCATTGTGATCGTAGCTTGCAAGGTATGCATCCAAAATCTTCTTTACATCCTCAGCCGGAACTTCTGCAGGCATTTCATCTTCAATCTTCAGCATATCGTCGAAGAAGTAGCTGATAAATTCAATGATCTGCTGTGCATAGATAAGGTCCTTTCTTGGCTTCTTATCATTTCTTCCAAGGTCAAGAATCTTTTCAAGGTATTCTCTATCCTCAAAGATGTGCATAATCTCAGGCTTGAATTCTTCTGCCCAAGCCTTTAAGAAATCATATAATTCAGGTGCTGAAATTTTCAGTAAAACATCCTTACTGATATCGTTTAACTTGTTCAGATCAAATAACGCTCCTGAATTACTCATCTTCTCTGTAGTAAATTCAAACTCATCAATTGGTGCATCTGGATTTTCCATTCTCCATTCCTCGAAGTTGGAGTTCAAAATTGTAAGAAGATATTCTCTTACAGCTGCAGGGTGGTATCCCTGATTTCTATAGTAATCCAGTGAAAGTTCTGGGTCCTTTCTCTTAGAAAGCTTTCTCTTATTGCCCTCTTCATCTAGCTTCATAAGCTGAGCGGTGTGACAGTAAATAGGCATTTCCCATCCTAGCTTTTCGAACAGCTCTACGTGAATTGGTAGTGAAGGTAACCATTCAGCTCCTCTTACTACATGTGTAGTTCTCATTAAATGATCATCTACAACATGAGCAAAATGGTATGTTGGAATTCCTGTAGTCTTTAGGATAACTACGTCCTGGCAGTTCTCAGGCATTTCCAATGTTCCTCTAATTGCATCCTCTACCTGAATCTTCTTAACTTCATCGCATGCTTCTGCAGGTTTTCCGTCTGATCTAAGTCTAATAACGTAAGGCTTTCCTGCTTCTATACTTGCCTTTACTTCATCGTAGCTCATGTCTCTGCATTTTGCATACTGGCAGTAGATTCCAGGGTTGCACTTGTTTGCTTCCTGGCATGCTCTGATTTCGCTGATTTCTTCCTCTGTCAAGAAACAAGGATAAGCCTTGCCTTCTTCAACTAGCTTCTTTGCAAAGCACTGATAAATCTCGCCTCTCTGGCTCTGTGTGTAGTTTCCGTACTCGCCGATATCTCCATCCATTGTAGCTCCTTCGTCAAAATTGATTCCGAAGAACTTCAGTGAATTAATGATAATATCCACAGCACCTTCTACATATCTCTTATCATCTGTATCTTCTATTCTCAGATAGAAAACTCCGCCCGACTGGTGCGCAAGTCTTTCATCAACGAAAGCTCCATAAAGATTTCCAAGATGAATAAAGCCTGTTGGGCTCGGTCCAAGTCTTGTAACCTTTGCACCTTCAGGAAGCTGTCTTGCCGGATACTTCGCCTCATAATCTTCAGGCTTTCCTGTAATTTCTGGGAATAGTAATTCTGCTAATTTCTTGTAATCCATTTATTAAAATCCTCCATAATGGTAATTGACTATAACTCGTTTTATTATACTACCTTTTCTGCTTTTTTTCAAAGGGTTTCAGCTAATTTCACCCATCGCCTACTAGCACCACCGCAAGGAGCGGCGCGAGAGAGGGCGAGAGAGGGCGCGAAAGGCGGTAAAGTCATTAACCCCTCGACACATAGCTCAGTTAACCCTGCGAACTCGACCAGACATGAGATCACCCCCACCTTGCGTCAAAGATTCTCTGTAACATTTTAACAATTCAGGAACGTAAATCCATGTATAATACCTCTTTCTTTATGCTCGCTACTTTTCGCCCTCTAGAAAAAAAGTTAGCGCGAAGTCGCTACTTTTTTGGCTTTTCGGAAAAATATAGCGCCTCACGAGACGAATTATTAGAAAAAGCGTGCAGTTTGAGGTGATTATGAAGAATAATCGTGCTGAGATTCGGGGGATATTAGATAAATGAAGAGGAATTTCATATTTAGAGCTCGGAAAAAATCAGTTAAGCATAGGAAATTCTTAGTTTTTCTAGTGACAGGCCACTAAAAAACATGAATTTATAGTGATAATCAAAATTGCCATAATTTTTATAATTTTCAATGAATAAGTATTAGCATCATTTTTTTGAAGGCGCTAAGAAATTTGAAACAATCCAAAAAGTAGCGACTCCACGCTAAAGTTTTCAATTTCAAGGGCAAAAAGGGCAACGGCCCTGGGTACACCGCCAAAAATCTCAATAAAACAAGAATAAGTAGCGCCAGCTCTCACCTCGCCGCCAAAATTTCCTAAAAAGGAAAAAGGCAGCTTATGATTCTCACCATATCTGCCTCTAATTTAATGTTCTTATACCCTAGCCGCCAACTACTTCTAGACAGCCTAGCCCCTAAATCTCAAATTAATATAATGTAATTGGATAACCTAGAATCAAGTACTTCAGGGTTCCAAAAATCTGTTGCTATGTGATCATAGTTTTTCTGGATCAAAGGGCCTCATATTTTTTATCGTAATCAGGTGTAACAACTGCGGCGAGTCGCACGCATATTCCTCCGGAGTTACACCTCGCAATAAGGTTAACTTGTACGATAAGAACCTGCTATTGGTTTCATAATATCCAGTTTTCTTATCCATGTAAACATAAACAACCTCATTTGAATCAATCGCGTTATATAAGCTTTCACTTTTAGCGTTTTTCAATATTTCATAAAAAACAGGTTGAACTTCGGAAGCATCAGGAAAGCACTGTTCTTGATTCTCTATAAAGATTCTCATATGAATTTTATTTGCTTCTGTCTTATTCTCAGTTATGTCTTTACAATCATAATTTTCTTTCAGAAAAGTTTCGTATATTTCAAAATTAAAATCGCAAGGAATAATCCCTTTCTTATTCTTTCTTATATACTCTTTTTCTTCGAAATTCTGCCGTGTATGAGAAGTCCTTTCGTTATGCAATTTTCCACCATCCTCCAATTTGATATTGACAGCTCAGCCATCCTGCGGGGCTATTTCGATATATACCTAAACCTTTTGTTCTTATGGTTACTCGATTCTCCGTTTTAGGAATTGATATACCTCTGTAAATAAGACGTTTTCCTGTATATAAAGAAAAGTCTAAATCTTTTACTATATACTTTTGAGAACTTTTTTTAAAAAAATTCTTACCAATATATTCACTTTCAATAATTAGTTCTTTAAACCTTACTGCAGAAAGTTGAAATGTAGAGTCAAAATCAAAATACAGCTCACATCCTCCAATTGTACGTATAAGAACAGGCTTTATTTTACAATACTGAGTTCCTCCTGAATTATCTTGAAGGTAAACTTGATACGTTGTAATTAGTTCTTCCTCTTCTGCTTTCTTCAGTTCCTCATAACTGTCAAATATTGGAATTGTAATAGACTCATTTTGTACACTGTCTATTTGCAATTCGTGTTCCTGTGCATAAGTAAAGCAGCTACTAGTAAAAATCACAGAAACAATAACACATGTCATGAAAATAATTCTTTTCACTTTCAATCTCCTTTCATAAAAAAACGTACATGCCGTACTAGCCTTTCAACAATTATATCAACTGACCTCTCGATCCGCAACAACTCTTTTTCTCTATTAACCATACCACGCTTTGGACACCTCCATTTGCTACTCGCTAAACATTTATTGCAGAACAAGAGTGGCTTCGCCACGTTGTGTGATTCATGCTTTATCTCATCGGTCACACTTTTTAATTGTCTCAGCCTCTCTAATACAGTAAAATATACTCAGGTGATAATATGAGTGCAAAA
>Ga0129313_1000246_pt1 | contig 52784 bp, 45 predicted proteins | sample O1105metagenome_FD_94436 | JGI IMG/M metagenome (GOLD analysis project Ga0129313, IMG submission 94436) | Orangutan group fecal microbial communities from fecal samples from Wisconsin, USA - O1105 metagenome | ecosystem: Host-associated > Mammals > Digestive system > Large intestine > Fecal...
ACAGAAGAAGCTTACAGGTGAAAACACAACTGTTTACAAGTTAACTGTTAAATCAGGAAACGAAGTAATCAGCCAGTTCAATGGTAAGATTACTGTTAAGCTTCCAATTCCTGCAGCACTTCTAGATAAGACTGTTGCAGCAGTTCACTTCGATAGTGCAGACAAATTCACTGTAATGGATGGTAAGCGTGTAACAGAAGCTAAGAAGGATTACTACGTTTTCGATACTACACACTTCAGCGAATTCGGACTAGTTGACGCTAAGGAAGCTGGAATTGCAACAGATGACAGCAAGGATGATACAGACAAACTTGATAATGCTGCAAAGGTAAAGAAAGCTAAGAAGATTACTTCTAAGATGAAGCTTACAACAGTTGCAACAAAGACAAAGAAGAAGACTGTAAAAGTTAACGTTAAGACGACTAAGAAGACTAAGACAGACATTAAGGCACTTAAGAAACTTGGTTACAACGTTAAGTACAGTTTCTACCGTTCAACAAAGAAGAACGGAAGCTATAAGGTAGCAGCGACTAAGAAAGCAAACACTTACACTTACGTAAAGGGTAAGAAGGCTAAGCGCTACTACTACAAGACTCAGATTCGCGTATATGACAAGAAGGGTAAGTTAATCACAAAGACTACTCTTAAGAATAGCAAGTACGCAAGCAGAGTTTGGGCAAAATAAATAAATATATATAATAGGAGGGTTCAGATGGACCCTCCTATTTGCATAGATACAAATTTACAAACAAAGGCAAATTTGATGGGTATCCAAACTTTTTGGTGGTTTCTCCAAACTTCCTGGTGGGATGTGTTGGTGGGCTCTTCCGAAACTCCAAACTTCATGGTGGAGCAGTTTGGTTGGCTCAAAAAATCGAAAATGTTTTTTTGACAGGAGGATTCGAACCGAATCCTCCTATTAATATACTCAAATTTCGAGCTTGTCATATTCGATTCCGTGGCTATCAAGAATTGACTCAAGATAGCATATCTGATCCGATAGTCGACAACAATCCTCAAGGAGTGACTCGAGATTGGTTCTTGTTTGCTGCAACGCCTCTACGTGGCTTTTCATCTCGTACTATACTTCTAAGAGTGCATCGGAGCAATTATATTTTCCGAAACCTTTAATCCTCTAGTTGCAACATCCTCTATCCTATAATTATGAAAATATCTATCAAGAACAGAATAGTTGAGGAAGAGAACAGAGACAAGATGATGTATGCTTAAGATACACTCCTGTCACTTTTTGAATAATTTTATTAAAATGTTTTTCCACCAACTCAGCCAATCAACTCAGCAAGAAATTATGCATCCCACCAACTCGGCCCACCAGCTCGTCATCCCACCCAAAAGTTTGGATACCCAATTTGATATGAGGAATGTTTTCAGGGGTGTTTTTTTAGGTGAAATATGCTAAAATCAATAAAAAGGGAGGAGACGAAAATGACAACTATAGTAACAAAAGATGGAAAAAAAATAGACGTTGTATCTCGCGAAGAGGAAAAAGACATTTTAACCGCTTCGGACATTGAAATGGATAAGAGGGCCGTGGAAGCGGTTAATGCAGCTATCCACAGAGCAAAAGTATGTAAAAAACCAATAGCTGGATATGATGAAGAGAAGAAGAAGGCTTATGTTGAGTACGCAAATGGAGAAAGAAAGTATGCAGAGTAAAAAGCCAATGGTACTTGTTTTAGCAGGACCAAATGGTTCAGGGAAAAGCACTATCACAACCTATTTTGATAAAGTTGGGAAATATACAAACGCTGATGATGTCGTTGCAACTACAGGCATGGATAACAGAGAAGCTGCAATGCTAGTTGACAGAATGCGGTATGCGTCAATAGAGAAAAAAGAAGATTTTACATTTGAAACGGTGCTTTCATCTGATTACAAAATTGAAATATTAAGGAGAGCTAAAAGCGAAGGATATTTTATTAAATGTATATTTGTTTTAACCAATGACCCACAAATCAATGTGGCACGAATAGATATGCGCGTGGCATCTGGTGGACACTTCGTAGAAACTGAAAAGGTTATAGAACGATATTATAAATCAATTAACAATATAAAGAGACTGATTGAAATTTGCGATATTATGCATGTATATGACAATACCAAGAGGCCTACGCGAATTATTCGGAAGCATAAAGAGGCATTGTCAATATATCCGAACGAGTATTGGAATGAAGAGACTCTTTTGAAATTGATTTTATGAGAAATTGTTAGAATTTCAACCATATCAAGTTGTTTTGAAAAATGGCAATGACGGCATATTAGAAGAAAACTCCGAAATTCTCATATTACTTCAACGGAAGTTGGAAAGTATTTTACTTTAGTAAATGCAAGAACTGCTACACACTTTTCCGTACCATACGAAACTAGAACAGCATATTCTAAAAATTTAGATGTGAAAATTACAGAAACACAAGGTGGAGAACCATGGTGTGCAGCATATGTGACTGCGTCAATATGTAGACATATCACAAAAGACTCTACAATAAAAGCACGAAAAGTTATGGAACATGCATTTCCGGGGTTATCGGATGCTGCTCTGAAGAAAAAGTCCCTAAGTAGATCACAGGCGATTGCATATGGAAAATCAAAGCATCTTTCACCAAGTAAAGGTGGTATATTGTCTGCGGTAACTATTAGACTAGAACTGGACAATAATAGTCCGATATATTTCGGCTGTAAAAATACCCAAAATACTGATGACAGGCATGCATTGATGTGTAGAGGTTATGACAACACGGGAGATAAGGCTCACTTCTCAATTTGGAACCCATGGTATAATCATTTCGAAAAAATGGATACACTGAACAGTCTCTATGTAACAAAAGCAGGGACAAAATACAAGCAAGATGTTTCTATTTATGGATGGAGGAATTATTGATTATGAGTGGTCGATTAAGGAAACTGATATTGATCGGATTGGCAATTCTTTTGGGAGTCGCCATTGTTTACGCATCCATACACCAGGAGGAAACCTTCACATACAGACCGATGATATGCTATGATGATAAACTCTACGGTGAAGATGGTATCGCGTGCAAGGAGATCCCAACGGGGTTCTTCTTTGAAGGCGAAATTGAAAAAAAGGTGTCATCATTGGAACCTATGGTTCATGAAAACTTTGTTTCAAACGGAGTAGACAAGGGAGTGCGCATCTTTGCTTCAAAAACTGACAAGGAAAAATATATGCAGAGCTAGACAAAGCTGTGTATATGGAATATGAATTGATAAAGGAATAATTTCAAGGGCAACGACTGTACATGGAATTATCCTTCATGGGCGCTGAGCATTCAGCGCCCTAATTTATTGTGGTGGAACCAATGGCAAAGCAGGGTGAAAATGCCCAAAAAATATAATAAAAGTGGTGAAAAAATATTGTAAAGTGGGGCAAAGTGGTGTAAAATGGTTGTGATAAATTAAAAGGACTAGCTGTAACTATAAGAAAGGATGAAAATCGTTATGTTCATGGGTACTTATTACAACTCAATAGATGCCAAGAACAGAATGATTGTGCCTTCCAAACATAGAGAACAGCTTGGCGGCAGATGCGTTTTGACCGTGGGTATGGATACTTGCTTATATATATATCCTATGGCTGAATGGGAGAAACAGGTTGAGAAAATGTCGCAGCTTCCTGAAACCGATCCAAATGTTAGAAAGTTCATAAGAAACAGTTTCGCCAGTGCAGTGGAATGCGAATTTGACAAGCAAGGTCGAATCGTCATTCCGGCGGAGCTGAAAAAGAGAGCGCACATAGATAAAGAACTTGTTACTATGGGTGCTATGAGAAAAATCGAAATTTGGAGCAAAGAAGTATGGGAAGATCCAGACAACGACAATACAATGGATTCGACAGAATACATTGAGACATTGACGAAATACAATTTTTAAAAATGCCAGATAGAATACTAGATAGACTGATATAGAAAAAAGAGGAAACGATGGAATTCAAACACACTTCCGTACTACTAGATGAGTGCATAGAAAATCTTAATATTAAACCTGATGGCATATATGTAGATGGCACTCTTGGCGGAGGTGGTCATTCCGCAGTTATATGTGAGAATCTTTCTGCAGAAGGAACTCTTATTGGAATTGACCGTGACAGGGATGCCCTTGCAGCGGCAACAAAGAGACTGGAGAAGTACGAGTGCAGAAAGATTTTTGTTCAGAACAACTACTCGGACATTAAGGATGTTCTCAATGAATTGGATATAGAGGGCATAGATGGGGCTTTACTTGACCTAGGGGTTTCATCCTTTCAGCTAGATAATGCTGAAAGAGGTTTCTCCTATATGAACGATGCACCTCTGGATATGAGAATGAGCCAGGATGATGATTTCACTGCTTACGATGTAGTAAACAAATATGACGAGAGAGAACTGACAAGAATTATTTCAACTTACGGTGAAGAAAGATGGGCCAAGAGAATTGCCTCCTTCATTGTAGAAAGAAGAAAAGAGAAACCTGTTGAAAGTACTTTCGAATTAGTGGACATTATTAAAAGTGCTATTCCGGCTAAGGCTCGTAGAGATGGGCCTCATCCGGCAAAGAGAACTTTCCAGGCAATTAGAATCGAAGTTAATGATGAACTTGGACAACTGGAAAAGGCCATCGAGGATTTCTGCGATGTTCTTAATCCGGGCGGACGTCTTTGCGTAATTTCCTTCCACTCTTTAGAAGACAGAATTGTAAAGGATATTATTGCAAGGAGAAACAATCCATGTACCTGTCCTAAGGAATTTCCGGTTTGCATATGCGGAAAGAAGCCTGATATCAAGAAAGTTTCCAGGAAGCCGATTTTACCGGGAGAAGAGGAACTGGAAGTTAATCCCAGAGCACGTAGTGCAAAGTTAAGAGTTGCAGAAAAGATTTAAGGATTTATTTGAGTATTATTGTGGATTTATTTAAGAATTAGAGGAACGGTTGTAATGAGAGCACAAGGAAACAAGAAGATACTATTGGGATTGGTTGTTGTTGGACTTATTAGTATTTTAATAGTTGTTTTATCTGCCTATAGTGCAGAGTTAAAGGTTGAAAATAACAAACTTGCTAGCGCTAACGAAGCACTGCAGGGTGAAATTGATACCCTTAACGTAAAGATTAAAAGTGCAAATAATGTAGAACACATTGAAAAGATTGCCACTAGCAAACTTGGTATGGTATATCCAACAAAGGATGAATGCGTTTATGTTTCTGATACTGCAGCACCTAAGGAAAATTTTGCTATGGTAATCAGAGAAAAAGCGTATAATTAGGGGAAAATATTAATAGCTGTATGTAGATAAACTGCATAGCAAGAGCCAGACAATTTCATAAAAGGACAGTCTGGCTTGTTTTGTTAAATTAGGCAGTAAAAAACAGGGGAAAATTAATGTCGAGGATTTCGGGAAAAAATAAACAGAGAGTTTTAGGTGCATATCTCATACTCATGGCTTTATTTCTAGTGCTCATCTTTAAGGTAGCATGGATACAGATTGTCAGAGCAGATGAGTACAGAGAAAAAGCTGTAGCACAGCAGACCAGTGACGTGCCAATTGAGGCAAAACGTGGTAATATAACAGATAGGAATGGTAAGGAACTGGCTAGCAGTGCGACTTGCTATTCACTGTGGGTATGGCCATCACAGATTAAGGAAGCGTATAAGAAGGATGCTAAAATTGATGAAGTGGCTGGAAAACTGGCAGTAGTACTCAATATGAACAGTAAAAAAATAAAGAAAAGCCTTACTGCAGACCAGCCTCTGGTTCGAATTGCAAAGGGGTTGGAAAAGGAAACTGCAGAAAAAATCAGAAAACTGGATTTAACTGGCTTTCAGCTTGCTGAGAATACTAAGAGGTTTTATCCATCGGGAAACTTCGCGTCGCAGCTTCTAGGAAGTGTAAATGATGACGGAGTGGGTCGTACAGGGGTGGAAAGCATGTACGATGAATATCTTTCAGGTGTTGCAGGAAGATGGATTAAGAATACTGATATTAACGGTAATGATCTTTCATACGGTGAAGATGAGTATTATCAGGCAGAGGATGGACTCAATGTGGTGCTTACTATTGATGAAATTCTTCAGCACTATGCGGAAAATGCTATTGCTAAAGGTATGAGAAAAACCAAGGCAAAAAAGATTATGATGCTGGTTCTTGATGTAAAGACGGGAGATGTTCTTGCTATGGCAACCAATCCTGGTTTTGATCCGAACAATGCTACAGAGCCGGACAGTAAGCCTGAGAGAATCGCTTTCAACAAGATGAGCGACAAGAAGCAGTCGGAATATCTTAGCAAAATGTGGAGAAATCCTATAGTAAGTGACGTCTATGAACCAGGCTCGACTTGGAAGCTTTTGACCACGTCGGCAGCTTTAGAATCAGGCGCCATTAATATGAACACCACATTCTTCTGCAATGGTTCGTATGTTGTGCCAGGAGCTAATGGCGAAGTTCTTCACTGCTTAGGCAACCACGGAACTCAGAGCATTTCTAAGGCAGTAGGTAACTCATGTAATCCAGCACAGATGAAGATGGCTGTGGCTATGGGGAAGAAGACATATATGGATTTCCTGGATATGTTCGGAATTACAACGACAACAGGAATTGATTTAGAAGCAGAGTCAGGTGCGATTATTCAGTCGGATATAGGACCCGTTGAACTTTGTACTATGGCATACGGTCAAGGTATTGCAATCACTCCGATACAGCTTGCAACAGCTGTTGCGGCAATCGGAAATGATGGCGTTCTAATGCAGCCTAGAGTAGTAAAGAAATTGACAAACTCCAAGGGTGAAACGGTGAAAACCTATGAAACCAAGGAAGTAAGAAAGGTTCTTTCTACTAAGACAGCTAACGAAATGAAGGAAATCATGGAGTACGTTGTTGAAGAAGGCGGTGGTGGCGAAGCTAAGATTGCAGGCTATAGAATTGGTGGTAAAACAGGTACCGCGGATAAGGCAGAAAACGGCGAATACAGAGGAAACACTTATTCCTCATTTATAGGAATGGCGCCTATGGATGATCCGAGATTCGTCTGCTCCGTAGTAGTTGACAGCCCTCAGGGTGTTCGTTACGGAGGTCTTATTGCAGCGCCAATTGCAAAGGACTTTATGGAAAATGCACTTCCATATTTGAACATTGCACCATCTTACAGTAAATCAGAAAACAAAAACCTTTCATCGAAGTATGCTTACGTACCTAAGGTATCAGGCAAGAAGATGAGCAAGGCAATACAGATACTAGAAGAATGTGGACTAAAGTATGAAATAGTTCCAGAGGCTACCGATGACGAAGATTTTACCGTCGTAGACCAGTACCCTAAGAAAGGTAAAAAGATAAAAAAAGGAGGCACGGTATATCTTTACAGAGAGTAGCTTAAAAAACTTAATATTTTCCTTAGGGCACTGACGCCTTAGGGATTGGAAACGGCCGAAAAGTATACAACAGGTTTCTGGCGCTACTTAAGCGGATCTTTGGGGATGCTGTCTGCGAGAGTAAGCAAAAGAAATCTGCGGAGAGGTGAGACTTTTCGGCCCGGAGAGGAAGGACTATGAGAAATTACACCTTTAAAGAAATTGCGGAAATTACAGGAGGCAAGGTTATTGCCGGAAATCCTGAGACTATAATAAGCGGAGTGAGTTTTGATTCTCGAGAGGCGACAAAGGGCCAACTTTTCGTGCCCGTTGTCGGCGAGGTTCACGATGCGCACAAATTCATACCCGGCGCAGCAGAAAGAGGTTGCGACGCTTTTTTAATATCAAAACCATCAGCCATTGAAGGCCTGGATTGTAACGCCATTTTAGTGGAGGATACGACTAAGGGTATTTTGAAGCTTGCTAAGTCATACCTCGAGTCCCTGGGACTGAAGAAGGTGGCCGTTACAGGAAGCATTGGAAAAACCAGCACCAGAGATATGATGCACGCTATTTTAAAAGAAAAGTACAACACGGGATGTTCTGAGAAGAATTACAACACCGATGTAGGCGTTGCCATGACTATTTTTTCTTTTGATGAAAGCATGGAAGCAGCTGTTTTGGAAACTGGAATGGACAAGCCTGGGGAAATAGACAGACTTGTAGATGTTATCAGACCAGACGTTGGAATCATCACATTTGTCGGCACATCGCATATAGAGAACCTAGGTAGTAGAGAAAATATCTTTAAGGCGAAGATGGAAATTACCAATTACTTTGGACCAGAGAATACCTTGGTTATTAATGGGGATAACGACCTGCTTTCAACTGTGGAAGATGACAGGGAATACAAGGTGATTAAAGCCGGTACAGGTGAAGAGGCTCAGTACCGAGTTTCGGATATTAAAGACTATGGAGAAGATGGAATAGAGTATACTCTATCCGTTGATGGTAAGGCATATGATGTGAGCCTGAATATTCCGGGCGCACATAATGCACTGAATTCTGCACTTGCCATTGCGGCAGGATGCAAGATGGGGATCAGCGTGGAAGAAGCCACTCGAGGCCTTTCAAAGATTGAACTGACAGGTAGAAGACTGAAAATCAGAGAGAGCAGGGGCATAAAGGTAATAGACGATACGTATAATGCTTCTCCTGAATCGATGATGTCGGCAGTGACAACTCTTATTAACACAAAGGGTAAGAGAAAGATTGCAATTTTAGGCGGAATAAATGAGCTGGGTAATATGAGCGAAGAGGGCCATCGTCAGGTGGGGGAATTCGTTGGAACTCAGCCTATTGACATGCTTTATACAGTTACAGAACCAGCTGAGGACATAGCTAAAGGTTTTGTTGATAAGGGCGGAAATCCTGATAAGGTGCGTCACTATAACACTAAGGCGGATTTCTTTGAGGAAATGGAAGGAATCTTTGCTGAAGGAGATGTGATTCTGGTGAAAGCTTCAAGAGGAAGAGAACTGGAAGAAATCGTAGAAAGAATCGTGGAGGGCTAGGAGAATATGGAGACTAATCAGATATTAATTATAATTGCTCTGGCAGCAGTGGTTTCAGGAATTTTCACGGCTATTGAAATTCCTATTCTTAAAAAGAGACAATTCAGACAGTTTATCAGAGAGGAAGGACCCGAGTCACATCAGTCCAAGGCGGGAACTCCTACTATGGGAGGCCTTGCAATTTGCAGTGCTCTTGTTGTAATGTCACTTATTTATGGTGGCTTCAATACAGATATCATCGTAATGCTTGTAGTTACCCTGGCCTTTGCCGGTATGGGTTTCCTAGACGACTATATTAAAGTTGCCAAGAAGCACAATCTAGGACTTACACCTATTCAGAAAATCATAATTCAGCTTCTGATTTCAGGAGGACTGGCAATTTATATGTCACATTTTTCCGGCTACGGAACTGAAGTGTGGATTCCGTTTATAGACAAGTACATTGACTTTGGATGGCTCTACATTCCTTTTGTTGTTTTTGTAATGGTTGCTATGACTAATGCCGTTAACCTTACAGACGGTCTGGATGGATTATCATCTGGTGTAACAGCAGTAGTTGCTGCCTTCTTTGCCATTGCAGGAATTAAGTACGGACATGAAACTTCAACAGTGTTCAGTGCAGTGCTCTGCGGAACATGCTTAGGATTCCTGGCGTTTAACAAGCATCCGGCTAAATTGTTTATGGGCGATACAGGCTCCATGGCTTTAGGCGCTGCAGTTGCAACAGCTGCAATTATTATGAAGGTGGAATTCCTACTTCCTATTGCCGGACTGATTTATGTTCTTGAAGCTTTATCTGTAATTATCCAGGTTGGAGTTTACAAGAAGACAAAGAAGAGATTCTTCAAAATGGCGCCTATTCATCACCACTTTGAAATGTGTGGAATGAAGGAGACACAGGTTGTACTGATGTTTTGGATAGTTGCTCTAATAAGCTGCGGATTAGCTTATGGAGTTATGAATATTTAATGATATTTGTGAAGTAAAGGCAGGGTTAGAGATATGGCTGTGAAGGCTTTTGATTTAAAGGACTTTGAAGTAAAGGACAAAAAAATACTGGTTGTAGGTTTGGGCAGATCCGGCATTGCGGCCTGTCACGCCCTAGCGGAAAAAGGGTCAAAACTTTTTGTGCAGGATTCCAAGAAGGAATCCGAAATAGATGCTGACCTGCTAAGATTTTTAAAAGATAACAAGGCTGTCTGCTATTTTGGTTGTCAGCCTGAAGATGAAACCTTCCACATGGTAGTTCTGAGTCCTGGCGTAAGCCCAGAACTTGGCTTCGTTCAGGAAGCTAAAGAGAAAGGCGCTGAAATCATCGGTGAACTGGAACTAGCTTATAGATTAGGTCATGGAAAGTATGTGGCCCTTACTGGAACCAATGGTAAAACTACTACAACAACCCTTCTTGGTGAGATTTTTATAGCAGCAGGAAGAAAGGCATATACCGTGGGGAACATTGGAACTGCTGTTATTTCAGCATCGTTAAATGCCGATGAAGAAACATGGCTAGTTACAGAGACAAGCAGCTTCCAGCTAGAAACTACAAAGTACTTCAGGCCTATGATTTCTGCAATTTTAAATTTAACGCCGGACCATCTTAACAGACACCACACCATGGAAGCCTATGGCGCGGCAAAGGCAAAGATTTTTGCAGCACAGACAGAAGACGATTATGCTGTAATCAACATAGACGACGAAAAGGCCTATGAACTTCTTAAGCATGGATGCAAGGCGAAGGTATATCCTTTCAGCAGAACGAAGGAACTGGAGAAAGGCGCTTTCGTAAAGGAAGGAAAAGTTTTTGTTACGGACCTTGAAAATGATGAACCCGTTGAAATTTGCAGTGTAAAGGATATTAAGGTTCTCGGCATTCATAATTTGGAAAATGTTCTTGCGGCGGCAGCTATGGCTTACTGCGCAGGAATAGATGCAAAGGTAATTGGAGAGGCTATTGGCAGCTTCAAAGGAGTGGAACATCGAATTGAGTTCTGCAGGGAACTTAATGGAGTAAGATATTACAATGACTCTAAGGGAACCAACGTAGATGCTGCAATTACAGCGCTTAAGGCTTTAGAAAAAAACATTATACTCATTGCCGGAGGCGACGGAAAGAGCCAGGATTTCGATCCATTTCTTGAGGAATTTAACGGCAGAGTTAAACATATGATACTTTTAGGAAGAGATGCCAAGATTATTGCTGCATCAGCGGACAAAGCTGGCTTCAGCAAATATAGCTTTGCACAGGATATGGAAGAGTGTGTAAAGAAGGCTTTCGAACTGGCACAGCCGGGAGACAGCGTGCTTCTTTCACCTGCGTGTGCAAGCTGGGATATGTATAAGAATTTTGAAGTTAGAGGTGACCACTTTAAGGACTGCGTAAATAAGCTGTAGTTACTGGAAACAGCGGTCTCGGGGATTTGATGAATGAGAAAAGACAAGTTTACGTTCAATAGAATAAAAAGAGGCAGGTTTTCTGGCTACAGTGACTTTGCTGTGGTTATCCTGGTGACGATTCTGGTCATTTTCGGTGTCGTGATGGTTTTTAGCGCCAGCTACTATAAGTCTATTAACGTAGCGGGGACGCCCTTTGCTTTCTTTACCAGACAGGTGATTTATGCTGTAATCGGGTTTGTCATCATGGCTATTTGTGCAAGAATACCGTACAAAACCTACATGCGCTTATCCATACCCATCATAGTCATCAGCTTACTTTTGCTATTTGCTGTGCTGACTCCGCTTGGGGAGAGCGTAGGTGGTGCGTCTAGAATGATTAGACTTGGGCCTATTAGTATCATGCCAGGGGAGGTTGCAAAGATTGCCGTAATTATTTTTACAGCGGCGTTTCTGTCAACGGATTCCAAAATTATTCTTTCTTTTAAGGATGGGGTACTTCCTTTAATTATACTTATGGGAACCTTTGGCGGTCTGATTATTGCTCAGCCTAACCTGTCTACGGCCGTAACTGTCTGCGGAATTATTGCAGGAATCATGTTTATTGCAGGGCTAAAGTGGCGATATGTTATTGGAGCATTAATAGCCGGCGGCACTGGAATCCTGGGGATAATAACCCTAGGTGACAAAATCGGTGGTGCTCACTGGAAGAAGAGACTTACTAGTTTCTGGGATCCTTTCGAGGATGCTTTAGGAGAAGGATATCAGGTAGTACAGTCCTTGCTGGCATTAGGCTCCGGCGGACTTTTCGGAATGGGCCTTGGAAACAGCATTCAGAAGACCTTATATCTTCCAGAGCCGCAGAATGACTTTATTCTGGCAATTATTGGTGAAGAACTGGGCTTCGTTGGCATAATGGCACTATTCATTGTTTACATGTTGCTGATCTGGAGATGCTTCCACATATGCCTCAATGCGCCGGACTATTTCGGAATGCTTTTGGCAGGGGGCATTACCATAATGCTGACGCTTCAGGTTATTTTAAATGTGGCAGTAGTTACTTCTTGCATGCCACCGACAGGAATTGCCCTGCCGTTTATGAGCTACGGTGGTAACTCTTTATGGATCTTTATGGGTTCCATGGGAATGCTTTTGAACATTTCTAAAAAATCAGACAAGGAGAAAAATCTATGAGACTCATAGTTACAGGCGGAGGCACAGGAGGACATATATATCCGGCCATTGCCATTGCAGATAAAATTGTGGAAAAAGAACCTGGTTCAGAGGTTTTATATATTGGAAATTACGGCTGCATTGAGGAGGAAATCGTGCCAAAGGCAGGCTATGAACTGAAACTTGTGGAGGCTACAAGCCCTGACAGAAGAAGTCTTAAGAAGCTTATCAGCTCCTGCAGCGAAATCCTTCGCGGCATAAGGCAGTCAAGGAAAATAATGAAGGAATTCAAGCCAGACGTTGTTGTGGGCACTGGTGGTTTTGTTTGCGCGCCCGTAATAATTGCGGCACACAGCTACGGCGCCAGATGTTACCTTCACGAACAAAACGCATATGCCGGAGCCGCTAACAAAATGCTGGAAAGCAGAGTAAAGCGCATTTTTCTGGGATTCAAAGATGCAGCAGTCTATTTCAAAGACAAAAACAAACTGACCTACGTGGGCAACCCGGTCCGCAAGGCCTTCTACGAAGCTGACGGTGCAGTGGCTAGAGAGCGCCTGGGCATTCCTAAGGATAATTTCGTGGTCTTCCTCTTCGGCGGAAGCCAGGGTTCCGAGATTCTTAACGATATCGGCATCGAGTTTCTGAAGACCGTGGGCCAGCATAGTGACATCACCTTCGTCTTCGGCACAGGCAAGAGACACTGTCAGTTCGTCAAGGACCAGGCCTCATCAAAACTCATAGAGGTCGGTTCGAATGTTATGATTAAGGATTACATCGACAATATGCCAGATTACCTGGCTGCTTCAGACCTTGTAATCAGTAGATCCGGAGCTTTATCTGTGGCTGAAACTACAGTTTGTGGAAAGGCGTCCATTATGGTGCCTTTTGCAGAGGCAGCAGGAAATCACCAGTATTACAACGCCAAGGCTGTGGCTGATAATGGTGGTTGCTGGTTAATCGAGGAAGATAAGCTGGATACAGAAGATGTAATTGAAAAGATAATGAAACTTTATAAGGATAGGGAGCTTCTTATGGCTATGAGCAAGGCGGCTCTTGAGTGTGCGCCGGTAGATACCTGCGAACAGATTTATAAGGGGATAAAGAGCGATGAGTGATAATCTAGATTATCTCAATGATTATGAGGACATAGAGTTTAATCACGTTGAGCGTAAGAAGAAAAAGCGCAAGAAGAAGAATTACCTTTTGCGTTTTCTCATTTTCGTGCTTGTAATTGTGGCCATTGGTGTCTTTTTAAACTCGCCTTTTTTTGACATTAAAAATATCGAAGTCGAGGGCAATAGGTATTACTCTGCCTCCCAGGTTATTAACATGGGAGGAGCAGTTAAGGGGAATAACTTATTCTGGGGCGCAGGCGCCGGAGATATCAAGAAAAACCTTAAGGATGACCCTTATTTTACTGATGTAAAAATTAAAAGAAGACTTCCGGATACCCTTGTAATTGCAGTTACTGAAAGAGATCAGACAGCAGCAGTTAAGTATGGGGATAGATATATTGTCGTAGATTCAGAGGGGACTATTTTGAGAAAGAGTACAGTAGACCCGAAGATTACGATTATAACTGGTCTTACCATTAACAAAATGAAGGTTGGAGAGACCATTGGAGTAGAGGAAAAAAGCACTTTAACCAGTGCATTAAATATGCTTTCCGTAATGAAGAAGGGGGATATGTATTTCAAGAAGGTTGACGTATCTCGCGTCATTGTGAAAGCTTACATCTATGACACCCTTGTAGTAAAGGGAACATTGAAGCAGATGAGTAAAACAATTCAGTCAGGAGAGCTTCAAAAGGTAGTTAATTCATTCATAAAAAATAAAATGAAACGAGGCACATTAAACCTTGGTGATTATGGCTATATGTCTTTCTCGCCAACGTTCTAATAGCCTTGCAATGACATTATTTTTATGATAAAATATTATAAATTATGGGATGCAAGGAGGCATTTGAAATATGTTGCAATTTGAAACAGGAGTAGATAAGCCAGCCGTAATTAAGGTTATTGGTGTTGGCGGCGGTGGATGCAACGCTGTAAATCGAATGATGGAAGCCGGCCTTAAGGGTGTTCAGTTTATTGCTGTGAACACTGATAAGCAGGCACTTAATAGATGTAAAGCCGAGACAAAGGTACAGATTGGTGAAAAATTAACCAGAGGACTTGGTGCAGGCGGAAATCCGGAAGTTGGACAGAGATCCGCTGAAGAAACTTTGGAAGAAATTCAGGCACTTCTTGAAGGTGCTGATATGACATTCATTACAGCAGGTATGGGTGGCGGAACCGGAACCGGAGCAGCTCCTATAATTGCAAAAGCATCCAAGGATATGGGTATACTAACAGTAGGTGTAGTTACCAAGCCATTTGCCTTCGAAGGAAGAAAGAGAAAGACACAGGCAGAACTGGGACTTAACTTCTTAAAGAAGTATGTAGACTCCCTTGTTGTTGTCCCTAATGACAAGCTTCTGGAAACCTGTGAAAAAAATACGACAATGATTGAAGCCTTTAATATGGCTGACGACGTGCTTCGTCAGGGTGTCCAGGGCATCTCAGATTTGATTTCAGAATTTGCACTTATCAATGTAGACTTTGCAGACGTTAAGTCAGTAATGACTGACAGAGGAATTGCACACATGGGTACAGGTCGTGGAAAGGGAGAAAATAGAGCTAAGGATGCAGTTACGTCCGCTATTGAAAGTCCTCTTCTTGAAACTACAATTGCTGGTGCAAGGGCAATCCTGCTTTATGTATCCGGTGGTTATGACCTGGGAATGCTTGAAGTTAATGAAATTGCAAGCATGGTTGAAGAACAGGCTGACGAAAATGCAATTCTTATCTTCGGTGCTGCAGTAAGCGAAGAAATGAATGATGAAGTTGCTATTACTGTAATTGCAACAGGCTTTAGCGAAGGGTTAAACGAAGACCCAATGGGAGTTATCAGTTCCACACCGGCTCCTAAGAAAAAGGATGCTCCAGAAGTTGTTACTGAAGACGGCCTGGTAGGAAGAAGCGTTACACTTAACGACATTTTTGAAGAAACAAAAGGAGAAAAGGAGGAGGATAACCGTTTCGGCGATATCCCAACATTCCTTTCAAAATAACTGAGCGCAGCTATTCAAAAGCCGGTATTAAACCACCGGCTTTTTCGTAGTTTTACCGACAGGGATAAAAAAGACGGAAATCTGTCAAAAGAGCATCACAAAAGAGCATCAATATAAAAGCAAAATCAAAAGACAAAAGGAAAGATTTATGAAGGAGATTGCTTCAAAGGACAATAGAATATACAAAGAAACTCTGAAGCTTTCTCAGAAGAAGTACCGAGACAGAGAGGGCCTCTACTTGGTAGAAGGAGAGAATCTAGTTGAGGAGGCTTTACGATACGCAGAGGTTGAACGAATCTTTGTGAGTTTTGATAAACGGGAAGCCTATGAGGAAATGGGCATATTAAACTCAGAGAATGACGGTATGACTTTCTGCCTGGGAAGCGGACTATTTGAACGCTTGGCGCAGACGGAAACGAGCCAGGGCATTCTTGCTGTGGTAAGAAAAAATGAATTTTGCCTGGAGAATGGGGAAAACCAAAAAAGCGGAAACAACAACTACGTTGTTTTAGATAGATTGCAGGATCCCGGAAATATCGGCACCATAATCAGAACCGCTGAAGGTGCAGGGTACTCGGGAATTGTTGTACTAAAGGGAACGGCCGATGTCTTTTCACCGAAGACCATAAGGGCGGCGGCCGGAGCAGTCTTTAGGAACCCTATTATTCATGTCGAGGATAATAGGGAGCTGAGGGAGTTTTGTGACCGGATGAATCTGAAGATGGTGGTTACAAGCTTTGATACCGACAAATATTATTTTGACGAGGACATATCCCGTGATACGGCTCTTGTAATAGGTAACGAGGGCAACGGAGTTTCTGATGAACTTATGGAAATGTCTGATGTCAAAATTAAGATTCCTATGCTGGGGCATTTGGAATCCTTAAATGCCAGCGTGGCGGCGGCCATACTCATGTATGAGACGCAAAGGCGTGGCAAATAGTGAAATATATATAAATTAATGTGAGGTTAGTAAAATGCAAGACAAACTAAATTCAGTGCTGCAGGAAGCCAGAGAACAGCTTGCTAAGGCTACAACAGCAGCAGATACAGAGGACATTAGAGTTAAGGTTCTGGGAAAGAAGGGCCAGCTTACAGAAATCCTTCGTTCCATGGGTAAGCTTTCTCCTGAGGAAAAGAAGGCTCTAGGAATGGCAGCGAACAAGGCTAAGGCTGAGTTTGAAGAACTTCTTAAGGAAAAGGTTTCTGAACTTAAGGAGGCTGCAAGAGAGGCTAAGTTTAAGGCAGAAAAAATCGACGTTACAGAACCTGGTAAGGAAATAGTTTACGGAGTTAAGCATCCTGTAACTCAGGTTATTGACGAGGTTGTAGGAATCTTCCACTCCATGGGATATTCAGTTTATGAAGGACCGGACATCGATACAGTTTATAATACTTTTGATGCTCTTAACTCACCTGAAACTCACCCTGCAAGAGATTTAACAGATACATTCTATGTTGAAAAGGATAATATCTGTCTGAGACCACATACTTCATCTTGCGAAATCAGGGCAGAAAAAGAATTATCACTGCCTTATAAGGTTTTGATGCCGGGTGCATGCTACAGATGTGACACACCTGACGCGACTCATTCACACACCTTCCACCAGATCGAAATGATGGTTGTTGGTGAAGAAATCACAATGGCTGACCTTAAGGGTACTTTGGACTATATGGCAAAGAGACTTTTTGGACCTGAAACAAGAACTAAGTTCAGACCACATCACTTCCCATTCACTGAGCCAAGTGCTGAAATGGACGTATCCTGCTTCAAGTGTGGAGGCAAGGGTTGCCCAGTATGTAAGGGAAGCGGCTGGATTGAAATCCTAGGCTGCGGAATGACTCATCCACATGTTCACCGTGCAGGCGGAATTGATACTGAAAAGTACACAGGATTCGCTGTAGGTATGGGTGTAGAAAGAATTGCAATGCTTAAGTACGGAATCGACGATATCAGACTTCTTACAGAAAACGATATGAGATTCATCAATCAGTTCAAATAGGGAGGTTCAGTAGTAAATGTTAGTATCATTAGAATGGTTAAAGGATTATACAGACGTTAACGTGTCTGCTAAGGAGTTCTGCGACAGTATGATTATGTCGGGCTCCAACCTGGAAACTTGCGAAGAGCTAGGAACAGGAATTTCAGGCGTTAAGGTTGGAAGAATAGATAAAATTGAAAAGCACCCTGATGCTGATAAGCTAGTTGTTTGTCAGATTAATCTAGGTGAAGAAACAATTCAGATTGTTACAGGTGCAACTAATGTGTACGAAGGCGCATATGTTCCTGTAGCTACTCACAACAGCCACATTCCAGGTCCTCTTCACGGACAGCCAAAGGTTGAAGGCGGAGTGAAGATTACAAAGGGCAAGCTGAGAGGCGTTGAGTCCGAAGGCATGCTTTGCGGACCACAGGAATTAGGTTATGAGGATAAGGTTGCTCCAATGGTATCCAAAGACGGAATCTGGTTACTGCCAGGTGACTGGGATGGACACCTTGGCGAAGAAATCACAGATGCTCTAAAGCTTCACGATTACAAAATTGACTTTGAAATCACACCAAACAGACCTGACTGCCTGTCAATGTTAGGTATGGCAAGAGAAGCTGCAGCTACATTTAACACTGAACTTCACTATCCAGAAATCGAATGTGAAAAGACAGATGAAAATGCTGCAGATTTCATCGATGTAGAAATCAAGTCAGACCTTTGCAAGAGATATACTGCGAGAATTATCAAGGACGTAAAAATTGAACAGTCACCTTGGTGGTTACAGAAGAGACTTATGGCTGCAGGCATGAGACCTATTAACAATATGGTCGACATTACTAACTTTGTAATGCTTGAATATGGTCAGCCTCTTCACGCTTTCGATATCAGAAGCATTGCAGGAAATAAGATTATCGTTGATACTGCAAAGGCAGGAGAAAAGTTCACTACTCTTGACGGCGTAGAAAGAACTCTTTTCGAAGACACATTAATGATTAACGATGCTGAAAAGCCAATTGCCGTTGCAGGTATCATGGGCGGATTAGATTCTGAAATCGTTGAAGATACAAATACAGTAGTAATCGAATCAGCAAACTTCTTAGGCTCCAATGTAAGATCTTCATCAAAGAAGCTAGGTCTTAGAACAGAAGCTTCCGGAAGATATGAAAAGGGAATTGACCCTAACCTTTGCGAAGCAGCTGCTGACAGAGTCTGCAAGCTAATTGAAATCCTTGGATGCGGAAAGGTATTAAACGGCAGCGTTGACGTTTATCCGTTCCCAGAAGAGGCACCTACAGTTTGCGCAAGAGTAAGCAGAATCAATAAGGTTCTAGGAACTGAAATTTCAAGAGAACAGATGGAAGAGTATTTCCACAGACTTGAAATGAAGGTAACAGGAGAAGGAGATGACATGTTCGTAACACCTCCAACTGTAAGACAGGACCTTCTTGAAGAAGTTGACTACGTTGAAGAAGTGGCAAGAATGTATGGATATAACAACCTTCCTAACACTCTTCCTAACGTTGCAACTACAGGAGAAATGTCAAAGAGCTGGACTATGAGAAACCAGACTCGTGATATTCTATGCGGAATGGGCGCAAATGAAATTATGACTTTCTCATTCTCCAACAACAAGATTTTAGATGCTGTTGGAATCGAAGAAGATTCATGGGAAAGAAACTTCGTAGAAATTATTAACCCAATGGGAGAAGATACTTCCGCTATGAGAACTATTCTGATGCCAAGCATGCTAGAAGTTCTTGGAAGAAACTACTCCAGAGGCGTAGAAAAGGTAAGAGCTTACGAAATCGGAATTACATTCATGAAGAACATCATAGACCCTAAGGGGCTTCCTGATGAATCCAGAAATCTGGTTATCGGAACTTATGGTAAGGAAGAAGACTTCTTCGCACTTAAGGGAATGGTTGTAACACTTCTTGAAAAACTTGGAATTACAGATCTTAAGTTCGTTGCTGAATCAGAATACAGAACATATCATCCGGGAAGATGCGCAAGAATCGTTTCCCATGACCAGTACGGCATGGAAGTTGAGCTTGGCATCATGGGAGAAATTCACCCAGATGTTTGCGAAAACTTCGGAATCGGTACAAGAGCATATGGTGCAGAGCTGTTCTTTGACCTAATCGTTGAAATTTCACACAAGGAAATTCAGTACCAGCAGCTTCCTAAGCACCCGGCATCATCAAGAGATATCGCAATGGTTGTAGATGAAGACGTTCTAGTAGGTGATATGGAAGACGTTATCAAAACTGCCTCAAATGAACTTCTTAAGAATGTTAAGTTATTCGACGTTTATAGAGGAGAACAGGTAGAAAAGGGCAAGAAGAGCGTTGCATTCAGCTTGACTTACAGACACGATGACAGAACTCTTACTGATGAAGAAGTTGACAGTGCACACAAGGCAATTGTAGATGCGCTTACTGAAAAAATCGGTGCAGCTATTCGTGAATCTTAATTAGGAGAATACTATGGCAAACAAAGTAACTGTTAAAATTTATGGTCAGGAATATACCATAGCAGGAGATGAGTCTGAAGAGACTATCAGAAAAATTGCCGAATACGTTGATGAGAAGATGCATATTATAAGTAGAGTTGCAGGAGAATCCGGTCAGGGCAATATTGGGATTCTTTCCGCAATAAATATTGCTGAAGAATATTTCGATGCTCAGGCTAAGGTTGATGAGCTTACTAAGGCTAAGACCAAGCTGGAAAACGACTCCAAATACTACCAGAAGATGTGGGAAGATGCTAAGCAGAATTATGCTAAGTATCAGGAAAGCATGAAGAATATGCAGTCTATGCATGAAGAGGAAAACTCCAAGGTAGAGGAGCTTCAGACTAAGTGCAACGAATATGAAAATGCATTCTTCGACTTGCAGATGGAAAACATCCGTCTGAAAAGCGAATTAGATAAACTGAAACAATAGAAAAGTACGAGGTATTTTAATGAACCAAAAGGCGTTAGATGTTTTGGAATACAACAAAATAATTGAGCTTTTGGCAAATGAGGCGGGCTCGGATATGACTAGAAAGCTGGTTGACGAGCTGCGCCCTTATACAGATGTGCGTATTATTTCAGAGGAGCTAAGGTCAACTACAGAAGCAGTTGACCTTATTGTGCATAAAGGACCACTGCCGACAGGGGGAATATACGATATTGAAGGGGCTGTTGGTTTTGCTCGAAAGGGCGGAACCCTGAATATGAAGCAGCTGCTGCAGATTGAGTACAACCTGAATATCGCCGCAAGGGTAATTTCCTTTATGAAGGGCAGCGATGTGCCGCCACTACCTCTGATTAAATCCATGACTGAGCTGATTGTGGCAGCGCCTAGACTTGCTGATGACATTGACAGATGTATCATTTCCGAGGATGAAATGAGTGATAACGCATCTGCCGAGCTAAGAAGCATCAGGCGAGGCATTGCAAGGCAAAACGATGCCATTAAGGCAAAGATTAACCACATTATCAACTCATCGGAGAACAGGACTTACCTGCAGGATTCCATAGTTACTATGAGAGATGGCAGATATGTAATTCCTGTAAAGCAGGAGCACAGAGGCAGATTTCCGGGAATTGTTCACGACCAGTCTAAGGCTGGAGCAACTCTTTTCGTTGAACCTCAGGTTATTGTCAACTTGAACAACGAGCTGAGGGAACTGGAAATCGCTGAAGAGGCAGAAATTGCAAGAATTCTTACAGAACTTTCTGAGGGAGTTTCTGAGCACTATCACGATATTATAAATAACCAGAAGTTGCTTATACAGCTGGATTTCGTTATGGCTAAAGGAAAACTGTCGGGACGAATGAGAGGCGAGGAGCCTGCAATTAGCGAGGACGGAAGTCTTAGCATAAGGCAGGGAAGACATCCTCTTATTGACCCGAAGAGGGTAGTTCCGATTAATGTAGCTGTAGGAGAAGATTACAGAACTCTAGTTGTTACAGGGCCTAATACAGGTGGTAAAACAGTAACTCTTAAGACCATAGGGCTTTTGGCGCTTATGGCACAGAGCGGGCTTCATATTCCAGCTCTTGGAACTAGTAAGCTTCCTGTTTATACAGAGGTTTTTGCTGATATCGGTGATGAGCAGAGTATAGAACAGAGTCTTTCAACTTTTTCATCTCATATGAAAAATATCGTTGGAATTGTCGATGCTTCTGACAGCAGCTCACTGGTGCTTTTAGATGAACTTGGAGCTGGAACTGACCCGACGGAGGGTGCAGCCCTTGCAATATCCATACTGGAGAATTTATACAGAAGCGGCGCAACAACTGTTGCCACAACTCACTACAATGAAATAAAGAAATATGCCCTTTCAACAGAGGGCGTTGAAAATGCATCTATGGAGTTTGATGTGGAGACTTTAAGTCCTACATATAGACTTTCCATAGGCATACCGGGTAAGTCCAATGCTTTTGAAATTTCAAGGAAACTAGGACTTCCGGATAGACTTATAGATAGGGCTTCGCAGCTTATAGAGCGTGGGGACATTGAATTCGAAGATGTTATCAGTGCCATTGAGGCGGATAAGAAGAAGGCTGAGGCTGAAAGAGACGAGGCCATTAGAATCAATGCTTCCATGAAGGAAAAGGCTGACGAGCTAAATGAAAAGCTAGCTGACTTAGAGCGTCGCAAGGAGAAAATCATTGCTGATGCCAGAGAAGAAGCTAGAGAACTTGTACGAGGCGCAAGGGAAACAGCTAATCAGGTTCAGAAGGAACTTAAGGAGCTGTCCAAGCTTGAGAGCATGGGAGAGAGAAACAAGCGCTTCGACAAGAACCGACGACGAATTAAGGAGTCGGAGGACAAATATGCCGAAAAGATTATTAGACAGGTCAATAGCAACCCTATTAAAGCCAGCGAAATCAAGGTTGGCAACAGGGTTAAGGTTCTTTCACTTAATCAAAACGGAGAGGTTATGTCTCTTCCTGATTCAGATGGAAACCTTATGGTCAAGATTGGTATGATGAAAGCCAATTTGAATCTGGATGATTTGGTTTTGATAGTGGATGGCACTGAGAAAAAGAAAAAGCCGAAGACTAAGGCTAAGACATCATACGGCAGCTTGTACAAGAGCAAGGCGCAAAACATATCTATTACCATTAACGTGCAGGGTAAAAACCTGGACGACGCGGTTATGGATGTTGATAAATATTTAGATGATGCATATGTGGCGGGACTTTCAGAGGTTACTGTTATCCACGGTCGTGGAGAGGGTATTCTTAGCAGGGGGCTTCGCAATATGATGAAGAAACACAAACATGTTGCATCTTTTAGAAAAGGAAACTATAATGAGGGTGGCGACGGTGTCACTATAGTTAAATTGAAGGGGGAATAAGTATGTATCTTATCAGTGCATGCCTCCTTGGAGAAAACACTAAGTACAATGGCGGAAACAACAGGCACGAAGCTTGTCTGAAGTTTGCTGAATCACATTCGGTTTACGCTATTTGTCCGGAAGGGATAAGCAGTTTGACTACGCCTAGGCCTCCGGCTGAAAGGGTTGGCGACAAGGTTATTAGTAAGGATGGTTCAGATGTTACGGCTATGTTTCTTGCCGGCGCGAGAAGTTCTCTTTGCCTGGCTCTAGCTGAGGCTGAGCAGAGGGGAGAGAGCATAGAAGGCGCAATTTTAAAGGCTAATAGCCCAAGCTGCGGCAGCAATATCATATATGACGGGACTTTTTCAGGCAATAAGATAGCAGGAGATGGCTGTTTTGCAGAATTACTTAAAGAATTGGGAATAAAGGTAATAACAGAAAAGGAGTTGTAGAACACGATGATTAATTATAAGGAAGAGATTGCGAAAGTTCTTGCCCAGCAGGTTGAAGGACTAGAAGTTGCAGAAATCATGGACATGGTAGAAGTGCCTCAGGACAGCAAAATGGGAGACTATGCGTTCCCTTGTTTCAAGCTGGCTAAGGTTCTTCGCAAGGCACCACCGCTAATTGCAAAGGGTATTGCGGAAGGAATCGCAGACAACCCGCTTTTCGAAAAAGTTGAGCAGGTTAACGCATACGTAAATATGTTTGTTTCCAAAGAAGGTTTTGTTAAGGACACTCTTGAAGAGGTTCTTACTAAGGGAGATGATTTCGGTAAGTGCGAACTTGGTGAACACAAGCCTGTAATCGTAGAATACTCATCACCTAACATTGCTAAGCCTTTCCACATCGGACACATCAGAAGTACTGTTATCGGTAACTCTCTATACAAGATTTACGATGCTTTAGGATATGACGTTATCAGAATCAACCACCTAGGTGACTACGGCACACAGTTTGGTAAGATGATCTGTGCATACAGACACTGGGGTAACAAAGAAGACGTTATCAACGACCCTATCAAAACTCTCTTAGCGTACTATACTAAGTTCCACGTTGAAGCTGAAGATCATCCTGAATTAGAAGATGAAGCGAGAGAAATCTTTGCTAAGCTAGAAAAGGGCGAACCAGAAGAAGTCGAACTTTGGCAGTGGTTCAGAGATGAATCCTTAAAGGAATTCACAAGAGTTTATGACATGCTTGGAATTACTTTTGACTCATATAACGGCGAAAGCTTCTACTCGGACAAGATGCCTAGATTCGTTAAGGAACTTGAAGACAAGGGCCTTCTTGAAGAATCTCAGGGAGCAAAGGTTGTAAACCTTGAAGATGTAGGCCTGGGCGTAGCTCTTATTACTAAGTCTGATGGATCAACTCTATATATTACAAGAGACATTGCGGCTGCTGTTTACAGAAAGGAAACTTATGATTTCTACAAGAATATTTACGTTGTAGCATCTCAGCAGAACCTTCACTTCCAGCAGTGGTTTGAAATCCTGAAACGCATGGGATATGAATATGCTAAGGACTGCGTGCATGTACCATTTGGACTTGTAAGTCTGGCTGAAGGTACTATGTCCACAAGACACGGAAGAGTTGTATTTTTAGAGGACGTTCTTAATAAGGCTGTTGAAAAGACAAGAGAAATCATTGCTGAAAAGAGCCAGGGCGTTGAGGATATCGACGTTGAAGAGGTTGCAAAGGCAGTAGGTATCGGTGCTGTTGTATTCCAGGAATTATCCAACAACAGAATCAAGGACTACGTATTTGACTGGAACAAGGTTCTTAACTTCGACGGTGAAACAGGTCCTTATGTTCAGTACACTCACGCAAGATGTGCGTCAGTACTTCGTAAGGCTGGAGATGCTGTAGTTGAAGCGGCATCAAAGGGTAATGTTGACTGCAGTTATCTTTGCAGTGAAAGTGCTTATGAATTAATTAAGCTTATTCACAAGTTCCCTGCTGTTGTCATTGATGCAGGTGAAAAATATGAGCCTTCAATTGTTACAAGACATATTGTTGACATGGCTCAGGCCTTCAACAGATTCTACCACGATGAACACATTCTGGTAGACAACGAAGATGAAAAGATTGCTAAGGTTGCTCTTGTTATTGCGGCTAAGGACGCTATTAAGAATGGTCTTGCATTACTTGGAATGAAGGCACCTGAAAGAATGTAATTAATAAGGGGGGACTGCAAAATGCAGTCCCCTTTACGACCAGATACACTGCTTCGCCGGATGGCGATAGATAATTGGTCGTAACCCAGCTTCGCGGTTACGACGGTCGACATACAGCTACGCTGGATGGCGATAGATAATTAGGGGAGGTATGAATTATGAGATATGAGGGCGATATATACAGACCGCCAAGTGAGGCTTACAGCCTGCTTATTCAGGTCACTATTGGCTGCTCGCACAACAAGTGTACTTTTTGCAGCATGTTTAAGGATAAAAAATTCAGAGTGCGCAATGTAGACGAGGTTATGGAAGATCTTGAAATGGCGCGCAAAACCTACAGACGCGTGGACCGCATTTTCTTATGTGACGGTGACGCTCTGTGCCTGGCAAACTACAAGCTAGTTGCCATCTTAGATAAAATCAAGGAACTTTTCCCTGAGTGCCAGCGCGTAAGCGTTTACGGCTCAGCCAAGGACGTGCTTAGAAAAACTCCAGAGGAGCTGAAAGAACTATACGATAAGGGAATCGAAATGATTTACCTAGGCGCCGAATCAGGAAGCGCAAAGGTTCTAGAGGCTATTAACAAGGGCGTAACCCCAGAGCAGCTAATAGAGGCTGTGCACAAAATCGAAGCAAGCGGCATCAAAGCCTCTGTAACCTTCATTTCAGGCCTTGCCGGCAAAGCAGGCTGGCAGGAGCACGCCGTGGAAACCGGCAAGATGATCACTGAGATGAACGCTTCTTACGTGAGTCTTCTAACTTTAATGCTTGACCCTCGCGCACCAATTACGGAGCAGATTCGCAGCGGTGAGCTGGAGCTTCTGTCCGGCGAAGAGGTTGTGGCAGAAACCTATCTTATGCTAAAGAACGCAAATCCAACCAAGCCTTGTGTTTTCAGAAGTAATCATGCGTCTAACTATGTCTCCTTGCGAGGCGATTTACCTCGTGACAAGGAGCTTATGCTATCAAAACTGAAACTGGCCATGGAGAACACTGGCATGTTAAAGGACGAAAGGTTCAGAGCACTATAAGATGAAGATATTACTTACTACTTTAAATTCAAAATATGTGCACTCTAACCTGGCCCTAAAATACATGTATCACGTGGCAGTTTCTCATTTAGATGAGGCCCAGGTGGTCCTGCAGGAGTTTACTATAAACAATCCTGGGGAATATGTTTATGGAGAAATCGTACGTGGCGATTATGATTTGGTATGCTTCTCCGTATACATATGGAATGTGGTGAAGACCAAGGCTCTTGCAGCTAAAATCAAGGATGCCTGCCCAGATGTGAAGATTCTAATGGGTGGACCCGAAGTCAGCTTTAACGCTGAGGAATTAATGGAAACGGAATCTTACGTGGACTATGTGCTCTGCGGAGAAGGCGAGGAAGCCTTCGGTGAGTTTTGTCAGATGCTGGCGGCAGGAGAGAGATTGCCAGAGCGACAGGTGATTCGAAATACGAGTCCAGAGAACACTGCTAACCTTGTGAGCCCTGTGCGCCCTGAGATCATCCCTTTTCCTTATGAAAAGCTTCCTGTGGAGCCGGACAAGGTGGTATACTACGAGTCATCGAGAGGCTGTCCTTATAGATGTGCCTACTGCCTGTCGTCTATTGATAAGGGCATTAGAACCCTGCCACTAGAACGCGTTGAGAGAGAGCTGAGCTTTTTCATTGAGCAAGAGGTGAAGCAGGTTAAGTTCATAGACAGAACTTTTAACTATGACAGAAATAGGACCTATGAAATATGGGAATTTCTCATAGATAATGACAATGGGAAAACCAATTTCCACTTTGAAATCTGCGGGGACCTACTGGATGATAGGCTATTATCTTTATTAGAAAGAGCGAGACCGGGGTTGTTCCAGTTTGAGGTTGGAATCCAGAGCACATGCGAGGAGGCTTTAGCTGCTGTGAATAGAAGTCGTGAAACTGTCGGACTTTTTGAGAATATCCGTAGGGTTATTGCTTTGGGAAATATTCACATGCACGTGGACCTTATTGCAGGGCTTCCATATGAGGATTATAAGCGCTTTGGGCAGTCTTTTAATGATGTCTATGCCTTGGGCGCAGATAATCTTCAACTGGGATTTTTGAAACTTCTGAAGGGAACTGCAATTCGGGACTATGTGGAGCCAGGACAGTACAAATATGGTGCGCTGGCTCCTTATGAAATCATTTCTAATAAATGGATTTCGGCTAGGGAGCTTGTGCAGCTGAAAATGATTGAAAATCTATTAGATTTATATGATAATAAAGGAGGCTTCAGTTTGAGCCTGAAGGTTTTGATGGAGGAGCTACAGCTGGAGCCGTTTGAATTCTATGAAAGGTTCAGTGAATTTTTCTATGAGTCGGGATATCAGCACCGCTCTCATAAGAAGGAAGATCTGTATCGCATAATGAACAAGTTTGCTGAATCGGAAAACTTGGGTCAGCGCATCAAAGAGTGCCTGGGGCAGGACCTTGAGGCGACTATGAACTTTGATGCTGTTAAGAAATTTTACAGAAAAGGGTGGAACATTTAACTATGGAACAAATTCTACAAGACAGAATCGGAGAATATTTTATACCTCTTTTAGATGATTTTTTATTTGACGAATTATCTGACAACTATTTAGAAAAGGCAGGAATGAAGGATATTTTAAGCGGTGTTCCTGTGCCTATTAGAAAGACTGAACTTAGCAGCTTATCTACTTTGGCAATTGCAAAAAACATGGCTTTTATCGTCGGCTGTGACATTAACTTCAAACACAGAGACAGCTACGTTGAATACATTAAGAGAATGTTTACTGATGAATTTGCCAAGGCTCTTATTAACGAAGGCGTAGAGAAGGCTGCAAATCAAAACTTCCTAACAGCTATTGTAAACTTCAGAGCGGCTCTTCTTATTGATCCTGAATCAGTGGACGCTCTTTATTGCTATGGCAGAGCTTGCAAGGACGCTTACGAAAATGGTGAAGGCGAAGAATATGTTGGACGCTTCAAGGCCGAAGCCTTAGAAGCCTTTGAAAAACTAACTCTTAAGAAGCCTGACTTTGATATGGGCTACTACTTCTTAGGTTATGCGTACCTTAACCTTGGTCTTTATGTTAAGGCTAAGCTTACTTGGGAATCTTTCCTTGAACTTTCCGAAAACGACGATCAGAAGGAAGAAGTTCGCGAATGGCTTATGAAACTAGAAGAACCTGTTAAAATTGAAGAAGGTTACAACCATATCCTTAGCGGAAGATATGAAGAAGGTATCAACATTCTTTCTGGATATGCCTTTGATGACAGATTCAACAACTGGTGGCCTCTATGGTACTACCTAGGCGTAGCCCACAAGGCAGTAGGCGACGTCGCTACTGCTGAAGAAGACTTCCTTCAGGTTCTAAAGCTTTCACCAAGCAATATTGAAACCATGGAAGAACTTGTAGGCCTTTACGAAGAATGTGGAAACGCTGAAAAAGCCGAAAAGTACAAAAGCAAAATTGAACTTGTAAAGCGCAACATGGAAATGGACCGCGCCGAAAAGAACGCTAGCTTGAGCTAGGGGCGCTGCCATGCACGCCAGAACGATTTGCACCTTTTTCATCAAAATAAGCATATCGAAGCAGATTTGGCAAGATTTCTTATAAGTATTAAGATGGGTGCAAAAAAGTTACGCGATTTTATTTTTTTGAGCCATCGGGTGCGGGATTTTAACGCGAATTTAACGCGATTTGCTAAATTTGAAGGATTGGGTGCAAAGTTAGTCTGTTCTAACCGTGGTAAGGGGCTAAATTTGGAAAATACGGCATGTCATTATTTACATATAGTGTGATTACTGTCTATATATTACATTAATGTAAGGAATCTGAACGATATAATTTAGTTAAATTACAGTTAGGCAACGCTAACTTGCACCCAATCAGCCTTTTTTGAGAAATCGCGTAAAAAATCTGCACCTTTTCTTAAAAAAATCTCAATTTGGCGCAAACCCATATTATTTCCACCCACTCCGGCAAACGTTGGCATCGAGCACACGCAACCAGATGTCCAAGACTCTTTCGTTATGCCGAAGAGTCCTGTCACACCTAACCCTGGGAAGAGTGGCATAGTAGTATATTGATTATGTAATGGGATGAGCCGCGCCTGATGAATGTGAAGAATGGCAAAAACGGCCGGGCAAATGCCTGATATTGCAGTTTATTAAAAAAAGTACCGTGAAACAATTTTGTTTCACGCCCTCTATGTCACGAAAATTTTGAAGGCGGCCGTATTTCTTGAAATTTCGAGTCAATGACTGATTGGGTATCGGAATCCGAGCTATGATTTTCTCGCATTATACTCGCTTATTCGCCCGCATAATGAAAATATTTTGTTTGACGGGCATATTTCCATTATCTTACAGCAAAAATTAGCCTTTGATAGAGGTGGCACCGGTACAAATTTTAAAAAAATTCAAAATCGGGCATTTGCCTGGCTGCATTTAAAAGAAACTTTGCATCGCGGGCGTGTTCATAGCCTGCGTGAGATGATATAATAAAAAGAGCTGCTACAATAATGAAAATACTCATTACTGTAGCAGCTTTTATTAGCTTTGTAATATTCCTATTGATTTTGCAAAAAAATTGGCTCCGAGGGTGGGGCTCGAACCCACAGCCTACCGGTTAACAGCCGGTTGCTCCACCATTGAGCTACCTCGGAACACTTAAATGTCACTTGTCGTGACGACTTATTTATTATACAAAATAATGGACCGGCTGTCAATAATAAAAATGACTTTGCACATGAAAACTTGCAAATTTTGTGCCAGCTCAATTTATGGGTAGTTGACGTTAAGGTTTAGTTCGGAGTGTGGACCTCCTGAAGAACTATGACGCAAGCAGATCAAAACAAACAGCTTCCTACAGGCCAATGTAGTCAGACCAGCAGAAATTAGACAATTAAAATGACAATTCAAATCACAATTCAAATGATAAAAAACTGCTTGACGCAGCTGAGATTATATTGTAAAATAGAAAAGCGCTGAAAAAAGAGACCGCTTTAAAATAATAAGATTGAAAAAATCGAAAAAAAGTTGTTGACAAAGATGCGATAAACAAGTATAATAATATTGTTGTCGCACAGAACAGTGTGAACATATTCCGAGGTAGCTCAATGGTGGAGCAACCGGCTGTTAACCGGTAGGCTGTGGGTTCGAGCCCCACCCTCGGAGCCAATATTTATAGTGTGCCGGAGTGGCGGAATTGGCAGACGCACAGGACTTAAAATCCTGCGATCCTTACCGATCGTACCGGTTCGACCCCGGTCTCCGGCACCAACATAAATTAATTAAATAAGATATCGCGGGGTAGAGCAGTTGGTAGCTCGTCGGGCTCATAACCCGGAGGCCGCAGGTTCAAGTCCTGCCTCCGCAACCAAGATTATTCAACGGTTTCCATTTGGGGCCGTTTTTTTATGTGCTTATGTGGAGAGTGCGGTTTCACCTAGGTGCACGATGATCGCTCATATGCATTGCCATGCAACACCGCGCAACATCGCGCCGCGCAGCGTAATGCAACACCACACAGCGCCATGCAGCGCCAATGTGAGAGACTTGTAATTTTATAAATTTCGGTGTAAAATGAAATGTTAATAAAAAAATTTATAAAAATAATGTATAGGGATGGGCGATTCGATGAAAATTATGGGGAAGAAAATTGCATATTTCGGCGCGCTGGCGGTTTTGATATTGGTGGTGGCACTAATTGCGACTGGATGCAATGGGAAAAACGACAAGGATGATGTTAATACTGCAACTAAGGGCACAATTATTGTGGGCAGTGACGATTATCCACCGTTTAATTATGAGGATACTAATGGGAATCTAACTGGCATAGATGTGGATTTGGCTAAGGAGGCTTTTGGGCGCCTAGGCTACGAGATTGAGTTTAAGGCCATTGATTGGGAGAAAAAGAAGGAGCTTGTTGATGCTGGAAAGATTGACTGCATTTGGGGAAGTTTCTCCATTGACGGACGCGAGAAGGACTACAAGTGGACGGATGCCTACATGTACAGCCGCCAGGTGGTTGCAGTTCGAAAGGATAGCGGTATTAACAGTCTGACAGATCTTGCAGGCAAGACCGTAGCGGTCCAGTCAACAACAAAACCAGAAGAGATTTTTCTGACACGCAAGGACCCGAGAATTCCACAGGTTAAGGAAGTTTTCTCCCTTCAGAATAGAGAATTAGTTTATCCATATTTAAGTGAGGGCTATGCGGATGCTATTGCAGCCCATGAAACGTCCATTATTCAGTGTATGAAGGACTACGAACTGGAGTATAAGATTATAGAGAATCCTTTGCAGGTTGTAGGTCTGGGTGTAGCTTTTTCTAAGAAAGATAAGCGAGGTCTGGAGAAACAACTGTCGGAAGCATTTGAAGAAATGAGACAGGACGGATCTATGAAACGTATAATTGGAAAGTATCTGGAGAATCCGGAAAAGTATATGGAGGGCTGGAACGATGAAGAATAAGAGAGGCCAGTCGCCATTAACGAGGAAGCAGATAGCCCTGCAGGTTTTGATCGGGGTTGTTGTGGTTGTTGTTGTTTTTGCAGGATCAGCAAGGTGGAGCGTATCCCTTGCTCGGGAGAATATGGCTAACACTGCGGAGAACGTTAAGGAGCAGTGCAACCGTTACGTTAGGGTAGAACTGGCATCAGAAACAAAGAGTCTGATGAGAATTATAGAAGGTTGCAATTTAATTTCTCAGGCTATACAGGATAATTATGGCGAGATAGACGAAGGCTTATTGAGAAACACAACTATAGACAGCCATCTTTCTGGGATAATGCTTTTAGACAATGAGGGTAAAATAAATGAGCAGTACAATTTAGAGGGTGAGGCTCCGGAAGTTTTGATAGAAAACCTGAAATCGCCAGCACTTTTAGACACGTACCAGTATGAGAATAAAAAGTATACTGCTAGATACGCCTGTCCGGACGGCAGCGAAGTGGATATGGCTGCTAAAGCTATGGCTGACGGAAAGGGGATTATAGTGGCATATTACCATACGCCTGAGGAGTACATTAGCTCATTCCGCTTATCCGTACCTACTATACTTACAGGCTATGTTTCGGATAGGAATAGCACCATTGTGGTCACTGACGGCGACAGAGTCATTGCTAGCAATGAGGAGTCTTACATTGGCTTAAGTGTTAAGGATATAAAGATGCTTGAGTTCATCCGCACTGCATCAAAAAGAGCATCTAAAGCTAATCCATTATTTCATTACAGAAATGACAACGATACAGTCTTTGGTTATTGTGGTCTTATGGAAAAGGGCAGGGATGAGTACGTTTATGTTTATATGCCAGCTTTTAAGGTTATTTATAGTGCTCTTATAATAACCTTTGGAGCATTAATCATCTACATTGTTATTATTTCCGTAATGAATTCTCTAAAACGGAGGATGGCTCAGCGTTATAGAGAAGAAAAGGAGCAGACGCTTAAAGAATACACACAGCAGCTCCTTGAAAAAAACACTGAGCTGGTAGCTGCTCTTGAGGAAGCTGACCGCGCCAATGCTGCAAAAACAGGATTCTTATCGAGAATGAGTCATGATATGAGAACTCCGCTTAATGGAATTATCGGTCTTATGGAAATAAATGATGCCCATCCAGATGATGATAAACTTATTGAAAAAAACCATAAAAAAATGAGAATTGCGGCAGATCATTTACTTTCTCTTATTAATGATACGCTTCAGATGAGCAAGTTGGAAAGTGGAGAAGTCAATTTAGCTCAAGACGTTATAAACTTAGATTTGATTTCGCAGGATATTATTACAATTGTAGAGCAACGCGCTGCGGAAGCTGGTGTGACTATGGAGTATGACAATAGTTCTGATGCTATGAGCATCAAAAATGTGTACGGAAGTCCGTTGCATTTGAGACAGATTTTCCTTAATATTTATACTAACTGTATAAAATATAATAAGCTTGGAGGAAAAGTTAGAACTCATATTGACTTTCTCGGCGTAGAGGGCAATACTGTAACATATAGGTGGATAATTTCAGACACAGGAAGAGGCATCAGTGAAGAGTTCCTGAAGCACATTTTTGACCCGTTTACTCAGGAAAAATCAGATGCAAGAAGTGTGTATCATGGCACAGGACTAGGCATGTCCATAGTTAAAGGGCTTCTGAAAAAAATGAATGGAACAATTGAAATTACCAGTAAAGAAGGCATCGGAACCACATTTGATGTAACTATTCCTTTTGAAATTGGTGAGGAAGAAGCTGCTAAGCGAAGCAAAATCAACGAAAACAATAATGCTAATGTGGACATAAGCGGATTGAACATTCTTCTCGTTGAGGATAATGAACTTAATATGGAAATTGCTAAGGTAATTCTTTCAGACGAGGGTGCTTCAATTACTACGGCTGAAAACGGAATGGTAGCAATAGACAAATTTAAGAATAGCGAGGAAGGAAGCCTGGATATAATTCTTATGGACGTAATGATGCCGGAAGTTGACGGGCTGGCTGCAACGAGGGCTATACGAGCCTTGGATAGAGCTGACGCCAAGACCATTCCTATTATTGCTATGACGGCTAATGCCTTTGACGAAGACGTGAAAAAATGCCTAGAGGCTGGAATGAATGCTCACATACCGAAGCCTTTTAACCTGGATTACGTAAGAAAAAAAATCTTCGAAAATGTAAGAAAATCAAAAATGTAAATCAAGAAAAAGAATGGAAGTGTGTAGGAAAGAATGAATGAGAAGAATAAGGACATTTCGGAAAACAGAGTTGACATGTTGAACGGGCCTGTGGCCCTAAAAATTCTGATGTTTGCTCTGCCTATAGCAGTGAGCGGAATTTTGCAGCAACTGTTCAATGCAGCAGACGTTGCAGTTGTGGGAAAGTTTGCTGGCGGTAACGCTCTTGCAGCTGTTGGCGGAAATTCGCCGGTAATAAATCTGTTCATAGGTGCTTTTACCGGCCTTTCTGTCGGAACAAATATTGTAATTGCTCAAATGCTTGGGCGAAAGGACGTGAAGGGCGTAGAGCGAGCTGTTCATACATCTATGCTTTTTGCTGTGTACAGCGGAATTATTCTTATGATTGTAGGTATGATTCTAGCGCCTAAGCTGCTCCTTGTCATCGGAGTGCCTGAGGACATTATCAGGCCGGCGTCTTTGTATTTGAGAATATATTTCCTAGGAGCACCTTTTGCCATTGTATATAACTTTGGTGCGGCAGTGCTTCGAAGCGTAGGCGACACCAAGAGGCCGATGATATGCCTTTTTTGTACAGGTATCGTGAACCTTTTCCTGAATCTTCTGTTTGTAATACAGTTTAATCTAGGCGTTGCTGGTGTAGGTATTTCAACAACTGTAGCCAATATACTCAGTGCTGGAGCCATCGTCGTGCTTCTGTGCAAGGAGAAATCTGCCGTCAAGCTGGAAATATCAAAACTCAAAATGCACAGAAGCATCTTAATCAAGATTATTCAAATCGGCGGTCCGGCCGCAATTCAGTCCATGGTTTTCTCCATTGCTAACGTGAGTATTCAAGGCGGAATTAACAGTTTCGGCAGCAAAACCATTGCAGGCAGCGCGGCTGCGTTGAACTTCGAAGTTTTTGACTTCTATATGATTACGGCTTTCAATCAAGCTACTGTAACTTTTATCGGTCAAAACTATGCAGCGGGCAAGACTGAACGTTGCAGAAAGATTACCTATATTTGTGTTGCAGAAGCAGTTGTGGGAGTTTTGATGATGATTGCAACTTTCTTTGCGGCGAAAACCTTCTGGATCGGTCTGTTTACCTCAGAAGATGGAATCATGAGTTTTGCTTTCACAAGAATGAAATATGTTCTTACAGTTCATTTCCTTTGTGCAATATATGAAATTCTTGGATCATCCTTGAGAGGAAAGGGCTATGCCATGACACCTACGGTTATTACTGTCATTGGATCCGTTGTATTCAGAGTTTTCTGGCTTATGACTATATTTAAGGTAAGCCATACTTATGTTACCTTATTGCTTGTATATCCTGCGTCATGGATGATTACAAATATTATGATGATAACTGCATCTGCTATAGTTCATAAAAAATCCCTGAAGGCTTAGTCCTCCAGGGATTTGTAGTACAGCATGCAATGGCAGAAGCCTTCGAAATTTGGGTCTTTGATCTGGTTGCGGAATTCTTTGCACATACACTTGTTTTCCTCAGTTTTCTGAAATCTGCATGGACAGTAGCCGCCGGTTCTTTCAAGGCCTTCTTTGATTGCTTTTACCATTTCTTCATCTGGGTTTAGTGTGATTTTCATAGGTCCCTCCTTACCGCCTGCGATAAGGGATCCTCCCAAAGGGTCCCTCCTTACCGCCTGTAAAGAAACCAGCCCTCCGGATTTTGCGCTAATGTCCGGAGGGCTGGTTTCTACTCGTGGTAAATTTTTTAAATAAGTAAAGGCCCTCTGCATTAACTGGATGTACAAACAAAACAATTAATTGGAAGAAGATATGTTTAAAAAACATCAGTAACGCAGTACCATTAATTTGCCTTTATTGATATTTCTAATTATAACACAAAGAAAGTCTCTTTTTAATCAGAAATTTAAATGTTATAATTGTATTTACTTATAATGTGTGGGATAATGGACTTGTAAAGGAGTGAATACTATGAATCAAACTCAACTAGAATACTTTATAAGCGTAGCTGAGCTGGGGAGTTTCACAAAGGCAGCCAAGAGGCATTATGTGTCTCAGACGGCTATAACCCAGCAGATTCAGTGCCTTGAAGATACTTTAAATACTAAGCTTTTCAACAGAAAGAGAAGGCCTGTAAGTCTTACTGATGAAGGAGCAGCTTTTCTGGTAGATGCCAAGGCAATACTTGAAAGAATGGACAGTGCTGTTTCTAAAATTGCCATAATGTCGGGCAGTGACGGAGGAACTTTAAAATTGGGATATACCAGAGGATATGAGTATAGCCGACTGTCAAAAACCTTAAGGAATTTTAGACATGAGCATCCTAACGCATTTATCACATGCAGAAGATGTAACTGCGGAGAAATGGCTCAGGCGCTATTAAATGAGGATTTGGATATTATTTTTACTTGGGATCACGATGAAATCATAGAGTACGAGGGACTAGAATGGAAGAAGGTTGAAGAATCACCTTTAGATGTGGTCATATATAATACCCATCCTTTTGTAAACAGAACTCAGCTTAAGCGAAACGATTTAAAAGAAGAAGAACTTCTTTATCTGGCGCCTTCGGGTTCCTATCTTATGGACGCCTATTTGCAACGCTATATTGATGCGGGCTTCCAACCTAAGGTTATTTTCCATACTGACGATATCGACAGCATACTTATGATGGTAGCTGCAGAAGAGGGAATATCGGTAATGCCCCAGTACATAACGAGAAAAATCAACGGACTTGAGGGAATCCACTGCATACCACTTGTGGGAACAGGAGAAAACGCCTCTGTAGTAGCAGTATGGAGAACAGATAGCGACAGCAAGGTTCTACAGGCTTTTATAGATAATATATAGAGCGATAGCCCTAAAACTAGGCTAACAAAGATTTAGGATAATATTGAACATTTCGCAAAAAATGTGATACAATTCTACCTGCGAACAACCGAAAGAATTAACACTAGATTGATAATATAAGGAGAAATTTATGACAGAATTATTAGCTCCAGCTGGAAATATGGAAGCTTTGATAGCGGCAATTGCCAACGGGTGCGATGCTGTATACCTTGGTATGCAAAAGTTCGGAGCTCGTGCCTACTCAGAAAACTTTGATATTGAAGCCCTTAAGGAGGCTGTGGATTACGCACACCTTAGGGATGTGAAAATATATGTGACCATGAACACTATCGTTTTTGAGAACGAAATGGAAGAAATGAAATCTCAGATTGATGCTCTAAATGAAATAGGGGTAGATGGTGTCATTGTTCAGGACCTGGCTGTTTTTGACTATATTGTGGAGAATTTCATGGATATGGAGGCCCATTGCTCAACGCAGATGGGAATTGACGACCTGGAGGGCACTCTCTTGCTGAAGAAAATGGGGGCTAAGAGAGTGGTTCTATCCCGTGAGGTGGAAATAGATAAGGTAAAGAAAATCAGAAAGGAAGCGGGAGTTCCCATTGAAATCTTCGTTCACGGCGCTCTTTGCGTGTCATATTCTGGAAATTGCCTTATGTCAGGCCTCATAGGTTACAGGAGCGGAAATCGTGGTAGATGCGTAGGTTCTTGCCGAAAGGAATATGAGCTAATTGACACAAGCGCAGGCGAATCTCTGGGGCGTAGCTATATTCTGTCCACTAAGGACCTGAATACCATTGAGAATATTGACGAACTTAAGGGAATAGATTCGCTGAAAATTGAGGGACGAATGAAGGAGCCGGCTTATGTTTCTAACGTTGTGGCGCAGTACCGCAAAGCCTTGGATGGTGAGGCGACGGCTGAAGATAAGGACAATCTTAAGAAGACTTTCAACCGAACTTTTACCAAAGGTTATCTTTTTAATGAGGACAGGAAAGACATTGCCAATATCGAAAGACCCAATAACTTCGGTTACGAAATCGGCAGAATTTCCAGGTGTATGGGGAATCGCTACGAAATCACACTCTCAGACAGATTAAATCAAAACGACATTATAAGAATTGCCCACGGTAGCGAGGATGTGAACCTGTCAGTGGTTCGTCTTTACGACGACAAGGACAATTTGATTAACAAAGCCGACAAAGTCTGCTACATCAAGATTAAAGAAAAATTGTCTCGTGGCGACAAGGTCTACAAGACAAAGGATTACAACTATTATAAGAAACTGGACACCATGGCAGATGGGGAGTTCAGACGTTTCGACTTGAACCTTAACATTTATGCCTACCCCGGATCAAAACTAGTAGTGGATGCTGCAGGCTTAGGCGTAAATTATCTATATGAAAGCGAAGATGTTCTTGGCGAGGCAATAAATAATCCGACTTCTAAGGAGCAGGTGGAAAAGCAGTTCGGAAGACTTAATGATACTGTGTTCCAGCTGGGAAGAGTTGAGTTTGAGGAATGCAATGCATTCATTCCGGCAAGCCTAATGAACAATGCCAGAAGGGAAATTGTTAGCAAGCTTTATGAACTGAAACTTGAAAGCAAGAAGAGAAGAAGAAAAGCAGCCCCTGAAAGGGAAGCTGTTAGTTTTGAGAGAAAATCGCCTTACATAACTGCATGTGTAAAAACACAGGAACAGTACGATGCTTGTGTGGACAGCGGCATTAAGGAAATTTACTTTGAGAACGTGGTGCGCAGAAATGCAGTGAAGTATGGGGAAAGAGCTGGCGAGCTGCTCATTGGCGGTTATGGCGGAGTCTACAAATACGCAGGCACAAACCCTTTTGTTACGGATTATTCTATGAATGTGGTCAATTCTGAGAGTTGCTACAAACTGCATAGCTTAGGGGCTAAGCGCGTGACACTGTCTTATGAGATTAATAAGAGACAGCTGGCAGATCTGAGAGATGCATATTTAGAGGCTAACGGCGGATATCCTGCTCTAGAAATGATTGTTTATGGAAAGGCGCCTCTGTTATTTACCAAATACTGCCCGCTGAAGACTATGAATCAATGCGGAAAGTGCAAGAATCATAGTTACGAGATTCGTGATGAGCATGGATCATTTCCGGTAATTCCAAATGGTGATTGCACCACAACTATTTTAAATGGTAAAACCTTAAATTTACTAGATGAGATGCCAGATATTGAAGGAGTTGAGGCCTTCCGTCTAAACTTTACCATAGAGACGCCTGAAGAGGTAAAAGCTGTGGCTGATGCCACTCAGAAGAAACTGGCAGGGCAGCTAAACGAGTCTCTATTCAACCAAGGAACTGACACGAGAGGACATTTTAATAAGGAAATTTTATAGAAAAGAAGGAATTGTTAATGAGGAAAATTATTCCCATAGTGCTGGCAGTTATGGTGGTGGCAGTAGGTTTTGATGGTGTCTTTGCGCAGGCCGAAGATAGGGCGGGCCGTGTGAAGACGCAGGAAACTAAAATTGAAAAGGTCATAACTGTGAGAAATCGCCCAGCTACGGCAAAATTGACTGACACCGTTAAAATCACTGGCGGTGAGGGTCGCACGGTGCGCCTGGAGAGGTGGAACAAGACTCAAGAAAGGTGGATTGTGAGAAAAACTTACAATCTTAAGGATACTGAAAAAACGCAGAGAATTAAAATTGAATATCCTGAGAATTGGAGCTCAACGACTTATGCAACCTGGAGAATTCACGTGCCAGAGGGAATGAGCGACGATGGAAAGATAAAATATGAGGGCGCTGAAACTAAGGTCCAAACCATTGCGTATAACCGTTATAAGGTGCCACTTAAGGCTAGAGCGGCGTGCATCATGGACGAAGAAGGCCACATTTTATATAGTAAAAACTCCACGATGAAGAGGGCTATGGCCAGTACAACTAAGATGATGACGGCCACTTTGGTCATTGAAAGAGGCATGATGAACAGCAAGGTCACTGTCTCTAAATGGGCAGCTGACACGCCTTGGGGGATTTTATTCCTTAGGGGCGGTGAAGAATTTACCATGAGAGGCATGATGAACGCCATGTTAATTGGGTCTAGCAACGAGTCGGCTAATGCCATTGCCCAGAAAGTTGGTGGCAGCAAGGCTAATTTTGTTGCCATGATGAATCGTCGTGCGGCGAGCCTGGGGCTGAAGAATACCCACTATAATAATCCTCACGGCCTTGACAGCAATGGGCATTATTCTACGGCCCGCGATGTAACTAAGTTGCTTATGCATGTGTCTAAGTATGAGGATTTTAGAAATATCGCAAGCAAACAGTCATATATTTTGCGCGACGTGAACCGCACAGACCGTTGGAAGATCAAAACCACCAACCCCTTGCTGGGCAAGGTAGATGGAGTGCTTTATGGCAAAACGGGTTTTGAGGACAACGCGGGGTATTGCCTGGCAGTAGTCTATAAGCCTGGCCAAAAGAAGTATTATGTTACGACCCTTGGAAACTTTACATACGAGGGTAGAAGTACAGACCAAAAGAAGCTTTATAGGTATGCAAGACAGATTAAGATTTAAGTATTAGGGCAGGAAGGCTCTTAATTTTCTAAAGTAAAAGGTGGCTTTAACTTATAGATTAAAGGAATTCGAAATCTTTTCGTGGAGGACATCCATATGACCTTGAAGTTTTATATAAAGTGGCATATAATCAAAGAGATTGTTGATTAAAATTAAAGTATCTTAGATACATGGAGGTAACTATTATGTCAACTAAAGCATTTTATAAGTTAGAAGAAATCGGTGCAGGAAAAGTCGGCTTCCCTAAGACTGGTGAAGCTGTATCAAATACACGTGCTATTATTGAAGCCGCATTTTACGGAAACAATGTAGTAAAGGTAAACACTCTAAAGGAAGCGTACAATCTTGCTAAGAATTCACCAGGAACTATCGTAACAGATATGCCTGTTTACAGAGGTGAAGAATTCGGATTAGATTCAGATGCTAAGGTTCTTTTATTCAATGATGGAGCAGTAACAGGACGTTATGCACAGGCTCGTCGTATTAAGGGAGAACCAGGAGTAGACGCTGGTAAGCTGGACAAAGTAGTAATGGACGCTGTTTATAAGACTCGTTTCAGAAAACTATATCATGCACAGGTATTCGTAGGTCTGGATCCTGAATTCATGGTTAAGGCACACCTTCTTATTCCTGAAGGAGAAGAAAATCTTCTTTACAACTGGATGATTAACTTCCAGTACATGTCAGACGAATACGTTAAGATGTATAAGAAATCTAAGCCAGTAGGTGACGGAAAAGAAGCTGATATCTACATCTTCTCAGATCCACAGTGGGCTCCAACACCAAGTCCTGACGTTGACTATAGCTGCCTGAGTGATGACAGAACATTATGCTACTTCGATACTAACCAGAACTGCGCAGCAATTCTTGGTATGAAGTACTTTGGTGAACATAAGAAGGGAACTCTTACTATGGCATGGGCTATTGCAAACCGTAACGGATATGCAAGCTGCCACGGTGGACAGAAGGAATACTCACTTCCAGATGGAAGAAAATACGTTGCTTCTGTATTCGGTCTATCCGGTTCAGGTAAGTCAACTCTTACTCATGCTAAGCACAACAACAAGTACGGTGACAAGGCTATTACAGTACTTCACGACGACGCGTTTATCATTAACTCAGATACATGCTCATCCATCGCACTTGAACCTACATATTTCGACAAGACTGCAGACTATCCTACAGGATGCCCTGATAACAAGTATCTTCTTTCTGCACAGAACTGCTCAGCAACTATGGACGAAGAAGGAAAGATTCAGCTTGTTACAGAAGATATCCGTAATGGTAACGGTCGTGCAATTAAATCAAAGCTTTGGTCACCAAACAGAGTGGACAAGATTGAAAGCCCAGTAAATGCAATTATCTGGATCATGAAGGACCCTTGCATTCCACCTGTAGTTAAGTTAAAGGGAGCAGCTCTAGCATCAGTAATGGGAGCTACTCTTGCTACTAAGACTTCAACTGCAGAACGTGTAAAGGCTGGAACAGACCTTAACGCTCTACGTATCGTACCTTATGCAAACCCATTCAGAACTTATCCACTAGTTAACGACTATGAAAAGTTCAAGAAGTTAGTTGAAGAAAAGAATGTAGACTGCTACATCGTAAACACTGGAGACTTCATGGGCAAGAAAGTACAGCCTAAGGATACTCTTGGAATTTTAGAATCCATCGTAGAAGGAACTGCTAAGTTTGAAAAGTGGGGACCTTTCGAAGATATCGAAATCATGGATTGGGAAGGATTCACTCCTGATTTAGGAGATGCTGATTACAAGGCTGCTTTAAGAAATGCAATGCAGAACCGTGTAGACGCTGTTGAAGGTTTCGCAACTAAGAAGGACGGATACGACAAGCTTCCTGATGAAGCATTAGCAGCTCTTAAGAAGTTAGTTGACGCACTTGCATAATGACACAACTTCAAATATAATCTAAAAAAACTATATAAAAAAACTGCCACATAGTTGTTCAATTGAACTTACAGTGTGGCAGTCTTAATTTTTTGATAAACGCTTCTAATCTCTAAAGTTTCCAGTCCTTTGCTGCTGACCAGTCGCCATACACCACGTTAGTGTGTTTGCTTCCCATCCAGTCAGTGTAGGTGAACTTGTTGACACCGCGAATCTTATAATAATAGGTTGTACCAGTAGCAGGCGCTAAAACAGCCGAAGTAGCCGTGTTGCCCTGGATAGTCTTTGCAATATACGTTTTGTCAGAAGACTTGGTCTTGGAAATCTGATAGTGGTTAGGCCCTTTAATAGATTTCCAATTCACCTTGATTTCCCCCTTGCCCGCATTTTCTATGCTGTCGATTTTAGCCTTAGAAGTGAGTCTTAAAGAGGATATGTAGAAATATGCGCTGCAGTATTTTATGCTGAACATTATGGAGCCTGCCCAGGAAGTAATGCCCTCATTGTTGCCGTTGTAGTTGTTGGCGGAATCCGCCACATAAAGATAGCTTTTCTCCGGATTATAGTCGGTGACCAGGACGCCGTGAGGACCCGCATAAGAAGTGTCAGGCTCGCCACCCCATACAACGATTCCTTCAGGATGCTCCAAAAGCATGGTTCGAAGAAATTCACATTTCTGAGCCACAGTTCCGCTGAGAGCTCCTCTGCTAACGGTATACTCAATGCCTCCCTTTGTGTATGTGAAACTGCTTTTTACCGTATTCACCCCATCCACAGTAGCCGTTTTGCGCAAGGCGTCATTGCTAATTGAAGCATAGGAATCCGAACCCATGAGCATAGCCATTCGCTTTATCATGTATGCGTTGGAAGAAAGAAGACAGTCTCCCGAAACGTAATTCTTTATGCTGTACAAAGAGTCATCATCTAGGTTTATCGTCGTGGCCCACGCCGATGTGGCCGTAGACACCGTTAAGGTTGTGACAGTTATCAAAACCATCAGTGTTTTATAAATACTTTTCCTCATAAATTTCCCCTTATGTTTTCATATTCCATAATTATAAATCAATAATTAGCTTGTGAAAACTATTTTTGCTAAGGATTTCAAAAAGAAATCATAAAATTTGAGGGTTTGTAAGAATTTTGATAATTTTTTGAGTGAAAATGAAACATTTTGATTGACTTTGAAAGGGTTGGTGTTATAATACAGGTAAAGAAACAGATAGTGAGTATAATAAATTGTACAGGAGGCACATATTATGAGCATTAAAATCGCAATCAATGGATTTGGTAGAATCGGTAGACTTTCATTCAGAACAATTATGAATGACCCTGAGTTTGAAGTTGTAGCAATCAATGACTTGACTAAGCCGGAGATGCTTGCTTACTTGCTGAAATATGATAGCGTACAGGGAATGTTAAAAGAAGAGGTAACTAACGATGATTCTTCCATTACAGTAGGAGGAAAGAAGATTCCGGTATTTGCTCAGGCAGATCCAATCAATCTTCCTTGGAAAGAATTAGGTGTAGATATTGTGCTTGAATGCACAGGATTCTTTGCTGGAAAGGATAAGGCAAAAGTTCATTTAGACGCAGGCGCTAAGAAAGTACTTATTTCTGCACCAGCAGGAAATGATCTTCCAACAATTGTTTACAACGTTAACCATGATAAGCTGACTAAGAATGATAACATCGTTTCAGCTGCAAGCTGTACAACTAACTGCCTAGCACCAATGGCTAAAGCTCTTAATGATTACAAAGAAGTTAGAACAGGTTTCATGACCACAATTCACGCATACACAGGTGACCAGATGCTTCTAGATGGACCACACAGAAAGGGTAATTTCCGTCGTGCAAGAGCAGCTGCAATTAATATTGTGCCTAACAGTACAGGTGCAGCTAAGGCTATCGGCCTAGTAATTCCAGAACTAGACGGAAAGCTAGTAGGTTCAGCACAGAGAGTTCCTGTAGCAACAGGTTCAATTACAATTCTTGATGCTGTTGTTGCTGACCTTACAGACTCAACTACTGTAGAAGGCGTAAATGCAGCTATGAAGGCAGCCGCTAATGAGACATTCGGATACACTGAGGACCAGATCGTATCAAGTGACGTAATTGGAATGTCTTACGGTTCGTTATTTGATGCAACTCAGACAGTTGTTGAAAAGTGCGGTACTAACAAGTATGAAGTAAGAGTAGTATCCTGGTATGATAATGAAATGAGCTACACTAACCAGATGATTAGAACTTTGAAGCACTTGGGAACATTACTATAAAAACAAAATATAACTTTATATAAACCAACAATAAGCGAAGGGGATAAGTGCTTAGAGATTAGGGGGAATGATGGATATCTGACGATATCCGTTTTTTCATGCGCAAAATTAATCAAAGAATGCTGAATATGAGTGAGTTTTGACTGCGGCGTGAAATAATTTGAAGGAATTTGAAAAAATATGATTGACTTTGCTTGAATGAGTGTTATAATAATAACAACAGGAGGACGAAACGATGTTACAGGATGAAAGACATAGCCGAATTTTAGGAAAACTAAAAAAGAACGGATCAGTTAAGGTTACGGTGTTGGCCAGAGAACTGAACACTAGCGAGTCTACAATAAGAAGAGATATTAATGAGCTGGACAGCAAGGGAAGACTTAGAAAGGTCTTCGGCGGAGCTGTTGCAATTAAGGGCGATATTGATTCAATTGAAAGGGACGTAGCTCAGAGAAATCAGATTCATGTAGAGGAAAAAGAGGAAATTGCCAGATATGCGGCATCCTTAATTTCAGATAGAGATTTCGTTTACATTGATGCAGGAACTACAACAGAGAGAATGATAGATTACTTGGATAAGAAGAACGTTACCTATGTGACAAACGGAATCACTCACGCAAAGAAATTAATTCAAAAGGGGTTTGGCGTATATATGGTAGGAGGTCTTCTAAGACCGTCTACTGAGGCGGCCATAGGTTCAACAGCAATCGATATTATACAGAAATGTAATTTTACCAAATGCTTCATGGGAACTAACGGAGTAGATGTGGAAAGAGGCTTTACTACACCAGATATTGGGGAAGCTGGAGTAAAGAGCGCAGTTATCAAGCAGTCCTATGAAACATTTGTACTGGCAGACAATTCGAAATTTGGAACGATTTCATCTGTAAGTTTTGCTGACATAAATGAGGCGTGCATAATTACAGACATACCTGCAGAAGAAAAGTACTGCAAGGCGACAGAAATCAGGGAGGCAAAGTAATGATTTACACGGTAACTTTCAGCCCGGCTATAGATTATGTGGTACTAATGGATGAGCTGAAAATCGGTGTTACTAATCGCACAAAAGCGGAGTATTACAACTTTGGGGGTAAAGGGATAAATGTCTCTCGTGTGCTTACTGAACTGGGAGTGGATAATACCGCTCTCGGCTTTGTAAGCGGTTTTACCGGAGAAGCTTTAGAGAAAGCTCTGAAGGAAAAGGGGATTAGAACAGACTTTGTAAAGCTTGATAACGGTATCACAAGAATCAATGTAAAAATTAAAGGGAACCAGGAAACTGAAATTAATGCTCAGGGACCTTCAATTTCCCAGGATCATATAGAAGAGCTTATGAAGAAGCTGGATCGAATGGTAAAAGGTGATTGCCTGATTATTTCCGGAAATGTTCCTAACACTTTACCGGATGATATGTATGAGATTATCTTAAAAAGACTATCAGGGAGAGGAATTGGATTCGTAATAGATGCAACGGGAGAACTTCTCGTTAACGTTTTGAAATATAAGCCATTTCTTATTAAACCCAACAAGAAAGAGCTTGAGGGTATTACAGGCTTACCAATAATCACAGGTGAAGATTTGCGTAGCAGTGCAGAATACCTTCAGAGGAAGGGTGCAAGAAATGTATTGGTATCTTTGGGTGCGGATGGAGCATATTTGTTAAGTGAGAGCGGAAAAGAATATAAGGAAGATGCAATACATCTTGAGGTACGTAATACTGTAGGCTCAGGGGATTCAATGGTTGCAGGATTCCTAGCAGGCTATGCTAAAGATCAAAACCCAGAATATGCACTTAAACTTGGAATTGCTGCAGGATCGGCTACAGCCGCTAGTAGTGGTACAGCGGATAGAGATAAAATTAATGAGTTTTTACAACTGATGAGGGGGCAAAAAAATGAAAACCAGTGATTTGTTAAAGAAAGAATCAATTATGATCGGAGTGAAAATTGATTCAAAGGAAGCAGCAATTGATACCTTAGTTGACCTACAGGACAAATCTGGAAATCTAAGTGACAAGGATGCATACAAGAAAGGCATTCTTGCAAGAGAAGCTTTAGGTTCAACTGCAATTGGAGAGGGAATTGCTATTCCTCATGCAAAAAGTGATGCTGTAAAGCAGGCAGGACTTGTTGCAATTACAGTACCTGATGGCGTGGATTACGATGCACCTGACGGAATGCCGTCCAAACTTTTGTTTATGATTGCAGCTCCTAAAGATGGCGATTTGCATCTGGAAGTTTTGTCGAAGCTTATGACTCTTCTAATGGACGAAGAACTAAGAAGGGAACTTCTTCAGGCAAAGACACCAGAAGAATTCCTTGCAGCAATTGATCGTAAGGAAGCTGCAAAAGATGAAGAGAAGAGTGCTAAGAAAGCCGATGAAGACGAGGGTTACAGAATTCTAGCTGTAACAGCATGTCCAACAGGTATAGCGCATACCTATATGGCAGCTGAAGCTCTTGAGAAAAAGGCTGAGGAAATGGGAATCAGATTGAAGGCTGAAACTAATGGCTCAGGCGGAGCAAAGAATGTACTTACACCTGAGGAAATAGAAGCGGCTGACGGAATTATCGTTGCGGCAGACAAAATGTTGAAATGGTGAGATTTGATGGTAAGAGAGTTTGTAAAACTAACGTATCTGCAGGCATCAACAGACCAGAAGAACTTATTAATACAATTATCGAAGGAACGGCTCCAATTTACTATTACGAAGGTGACAAGACAACTTCTACAGAGTCAATTGGAGGAGAGGGAGTAGGTCACAAAATCTACAAGCATCTGATGAACGGTGTATCCTACATGTTGCCATTTGTAATCGGTGGAGGAATTATGATTGCGTTGGCATTCTTAATCGATACCATTGCAGGTGCTCCACGTGATGCTAACTTTGGTACTTACACTCAGGCAGCAGCTTTCTTTAAGACAGTCGGTGGTGTGGCATTTAGCTTCATGTTACCAGTTCTGGCAGGTTATATTTCAAGAAGTATAGCTGACAGGCCTGGACTGGCTATAGGTTTTGTTGGCGGATATTTGGCAACAATCGGCACAACCTTTAAATCAATTGGCGGTGACTCATCAGCAGTATCCGGATTTATCGGAGCACTTATTGCTGGTTTCGTTGGTGGATTTATCGTATTGCTTTTGAAGAAGGTATTCTCCTTCTTACCAGAAAGCCTAGAACGCATGATGCCAGTTCTTGTTCTTCCACTTCTTGGAACTATTTTAATGGGCTTGTTCATGTGCTTTATCAATCCATTCGTTGGAATTCTTAATACAGCAATTTCCAATGGCCTAGAGTCAATGGGTAGCACAAGCCAGATTCTGCTTGGATGTCTTCTTGCAGGAATGATGGCAATAGATATGGGTGGTCCTTTCAACAAGGCAGCATACGTTTTCGGTACTGCGGCAATTGCATCAGGTGGATTCAACATTATGGCTGCAGTTATGATCGGAGGTATGGTACCACCGATTGCAATAGCACTGGCTACTACACTATTTAAACATAAATTCACTGAAGAGGAGCGTAAGGCAGGTACAGTCAATTACATTATGGGACTTTGCTTCATTACAGAAGGAGCAATTCCTTTTGCAGCAGCTGACCCGCTAAGAGTTATTCCATCTTGCGTTATTGGTTCTGCCATTGCAGGTGGTATATCAATGGCAATGGGCTGTACGCTGAGAGCTCCTCATGGTGGAATCTTCGTATTCCCTGTAGTTGGAAATGTAGGAGGCTATCTACTAGCATTAGCTGTGGGATCTCTGGTAGGTATGGTTTTACTAGGACTATTAAAAAAGAACGTTAATAAATAAATCGAAGTACATAGTTAAGATAAGAGCAGGAGGGTTTGGCTATGGTATCTAAGAATGTAAAAATCGTGAACTCAGAAGGCTTCCACATGAGACCAGTATCGGCTTTCGTTAAGGAAATGAGTCAGTTTACGTCAGATGTAAAGATTGAAGCAGGCGACAAGGTCGTTAATGGTAAAAGTGTGATGAATCTTATGGCAGCAGGCATCAGATGTGGCGCTGAAATCAATGTTGTATGCACTGGTGACGATGAAGAGGCAGCACTTAATGCAGCAATCGCAATGATTGAATCCGGATTCGGTGAAAAGTAATCGAGGTGAGACAGGTGTTTAGAGGTATACCAGTATCAGAAGGGATCGGAATAGGCAAAGCTTATGTAATCAGTGGAAAAAAACCGGAGTATGAGAAGAGAAATGTAAAAAACACTACCGCTGAAAAAGAAAGATTTCGTATGGCAGTAAAGACTTTCTGTGAAGAAAGAGAAAATATGGCTGCAAAGCTAGAGGCTGAAGGTAGCCTTGCACAAGCTGATATTTTAAGAGGTCACATTATGATGATTCAGGATCCTTTTATGACCTCTCAGATTGAAGATCAGATTGATACAGGCATCTGCGCTGAGCAGGCCTGTGAGGAGGAACTTGGTATTTACCGCGAAATGTTCCTGTCTGTAGGCGATGAAATTACTGAACAGAGAGCGGCAGACGTGGACGATATCTGCTGTGGCGTAATTGGAATTCTCACAGGTTGTTCTGCAGGAAGTGTTGCTGATATTCCGCCAGGAAGCGTAATTGTAGTTGAGGAACTTACTCCTTCTATGACTGCAGAAATGAATAAGGCGAACGTAGTCGGAATTGTGGCTGAAAAGGGAGGAATGACATCTCACTCAGCAATAATCGCAAGATCACTAGGCATTCCAGCAGTACTAAGCGTACCAGGAGCTATGTCCGAATTTGTAAACCAGCTTAATGTAATTGTAGATGGAAATGATGGAATTGTATTTCCAGATCCATGCGAGGATACATTAAATGATTACAGAGCCCAGAAGAAATTCCTTGATGAAGAAAGAGAAGGTCTGAAGGCTTATGAAAACCGTCCTACAGAAACCGCTGATGGCATAAAGCATGAGCTATGTTGCAACGTTGGAAACCTTAATGATGCAACAGATGCAGCAGAAAGTGGTGGAGATGGAATTGGACTCTTTAGAACAGAATTCCTGTTTATGAGTAGAGACTCTATGCCAGATGAAGAACTTCAGTTTGAGACCTATAAAAAGGCCGCTGAACTTTTCAAAGATAAAGAGCCAGGAAACATAATCATTAGAACTCTAGATATTGGCGGAGATAAAGCCGTTCCTTATCTGGAAATGAAAGAAGAAGATAACCCGTTCCTAGGCTTTAGAGCAATTAGATATTGCCTGGAAAACACAGAGCTTTTCAAGACTCAGCTTAGGGCAATTCTAAGAGCTAGCGCTTTTGGAAACATCAAGATTATGGTACCGCTGGTAACAGAGGTTACCGAGATGGTCAAGGTTCGCCAGCTGGTAGACAACATCAAAACAGACTTAGATGAAGAAAAAATTGATTATGATAAAAATATCCAAGTAGGAGCCATGATAGAAACACCATCGGCAAGCTTAATTGCTGATCTCCTTGCAAAGGAATGTGATTTCTTCAGCATTGGAACCAATGATCTGACACAGTATACTATGGCTGCTGACAGAGGCAATTCCAAGGTGACATATTTAAATAATTACTTGGAACCTTCCGTAATCAGATCCATAAAACATATCATTGAATGCGCAAAGTGCGCAGATATTCCTGTGGGAATGTGCGGAGAAGCAGCAGCTGATCCGTTGATGATACCTTTGTTAATTGCTTTTGGGCTGGACGAATTCAGTGTCAGCCCGAAGGCAGTGCTGAAAACAAGATACAATATCTCAAGATGGTCTGTTGCAGACGCTAAAGATATTGCAGAACATGTTCTTACGCTGAGTACTGCAGGAGAAATCCAACGGTACCTGAGAAGAACAGTATATAATAAATAGGCTCTCCTAAAAATAATATAAACAATAATCTTATCACGAAAAAGGCTGTCAGCCCTGTGAAATTCACAGGCTTGACAGCCTTTTTCGGTTAGGTCATGTTGTCTTTGACTAGTATTTTTTTCGAAGTAGCTTTTTGTCTCGAAAATTCGATCGCAGTAATCAAGAATGTGCGCTATTATGCGCTGGTCTTTGTTCCCTTGCATACAATAGTTTCTCCTCTCCCCTTATTTCATCTAAAAACTTTGGACTTAGGCTACCTGTTGTAACTAGGTCAACATGAAGTCCAAGGTCATCCTCAAGGTCAAGGAGCAATCCTGCAAGCGCAACTCCACCTATTATACTCCCTTTATCTATTCTTAAGTCCACATCACTATTCTCAGTAGCTTCGCCTCTTGCATACGAGCCAAAAAGGAATACATTCTCAGCTCCATATTCTTTTGCACGAATTGATACTATCTTTTGTATATCTTTGATATTAAGCATATCTATCACCTCATCTACATTATCACATTAATTTTGACCTTTGTAAATAATAAAATTGCTCACATTATAAAGCATGTTCATGAATTCATATGTATTACGATAACTTGTAATCAATGTGTATCTAGAATAAAGTGGCTATAGACGGGATAATCACACCGCACTTACTTAGTTCTTCAGACTCTGAAGCGGCGCAGGAATTCTTCCTCCGCGATTAATCATCTTAGCAGGAGACTGCTTGCGTACTGGCATAACAGGTCCATAGCCTAAAAGTCCTCCAAAGTCAAGTTCCTCACCTTCATTTAGGCCAATAGCAGGGATTACACGAACGGCTGTAGTCTTTGAGTTTACCATTCCGATAGCCGCTTCGTCAGCTATAATGGCTGAAATAACTTCAGAAGGAGTATCTCCAGGAATTACAATCATATCAAGTCCAACAGAGCATACTGCAGTCATAGCTTCTAGCTTTTCCAAAGAAAGAACTCCCTTTCTTGCTGCATCAATCATTCCAGCATCTTCGCTGACAGGAATGAAAGCACCTGAAAGTCCGCCCACACTTGAACTTGCCATTACGCCGCCTTTCTTAACTGCATCGTTAAGCATTGCTAGGGCAGCGGTCGTTCCGTGAGCACCACATTTTTCTAGGCCGATTTCTTCCAGAATGTGAGCAACTGAGTCGCCTATAGCAGGAGTTGGAGCCAGAGATAAATCGATGATTCCAAACTGTACACCCAACATTTCAGCAGCTTCTGTACCAACTAGCTGGCCCATTCTTGTGATTTTAAATGCAGTTTTCTTGATTGCCTCAGCAACTTCGTTCATAGACGCATCATCTGGCATTTTGGATAGGACTGAGCGTACTACGCCTGGTCCGGAAACACCTACGCTAAGTACGCAGTCAGCTTCACCGACGCCGTGGAATGCACCTGCCATAAAAGGATTATCTTCTACGGCATTACAGAAAACAACTAACTTAGCAGCTCCGATGCATTGCTTGTCCTTTGTTTCTTCAGAAGCCTTGCGCACAGTCTCTCCCATGAGTTTAACTGCGTCCATATTGATTCCGGCCTTTGTGGAACCAACGTTGACTGATGAGCAAACTAAATCAGTTTCAGCTAGGGCGTGAGGAATTGCCTGAATCAGTTCCTTGTCACCTGCACTGAAGCCTTTTTGAACAAGGGCAGAGAAACCACCTATAAAGTTTACTCCCACTGCCTTTGCAACCTTGTCCAATGTTTTGGCATATTTAACCGGGTCGCCGCCGGAAACACCTACAAGCATGGAAATAGGTGTAACGGATATTCTCTTATTGACGATTGGAATACCATATTTTTTTTCAATTGATTCGCCTGTAGCAACTAGGTCCTTAGCATATCTGTAAATCTTATTGTAGACTTTCTCGCAAGACTTATCGATGTCGCTGTCCGCGCAGTCTATAAGGGAAATTCCCATTGTAATTGTTCTAATATCAAGATTTTCATCTTGTATCATGGTAATAGTTTCCATGATGTCATGTGTGTTAAGCATTGTATCAAAACCCCCTCAGCTTATATCATTTTCAGAATTCTAGGTATTTGTTTGTTACTTCTAGATTCTATGCATGGAATTGAAAATATTTTCATGCATTACATGAACCTTCATATCAGGAACACTTTCTGAAATTGAGCGCTGAAGTTCATCTACCTGAGCTGTTGCATGTTCGATGTCAATAATCATAATCATACAGAAGAATTCTTCAAGTACTGACTGAGTTACATCTATAACGTTAGCCTGTGCTTCTGCACATGCAGCGGATACCTTAGCAAGGATACCTACCATATCTTTTCCTACAACAGTTACTACTGCCTTTGCATTTTTATTCATAACTTGTTCGTCCCCTTTCTTTAGTTAACATATATATCAATATAATAAGTTATTTTACTACAAAATATCAAGAGGAAATTAGAGAAAATAGAGAAGGGTAGGGTTGTTTCATGAAGCAAACTGAATAATGTCTGCAATGCTGAAAAAGACTGGTAAATTTGCGATTATACAAAATTACAAATTTGCTTGTCTTTTTCTTTGTGTAGGGGTATAATAGAAT
>Ga0129313_1000248_pt1 | contig 52670 bp, 47 predicted proteins | sample O1105metagenome_FD_94436 | JGI IMG/M metagenome (GOLD analysis project Ga0129313, IMG submission 94436) | Orangutan group fecal microbial communities from fecal samples from Wisconsin, USA - O1105 metagenome | ecosystem: Host-associated > Mammals > Digestive system > Large intestine > Fecal...
ATGGTCTGACAGTATTCCTGAGGAATGCAAGCAGATAATCAAATAGATTACAAGCATAAATTATGCCGCCAGGACCTGGCGGCTAAAAAATTACATACCACGATTGGTTTACCACTTACGAATCCGTAACATATAGTGGTTCTTTTAGCGATAAATGGACTAAATTTCATTCAGTGGATCTAAAAAACGGAACAAAGGTTAGAATTACATATGGCTTTAATACGTTTTTGATTAACGAGGATACTATCCAGGCGTATAATGATGGATATAAACATAGGGCAAGAATAATGAATGGCAATGGAACACATTATGGACCATGGAAGTACGCTAATGACTATTCGGATTTAGAGGTTAGGCATTCGGGAACAAAAGTAACTTATAGCGACTGCTTTGGAGAATAGATACTTAAAGTGACATGATTAACTGCTACTGCACTCTTTTTTTACAAGGTGATTCTATAACTTATCAAAAAAAGGAAAAACGATGGTGAGACACTTACCATCGTTTTGTTGCTCATAGCATGTGTATTTAACTTATACACAGGTGGGGACGGGTGAGACTTATTTAGCTGCTTTTGCAGCGTTGAATCTTTTAGTTATTCTTGAAACCTTTCTTGATGCAGCCTTCTTGTTAAGAGTTCCCTTAGCAGCAGCCTGCATTAATTTCTTTTCAGCAACTACTAACTTAGCAGCAGCATCGTCGAAATCCTTAGCTTCGATAGCAGCATCCAGATCCTTAAGAGCTGACTTTACATGGTCCTTAACTCTCTTGTTTCTTGCTGTCTTCTTGTCGATAACTCTGATTCTTTTCTTTGCGGATTTAATGTTTGCCATTGGTATATTTCCCCCACTTCTTAATATTTTTAGCTTTAATAACGCTAAATTCGCATATCAAGTATACAGGATAAACCTTAAAAAAGCAAGGACTTTCGGGGATTTTATCGGAAAACTTGTATACCCAAAGAAAATTCCGCTGAAATACTTGGCAAAAAACCTACTTCTAGTGTATAATTTACTCCGTATAATTGTGTAATAGAGAGGAAAACATATATATGGATTACCAGAAATATATTAGAAACTTTAGTATCATCGCTCATATCGACCACGGAAAGTCGACATTGGCAGATAGAATCATTGAAAATACAGGGCTAGTAGCTCACAGAGATATGAAGGAACAGTTCCTGGATAATATGGATTTAGAAAGAGAAAGAGGAATTACCATTAAGCTTCAGACAACTAGGCTTGTGTATAAGGCTGAAGATGGCAATGAATATATTTTCAACCTTATCGATACACCGGGCCATGTTGACTTTAACTACGAGGTATCAAGAAGTTTGGCGGCCTGTGAGGGTGCGGTTCTTGTTGTAGACGCAACTCAGGGCGTAGAGGCTCAGACTATGGCGAACGTATATCTTGCTCTTGAGGAAAATCTGGAGATTCTTCCGTGCCTGAATAAAATCGACCTTGCCAGTGCAAGACCGGAAGAAACTAAGATGGAAATCGAGGAAATGATAGGCATCGACGCAGAGGATGCACCACTTGTATCAGCTAAGGAAGGCATCGGTATCAACGACCTTCTTGAAGCAGTGGTAAAAAATATTCCTGCACCTACAGGAAACATAAAGGCGAATCTGAAAGCTTTGATATTCGACTCCGTATATGACAACTATAAGGGAGTAGTAATCTATACCCGTATATTCGACGGTCAGGTTAAGGTGGGTGACACCATCAGACTGATGAACACCAACAAGAAGTACGAGGTAACTGAGGTAGGCATTATGGCACCGGGACACGTTCCGACTAAGGCTCTTCGTGCAGGAGAGGTTGGATACATTGTCGCTTCAATTAAGCAGGTAAGAGATGCCCGCGTAGGCGACACTATTACCTTAGACAATGCGCCAACAGCAGAACCGCTGCCGGGCTATAAGAAAGTGCAGTCAATGGTTTACTGCGGTATATATCCGGCTGAAGGTGAAAAATATGAAGGTGTTAAGGATGCGCTGGAAAAACTTCAGGTAAATGACGCGGCGTTCCTATTCGAGCCTGAAACTTCAACGGCTCTAGGCTTTGGTTTCCGTTGTGGATTCCTGGGACTTCTTCACATGGAAATCATCGTTGAAAGATTGGAAAGAGAATTCGGACTTGCAGTTATTACAACGTCGCCAAGCGTAGTTTACAAGGTTGTTCTTAACAGTGGCGAGGTTCAGATGATTCAGAACCCGACAAATCTTCCTGATATTATGGAAATCGACCACATTGAGGAGCCAGTTGTTAAGGCCGACATTATGATTCCAAAGGAATACGTGGGTTCAATTATGGAGCTTTGTCAGGACAGACGTGGCAAGATGCTCCACATGGAATATATTACAGAAACAAGAGTTCAGCTTCACTACGAGCTGCCACTTAACGAGGTTATCTACGATTTCTTCGACGCGCTGAAGTCAAAGACCAGGGGTTACGGCTCTCTAGATTACGAGTTCTTACGCTACGAAAGATCAAAACTAGTAAAGCTAGATGTTCTTCTTAACAAAGAATTAGTGGACGCATTCTCCATGATTGTACATGAGTCAAAGGCACAGCAGAGAGGTCGATTTGTTTGTGAAAAACTGAAGGAAGTTATTCCTATGCATCAGTTTGAGGTGCCAATTCAGGCAGCAGTTGGCCAGAAGGTAATTGCAAGAGAAACTGTAAGAGCTTATCGTAAGGACGTAATTGCTAAGTGTTACGGCGGAGATATTTCCCGTAAGAAGAAGCTTCTGGAAAAGCAGAAGGAAGGTAAGAAGCGTATGCGTCAGTTCGGTAAGGTAGAAGTGCCGCAGGAGGCGTTTACAGCAGTTTTGAAATACGACGAAAACAAGTAGAGCTTGGCTGATTATATGATGAATGACAAACTAAGGGCGGCTCGAAAGAGCCGTCTTGGCATATATATACATATTCCATTTTGTTTAGCAAAATGTAAGTACTGTGGCTTCTATTCAGCCGCGGGAAGCAGTGAAGACGAGCGCAGGGAATATGTGGACAGTTTAATAGAGGATATTGAGGAGTATGGTAAAGTCTATGGGAAAACCCGCACCGTAGATACTATTTTCATTGGTGGTGGCACACCTTCAATTTTAGATGAAGGTGAGATTAAGAGAATTCTTGTAGCCGTAAGAAATGCCTTTGATGTTGACGATGATGCGGAAATTACCATTGAATCTAACCCAAAGACTTTAACAAAGAGCAAGCTGCTGGAATATAAGCAGGCTGGTATTAACAGACTTTCCATTGGAGTGCAGTCTCTTAACTCAGATATACTCGGCACCTTGGGTCGTGTTCATAGTGCAGAGGATTTTTATGAGAACTTCAAGTTAGCTAGAGAATGTGGCTTTGATAATATAAATGTGGACCTGATGTTTGCTGTGCCAGGGCACACCATGGAAATCTGGGAAGATACTTTGGATAAAATTTTCGAGCTGGGGCCGGAGCATATTTCTTTCTATAGCCTGCAGATTGAAGAGGGGACACCCTTTTATGAAATGTTCATGGCAGGAAATTTAGACCAGGTGCCTGACGAAATAGATAGGGCTATGTACCATAGAACTATTGAAAAACTTAAGGCAGCAGGCTATGAGCACTACGAGATTTCCAATGCTTGCAAACCGGGACACGAATGCAGACATAATTTAAAGTACTGGTCCTTGGAAGAGTATCTAGGAATTGGAAGCGGAGCAAGCTCCTATATGGAAGGCGTACGATTTGCAGAAGCACCTGTACTTGAGTTTTACGAAAACAGCAAGGAAGACGATATGTCCGAGTATGTTTTTACTGGGCTTAGGAAAACGACCGGATTTGACTTAGATGATTTTAATAACCGCTTTGGCATGAAACTATGGGAAGCCTTTGGTGACAGGAGAGAGAACCTAGCAGAATTCCTTGAAGAAGGACTACTTATTGAATCCCAAGGAAGACTGTACCTAAGTGAGGACGGGCTTGATGTATCCAATGCTATAATGGCGGAATTTGTGTAGATGACTTAATTGGGGGATAAAAATGACATTTAAACAGCTTTTCTTTAGAATATATGATAGAAAAATTGCATCTGGAGAAATCACCTTCAGCAGGTCTGGAATCAGCAAGGCTGATTTTACAAGATTGTGCACCGAAGATGGGTTTGTTCTTGAAAGAGAAGCCTTGGAGCTCATTGGGGAAAAGATGAGCCTTGAGGCGGAGGAATTAATGGAACTTATTGAAGCTGCAGAAAAGGAGAGGATTTAATTAATGCATCACTTTGGGATATTTCACTTAAGTAGCTGGCTCGTTTACTTCTACTTTTACAGTATTTGTGGATGGATATTCGAGTCAGGAAATGTAAGTATTAGAGAACATAAATGGGTAAACCGTGGATTTATGAAGGGTCCGTGGCTCCCTCTTTACGGAAGTGGCGCCGTTGTAATTCTAATTGTGACAATGCCTTTTGCGGATAATCCTATAGCCGTATATTTTGCAGGGGCCATAGGGGCTACAATTCTGGAATATATTACAGGCGTTGCTATGTTGGAACTTTTCAAAGTGCGATATTGGGACTATAGATATAGGAAAATTCAGTTCCAGGGACAGATTTGTCTCGTGTCCACTATTGCCTGGGGATTTCTCAGCTTGCTAATGGTTTACGGCATCCATCCTTGGGTAGAGCGCCTGGTTGGAGATATTAATGTTGAGGTAGTCAACGTGGCAACCTTTGTCATTACCTTACTTATTACCTATGACTTCACCAACGCATTGCGCGATGCATTGGATCTGCGTAAACTCATTATTCAGGCCAACGAGCTTAAGGAAAAACTTGAGGCCAAAATCGAGGAAAGCAAGGAAGAAATCGAGGACAAACTCGAAGAAGCCATCTCACAGCTTAGATACGGTCTTAGCGAGCTGCGAGAAGACATTGAGCTGCGTTCTAGAAAAGTGTTCCTGCGCAACCCAAGCGCCAGCATGAAGGGTCTGGAAGAAGAGTCAAAACTTCTAAAGGCCAAGTTATACAAGCGCTTTGAAGAGATGCAGAAGGAAGGCTATGGCACCAAAAGCGCGAAATAGACAAGGATGGCTATGATGAACAAGGAAAAACTGAAAAGATATCATATAGACAACTCAAGAAACTGTTATGTGCAGGAGGATACAACGGCGTTTAACGAGGCGGTTATCACCTTCACGGGTGAAGTTAAATACAGCAAGGATTTGCCGGGAAATTGCCTGGAATTCATGAATGCAATTCTTGATGATAGTGATTTTTCTGTGGTCCCAGCCAGCCTAGGCAAGAGCCTTTTAAGAGACAGCCATAAGGATGAGTTCGTGGGTGCCTTGGGCTATGCTGGTTTTGATGCCTGTCTCTTTGGGGAAAAGTCATCGGCTAAATATTGCGACGGAGTGAGCATTTCCATAACTCCTGATGTCGCAAAAATTGTCGACGTCAACGGCATAAGAATTGGGGTTGTCAATGCCGCGGTCAAAACCTCCAGAGATGTGGGAAGCAAGTTAGCCTCTCAGGTAGCCGGATTAAGAGCAAAGACGGAGTTCATTTTAGTTTACTGTAGATGCGCAGAGCAACCGGCAGAGTCTGACGTGAAAGCCTTGGCAGAGCAGGGCGCAGACTACATTGTATTCAATTGTTCGGATATGCTGAAATCTTATGGCAGAGTGGGTCGAAGCGACGGAAAAATTGTGCCTTTTATCTATTCAGTGGGCACAGCCCTTGAACTGGGAAAAGTGTGTAATACGGCTATATTTAGGTTGAAAATACTCAGAGATTATAATGGAGAAATAACTCTTGAAGATGAATTCGTGCCTTGCATTTTTGATGCAAACTTGCCAGGTCGAGAGAACTGCATGATGCCGACTAGAGGTTTCTATAACGGGCGTTATGTAAATGACATAACTAAGGCAGCTGCAAAAAACGTGAGAAAGACCTTGGGTAAGGGCATTAAAATGTCTTCTAAAATAAGGCCATTTACTAATATGACCGGTTTCTCGCCACAGGTAAGCATAAAGGAAATATGTGATATTCTTGGAGTCGATAGTGACTTCTATGATGGAGATTTTCCTATTGATGAAAAGGTTCATTCTATAGTTATTAGAAATGTGGAGCTTTCTGAGAAGTGCATTGCTGTTCTCGATGAGACAGATGAGGAGGATAAGCAAAATCTTATTATCAAGGAAGACATGCTGAAGGAAATCAAGCCTATAATGGCCATTGCGCAGAAGAAGGTAGAGGGGGTTCCGACTCTGATTGTTGATTCACCTAGTGAGGCTTTTATAGAAATATCCAGATATATTAGGAAAAAGTATGATTTGTTTACTGTTGCAATAACTGGCTCTGTGGGAAAATCCACAGTGACGGATATGATTAAGACTGTAATGGCATATAATTATAAGTTTCCTAATATTAAGGGTAATTATAATACTTTCCGTTCGGTGGGTTTCTGTCTCCAGAAGCTCACAGATAAACACGATGCGTATATTCAGGAACTTCACGGAGGACATCCAGGAGCAGCCAGCCTTGGTTCTTCTATAGTTCTTCCAAATATTGCAGTTGTAACTAGCATAGCGGAAGTTCATCTGGAGAGGTTAGGAAACAGCATCGAGGGTGTTAAAAGAGAAAAACTTGGAATTGCTGACTATATTCAAGAAGGTGGCGCGCTAGTTGTCAATAATGACAATGAGTACCTTCAAAATCTTGATATGCCTATGAGGCTGGTAACTTATGGTGCATTTAATAAGAATTCTGATTTCTATGCTGACAATATCAATGAGATGGAGGACAAAATTACCTTTACAATTGTCTGCGAGAAAGGAAGTTTTGATGCGGAGATTTTCTGCCGTGGACTGCATAACGTGTGTAACGCAGTGGGCGCCTTTGCCGTCTGCAGACTTGCGGGAATTCAGCCTCACGTAATTACCTCAGCACTGTCTAGATACAGAACTTCTGGGTTCAGGCAGAACCTCATAAAGAAGGATGGATACAAGATTTTCGCAGACTGTTTCAACTCGGCACCTGAGTCGGTGAAGTCATCGCTTCACAGTCTGGCAGGAATTCATCCTACTCATGGAGGACGCAGAATTGCTGTCTTAGGTGACATGAACGAGCTGGCGGAGTTAAGTGAAATCAGGCATAGGGAAACAGGAAAGATGGTTGCTGAATCTGATGCAGACGTTCTTATTACTTTAGGTGAGAAGGCTAAATTCATTGCTGAAGAGGCCATGAAGGAGGGGCAGGAAACCTATGCATTTGTGGATAGGGAAGAGATGGAAAATAAGATTAGGGAGATTGTTAAGCCGGGAGATGTGATTCTATTTAAGGCCAGTCACAGCGTAAGGCTTGACATTTCCATAGAAAATATTTTTGGAAAAATGTCATAGTCATAATAGATTATAATGAGAAAGTAATAAAAGAGGCAGTCGCCGCAGCTTTTTGACCATGCTGTAGTGACCGCCTCTTTTCTCATATATGAGAGGAAGTTAAAAAACTATATATATTCTCTTTTGCTTGTGTTCCTCCAAATTCCCATTTTTTCAGCTTCTTTAATCAGTTCTTCTCTGAAGTCAGGATGGGCAATTCCGATTAGCATTTCTGCTCTCTGCCATGTGGATTTTCCCTTAAGATTTACTGCACCGAATTCTGTGGCGATGTAGCCGGTACATGATCTAGGAGTAGTGATAATGGAACCTGGAGCAAGGATAGGTGAAATTGTTGAAACTAGTTTTCCGTTCTTTAAGGTCTTTGTTGAAGGAAGGCAAAGGAAGCTCTTTCCTCCGTTGGAACGGAAGGCACCGATTACGAAGTCCAGCTGACCGCCGGTACCACTGATTTGTCTGTATCCCGCTGATTCTGCGCAGACCTGTCCATAGATGTCAACTGTTAGACAGCTGTTTATGGAAATGAATTTATCTATAACTTCGATATTTGAGCAGTTATTTACCCATTCAATTGGTGCGCAACAACACTGCGGATTGTTGTTGATGAAATTATATAATCTGTCTGTTCCTGCGGCAAATGAATAAACTGCGCGACCGTAGTCCAGAGGAAGTTTTGTTTTATTGACAATCTTTCCTGCATCGTAGAGATCAAGGTATGCGTCAACAAACATTTCTGTATGAATGTTAAGGTCCTTTAAATCAGAGTGGGCAATGAGGGAACCTATGGATGAAGGAAGTCCTCCAATACCAATCTGAAGTGTGGAACCGCTTTCTAAATTCTGAACTACGTGGTTTGCAATGGCCTGGTCAACTTCGGAAGGATCCTTTACCTTAAGGTGTGACATAGGAGGATTTTCGCCTTCTACAATAAAGTCGACGTCTCTTACGTTGATTTCGTTGTTGTAGCCATATGCGTGAGGCATGTTTTCGTTAACTTCAACGATTACTGTTTTCGCTGCTCTGATAACACCTAGCATGTCTGCAACCTGTGGTCCTAGGTTAAAGTTACCGTGTTCATCCATTGGACCTACCTGAAACATAGCTACATCGATGTTGTTGCCATCAATGTTCCAAAGCTCTGGCAGTTCGCAGAACATCATTGGAATATACCAGCAGTTACCGTCGTCAGCCATTTTTCTATCGTTAGCATTGAAGTGGGCAGACATGAAGCGAACGTGCTTTACACCTTCTTCACCTAGTTCCTGAACTCTCTTATATGTTTCAAATGGATTGTTTCTAATTGCAACTGTAGAAAGAATCTTTACTCCAAAGAGGTCGTCCACTCTTTCTGCAAGAGCCTTGTCCAAGGTATCAACTACGCCAGCGCCGGTACCAAAGTGGACTCTATCTCCGTCATTGACAGTTAAAACAGCTCTTTCTCTAGAAACAAGCTTTCTTTTATACATTGCTTTATATTCTTCATAATAACTCATGTAATGTTCCCCCTTTTTTAGATACAAATAATAATACAAGTAATAATTCTACACACAACTATATTAAATTATACTATTACAGGTGCATCTTAGTCAAGTTCAACAAAAACCTGCCTGAAATAAAAAGTTTTTTGTGAATTTTAATAAAAATGTTTGACTTTTTATGTGTATAGTGTTAATATGCATTTGTGAGTAAATATACTAAAATACTAATAAAAATGACAAAGGAGGACTCACCAATGAAAGATGGTATTCACAATTTTTCTGAAATCGGTAAATTGAACAAGGTTTTACTACATAGACCGGGCAGAGAATTGGAAAAACTGACTCCTGATAATTTTGAGGAACTGCTTTTCGATGATATTCCATTCCTAAAAGTTGCACAGGAGGAACATGACAAGTTTGCTAAGCTTTTGCAGGACAACGGCGTCGAGGTCGTTTATTATGAAAAAGAGGTTGCCAAGGCACTGGCAGACAAGAATGTTAGAGAACAGTTTGTTGATGAATTTATTAAGCTAAGTCCTATTGATGCTGATGGACGTAAGGATGAGCTTAAAGAATTCTTAAATGAAAAGAGCGCAGATGATTTAGTTGAAACATGCATTTCCGGATTATTTACTGCAGATTTAAGCACTATAAAGGGAGATTCTCTTATAGACGTAGTAGAGCTAAATGGCGAGAAAAAAGCTTTTGCAAGCTTACCTATGGTTAATCTTTATTTCTCAAGAGACCCTGGAATATGTGTGGGAAACGGCGTTAACATAAATCACATGAGCACGCCAACAAGAAGACGTGAAGCTCTTTTGATGAAGTATATGACTAAATATGACAGAGACTTTGCACCAGAGGGTACTCCTATTTGGTATGATGCGTATGACAACTTCTCCATGGAAGGCGGGGATGTTCTAATTCTTTCAGATGAAATTGTTGCAGTGGGCCATTCACAGAGAACTACCCTTGAGGGAATTGAAAGTTTTGCTAGCAAATTGCTTAAGAACTCTAGCTTCAAGAAGGTCCTGGTATTTGACATTCCGAAGAGTCGTGCTTTCATGCAGCTTGACACTGTTTTCAATATGATTGATTTCGACAAGTTCGTACTTCATCCAGAAATCGAAGGACCACTGGCTGTTTACGAAATCACACTTGGTGCTGATGGTGAGCCGGATTACAACTCCATTACAGATAGCCTTGACAAGATTCTTGCTAAGGAGCTAAATCTTCCAACTGTTGATATTACGAGAATCGGTGGAGGAAATCTTATTGCAGCTCAGAGAGAGCAGTGGAATGATGCGTCTAATATTCTTACAATAGCGCCAGGAACTGTAGTTGCTTTCGAGAGAAATTACGTAACTAACGATATCCTCGATAAGAAGGGAGTTAAGGTACTGACCATTGAAAGTGCCGAGATTTCAAGAGGTAGAGGAGGTCCAAGAAGTTTGACTTGCCCAATTAACAGAGATGATTTATAGGGATGATTTCTATTTCTAGGATGGATTAAAAATACGGTGTAACCTAGATAAGTAGGTTACACCGTATAACTTTGGAAAATCAATGCTTTCCACGTTTTTCCGCAAGTTTCGATAGTAAAATTACACATTTTTCCGTGAAATTCAGGGCACATTTTACACATTTTTCTGAAAAAGTCTTACTTCTTCATTTTCTTGCTCTTTTGATAATAGTAAAAAGCCAGGCCGCCCATGGCCAAAAGTCCTAATATAACATACATATTTTCTTACCTCCCTAATGTCATTGCATTCATATATTCTTCCTGAAAACCTGGCTGTGATGCCAGTTCGATATGTTTGATTTGTTTTGCTGTAGCTTCAGAGCGCTGAGCCCACGTAGGGGAAAGTAGCATCATAGATGCCCCGGCGCCGGCAGAATTGCCTATGGAATGTATTTTCTTTTTTGGGATATCAGGCAGTAATCCCATATCCACGGCACTCTCGATTCTTATATAATTCCCAAAGGCTCCGGCAACGGAAATTTCATCAAGGTCGCCAGGATCTAATCCAAGCTCTTTCATCATCACATTGATTCCGGCAGAAATTGCAGCCTTAGCCAGCTGGATTTCTCGAATATCCTTTTGAGTTAGGATAACTGGTTCGTGTCTGAAATCGCCATCATAGAGAAGAAAGTCGTTGATGCCATGGTGGCTGATTAAATGTTTAAGAACATCTTCGCTGAATGTATTGCCCCCTAAGTTCTTGTCACGCAGCTCCTCTGCAGAGAGAATCCTACCTGTCCGATCAACTATGCCCATGTGCACAAGCTCGCCCACAGCGTCAATTATGCCAGAGCCGCAGATTCCAACGGGGGTTGCCCCTCCAATTGTCTCAATTTCAACCTCATCATAGCTGATGTTTACACGTTCAATGGCGCCTTCGCCTGCGCGCATACCCTGAGTTATAGAACTGCCTTCGAAGGCTGGGCCTGCTGCAGTTGAGCATGCAAGAATCTGTCCCTTGCCGCCTAGAACAATTTCCCCATTTGTACCAATATCAATGAAAAGATGCGCCTTGGTGGGCATGGTTATGTCTGTTGTAATTATATCCGTTGTGATTATACCTGCAGTAATGTCAGAGCCTACATGACCTGCAATATTTGCAGCTAGATACACCTGAGCATCTGAATTTCCCCAAAGACCTATCTCGCTTATTTTAATTTCTCTGGCATCTGTAAAGGTAGGCTCAAAGGGCGCAACGGCTAAAGCCTCCGGATTTATACCAAGGAATAAATGACTCATAGTGGTGTTACAGGCGACCACATATTTTTTCAGCGCTTCCTCATTGATTTCACGCTCCTTACATATTTTTCCTACGCCCTCGTTAATGGCGCCTATAAGTAGCTGCTGCATTTTTTTCAGCTTAGCCTCATTGTCTCGGACAAAGGTTATTCGCGAAATCACATCGGCCCCGTAAGCACTCTGTGGGTTCACTCTTCCATAAACATCCACAAGCTCTCCCTTTGACAGATTCCAGATCAAAACCACCAGAGTCGTAGTTCCTACATCCACTGCGGCTCCGTAAACATCGCCCATAGATTCATCTGCAGGAACAAGTTCCGGCTCAAACCAAGATGGGAGATTAATAAGTTTCTTCTTTCTCTCACCTATGGTTTCAGATTCGCTGACTTCAATTATCATATGGTCCTCTGCAAGGGTCTGACAGGCCAGATATTCTCTTGTCTCAGAGTTACTTGTGTCTTTTACCTTGGTAATTCTAACCTTGCATTTCCCGCATACGCCGGTGCCCATGCAGCTGCCGTTAATGTCTACTCCTGCACTTGATGCAGCCTGTAGTACGGTTTCCCCAGGCTTTGGCTCATATTTAATATTCTTTGGTAAAAATGTAATCATTTGTATCCCTTCTTTTCCCCCTTAAATTTTCTCTAATTGCACAGAAGTCGCAGCCTGCAGGATTCCCCAAACATTGTACGCAGGATGGTTCTGGTCTTATGTCACTTCTGTTAAGAATGAAGTAGAGCCCTGTGCAGGTTTTTTGAGGCAACATAAGGCCGCTTTCGTTTGTTCTGACATCTATCAAGTTGCCATCAAGAATTTTCAAGAATTTTTCTGAGTCCTGAATTGCCATTCCGTAATAGCCAGGACCAAAACTCCCGGAGATAAAAGTTTTCCTATTCTGATATCTAGTAGCAATACTTTTCCAAAGGAATTTTTTTTCAAGAAATTCCTTGCCTGCATCTACGTAGGAAGTTCCCCATATATCGGCAAAAAGTTCGTCCATTATATTTTTTTCAGATGAGTCTTCAGAGCAACTCCATTCGCCTGCGGTCAAGGCATAGAAAAATATTCCCTCAACAGCATCCTCGGGTATTTGGGAAAAGAAGTTGCAATATATGTCCTGATCTTCAGCAATCACATGGCTATTGTTGAAAACGACACTGTCATAATAGGATACAACAGCCTGAACATTTATCTGATCTAGATGTTTTTCCCTAAGGGTCTCGGACATATCCATTAGATTTTTGTGCTCAGGTCGGCTTAGGTCGAATCTGTTGGTTTTGATAAATCTCTCTCTTGCCGAAGGGTAGATGTCTTTTTCTTCGATTTTTATTACTTTGTTAATCATTTCCTTAACCTCTAAATACATTATATACTAATTTATGAAAGCGCGAAATGTCAATATGTAAGGCACGAAAAAAGGCACCTCTTTGCGAGATGCCTTTTCGGTGAATATAGGATTGAATTTACTGAAGGACGAAGTACAGTAAACCGCCGATTACTGAAATTGCTGATAGCAACTTTGCAATTGCGAACTTGTCTTCTTTCTTTGAAAGAAGCTGAAGCAGGATTGCGATTACGGCTACTGCTCCGAATCCCCAGGAAATTAACTGTGGTGTAGTTGCATTTTCTGGTTGACCAGATACATCTGCCCATGCTAGAACCATACCCCATACTACTGTTATATAAAATACCACCTTTTGTTTCTGTTCGTCCTTGATGAAAAACATCAATAACATTAATACTGCACTTACTACTATAGCAGCTACAAACATAATTACCATTGCACCTAAAGCGTTCATCTCTTTACCTCTCTTTCTCCTTTAACACATCCTTTTATCTCGGATGTGTCATCCCTTTGTTTTTGTTGTTTTCCTTTTGATGTATTTATAGTAACATTCGTTTCTAAAGAAAAAACATCTATATTTCTGAAGAATTCTGAAGATTATTGATTTTTATGTTTTTTATGGTAATTTCTATGTTCCACAGGTTATCCACAGTATCTATGGTGGTGTTCACCTGACCATCATAGCGTGCGGCTATAGATTTAATGCTTTCCAGACCAATGCCGTAGCTTTCTGGGTGCGGAGATTCCGCAGAGGTTGCAGAACCTGCAGAATTTGCAGCTTGAGAAAGCGCTACAATATTATTGCTTTGCCTTATTATTAGGCTGGCGCCTTTTGTTTCTACATTAATAGTAACCGGTTTTTCTGGATCTGCATATTTTTTAATATTAGATACTAAATTATCCAGAATTCGCCTAAACTCATCTACAACCAGTTCGGCTGAAAAGTCTTCACAGCTACTTAAATCGATTCTGCAGTCGAAATCATCTTCTAACTGCTCTTCCCATTCACAAATCAGCTGGTTCATTAGGAGTTTCCCGTTTTCTATGTACTCACATTTTCTAGATGCCTCGTCTAGAAGCTGCTCAGTTAACAGCTTGATTTGAGTTGACTTTTGCTTCATTAAAAGCAGATACTCTTTTAACTCCTCATCAGAAACAGCCTTATTAAGCGTGGTCTTATTAGCCATAATCTCTGTGTAAGACATAATGGAAGTAAGGGGAGTTCTTATATCATGAGATAGATTTCTCATGAATTTAGTCTTTGCCTCAGCAAGCTCTAGCTCTCGTTCCTTAAGTTTTTTCTCATTTTCTACCATGTAGTTAATGCTCTCTGCCAAAACCGTCAGCTCGTTGCTTCCCTCAATAGGAAGTCTGTAATCCAGGTTTTGCTCCCTGAGAAGGTTTACCCCCCTAGTAATTTCCTTTAAATAATCGAATTTTCTTCCGACCAGCATAAGGAAAAGAACTAAAAATAGTATTACGGAAGCAGAAAAACTTATGCTCCTAATCCATACAGACAAGGTGTCCATTTCCAGGTCACTAAGGTTAATTCCTTTATCTATAACATAATCTGAGGCAACAGAACTTGCCGTCATGTCTATTAATTTAAAGAAGAAGATGGAAATGAGTCCAGACCAAAACAAGAGCTGAAGTATTTCCTGTGGCAGTACATTTTTCCTTTTAGCCTTATTATTCAACATAGTAACCTCTTCCCCAGGCGGTTTTGATATATTTTGGATTCCTTGAATTATCGCCTGTCTTTTTTCTTAGGTTCTTAATATGTACCATTATGGAGCTGTCGCCAACAGCATTGTCACCCCAAATTTTCTCGTAAATATCGTCTAGAGAATAAATTCTGCCTTTATTAGATGCAAGAAGCTCCAAAATCATAAATTCTGTATAAGTAAGAGGAATGGTTTCACCATCTTTAATCACAGATTTTTTCTCCTTACTTAAAATCAGATCACCGATTCTGATGCCATCTTCCAGTTGACTTTCTGGCTCCGTAGATACCTGAGCCGTTTTCCTAGTTCTTTTCAGCACAGCTTTCACTCTCATAATAAGCTCAATATTAGAAAATGGCTTAACGATATAGTCGTCGGCCCCTGCAGAAAAACCCATGACCTTATCGGATTCTCCAGAGTAAGCAGTCAGGAAAATAATAGGTGTCTCCTGAGTCTTTCGAATCTCCGCAGCCGTCATAAAACCCGACAATCCCGGCATATTGACATCCAAAATGTAAAGATCCACGCTTTCATCCACGTGGGTCAAAACTTCCTCGCCGCTTTCGCACGCAAGGGTCTTATATCCCTCTCCCTTCATAAGCACAGTGACAATATCCCTGATTTCTCTCTCGTCATCGGCAATAACAATTTTGCTCGCTCTCTCTGCCATAATAGCCCCCCTCTTTCTACAAGCGCCTCTTTTTTTAGAATATTATATCAAAACCTACTACAATTGAGTAATAAAAAATGCTATAATGTCCATATGTATTATTTTAGGAGGACTTAGATATGGTTAAGCAAAGCTACCCAAGAATCGAGATTAATCTGCAGTATTTAAAAGAAAACGTTGCTGCTATAGTAAAAAAATGTGCTGATTGCGGAATAAAAATTTCCGGAGTAATCAAGGGTACTACGGGAATTCCACAGTGTGCAAAAATGTTTCAGGAGGGTGGAGTATATGGTATAGCTTCTTCTCGTTTGGAACAGATTGAAGATGCTATTAACGAAGGCATAGACTTACCGATGCTATTGCTGAGAGTTCCTATGCATTCAGAAGTAGATGAGGTTGTAAGACTTTGCGACATGAGCCTTAACAGTGAAGTTTCAACACTAGAACTTCTAAATGAAGCTGCAGCTAAGCAGAACAAGATTCATAATGTAATTCTTATGGCAGACCTTGGCGATTTGAGAGAAGGTTTCTGGGATAAGGATGAAATGGTAAAAGTTGCTACTCGCGTAGAAAATGAATGGGATAACCTTCACCTTTCAGGAGTAGGTACTAATCTTGGATGCTATGGCTCCATTGAGGCAACTGCAGATAAATTGGATGAGCTAGTTGCAATAGCTGAAAGAATTGAAAAAGAAATCGGAAGAGAGCTTGAGATTATTTCAGGAGGCGGAACTACAAGTCTTCCTAGAGTGCTTCTTGGCGATATGCCTAAGAGAATCAACCATCTACGTGTAGGTGAAGGAATCCTTCTTGCGAGAGACTTAGATGTATTCTATGGTCTGGACATGAGCTTTATGCACCAGGATGTATATACACTGAAGGCTGAAGTTATTGAAGTTAAAGATAAGCCTTCACATCCAGTAGGAAAGATATCTATAGATGCTTTTGGACACACTCCTGAATATGTAGACAGAGGCATAAGAAAACGTGCACTTATTGGAGTAGGTAAAGTAGATTACGGTAGCATAGATGAAATCTTTCCTAAGGACAAGGGCGTAGAAGTAATCGGTGCTTCAAGTGACCATACAATTCTTGATGTAGAGGACGCAGAAAGAGAATTTAAGCCAGGTGATATCGTTTCCTTTGGAATTAACTATGCGTCAATAGTATATGTAACAAACTGTAAAAATGTGCAGAAAGTTTTCGTATAAAAGTAGTATAAAATATGATACAGATTATAGAATGATGATGAAAAAGCCGCAGAAAAATACTGTGGCTTTTTTAATAGCTGAACATAGAAAAAATCGAAAAGTTTTTTGAAAAAAGTTAAAAAAATTTGGTAAAAACTGTTGACATTATTGGCGCCAGGTAGTATCTTATATGTAGTGATTAGCACTCGAAGTAAATGAGTGCTAACAGCGAGCAGAAAGTTTTGACTGGAAGAGAGGTGAGAGAGGATGGAATTGACAGATAGAAAGCTTAAGATTCTGCAAGCTATAATTACTGACTACGTTACATCTGCTGAACCTGTTGGATCCAGAACACTCTCCAAGAAGTTTGACCTAGGGATTAGCCCGGCGACAATAAGAAATGAAATGAGTGACTTAGAGGACATGGGTTACCTTACTCATCCTCATACATCAGCGGGAAGAGTTCCTTCGGATAAGGCATATAGATTGTACGTCAATAATATGATGGGAAAGCATGAACTTTCTCCGGCTGAGAAAAATATTATTGCTGAGAAGCTTAGAAGTAATGTTCATGAATTTGATCAGACTATTAAGCATGCGGCAAAGATTCTTTCAGAGATTACTAATCTTACATCTTTTGCTTTGACACCAAGTCAGAGTGAAGATACGGTTAGATTCGTCAATCTGCTTCCTGTAGATAAGTCTACGGTGGTTTTGATGATTGTGGCCGAGAGTGGCAAGATTAGCAATACAGCTCTTAGAATCAATGTTCCGTATACTGAAGAGGGACTTCAGATTTTGGCAAAGAACATGACTTATACATATAATGGTAAGAAAATTTCCGATGTTTTGACCAACAGAATGATTGCTCATTTTGAGTCGGACATTGAGGCAATGAGTAGACTTGCCAAGGATATAATGCCAAACTTCATGAAAACTCTTGAGGATATGCTCAATGTAAATCTTTACATGGATGGACTAACAAATATCTTCGATATTCCGGAGTATAATGACTTGGAAAAGGCAAAGAATTTTCTTACATTACTGGATAAGAGAGAGGATTTGACTAAGACACTTCTTGAAAGAGAAAATGGAATGATTGTTACAATCGGCGGTGAAAATGCCGATGCATCAATGAATGATTGTTCCTTAATTACGGCAACATATCACATAGATGGAAAAATGGTTGGAAAGATTGGTGTAATCGGACCGACAAGGATGAAATACGCTAAGATCACATCCATAATGGAATATCTGACAGAGAATCTTAATCAGACGTTCCAACTGGAGTATAAGGACAAATAAAGGAGAATTGCAGTGAACGAAGAACTTAAGAAAGACGGGGTTAATCCGGAAGCCGAGGCCGCGGAAGCAGAAGAAACTTCTCAGGAACAGGCTGAAGCTGAAACTGAAAAGACTGCTGAGGCTGAAACTTGTGAGACCGCTGAAGCAGAAAAAGAGGAAGATGAAGCTCTGAACGCCAAATATCTTAGATTGATGGCAGACTTCCAGAACTATAAGAGGAGAGCTGAAAAAGAAAAAAGTGACATTTACGCATACGCTAATGAGAAAATTGTTAGTGAGTTGCTTAATGTAATAGACAACTTTGACCGTGCTCTACAGCTTGAATGTGCTGATAAGAGATACGCAGAAGGGATGGAGATGATATTCAAACAGTTTTATGATGTGCTTGGAAAAGCAGGACTGGAAGAAATCATCGCGGAAGGAGAGGACTTCAATCCTAACTTCCACAATGCTGTAATGACAGAAGATAACCCTGACTTTGAAAGCGGCAAGGTTACAGATGTTTTACAGAAGGGGTATTTGTTAAATAAGAAGGTTATCAGACCTTCAATGGTGAAAGTTAATAATTAGGAGGTAAGAACAATGGCAAAGGTAATAGGTATAGATTTAGGAACAACAAACAGCTGCGTAGCAGTATTAGAAGGTGGCGAACCAGTAGTAATCGCCAATGCAGAAGGTAACAGAACAACTCCATCTGTAGTTGGTTTTGCTAAGAACGGAGAAAGACTTGTAGGTGAAACTGCAAAGAGACAGGCAGTAACTAACCCTGAAAGAACAATCTCTTCAATTAAGAGACATATGGGTGAAGACTACAAGGTAACTATTGACGGAAAAGATTACACTCCACAGGATATTTCAGCAATGATTCTTACAAAGTTAAAGACTGATGCTGAAAGCTACTTGGGAGAAAAGGTAACAGAAGCTGTAATCACAGTTCCTGCATACTTCTCTGATGCTCAGAAGCAGGCAACTAAGGATGCTGGTAAGATTGCGGGTCTTGACGTTAAGAGAATTATCAACGAACCTACAGCTGCATCACTAGCATATGGTCTTGATAAGGAAAATGGATCTCACAAGATTCTAGTATACGACCTAGGTGGTGGTACATTCGACGTATCAATCCTTGAATTAGGTGATGGAGTATTCGAAGTACTTGCAACTAACGGTGATACTCATCTTGGTGGTGACGACTTCGATAACGCTGTAATGAACTTCCTTGCTGATTCATTTGCAAAGGAAAATGGCGTAGATTTAAGACAGGATAAGATGGCAATGCAGAGACTTAAGGAAGCTGCTGAAAAGGCTAAGAAGGAACTTTCAAGTGCTCAGACTACAAACATCAACTTACCTTTCATCACAGTAACTGCAGATGGTCCTCTTCACTTAAATATGGATTTAACAAGAGCTAAGTTTGATCAGTTAACTGCTGACCTAGTAAAGAGATCAATCGAACCAATGAACAAGGCTCTTAAGGATGCTGGCATTACAACAGCAGACCTTGAAAAAGTTATCTTAGTTGGTGGTTCAACAAGAATTCCTGCAGTTCAGGAAGCTGTAAAGCAGGTAACTGGTAAGGAACCATTCAAGGGAATTAACCCAGACGAATGTGTAGCAGTAGGTGCAGCTATCCAGGCAGGTGTACTTACAGGTGAAGTAAATGACGTACTTCTTCTTGACGTAACTCCACTTTCACTTTCAATTGAAACATTAGGCGGAGTAGCAACTAAGTTAATCGAAAGAAATACAACAATTCCTACAAAGAAGAGCCAGATCTTCTCAACTGCAGCTGACAACCAGACAGCAGTAGACATCCACGTAATGCAGGGTGAAAGAGAAATGGCAGCAGGTAACATTACATTAGGACGTTTCCAGCTTGACGGAATCGCACCTGCTCCTCGTGGAATTCCTCAGATTGAAGTTACATTCGATATCGACGCTAACGGTATCGTAAATGTAAGTGCTAAGGACCTAGGAACAGGAAAGGTTCAGCACATCACAATTACTTCATCAACTAACCTGTCAGAAGACGAGATCAATGCAAAGGTTAAGGAAGCTGAACAGTATGCTGAAGAAGATAAGAAGAGAAAGGCTGAAATCGAAGAGAGAAATAAGGCTGAATCCTTAGTATATGAAACAGAAAAAGCATTAAAGGAACTTGAAGGCAAGATTTCCGATGATGAAAAGAATGATGTTGAAACAGCTAAGGAAGACCTGAAGAAGGCTCTAGAAGCTAACAACCCTGAAGAAATCAAGGAAAAGACAGAAGCTTTAACAGAAAAATTCCACGCAATCTCAACTAAGCTTTATGAACAGGCTCAGGCTGCACAGCAGGCTGCAGGGGCAGCAGGCGCTGGTCCTAACATGGGCGGATTCGATCCTAATGCTGGAGCAAACCCAGGAGCAGGTGCTCAGGGTCCTGCAGGTGACAATGTTGTTGATGCTGACTTCGAAGTTGTTGACGACGAAAAATAAGTTTTAGATAAATAAGGTTACCAAAATGGCAGAAAAAAGAGATTATTATGAAGTCCTCGGCTTGCAGAAGGGTGCAAGCGAGGACGAAATAAAGAAGGCTTTCCGTAAAATGGCGATGAAATATCATCCTGACAGAAATCCGGGTGATAAGGAAGCCGAGGAAAAGTTCAAAGAAGTTAATGAAGCATATAGCGTGCTGTCCGATCCGGACAAGAAGAGCAAGTATGACAGATTTGGCCACGCAGGAGTAGATCCAAATGCCGGCTTCGGAGGAGCAGGCGGATTCTCTGGCGCTGGTGGTTTTGATGACATATTTGACATCTTCGGAAACATGTTCGGCGGAGGTGGCGGCTTCGGCGGCTTCGGCGGTGGTGGCGGAGCAAGAAGAAATGGTCCTATGAAGGGCAGAGATCTTCAGAAAGCCATTACCATTGAATTTGAGGAAGCAGCCTTCGGCGTAAAAAAAGAAATCAGCATAAGCAAATATGTAAAATGCGATACTTGTAATGGCGAGGGTAATAAGCCAGGAACTGAAAAGAAAACTTGTCCTAGCTGTAACGGAACCGGTCAGGTTCACACAGTTCAGAGAACACCTTTTGGACAGTTCCAGAGCACAGGTCCTTGTCCTGACTGCGGAGGTAAGGGTACGATTATTGATACACCTTGTCCTGACTGTCACGGAACAGGTAAGATCAGAAAGAACGTTAAGATTAACATAGATATTCCAGCAGGCGTTGACAACGAAAGTGTAATTACACTTAGAGGTCAGGGTGAACCAGGAGAAAATGGCGGTCCTAACGGAGATCTTTACATCGTAATTACAGTAAAACCGCATAAGATGTTCAAGAGAGAAAGAGACAACCTGTACTTAGATATGCCAATTTCCTTTGAACAGGCAACACTTGGAGATGATATTGTAGTTCCTACGCTTTCTGAGAAGGTTACATACAAGATTCCGGCAGGAACACAGCCAGGAACAGTTTTCAGACTTAAGGGTAAAGGCGTAAGAAATGTTAGAAGCGGACGCATGGGTGACATGTATGTTAAGGTTATCCTAGAAGTTCCAACTAAGCTTAACTCCAAGCAGAAGAAGGCAATTCAGGAAATGGGCAAGACTCTAGACGAGGATTGCTACCAGAAGAAGTCCAAATTCTCAGAAAAGCTGAAAGAGTGGTTTAGCTAAAAACGTGGAAAATTAATAGAAATATAGCAGTCGGTTTTTTGAGAGCCGGCTGTTTTTTTCTGTAATTTTTCCCGGTAATATGTTATGATTATAGGACAGAACTTATGAGGAGGACGGAAATGAATTACATTGAAATAAATATAGAAACTTCAGCAGCCGGCATCGAGCCTGTTGTCTCTGAGCTTCTAAGCATTGGAATTACAGATACAGTAGTTGAGGATCCCCGTGATATCGAGGACCTGATGGACAAAAAGCAGACCTATGACTGGGATTACCTGGACGACTCCATTATGGAAAAAATGAAGGAAGTGCCAAGCGTAATCGTTTACCTTGAGGACACTGAAGAGAACCGCCAGCTATCAAAACTCACAGAGACTACAATCTCGGAATTAAAGGCTGACGCTGCAGCAGGTGAATTTGGTGAAAACGTTGATTTCGGCAGCCTAGATGTAACTGTTAAATTCGATGATGACAGTGAGTGGAAGGACAAGTGGAAAGAATTCTTCAAGCCCTCACAGATTTCAGAAAGCATTGTAGTTAAGCCGACATGGGAAGAATATGAGAATAAAGACAGTAAACTTGTAATTGAAATAGATCCAGGAATGGCCTTTGGTACAGGAACTCATGAGACCACATCACTATGCGTTAAGATGCTGGAAAAGTATGAGAAAAAGGGCGACGATGTTCTAGACGTAGGATGTGGAAGCGGAATTCTATCAATTGCCGCAGCCTTACTTGGAGCTAAGGATGTTCTAGGAGTAGATGTGGACCCAATTGCTGTAGAAGTAGCAGACGAAAACATCGCATTGAACAAGGTAGCAGAAGTTGCGAGAGCGCAGTACGGCGACCTTACAAAGGGAATTGACTACAAGGCTGACGTAGTAGTTGCAAACCTAATGGCAGACCTTGTAATGATGCTCGCAGAAGATGTAGCAAAACACATGAAAGAAAACGGATTCTTTATTTCCTCAGGAATTCTTATTGAAAAAGAAGAAGTTGTATCAGAACATCTAAAGAAACTGGGATTTACCATTGTAGAAGTTGTTCGTGACAATGGCTGGTGTGCAATTGTTGCAAAGATTGACTAGTTTTACAAAAATTGATATAAGTAGACTACGAGGAGGATTACTTTATGAGAATATTTACTGATCCAGTAAATATTGGAGATAAGTATATTTCCATTACAGATAAGGGCGACATTAAGCATATGGTTAAGGTAATGCGCCTTAAGGAAGGGTACAAAGTAGATGTCTCCGATTCAGCGCAGTGGGAATATGAAACAGAAATAGACCAGATTACAGATGACGAGGTGCTTCTCAGAATACTGGACAAGCAGGCTTTCGCCAGAGAACCAGAGGTGAGAGTCACTCTTTTTCAAGGAGTTCCTAAGGCGGGTAAGATGGAGACCATCATTCAGAAATGTGTGGAGCTTGGCGTGTATTCAATTACGCCGGTCTTCATGGAGCGCACAGTAGTTGTAGAAAAGGGAAACTTCGGAAAGAAGTTAGACCGCTGGCAGAAGGTTTCCGATGAAGCTGTCAAGCAGTGTAAGAGGGGAATTATTCCCGAAATTAACAGTAGCCTTAAGTTTAAGGAAATGATTAAGGAACTTGGAAGTTTTGACCTTATACTCTTCCCATATGAAAACGAGAGCAATTACTCCATTAAGGATTGCCTTAGAGGCTTGTGTGAAGAGGGACGAAAACCTAAGACCGTAGCTATAATAATAGGCCCAGAAGGTGGCTTCGCTGATTCGGAGGCTACTATGCTAGACGAAGCAGGGGCAGAGAGGGTAACTCTTGGGAAAACTATTTTGAGGACAGAAACGGCGGGAATGGCGGCTCTTGCCATGACAATGTACGAGCTGGAACTGTAGAAAAAGCAGTATGTAATCCTGTATATAATATAGTGAATTTTTTCTTGAAGATTTGAAAGAAAGGTTGTACTATTTATATTATATAAACCAAAATGAAAGGAGACACGAAATGGCAGATTGTATTTTTTGTGCAATAGGAAGTCATGAAATTCCTTCAAATGTTGCATATGAAGATGATAAGATTATCGCATTTCATGACCTGGATCCGCAGGCACCTGTCCATGTGCTTGTAATCCCTAAGAAGCATATCGAAAGCCTTGACGATGTTAAGGAAGAAGATAAAAAACTTATGGGACACATCATGTTTAAGATTCATGAGATTGCTGCAGATCTTGGCCTAGAAAACGGCTACAGAGTTGTAAGCAACAATGGAGAGGATGCTTTCCAGACAGTTAAGCATTTACATTTCCACATTCTTGGAAAGAGAAAGATGACTTGGCCACCAGGCTGATGCCGGTAGCAGGTCTTAGTTAGGAGTTTTGATGAAAGCAGCATTTCATACTTTAGGCTGCAAGGTCAATCAGTACGAGACGGAGGCGCTTAAAGAACAGTTTAAGAATGCCGGCTATGAAATAGTAAACGAGGACGACTTTGCAGATGTGTATGTTATTAATACATGCAGCGTTACAAATATGTCTGACAGAAAGTCAAGACAATATATAAGAAAAATGAAGAGGGTCAATCCCTCGTCCATCGTTGCCGTAACCGGTTGCTACGCCCAGGTCAGCCCTGAGGAAGTTGCCGGAGTCGAAGGCGTCGACGTTGTTGCAGGCACCAATGAGAAGCACAAGCTACTGGAATATGTGGGGGATTTCAGTAGCGAGCAAAACCAGCAGTGTCATGTAAAGGACTACGATGATCTTACCGAGTATATTTCCAGCGGAATAGTAACTTCCATGGAGTCAAGAACCAGAGCTTACATTAAGATTCAGGAAGGGTGTAACCGTTTCTGTTCTTACTGCATTATTCCTTATGCAAGGGGCAAGGTGAGAAGCCGTGACCTTGAGGAAATTGTAGAGGAAGCAAGGGGGCTTATAAGCCAGGGCTTCAAGGAATTGATTCTGACGGGAATAAATACTGCACTTTATGGTGAAGATACTGAAATGGGCGGAATTGAGCCTTTAATTGCTAGACTTAACGCCCTTGAAGGTGATTTCCGAATCAGGTTGAGCTCATTGGAGCCTACGGTAATTAATGCAGACTATGTTAAGAAGCTATTCCAATATGAAAAGCTTTGTCCGCATTTGCATCTGTCGGTTCAGAGCGGAGCTAACCACGTGCTTTCCTTAATGAACAGACATTATGACAGAGATGAATATCTTGGAATTGTCAGAGTTCTTAAGGAATTTGATCCACTTTATGGAATTACAACTGATATTATTGCAGGTTTTCCGGAGGAGACTGAAGAAGACTTTGAGGATAGCCTTAGAATAATTGATGAAGTTGGATTCTGCAAGGTTCATGCATTTAAGTATTCTCGAAGAAAGGGAACCGTTGCCGCAGATATGAAGGGACAGATCCCGGGTCCGGAAAAGAACCGGAGAAGTCAGGTTTTGATAGAGAAGGCGGAGAGTGCAGCCCGAGACTTTTATGAAAAGTGTAAGGGTGCGACTAGGCGAGTATTGTTTGAGGAATTTGCGGACGGAAGTGACGGCATGATTACCGGATACACTGATAACTATGTGAAGGTGTATGTGCCGGGCGAAGAAAAAATGCTTAACAATTTCTATGATGTGAAACTTATAGAAGAATATAAAGATGGAATGAAAGGCGAGCTGAATTAACAGCCCGCCTTTTAAAAGTTTTTGTATTTAATTGGTTTTGATATTACTGGCGGAAAGTAATTTCACCAGTTTCTGCATCCATTGCATCTACAATAGCTAGTGATTCTAGTTGGTAGCCAAGGTTTCTGATAATCTGTCCGCCAACCTGGAAGCCTTTTTCTATGGCAATTCCAATGCCTTCGACTGTCGCGCCTGCGTCTCCGGCAATGCTGATAAGGCCCTGAAGAGCGCAACCATTAGCAAGGAAGTCGTCGACAATAAGTACGTGGTCATCTTCGCTTAGGAATTTCTTGGAAACGATAACCTGGTTCTTTGTTTTATGAGTGAATGACTCAACTTCTGCAACATACATTTCACCGTCAATGTTGATGCTCTTAGATTTCTTTGCAAAAACCACAGGAGCGTTGAACTGCCTTGCTACTGCAGCGGCAATTCCGATTCCGGATGCCTCAATAGTAAGGATTTTGTTAATAGTTTTTCCTTGGAAACGCTTGCTCCATTCCTTAGCCATATCATCAAACAGCTGAATATCCATCTGATGATTTAAAAAGCTATCAACCTTAAGCACATTTCCTTCTTTAACGATACCGTCTTTTATAATTCGTTCTTCTAGTACGTTCATGACTTCCTCCGAGACAATTGATTTTACGATTACCTAATAGTTTAGCAAATTTAAGAGAGTTTTACAAGGAAAAGCGGTATAATAAAAGAGAAACACAATTTAATCAAAAAGACCTTGCATTCTTTGAGCAAAAGTAGTATAATTTTTCTGTTATTTTATGAAGACTGTTCACAAGCTTATGATTCAACGTGGTCAGGAGGTGAATTGGAATATGGCACAAGTTATCGTAAGAGAAAACGAAAGTTTAGAAAGTGCTCTTAAGAGATTTAAGAGATCATGCGCTAGAGATGGCGTAATGTCAGAACTTAGAAAAAGAGAACATTACGAAAAACCAAGCGTAAAGAGAAAGAAAAAGTCTGAAGCCGCTAGAAAAAAGGCTAAGAAATACTAAGTCATTTAGGATCGAGGTGATATAAATGGCTCTTAAAGAAACACTTATGGCTGATTTCAAAGAAGCTATGAAGGCTCATGATGAAACAGCTAAAAATACAATTAATCTAGCACGTGCAGCTATTAAGCAGTACGAGGTAGATAACAGAGAAGAACTAGACGATGCAGGCATTATTGCCATATTATCTAAACAGGTAAAAATGCGTAAGGATGCCCTGGCTGATTTTGAAAAAGCTGGTAGAACAGATCTGTTAGATGCCTATAACAAGGAAATTGAAGTTCTTAATCGTTACTTACCTGAGCAACTTTCCAAGGAGAAAATCATGGAAGTTGTTGAGGAAACTGCAGCCTCACTTGGAATTGAAGGAGGAAAGCAGAATATGGGTAAGCTGATGGGTCCTGTAATGGGAAAAGTCAAAGGCTTAGCTGACGGAAACGATGTTAAGAATTGTGTTATGGAGTTTCTTTCAAAATAGAAAATAACATAGTTTAAAACAAGACAACCTGATGGATTATCATCAGGTTGTTTTTTCAATATGTTAATACAGGAAAATAGCAGGAAATATCAATAAAAGTTTGAAATTTCAGTGAAAAGAAAATATAATAGTAATGTATAGGCATTAGCAGAAAAGCCTATTATACTCACGTAAGAAAAGGAGATTTTTTTTGAAAACAATAGCAATTGATGAAAACCTTGACAGAGCAGCCCTATTCGGAAATCTGGATGTAAACCTAAATCTTGTAGAAGAAGCTACAGGAGTAGAAATATTCCAGAGAGATGACGGTCTGATCCTGAAAGGAGAAAATATAGAACTGGCTGAAGGAATATTAAACGAGCTTATGACAATCCTTCTTGCTGGAGAAAAACTTGACGCCCAGAAGGTAAATTATATTATAAGCCTTAAGCAGCAGGGACTTTCCTACGGTGAGCACAAGTTCGACAAGGACATTATATGCTTTACTAGCAAGGGACGCCCACTTAAGCCTAAGACTATAGGCCAGAAGGATTATGTTAACAGCATCAGAAAGAAGGACGTTGTCTTTGGCATCGGACCTGCGGGAACGGGCAAAACTTACATAGCCGTAGCCATGGCAGTTAACTCATTTAAGAATAAAGAAGTGCAGAAAATTATTCTAGCAAGACCGGCTGTTGAAGCTGGGGAAAGACTTGGTTTCCTTCCCGGAGATTTGCAGGAAAAAGTTGATCCATATCTGAGACCTCTTTATGATGCGCTATATGATATTTTAGGCCGCGACAACGCGCTGAGATTGAAGGAAAAGGAAGTTATAGAAGTTGTTCCTCTTGCATATATGAGAGGACGTACTTTAGATAATTCATTTATTATCTTAGACGAAGCACAGAATACTACTAGAGAACAGATGAAGATGTTCCTTACAAGAATGGGTTTTGGTTCTAAGGTTGTTGTTACCGGCGACGTTACTCAGATCGACCTTCCGAGAGGAAAGAAGAGCGGGCTTATTGAGGCTGAGAGAGTTTTGAAAAATGTGAAAGATATAGACTTTTGCTATCTGAAAGATGTCGACGTTGTGAGACATGAACTTGTAAAGAAAATAATTAATGCATATGATCAGTATTATAGACAGTATCCGGAAGAACTGGAGGAATAGAAATGACAATTTACTTTGAAGAGGGACAGGTTGTATCAGATGAGATGAGAGCTACTATGGAAAAGGCAGCCGAGAGATGCCTGGAACTAGAGCAAATTCCGGAAGATAGAGCAGAAATCAGTGTTACCTTTGTGGATGCCGATGAAATCAGAACCTTAAACAGAGATTACAGAGAAAATGATAAGGTTACAGATGTCTTATCTTTTCCTCAGTTTGACGACTTAAATGAACTTCCCGAGGTTGGTGAAATCTGCCTTGGAGACGTAGTTATTTGCAAAGAAAGAGCGGAGGAACAGGCTGAGGAATTCGGGCATTCTTTTGAAAGAGAAATTATATATCTGTTTACACACAGCATCCTTCATCTTTTAGGTTATGATCATATGGAAGAAGATGAAAAGAAGGAAATGCGTGCCAGAGAAGAAGAGGTAATGACATATCTTGGAATCGGGAGGTAGAAACAATGGATAACAGAGAATTGTTTAAGATGGCTCAGGCAGCTTTGCCTAATGCCTATGCGCCTTTTTCAAAGTTCAAGGTGGGAGCAGCCCTGCTTACAGAAGAAGGAAAGGTTTTCACCGGAGTTAACGTGGAGAACTCCAGTTACGGCGGGACTATTTGCGCAGAGAGAACAGCGACGGTCAAAGCTGTCTCAGAAGGGTACAGAAACTTCAGCAAGCTGGCAATTGCAGCAAGCGAGGGTGAGGCTTTTCCATGTGGAATATGCAGACAGTTCCTATATGAATTTGCACCGGAACTGGAAGTTATTATTGGTGAAGATGAAGAACATTTAAAAATATATACGTTAAAAGAATTATTACCGGAAGGGTTTAGACTATGATGAAATCAGGATTTATTGGAATAATTGGAAGACCTAATGTCGGAAAGTCCACCTTGCTTAACAGCATATTAGGTGAAAAAATAGCTATTACAACTGATAAACCACAGACTACGCGTAATAGCATTAGAGGAATCTATACTCGTTTTGATGACGATATGGAGGGCGGATGCCAGATGGTGTTCATTGACACGCCGGGCATTCATAAGGCAAAGAACAAGCTTGGTGCGGCAATGACTGATATGGCAGTGAGCACTTTTAAGGAAACTGACGTTGTGCTTTTCCTTGTAGATGGCAGTATTAACAAGGGACCGGGAGACAGATATATTATGGAAATGATAAAAGATCTGGACACTCCTAAAATTCTTGTTATTAACAAAATTGACAAGATGTCTCCGGAAGAATATGCGGGAATCTATAACGAATACGATGAACTGGGAGTTTTTGATGGAATCTTTGGAACTTCAGCCTTAGAGGGAACTAATGTGCAGGATCTTCTTGATAAAATTGAAACTTATCTTGAAGAGGGACCTATGTATTTCCCTGAGGATATGGTTACAGACCATCCGGAAAGATTTATCGTAAGCGAAATCATAAGAGAAAAGATTCTTAACTACCTTGAAGAGGAAGTTCCTCACGGCGTTGCAGTTGAAATTGAAACCTATGAGGAAAAACCGACAATTACTAATATTGGAGCAGTTATTTACTGTGAGAAAAAATCTCACAAAGGTATTATTATCGGCAAACAGGGCAAGAAACTAAAAGGCATTGGAAAGAGCGCAAGAATGGAAATTGAAGCGCTTCTTGGTACCAAGGTATATCTTGAACTATGGGTAAAGGTTAAGGAAAACTGGAGAGACAGTGACTTTGCTCTTTCCAATTTTGGATACAAGGAATAGAAATATACAAGGAATAGAAAAGTATGGGGAAACCTTAATGTATGTTAATTCAGAAGGCATAGTCTTCAGGCAGATTAAGGCTGCTGGCGGACGGAGGATGCTGCTTATATTTACAAGAAAATATGGGAAAATCAGTGCCGGAAGCAACTTAAGCGAAAAGGGTAGAAGCAAGGCAACTCTTGCTTTGCGCCCCTTTACTTATGGACAGTATGAGTTTTTCAAAAATAGGGATTACTATAATCTAAATAGTGGAGAAACGAGGAAAAGCTTCTTTAGAATCGGTGAGGACCTGGACAAATATTTTACAGCTTCTATGGCTTTGGAAATAACAGAGAAAGCCTTAGGTGAGGAATTTCCGCAGCCTAAGATTTTCGACTTATTGTTGGAGTTCTTAACTGCTTTGGAGCTTAGAGAGCAGAAACATGAAACCTTACTTCTAGCCTATGAGATAAAACTTCTTAATCTACTCGGCACTGCTCCTGAAGTGAGCCGATGTGCATGTTGCTCTGGAAAAGATAATCTAAATTGGTTTAGCGTGAAGGACGGCGGAATTATCTGTGACAAATGCAAGGAATTGAAGCAAGATAAGTTGATTTTTAAGGCGGAATTTGATATAGTTGAAGTAGTAAGTTTTTTCGTTAAGAATCCAATGAGAAACTTTTCGAAAATAGCTTTAGATGAAGGTATTGCAAGAAAGTTGCAGGCCATAGTTAGGGATTATATGGCCTATCACCTTGACATTAGCCAGCTGAAAAGCGATGGCGTATTAGAGGGGAATTTTTAGGAGGTTTTAGTTATGGAAATCACATTAGAAAAAATTGAATTAGTTAAAGACAGAACAGGTGTAACTTACAAAGAAGCTAAGGAAGCTTTAGAAGCTGCAGAAGGTAATGTAGTTGACGCAATCATTTCCATTGAAGAAGAGGTAAATGAAAAGGCTACTGCAGGGGAAAATCTGAAAGCAAAGATTAAAGAAATTTTAGATAAAGGAAATGTTTCAAGAGTTATCGTATCAAAGAACGGAGAAACACTTCTTAACCTGCCAATCGTTGTAGGAATTCTAGGAACAGTAATCGCTCCAACAGCCGCTATTATTGGCGTTGTTGCTTCGTTTGGATTCAAGTGCAAAATTGAGTTTGTTAAGGACGATGGTTCAGTAATCGACCTTACTGAAAAAGCAGGCGTGTTCTATGAAGAAGCAAAAGAAAAGGCACCTTCAGCATATGAAGATCTGAAGGAAAAGAGCGTAGAGTTCTACGAAGATCTGAAGGAAAAGGGCAGTGATGCATTCTACAAGGCAAAGGATGTTGCTGAGGATGTGAAGGCAAAGATGAAGAAGGATGATGATTTCGATATCTTCGACGTTGGTGACGACTTAGATGGTTTTGATGGAGATGATGAAGAAGCGGCAGATGAGGCTTGTGACCCTTGCGAATCCTGTGAAACACCGGACGCATGCGACACTTGCGATGCTGCAGATGATGATAAATCAGAAGACATTAAATTTTAACAGGAAAGGGTTTTATTAAGAATGAGTGAAGTAGTTACAATGGAAAAAATCGTTGCACTTGCTAAGAACAGAGGATTCGTTTATCCTGGTTCTGATATTTACGGAGGTCTTGCAAACACTTGGGACTATGGTCCTTTAGGCGTTGAGTTCAAGAACAATGTAAAGAAAGCATGGTGGAAAAAGTTTGTACAGGAATCAAAGTACAATGTAGGTCTGGATGCTGCAATCCTAATGAATCCAAGAACATGGGAAGCTTCAGGACACATTGGTGGATTCTCAGATCCGCTTATTGACTGTAAGGAATGTAAGTCAAGATTCAGAGCTGACAAACTGATTGAAGAATATATGATGGACAATGGTCTGGAAGTTGTTCCTGTAGATGGATGGTCCAATGAAAAACTTGAAGAATACATTAAGGAACACGGAATTTGCTGTCCTGATTGCGGAAAGAGCAATTTCACAGGAATCAGACAGTTCAACCTAATGTTCAAGACTTTCCAGGGTGTAACTGAAGACTCTAAGTCAGAAATTTTCTTAAGACCTGAAACTGCTCAGGGTATTTTCGTAAACTTCAAGAACGTTCAGAGAACATCAAGAAAGAAGGTACCGTTTGGTATTGCACAGATTGGTAAGTCTTTCAGAAACGAAATTACTCCAGGTAACTTCACTTTCAGAACAAGAGAATTCGAACAGATGGAACTTGAATTCTTCTGTAAGCCAGGAACCGATCTTGAATGGTTCGAATACTGGAAGCAGTATGCAATTGATTTCCTAAAGTCTCTTGATATGAACATGGATCATATTAGAACAAGAGACCACGAAAAGGAAGAACTGTCACACTACAGTAATGCGACAACTGACCTTGAATACTTATTCCCATTTGGATGGGGTGAACTTTGGGGTATTGCCGATAGAACTGACTTCGACCTTAGACAGCACAGCGAATTCTCAGGTCAGGAAATGGTTTACATCGATCCTGAAACTAATGAAAGATACATTCCTTACTGCATCGAACCATCACTAGGCGCAGACAGAGTTGCTCTTGCATTCTTAGTAGACGCATACACAGAGGAAACATTAACTGATGGAAATGGAAAAGAAGATACAAGAGTACTTCTTAAGTTCCACCCTGCACTTGCACCATTTAAGGCTGCAGTACTTCCTCTTGCTAAGAAACTGGCACCAGTTGCTGAGCCTATTTATGATGAACTTGCAAAGTACTTCAATGTTGATTACGATGCAGCTGGTTCAATTGGTAAGAGATACAGAAGAGAAGATGAAATCGGAACACCATTCTGTATTTGTGTAGACTTCGACACAGAAACTGATGGATGCGTAACTATCCGTGATAGAGATACTATGGAACAGGTTCGCCTTCCAATCGGAGAAGTTAGAGCGTATATTGAAGAAAGAATGGCGTTCTAGACTGAATTAAAACATTGTACATAACCAATTAATATAATGCCGGTCTTGTTGATAAGATCGGCATTTTACTGTGCAGAGGTTGGTAATGAGCCTATGCTATATGTGATAATCTACAAAAAACTTTAAAGAATTAGGCATAAAGCACAAAAAACTTTACAAAATTACTAATCAATATCAAAAACCAAAAACATACAAAAACTAGTTAATCTGCTCTTTCCAACAGAAAAAAATAGTGTTAGAATGACTAAAAATGTTAAGAAAATACAAAACAATGCTTAGAACTTAGAAAGGGGTTGTTGTCTTATGGAAAAACTAGTCTATTCCTTTAATGAAGGATCAAAGGACATGAGAGCATTACTTGGAGGTAAAGGTGCAAATCTTGCAGAAATGACAAAGATTGGCTTGCCAGTACCTTTTGGCTTTACTGTAACAACAGAAGCGTGCAATAAGTACTACGAAGATGGAGGAAAACTTGAGGAAGGCCTCGTAGAAGCAATTTATGAGAAGATGGAGGAACTTGAGAATGTTTCTGGAAAGAAATTCGGTGATCCAGGAAATCCACTTCTTGTATCTGTAAGATCAGGGGCTGTATTCTCTATGCCAGGAATGATGGACACAATATTGAACCTTGGCCTTAATGACGAGACTACAGAAGGATTAGCAAAACTTACAGATAATGAAAGATTTGCCTATGACAGCTACAGAAGATTCATCCAAATGTTCGGAGATGTTGTAATGGAAATCTCAAAATCAAAGTTTGACAAAATCTTTGACGGACAGAAGGAAAAAGTTGGGGCAAAATATGATGTTGATCTAAGCACTGATGACCTTAAAACTATAATTGTTGGATATAAAGCTCTAGTTAAAGAAGAAATGGGCAGAGATTTTCCACAGGAACCAGCAGCTCAGCTACTAGAAGCAGTACAAGCTGTATTCCGTTCATGGAACAACGACAGAGCAAAATTATACAGAAAACTTAATGGAATTTCTGATAAACTTGGAACTGCAGTAAATGTACAGTCCATGGTTTTCGGTAATATGGGAGATACTTCAGGAACAGGAGTTGCATTTACTCGTAATCCTGCTAATGGCGAAAACAAGCTTTACGGAGAGTTCCTTGTAAACGCACAGGGTGAAGACGTAGTTGCAGGTATAAGAACACCTAAGCCAATTGCAGAAATGGCAGAAGCCTTTCCAGATGTATATAAGGATTTTGAAAGAATTGCGGGCGTCCTAGAAAAGCATTACAAGGACCTTCAGGATATGGAATTTACAGTAGAAAGAAATAAGCTGTATATGTTACAGACTAGAAATGCTAAGAGAACAGCCCTTTCAGCTGTAAAGGTTGCAGTCGATATGGTAGAAGAAGGCCTTATCGATAAGGAAACTGCTGTACAGAGAATTGAAGCGTCTCAGATAGATCAGTTGCTGCATCCTACATTTGATGAAAAAGCTGAAGCAGAGGCAAATAAGCTGGCAACAGGACTTCCAGCATCACCTGGCGCAGCAAGTGGAGAAATCTATTTCAACGCAGCTAGTGCAGAATCAGCTGTAGCTAACGGACATAAGGTAATTCTTGTAAGACAGGAAACTTCTCCAGAAGACCTAGCAGGTATGGTTGCGGCAGAAGGTATATTGACTGCAACAGGTGGTATGACAAGCCATGCCGCAGTAGTTGCAAGAGGAATGGGAAAATGCTGCGTAGCAGGTTGTTCTCAGATTGCAGTAGACGAAGAAGCAAAGACATTAACTGCTAGAGGTACAGTTTATAAAGAAGGCGACTATGTTTCCATTAACGGAACAACAGGAGCTGTATATGAAGGTAAACTTGATACTAAGGCTGCTGCTTTCTCAGAAGATTTTAATAAGATAATGACATGGGCAGATGAAATCAGAACCCTAAAGATTCGTACAAATGCTGACAATCCAAGAGATGCAAAGCAGGCTCTGGATTTCGGAGCAGAAGGAATCGGACTATGCAGAACTGAGCATATGTTTTTCGAGGAAGATAGAATCCCTGCAATCAGACAGATGATTCTGTCTGACACAGTTGAAGAAAGAGAAGTTGCATTAGCAAAACTATTACCTTTCCAGAAAGGCGACTTTAAGGCTATGTATGAGGTTATGGAAGAAAGACCTGTAACTATCAGATTGCTGGATCCGCCACTACATGAGTTCCTACCTCAGACAGAAGAGGAAATGGGTGAGCTTTCAAAGATTTCCGGAATTTCCTTGAATAAGCTTAAGGCAACAGCTGCAGACCTACAGGAATTCAATCCAATGCTAGGACACAGAGGATGCCGTCTTGCTGTAACTTATCCTGAAATTGCAAGAATGCAGACAAGAGCTATTATGGAAGCAGCTATTGAAGTGCAGAATGAAAAAGGATTCAACATTGTACCTGAAATAATGATTCCGCTTGTAGGAAATGTTAGAGAATTAGCCGACGTTAAGAAGACAGTTGTTGAGACTGTAAAACAGTGCTTAGAAGAAGCAGGCGTAACAATGGAATACATGATTGGTACTATGATTGAAATTCCAAGAGCTGCAGTAACTGCGGACAAGATTGCAGAAGAAGCAGAGTTCTTCTCATTCGGAACAAATGACCTGACTCAGATGACTTATGGATTCTCAAGAGACGACACAGGCAAGCTTATTAAGGAATATATTGAAAAGGGAATTTTCGATGAAGATCCATTCCAGACAATTGACCAGGAAGGCGTAGGACAGTTAATGAAGACTGCCGTTTCCCTAGGTAAACAGACTCGTCCCAATATTAAGTTAGGCATCTGCGGAGAACACGGTGGTGAACCAAAGAGCATAGAGTTCTGTCACAATATCGGACTCCAGTATGTATCCTGCTCACCATTTAGAGTTCCAATCGCAAGACTTGCAGCAGCACATGCAGCAATTAAGGCTAAGGCTAAGGATGAAGAATAAGGTAAAAATAATACTAAGAAATAATACTACTAGAGAATAATCACAAGGGAACTGCAAAATTATCAAAGAGCAGTTCCCTTTCTTTCTATAAAGTTTCTATGAGGAGGCACTATTATAATGTACTTTGCACTTGAAAGTACATGTGCCGTCATGATAGAATACAAGATAAGAAATGCCACTTAAATGACGGCAAAAAAGAAGGAGTTAACATTTAATGTCGGGTATGGGAAGCGAACTTATAGGCAATCTTGTAATGACATTTTTTGTTTCTATGTTGCCTGTAGTAGAATTACGAGGTGCAATTCCAATGGGCGTAGCCTCCGGCTTAGGATTTTGGGAATCCTTTGCGGCAGCTGTCGCAGGAAATCTTGTACCGGTTCCTTTCATCATTATATTTATAAGGACCATATTCGAATGGCTAAGAGATAAAAATCAGAAATTTGATCGCTTAATAAATAAATTTGAAAATAAGGCTGCTGAGAAGAAAGAACTAATTGATAAGTATGAGTGGTTCGGATTAGTTTTGTTAGTAGCTATACCGCTACCGGGAACTGGCGCCTGGACGGGAGCACTTGTGGCGGCAATGATGGATATGCGACTTAAGAGGGCATTTCCTGCAATAGCATTAGGCGTATGCATAGCGGGTTTTGTTGTGGCATATGCAACCTTCGGAGCTAAATTCCTAATATTTGGATAGTTGATAAGGGTATTAGTTAAGGAGAGGAGAGATTATTATGATGGACATTTTACTTAGTGCACCGGGATTCTGGCTGGCTGCCGCAGTGGTATTCGGCGTCATAGAATCACTTACCATGGGACTTGTAACCATATGGTTTGCAGGGGGAGCGCTTGTAGCATTACTTGCAGCAATTTTAGATGCATCTATTCCAATTCAGATTGGTTTGTTTCTTGTCGTATCAATAGTATTGTTGGTAGGCACAAGGAAGATATTTATTGACAAGCTTAAGACAGGACAGGAAAAGACCAATGTGGAGGCTTTGATAGGGAAAGTAGGAACTGCCGTGACCGATGTAGACCACTTGTCGGCAGGAATCGTTAACCTTTCGGGTCAGGAATGGAGTGCAATCTGCGAAGGCGAGTACAAAATCGCAGCAGGTGATAAAGTAAAAGTTGATAAAATCGAGGGTGTAAAGCTAATTGTAGCACCTTTCGAGGAGTAGGGGGAGAAAGATGTTTGGTAAGATTGTTTTAGTCATTCTGGTTCTGATTCTTATTGCTTTAATTGCGACTAATATCAGAATTGTACCACAGGCGAGAGCATATGTAATTGAAAGATTAGGTGCATATAATGGCACTTGGCAGGTAGGTCTTCACTTTAAAATTCCGCTAATCGATAAGGTTGCGAGAAAAGTTTCATTAAAGGAAAAGGTTATTGACTTCCCGCCACAGCCAGTAATTACAAAGGATAATGTAACAATGGAAATTGACACTGTTGTGTACTTCCAGATTACTGATCCAAAGCTGTACACTTATGGCGTAGAAAGTCCTATGGATGCAATTGAAAATCTGACAGCGACTACACTGAGAAACATTATCGGTGAACTGGAACTGGACGAATCACTTACATCACGTGAACATATTAATACAAAGATCAGATTAGTTCTTGACGAGGCAACTGACCCATGGGGAATTAAAATTAACCGTGTGGAAGTTAAGAACATTACACCACCTAAAGATATTCAGATGGCTATGGAAAAGCAGATGCGCGCAGAACGTGAAAGAAGAGAAGCTATTCTGAAGGCAGAAGGTGAAAAGAAGTCAGCAGTTCTTATTGCAGAAGGTAATAAGGAAGCTGTAATCCTTGAAGCAGAAGCAAATAAGGCATCAACAATTCTTGAGGCAGAGGCTAAGAAGGAAGCTGCAATTCGTGAGGCTGAAGGTGAAGCTGAAGCAATTAGAATGGTACAGCAGGCTACAGCAGATGGTATCAGAATGTTGGTTGAATCCAATCCAAATAAGGAAGTTATCGCACTTAAGAGTCTAGATTCATTTGAAAAGGCTGCCGACGGTCAGGCAACTAAGGTTATCATTCCTTCAGAAATCAGTGGACTTGCAGGTCTAGCAACTTCGCTTAAAGAACTAGTTAAGGAAGACTAATTACAAGAGACTGAATCCAGGTGGGTTCGGTCTCTTTTCACAAGGCGGGCGATATCCAATATCAAAACCCACAGAGTAGGAGAAACTCACAAAAAATATGAAAAAACACGCAATTATACCTATTTTCATTCCTCATAAAGGTTGTCCCAACGACTGTGTATTCTGCAATCAAAAGAAAATCACAGCTCGTAATGGTAAGGTGACTATGGAGGATGTTATAAATACAATTGAAACATATTTATCAACTCTTGAAGAAAGCAGTGTAGAAACCATAGAAGTCGCCTTCTTCGGAGGCAGCTTTACGGGAATTCCTATGGAAGAACAGTCGGCTTTTTTATCCGTTGCCAAGGAATATAAGGACAGAGGGCGCATAGACAAAATTCACATGTCTACAAGGCCGGATTATATTAATGAAGAAATTTTGGACAACTTAAAAAAATATGATGCAGACACCATAGAACTGGGAGTTCAGTCCTTCGACGATGAGGTTTTGAAAAAAGCGGGACGAGGCCATGACAGCAGTATAGTCTATAAGTCAAGCCAGCTCATTAAAGACTACGGATTCGAGCTGGGAATCCAGTTGATGATAGGCCTGCCAGGAGACACTATGGAGACAGCCATCTATTCAGCCCAGGAAACGGTAAAAATCAATCCCTCCATTGCAAGACTGTATCCGACCATTGTAATCAATGATACAGAGCTTTACAATATGAATATGAGAGGCGAATACAAGCCTCTATCTCAAGAGGAAGCCATCAAGCGTACTAAGGAAATGTATAAAATTATAGATGGAGCCGGAATAAATATTATACGAGTAGGGCTAAAAAGCAGCGACATAATAAATGAAAATGGGGAAATCAGCGGAAACACTTATCATCCAGCTTTTAGACAGCTTGTAGAAGGTGAAATAGCAAAGGAAAGGGTGGAGGATCAGCTTCTGGCTGCTGGCCTGGCAGGTGAGGCTGACCTGAATTCAGCAAAGGCCGATCAAAGAGACAAGGGCAGAGACTGCCGCATAAAGGTAGATGTTTTCTCAAGTCCTAACTCATTTTCAAATATGGTAGGGCACAAGGCCTGTAACAAAACCTACTTTGCTCATAAGTATCCGCATCTAAGTCTAGCATTCAGAACAGATGAAGAACTAGGAGTTAACAGATATAGAATTAAAGTAAAGGAGTAATTATCCAAATGGTTAATATAGGAAATAAATGGGATGAAATTCTCGAGGGGGAATTCGATAAAGAATACTATAAAAAGTTGAGAGCCTTCCTTATACAAGAGTATAGCGAGCACACAGTTTATCCCGATATGCATGATATTTTTAACGCCCTTAAGGCTGTTTCCTACGATGATGTAAAGGTTGTTATTTTGGGCCAGGACCCGTATCATGAGCCGGGACAGGCTCATGGAATGGCGTTCTCTGTAAAGCCCGGAATAAAGACACCGCCGTCACTTGTAAATATTTATAAAGAACTCAAAGATGATATAGGAATGGAAATACCGGGACATGGATATTTGCAGAGCTGGGCAGATCAGGGAGTTTTGATGTTGAACACCTGCCTAACCGTGAGAGCGCACCAGGCCAATTCACATAAGGGCAAAGGATGGGAAATGTTTACGGACAGGGTCATAGAACTGCTTAACCAGAGAGAAAAGCCTATGGTTTTCATACTTTGGGGCGCTAATGCTAAGTCGAAGAAGAAACTGATTACGGCGCCACAGCATCTTGTTTTGACCGGGGCTCACCCGAGTCCACTTTCGGCATATAACGGTTTCTATGGAGGAAAGTATTTCTCAAAGACCAACGAATTTTTAGAAAAAAACGGAGAAAATCCTATCTACTGGCAGTCAGTAGGTGTATAATAGGCAAAAGGCTAAAACAAAAGGAAACATAAGGGAAAATATGAAAGGTATTAATTAAGGAGGTAACGAGATGATTATCGGAATTATTGTATTAGTTATAGTGGCTGTAATAGTGCTGTGGGCAATTACAGGTTACAACGGCTTCATTAAGTTGAAAAATAGCGTAGAAGAGAGCTTTTCAACTATGGATGTATATCTGAAGAAGAGATATGATCTGATTCCTAATTTAGTTGAGACAGTTAAGGGATATGCGAAACACGAGTCAGAAACCCTGGAAAAAGTAGTTGCGGCTAGAAATATGGCGCAGTCGGCAAGCACAATGGAAGACAAGATGGAAGGCGAAAAACTTCTGACAGGAACACTTAAGACGCTGTTTGCTGTGGCTGAAAGTTATCCTGATTTGAAGGCAAACACTAACTTCCTAGATTTACAGGACCAGCTGAAGAGCCTTGAAAACGATATTGCCAATGCAAGAAAATACTACAACGCTGTAGTTAAGCAGTTCAACAACAAGTGCGAAATGTTTCCAAGCAATATCCTTGCTGGAATCTTCCACTTCACAAGAAAGCCAATGTTCGAAGTAGACGCTGAAGAAGAACGTAAAAACGTAAAGGTGGAGTTCTAAATGAAGAAAATTTTTAACATTTTAGCAATAGCACTAGTGCTGACATTTTCGGCACCAGCCTTTGCCTTTGCTGACAGCGCGGGCTATGAGACGAACCGGTACGATGTCAACGTAAGCATTACGGAGGACCATGTCTGCCAGGTTCAGGAGACAATTAAGGTAAACTTCACCGAAAGCAGACACGGGATTTACAGATACATTCCCTATGAACCAGGCATCTATGTTATAAAAAAGGTTAAGGTTCCCGGAGAAAATTACGAAATAAGCTCCGAATACAGCAACAATTGGAATCAGATTATCCAAATCGGCGACGCGGACAAGGTGGTTAGGGGCAATCACACTTATAACGTGAACTACAACATTTTATGTTATAAAGATGAGGACCCAGACAAGGACTATCTCTCCATCGACCTTATTCCTACGGGTTGGTCAACGTCAATCAAAACCTCCAAGGTTACAGTAAAGCTTCCTAAGGCTGTAGACCCAGCTTCTCTAAAACTGTACGGCGGAGCCTACGGTTCTACAGGTCAGGCACAGGTGAAATCAAGTTATAATGAAAAGACCAATGAGATTACCATAGCAGCAAAAAATCTGCCTAAAGGATATGGTATTACCCTGGGTGCGGAGCTTCCTGAAGGTTACTGGGTTGACCCTGCAAATAGAGAGTGGTTTTACAAACCACTAATAGCAGTTTTAGTTGTAATTCCAGCACTTATGCTACTACTATGGTTTGTTTTGGGAAGAGACCCTAGAGTTGTGAAAACTGTGGAATTCTATCCGCCGGAAGGCATGACCCCAGCAGACTTAGGATATGTAATCGATGGAAAAGTAGATTACAAGGATGTTATTTCGCTGATTATGTACCTGGCCGACAAAGGTTACATTCAGATAGATGAATATAAAAAGAACAAGTTCAGATTGAAGAAACTTAAGGACATTGATCCTAATGAAAAATCCTTTGTAAAAACCTTCTTCCGTGGTTTATTCGACAGGGGAAATTCAGTAAAAACTGACGACCTTCCTGCAGGCTTCGGCAGCGATTTTCAGACTGCACAGCAACAAGTTAAGGACCACTACAGAGGTAAAAATGCACTGTACACCACTTCATCAGAAGTTTGCAGAATCGTGGGCATGATTTTGATGTTTATGCCACCAATCATCAGCATTATAATTTCGGCAGCAGCTAAGTTTAACGACCTTGCTTTCTTTGCAATCATACCTGTAGCAGTGCTTCTAGTGCTTAGTATGGTGAATATCATCAGACTCTTCGATAAGTGGGAGTCTACAAGCAAAGCCAAGAGAAACTCAAAGTTGGTATTCGCGTTGATTTTTGCCCTTGCCGGAGTTTTGATTGCGGCTGTAATAACTACAAAACTTATGGAAAGCATCGCTCTTGGAGCCCTTGTAGTTGCGTCTACGGCGGTAACCTTTATATTTGTAATTCTTATGAAAAAGAGAACAGAAAAAAGCGCCAGACTTTTGGGGCAGATACTGGGCTTCAGAGATTTTATAGAGACTGCAGAATTAGATAAACTTAACGCTCTTGTTGAAGAAGATCCAGCTTATTTCTATAATATTATGCCTTACGCATATGTTATGGGCCTGTCCGACAAGTGGGCGAAGAAGTTTGAACACATTAAAATTGACCAGCCTGAGTGGTACAACGGTTATGATTCAATGCCTATGTACAATATGTTATGGTACAGCCATATGATGAACAGCTGCACCAAGTCCGTTGAGAGCAACGTTATCAGCTCAATCGCTAGTGCAGCCAGTGATTCAGGTGGTGGAAGCATCGGTGGCGGTTTTGGCGGTGGCGGGTTCTCCGGCGGAGGCTTCGGCGGCGGAGGCGGCGGAAGCTGGTAAGAATTCTATCAAAACCAAAAAATAGCAAAACCAAAAAAGAGTCACTTGCGTGGTGACTCTTTAGTTTTATCTGCTTATTTATTTATCTAATGTTTTGGCTGAAGCTTTTCGATTGTCGGTTTTACATGGTAGAAATCACGAAGCGCCTCGTACTGAGCCTGAGCTTTATGAGCAGCGGGGCTGTCGGGACTTCCTGTTTTTACCGCTTTTATCATAATATTTCTTGCTGTATGCTCCAGGCTAGTGAACTCAATCATTGCAACGTCATAACCTGCCGCCTCCAGCTTCAGACCGCGAAGGCCGTCGGTTAAGTACTCTGTAAGCCTGTCCTTCAAGATGCCATGTTTAAGCATAGGCTGATGGATTTCGTCCCTTATCTGGTTAAAAAGCTCGTGCTGGCAACAAGGTACAGAAAGAATTACCTTAGTGTTCCAGTTGACTGCGTTAATAAGAGCGTAGTCTGTGGCTGTATCGCAGGCGTGAAGGGTTACCACCATGTCGGCGTTGTCATTGGTGTAATCTGCAATGTCACCCATTAGGAATTTTAGGCCATCAAAACCTAAATCTCTAGCAATCTTATTGCAGAAGTTGATTACATCTTTCTTAAGATCTAGGCCGATGATTTCAACATTCCTATTTTTAACTACCTTCAGGTAGTGGTATAAGGCGAAAGTGAGATATGCTTTGCCGCACCCAAAATCGATGATCTTCAAAGTTTTATCTTTAGGTAGATAAGGGAAGACGTCTTCGACAATTTCAAGGTAGCGGTTTATTTGGCGGAACTTACTGTAGTGCTTGTCTACAACTCTTCCGTTGTCATCCATTACACCGAGTCTAATGAGAAAATCACAAGGCTGGCCATTAGGTATAGCGTATTTTTTTGTACGGTTGTGGTTTAAATCGGGTACGCCACGGGTTGCAGGCTTGGTGGTGATTCTTGGTTTTGATGGTTTTGATGCTAGAACCTGAATATCCTCAGACGCCGTGAAAATGTTAATCTGCTTGAACTCCTCATCTAGAAGGCGACGTGCTTCGACGATAGCCTCTGCGGCCTCAAGATTAGCGTGAGTAACCTTCTTCTCGTAGTGATATTCCACCTGAAACATTAGCTGCAGGCCGATTTTTACGGGGCGGATAACCACCTTGTTGCACTCATGTGATTTCTTTCTCTTTGCGGAAAGAATCATGCGCACTAAGTCTCCGCCATAAAATATATCTTGAAAAATTTTATCTAACTGATTCATAATATTTCCTCCGGAGTTTATAGTACCATATTTATGGTTTTGGTTCAATAAAGGGAATTTGTTTTATGTATTCATAAAATCTTTATGTTGTAGCTGTTGTAAAAAGGAGCGCCATGTGATAAAATTATCAGTATTATGGACAAGTTTTGCCCAATGAAAGCGGGGGTTTATATGGATAAACAAAAAATTATTAATATAGCGGTAATCGCCCACGTTGACGCGGGTAAGTCGACGCTGGTGGATGCTTTTTTAAATCAGAGCGGAGTTTTCCGTGCAAATGAGGAAATAGTTGACTGCGTTATGGACAGTGATGATATCGAAAGAGAAAGAGGTATCACAATTTATTCAAAGAACTGTTCAATAATGCATGGAGATGTTAAAATAAACATTGTAGATACACCGGGACATGCGGACTTCTCTTCAGAAGTTGAACGTATTATGAAAACAGTTGATACTGTAATACTTCTAGTAGACTCCAGCGAAGGTCCTATGCCACAGACTAGATTCGTACTTTCAAAGTCTCTTGAACAGGGATTAAACCCAATTCTTTTCATCAATAAACTTGACAAGAAGGATGCAAGAATCGATGAAGTTGTAGACGAAGTTTACGAGCTGTTTATGGATTTGAATGCAAACGACAAGCAGCTAGACTTCCCAATCCTTTATGGAATTGCAAGACAGGGTATTGCAGTATATGATCCTGCAGATGCGCAGGGATTGGAAGTTGAATCAGGTGGCGTGAAGATGAAGCACACTCCGGCAGGATATGGTGGACTCGACATCACTCCTTTGTTTGATACTATTATCAAGCATTGTGATCCATATCCAGACCTAAGAGATAAACCTTTACAGTTACAGGTTTCCACTCTAGGGTATGATGATTACATCGGAAGACTTGGAATCGGCAGAATCACACAGGGTGTACTTAAGGAAGGCCAGACCGTAACTGTTGCAAAGGACAATGGTGAACTGGTTCAGAGAAAAGTCAACCAGATTTTTGTATATAGAGGTTTGAAGAGAACTGCAGTTAAGGAAGCTGAATGTGGAGATATAGTGGTAGTTTCTGGAATTTCAGACATTTCTATTGGTGAAACGATTTGTGATCCTGCAAATCCACAGCCTATGGAAATGATTAAAATCGAAGAGCCAACACTTTCCATGAACTTCATGGTAAATAAATCACCATTTGCAGGAAAGGTTGGAAAATTCGTAACATCCAGACATATCAAGGAAAGACTTGAAAAAGAGCTGGAAGTTAACGTGGGATTAACAGTTGAAGAAACTGATTCCACTGATAGTTTTAAAGTTTCAGGCAGAGGCGAACTGCATCTGTCGATTTTAATAGAAAATATGCGTAGAGAAGGCTACGAGCTCGCAGTATCCAAACCTGAGGTAATCTTCAGAAAAGACGAAAGCGGGCAGAAGCTTGAACCGGTAGAAGAGGTGGTTATTACAGTGCCAGATGAATATGCAGGAACTGTAATTTCCAAGTTAAACCTTAGAAAAGGCTTAATGGTTCAAATGTCAGGAGAAAACGGATATTCTAAATTAGAGTACCACGTTCCGACAAGAGGACTTCTTGGATACCGTTCAGAATTTATAAATGATACCAGAGGCGAAGGAAACATGGAAAGGCGTTTCTACGATTTCGAACCATTTAAGGGTGAGATAAGCGGAAGAAACAATGGCGTGGCAATTGCCATCGAAGAAGGTACATGTACTCCGTACGCTTTGTTCAATATTGGAGAGAGAGTTCAGATGTTTGTGGAGCCGGGAACGAAGGTCTATGAGGGCATGATTGTCGGTATGAACTCAAGAAGTGAAGACATGGAGGTTAACCCTTGCAAAGCCAAGAAGGTAAGCAATATGCGTGCTGCCGGAAGTGACGATGCAATTAAGCTTTCACCTCCTAGAACCTTTACTCTTGAGGAAGCATTAGAGTTCATCGAAGACGATGAACTCGTAGAAATAACTCCGGATGACATTAGACTCAGAAAGAAGCTTCTGAGAGAAATTGAACGAAGAAGATCTGGTAGATGATGTAAAATAGTGTATGGAAGTAGTAGGAGGCGACAGCATGAGCGAAATCAGGAAGTTTAAAAGAGTCCTAGTAGCTAACAGAGGTGAAATTGCGATTCGTGTATTCAGAGCATGTCATGAATTAGGCATCAGAACAGTTGCAATTTATTCTGAAGAAGATAAGAATGCGCTGTTCAGAACTAAGGCAGACGAGTCTTATCTTGTTGGAAAGGGCAAGGCACCGGTAGCGGCGTACCTTGGAATTGATGAGATTATTGAACTAGCAAAGTCTAAAGGCGTAGATGCTATTCACCCTGGATATGGATTCCTTTCAGAAAATGAAGAATTTGCAGCAGCTTGTGAAGCGGCAGGAATCGAATTCATCGGACCTACAGATCAGATGATGGGAAGCCTTGGCGACAAGATTCAGTCAAAGTTAGTAGCTGCAAGGGTTGGTGTTCCAACAATTCCAGGTGTGGAAAAAGCTATCGAAACTGAAGAAGAAGCTAAGGAAATTGCAAGAAAGTGTGGATACCCTGTAATGCTTAAGGCAGCAGCAGGTGGCGGCGGAAGAGGAATGAGAATTGTTCGCGATGAAGAACATCTCGTTGCTGAATACAGAAGCGCTAAGAGTGAAGCAAAGAAGGCATTTGGTATCGATGATATCTTTATTGAAAAATACCTAGAAAGTCCTAAGCACATTGAAGTACAGGTACTTGGAGATAAGTACGGTAACGTTGTTCATCTTTGGGAAAGAGACTGCTCTATCCAGAGAAGACACCAGAAGGTTATCGAATTCACACCTGCACTTTGCTTAACAGAAGAACAGAGAGAAGCAATTTGCGAAGATGCTCTTAAGATTGCACGTTCTGTAAACTACAGAAGCGCAGGTACAGTAGAGTTCTTACTTGATAAGAATGGTGATCACTTCTTTATCGAAATGAACCCAAGAATCCAGGTAGAACACACTGTAACAGAAGTTGTAACAGGAATCGATATTGTTCAGTCACAGATTCTGATTGCTGAAGGCTATGCTTTAGATTCAGATGAAATCGGCATTAAGAGCCAGAAGAATATCCAGACAAGAGGATATGCAATCCAGTGCAGAGTAACTACAGAAGACCCCGTAAATGGTTTTGCTCCTGACACAGGAACAATTGAAGACTACAGAAGTGCATCTGGATACGGCATCAGACTTGACGGTGGTAACGGATTCACTGGAGCTGTTATTTCACCATACTATGACAGCTTACTTGTAAAGATGACTGCATCAGCATCAACTTTTGAAGGCGCTGCAAGAAAGGCAAGCAGAGCACTTAGAGAAACAAAAATCAAGGGTGTTAAGACGAACATTGGATTTATGCTTAACGTATTAAATCACCCTACATTTATCAACGGAAACTGCGATACTGGATTCATTGAATCGAACCCTGAACTTCTGAACATCAGAATGGCAGACGATAAGGAACTTAAGGTTCTTACATATATCGGAAACAAGGTAGTTAACGAAACAGGCGGGGTTAAGCCTCAGTTCAACGTACCTGTATTTCCAAGAATTCCTAAGACAGAAATTAATACACTGTCAGGAACTAAGCAGTTATTAGACATGAAGGGACCTAAGGCAGTAGCTGATTGGGCACTGAAGCAGGATAGACTTCTTATTACAGATACATCCATGAGAGACGCTCAGCAGTCGCTAATGGCTACAAGAGTAAGAACTGTGGATATGGAAAAAATTGCTCCAGCAGTTGCTCTATATGGTAAAGACTTCTTCTCACTAGAAATGTGGGGCGGAGCTACTTTCGATACTTCATATAGATTCCTTAAGGAATCACCATGGGAAAGACTTGAAACTCTAAGAGAAGAAATTCCTAACATCATGTTCCAGATGCTAATCAGAGGAGCTAATGCTGTAGGATACAAGAACTACCCAGACAACGTAATCAGAGAATTCGTTAAGGAATCTGCTAAGGCAGGTATCGACGTATTCCGTATCTTTGACTCACTGAACTGGATTCAGGGTATGGAAGTTGCTCTTGATGAAACTCTTAACCAGGGTAAGGTTGCAGAAGCATGTATCTGCTACACAGGCGATATTCTTGACGATTCAAGAACTAAGTACAACCTGGATTACTATATCAGAATGGCTAAAGAACTGGAAAAGAGAGGTTCTCACATCCTAGGTATCAAGGACATGTCCGGTTTGTTAAAGCCTATGGCAGCTCGTAAGCTAATCAGAGCGTTGAAGGAAGAAATCGGTATTCCTATTCACCTACACACTCATGATACAAGTGGTAACGGTATTGCTACAATTCTTATGGCAGCACAGGCTGATGTTGATATCGTAGATGCAGCATTCAACAGTATGTCTGCACTTACATCGCAGCCAGGCTTAAACTCAGTTGTAGCAGCTGTAGATAAGTCAAGAAGAGACACAGGAATCGAACCAGACGGAATTCAGAAGATTTCCGAATACTGGAAGGACGTAAGACCTGTATATAAGAAGTTCGAATCAGAACTTGTTACATCAACTGCAGAAATTTACAAGTACGAAATTCCTGGTGGTCAGTACTCCAACCTTAAACCACAGGTTGAAAGCTTTGGCCTAGGTCACAAGTTCGAAGAAGTTAAGGATATGTACAAGGCTGTTAACCAGATGCTTGGAGATATCGTGAAGGTTACACCTTCATCAAAGGCTGTAGGCGACATGGCTATCTTCATGGTACAGAATGAACTTACTCCAGAAAACATCCTTGAAAAGGGCCAGGGCATTGACTTCCCTGATTCAATCGTTTCATACTTCGAAGGTATGATGGGTCAGCCTGAAGGTGGTTTCCCTGAGGATCTTCAGAAGCTAGTACTTAAGGATAAGAAACCTATTACTTGCAGACCTGGAGAACTTTTACCACCAGAAGATTTCGACTATATCAGAACAGGATTACAGAAGCACTTCGACCTGGAAGGAACTCCACAGGAAGTTCTAAGTTATGCTATCTATCCAAAGGTATATGAAGATTACCTAACTAGCCTAAAGAAGGAAGGAAGCTTCAGATACATGGGATCAGATATCTTCTTCCACGGTCTGGAAGAAGGCGAAACTTGCGAAGTTAAGCTTAAGGAAGGTAAGATTCTAGTAATCAAGCTTCACGAAATCAGAGGCGTTGACAGTGAAGGATATAGAGACCTTGTATTCGAAGTTAATGGAAATAGAAGAGTTGTTAGAATCAAGGACGAAAATGCACAGTCAACAGTTGCAAGCGCAAGTGTTCGTTTTGCTGATGAAGATGATCCAATGGAAATTGGTGCAAACATTCCAGGAACAATCATCAAGGTTCTAGTTAAGGAAGGCGAAAAAGTAGCTGACAAGCAGCCTATCGCTGTTATCGAAGCAATGAAGATGGAAACAAATATTATCGCTACAAGTGATGGTTTTGTTGACGAAATCGTTGTTAAGGAAGGACAACAGGTTAAGGCTGGCGAACTTATCGCAACTCTTTCAGAAGAAGCAAAATAATTAAAAATAATAAAATGAATGTAGTTCTGTAGGAATTACATTGTAAGAGTCCACCCGATGGAAAAACTATTGGGTGGATTTTTGTGTGTAAAATTGTAATAATTAAGTAAAAAAATGACATAAATGGGTATAGATTTCCCCATAGAACCGTGCTAAAGTATTTATAGAGGTTTCAGAAAGGAGAAAGAAATATGTCGAGAGAATGGCAGCAGACTCGATTCCCTGAATACGTAATGCCTGATGCAGTTTACTATCAGAGCATTTGGGCGGTTCGTGATTTAGTAAGAATGGAAAACAGATTGGAAGAACTAAATGAGGGGAGGGATCTGTCGGTTCACAGCCACAGCATTGTTATGGATGGCGGCGGAAATTCGGAAATAAGCAGGCCGACTGAAAAGTATGCCGTAGAGAAAGTTCTTCTTGAAGGAAGAGTAACTGCAATACATGACGCTTTGGACGTTGTTCCTGATGCTTTTCGCGGATTGGTTCTTAGCAATATTATAATGCAGAAATCAGGGCGGGATTATCCCAATAAAATGTGGAAATACTGGAAACAGAGATTTCTATATGGCGTTGCAAAGAATCTGCAACTATTAGCATAAAGTAGTAAGTGTGCCGTAAATGAAAGATTCGGCAATGGAAGTAGATGTAAAATGGCAGTGATGATGGAGGCGCTGTGCGATATGATGAAATACAACGAATTCAAAGAAAGAGCTTTTAACGAAATCATGGCATATATGCCAGAAGAGTATGAGAACTATAAAATTCAAATTAATCGAATTCCTAAGTTAAACCAAACTAAGGAAACATTATACATTTATCCTGAACATGGAGTTGCAGCTATACCTAGTCTATATATTGATGATATGTACAATGTATATATGAGAGGTGCTAGCTTCGAGGATACTTTGCGTATGACAGTGCGAGAATACGTAGAAGGCATGGAAATGGGAAAAGAAATGGGATTAGCCAATGAAGAAATGATTAGCGAATCAAATGTCATTCTTCAGCTTGTAAACCCTAATAAGAACGGAGAGATACTGGATGCGGCACCCCATAGAAAGTGGCTGAACCTAGCTATAATCTATAGGTTTGTTCTTTTTTTCCCAGGAAGAGGATGCTATAGCACTGTGATTAACAACGCAATTGCGGAAGAGCACGGTTGGAGTGAAGAATATCTTTACCAAATAGCTATGAAGAATACGCCGCGAATTTTCCCTCAAATTACTGGCAAGTTTAAGGAATCCTTTCATGTTTTAACTAATAAACAGGGGATGATGGGGGCAAGCGTTGTTTTATATGACGATGTGCTATCGGATATCGCAGAAAGTGAAAACGATGACTTATATCTTATTCCGTCCTCAGTTCATGAAATGCTGGCGGTTCCGAAGTATACTGTTTGGGGGAATACCTTAAATGATATGTTAAGAGAGGGAAATAGAGAAATCATCGAAAGTAAGGATATTCTTTCAGATACTGTGTATTTTTACGATAGGCGCAAGAGAGAGGTTTCTATAGCATAAAAAATAATAAAATAGGAGTGAGTTTTGATCGGACCGGTTACCCAACCCGGAGAAAACCTCACTCCTTGAGTTCTGTTATAAAATGCCTAGAATATGTTGAAGTCCCAGGCTGACACTGGCAATGCCTATCCAGCAGCACATGCCCATAATGAGGGGGCGCCCGCCGGTTTTGATAAGTTTTACGATGTTTGTGTTCAGACCGATGGCTGCCATTGCCCATATGATAAAGAACTTTGAAAGCTCTTTAATTGGGGCGAAAAGGGCAGGATCTGCGCCTAGGGCCGTAGAAACGGTAGTGATAACCGAAGCACCGATGAAATAGAGAATGAAGAATGGGAAAATCGCCTTCATGCTGACTTTCTTCTCTGTAGTCTCTGATTTTCTAGTGCGTATAAATGCAAGCACTAGAGTGATCGGTATAATAGCAAGAGTTCTTGTTAACTTAACTGTTACGGCCTTATCTAAGGTTGCTGTACCTAAATTGAACATACTATCCCATGTTGATGCACACGCGGTAACTGACGAAGTATCGTTTACTGCTGTGCCGGCAAAGATTCCGAAAGCCTCACCTGAGGTTGGATCTATGCCAATTGCACTGCCAAAAGCAGGAAAAATAATTGCGGCAAGGACATTGAAGAAGAAGATAATTGAAATAGCCTGGGCAACTTCTTCGTCATCTGCATCGATTACAGGTGCAGTGGCTGCAATAGCTGAACCACCGCAAATTGAAGATCCTACACCTATTAGGGTGGAAATGTTTGACGGTATCTTCATTGCTTTGTGCAGTACGTAGGCAATAATCAGGGATGTGGATATGGTGCAGACAATAATGGGAAGTGATTGCTTTCCAGTTTGCAAGATAACGTTAAGGTTAAGGCCAAATCCAAGTAGAATTACTGCCCACTGTAATATTTTCTTTGATGTAAATTTAATTCCCTTTTCAAATTCGCGCTTGTCTTTTATAAAAAGGGTGATGATCATTCCTAAAAGTATGGAAATGACCGGCCCTCCGACAATGGGGAATGCTTTACCAAGTAACCAAGATGGAATAGCAATTGCAAGGCAAAGAGCCATTCCTTTCCAATTTTTATTTATAAAATCCATATTTCTCCTTTCTTATAGTAAAGTGGAGAAACTTATACGTTGAATAAGAATGTGATGATATCTCCATCCTTTACTACGTATTCCTTACCTTCGGAACGCAGCAAGCCCTTTTCCTTAGCTGTAGCCATGTTTCCGCCACATTCGATGAATTTGTCGTAAGCGATAGTCTCTGCTCTGATAAATCCTCTTTCGAAGTCAGTGTGGATTTTACCAGCTGCCTGAGGAGCCTTCGTTCCTCTCTTGATGGTCCATGCTCTACATTCATCTTCTCCGGCTGTTAAGTAAGAAATAAGGTCAAGAAGGTGGTAGGAAGCTTTTATCAGCTTGTCTAAGCCAGATTCACTGATTCCTAGTTCTTCTAGGAACATTGCCTTTTCGTCATCATCAAGTTCTGAAATTTCCTGTTCGATTTCTGCGCATACTACAACAACTTCTGCGTCTTCAGTAGCAGCAAATTCACGAACTTGCTGAACGTATTCGTTGTTTCCGTCATCAGCGGCATCATCCTCGGATACATTTGCAACGTAGATAATTGGCTTGTATGAAAGAAGATCAAGTCCTCTGATGAATTCATCCTCTTCTTCAGTAACGTCCATAGCGCGGGCAGATTTTCCGCTAGCAAGGAAATCGTTAACCTTATTTAAAATATCCAGTTCCTGCTGAAGGGATTTGTCGCCCTTTAGGTTCTTTGTTGTCTTAGTAATTCTCTTTTCCAAAACTTCCATATCAGCAAGGATAAGTTCAGTATTGATTGTTTCAATATCGGAAAGTGGGTTGATTTTTCCATCAACGTGTACGATATTATCATTTTCGAAGCATCTTACAACGTGTACTATTGCAGCGACTTCTCTGATGTGACCTAGGAACTTATTTCCTAGTCCTTCTCCCTTTGATGCACCTTTTACCAATCCGGCAATATCACAAAACTCGATAGTTGTGTAAACTGTCTTTTTTGAGTTATAAATCTCGTGAAGCTTGGTAATTCTCTCATCAGGAACGGTAACCACTCCCACATTTGGTTCAATTGTGCAGAAAGGATAGTTGGCAGCCTCCGCACCGGCTTTTGTGATTGCGTTAAAAAGTGTGCTTTTGCCAACGTTAGGCAAACCTACAATGCCAAGTTTCATATAAATAAATCCTCCTTATATGTGTATCTTTTAAGTCAAAATGAAATTAATTGTTTATTAATCTGTAACTGAATAATAATATCACATAATTGTGTAAATTTCAATAAAAAAGGCGGGCGGAGTAGGGTTGTTTCATGAAGCTTTCGCCCTATTACTATCTGCCGTCCATATCATTTACGGTTCCGGTTGCCGTGTTCGAGACATCATATTCTTCAAAAAAAGCGCAAACTTTCCCCTTGTTTAG
>Ga0129313_1000250_pt1 | contig 52566 bp, 55 predicted proteins | sample O1105metagenome_FD_94436 | JGI IMG/M metagenome (GOLD analysis project Ga0129313, IMG submission 94436) | Orangutan group fecal microbial communities from fecal samples from Wisconsin, USA - O1105 metagenome | ecosystem: Host-associated > Mammals > Digestive system > Large intestine > Fecal...
GGGAGACAGTATGCCAAAGATTGTTTATATTGCAATCCTGATCTCCACAGCGGTTTTTGATGTACTGTCGTATCTGGTGAAATGGTATCTGGAGAAGGAAGAGGCAGATAAGATAAACCGGAGGATCGCAGAGCATAGAAAGAAAACAGAGAAACACGGAAAAAATTAGGATGAGGGGGATACCCCACGATGGAGGCAAACATGTATCTGGAAGAGTATGGAAAAGAAAATAATGAAATAATCGTGATGCTGCACGGAGCCAATTTCGTACATTCATTTCAGAAACAGTATGAACTGGCGGAGGAATATCACCTGATGATACCGCATCTGATGGGATTTGGAAAAGCAACAGATCAGGTGTTTCATACGGATGAGCAGATAGAGGAACTGTTAACGTATCTTTCTGCATTTGATCAAAAGGTTCTGGTGGTAGGCTTCTCATTGGGTGCACAACTGGCATATAAGTTACTGGCAGAGCATCCGGAGCTGTTTACGGCAGGAATTCTTGTGAGTCCATGGCTGGATAAGAAGGAGGAGATGTTGCAGCATGTTCGAAAACAAAATGAAAAACAGTATAAGCTTTTAAAAAAGAAAGGAATATGTAATCTGATCGGTCGGATGAATGAACTTTCCGGAGAACAGAGGAGAGAATTCGTGGAGCAGATGCAGAAGGTGCAGCTGCAAACCATTCTGAATGCTGTAGATAATGGAATCACGCTGGATTCCGTAAAAGGTTTTGAAACCGTTTCCATACCGGTATATGCGCTTGCCGGAGGAAGGGAGCAGGAAGATGTTAAAGAAAGCATCAAAAGGTTAGCAGCTTGCAACCGTCACTGTAAATATGAGATATGGGAAAGGGCGGCACATAATATTCCGCAAGCATGTTATAAAGAATTCAATGCCCTGATCCGGCAGGTGATTTCTATGGTAAAAGAAGTTTAAGGAGGGATGGATGAGTCCTGTTCAATACAGGTTCCATCTTTTAGCTGCATAAAGAAAAACGAGACGACCGAAGTCGCCTCGTAAAAGTCTAACTTTGAGGGGTCACCTCATAATGGATAGGCATTTTTAAAGTAAAATACGATAACCCAAACAATCGAACATATTTTCTCGAACGTATTTTCGAAAAAATGATTGACAAAAGAACAACTGTTCGATATAATCAGAACATACAAAACAAATGTTCGATACGGAGGGCGCAGTTATGGTAGCAGCTTATGATAATATGACATATTTACGGAAGGAAGCAGGAGAGAAGAAGAGAGGTTTTCATTATATACTTGGTTGTATATTAACCAGACATACAAAGGCTGCATTTTATGCTATGATTACAGGGCTTGTAATTGCAGCAGTCAGTGTTGTTTTATTATTATCCGGATCGAAGGTTAGTGCACATTCGGATCATGTAAACCAGAAGTATTTTACAAGCATTGAAGTGAATGCCGGTGATACCCTGTGGGATATTGCTCAGGATTATAAGACTGCAGAATATTCGTCCACACAGGCCTATGTTAAGGAGGTTATGGAGATCAATCATTTATCGGACGAAACGATTACAACCGGCTGTTATTTGATGGTTCCGTATTATGCGGAACGGCCATTATCAGAATGAGAAACCGGCATCAGAACGAGAATTGTCAGAAGATAAATAGAAAGGAAAGGAATCGATGGCCGGATTACCAGCCATCGATTCCTGATCCAACGATTGCAGAGAATATCCGTTCCTTTACTTCGGGAACGGTATTTTTTAATTCCAGAAGCAGATCCTTCGCCTCCTGACGTTTTGTGACACCATCGGCCGGACAAGGATTCTTGCAAACAGGTAATTCCTGCTTAACTGCAAATGATTTGATTTCTCCCTCATATGCATAGATCAACGGTCGAATCAGGGTAATTCCGGATCGTTCCAGATGAGTAACGGGCGAAAAGGTATGAATGCGTCCTTCGTATAACATCGACATCAGGAAGCTGTCTATGACATCATCCTTATGGTGGGCATATGCAATTTTATTGCAGGCTAGGCCGGCGGCAGCCTCATTAAAGGCACCCTTACGCATGCGGCTGCAAAGAGAACATGGATTTGGTTCTTTCCGATAGTCAAAGACGATTTCACCGATCTGTGTATGCTCTACATGATAAGGAACGTTCAGACTCTGACAGAATGTTTCCAGACACTCGGTATGAAAGTCGGGAAAACCAAGATCGACGGTGATCGCCGTGAGTTCGTAGGGTACAGGATAAAATTCCTTGAGCTTTGCCAGTGCATACAAGAGTGTAAGACTGTCTTTGCCACCGGAGATGCCTATGGCGATCCGGTCATGCGGCTGGATCATATCATAGTCCTGGATAGCTTTTCGGGTATAGGTTAATAATTTTTGTGGTTTCATAGGGTTCTCATCCTTTATCATTTGAATCTGTATTCCTTAGGGATACCGCGTTGGCTGCTTTTCGTTTGTGTTCGTCCTCGATCGCCGCATAGAAATCAATCGTAGTATTGATGTTTTCGTGACCGAGAACATCTGCAACCAGCCGAATATCACCGGTCTGGCGGTATAGGGCAGTACCATAGGTACTCCGGAGCTTATGAGGCGTTATCTTCTTATTTGGAACGGCCAGACGGCCATATTTCTTTACTAAGCGTTCAATGGCATCCACGCTCATCCGGTTTCCTTTGGATGATATGAATAAGGCTTTTTCTTCGCCCTCATTTATATGGATTTGCTTTCGTTCGCCGTCTATATAGTTCTCAAGTACTTCATGAACTTCATCACCGAAGTATAGAATATCCTGACCGCCGCCTTTTCGTACAATGGTGAGGGAATTTACATGGAAATCAATATCGGTTATGTCAAGACCTACACATTCTGATACACGAATACCGGTACCCAGCATAAGGGTTAATATGGCTAGGTCTCGTTGTTTCGTACGCTCACAGGCCTTTCTCTGGCGTTCAGACATAGGTCCGTTTACCTTCTCAACTGCATCAAGTATATTCTGAACTTCATAATTGTTCATACGGATAATATTCTTATCCTTTTTGATCCGCGGCATCTGTACTAAGAGCATTGGATTTCGATCTACGTTTTCATGCTTTATATGATATTCATAAAGACCGCGTAAGCAAGCCATTTTACGGGCAATGGAGCGTTTTCCGTTCTCATGAGCTTCCCCGTCAAGTGCTTCCGTACTGAACTCCAGATAATGCTGATATTCAGAAATATCCTCAGAAGTAAATCTTTTTAAATCTTCATATGTAAAGCTTTTAATTTCAATATCCTTATATACTGGATTTTGATTTCTGATATAGCGGAAAAAGGTCAGCAAATCATATGCATATGAGATCCGCGTGCTGATCTGGGTAGTTAAATCTTTATCCCGTAAATAGTCTCTGGCACAAGGAGGTAGCTGTGCCAATAGTTCATGATAGGTTTCTTTTTGATGACGTTCCTTTTCACGATAGTGTTCAGAACCACGAGCCATAGTTTTATCATTCCTTTCTGTTCATTAAGTCAATTATAGCATAGCTGCTTCTTCTATTCAATATAAAACGCAGAAAAACGTAGATTTATCCGCTAGATAGATTGCACTGCCCTACAGCCTTCTCAACCTTGATTTACATGCCTTTTGAGGTCATTTTGGCATCATTTGTCCTTGGAACGATTTTGAGTGCCTTAAAACGTAAAATTTTGAAGGTTAGAATCCTGTAGAACATTAATTTCTGAAGTCTGTATACCAAAACTGGAAAGAAGGGGTGAAAAATGTGGATGATGTAAAAAATGTGTCAAGAAAAATACGCTTTTCGTGAGAAAAGGAAGATTTTTCTTGAGCACAGAGCATGCATGGCACAATCGGCGGCGGTGCTGTCGGAAGTGCGGAGCTTTCCGACAGCCCGTAAGCATAAAAAGCCATGACAACTGCACCAGACTGACGGTGCAAATTGTAAAAAAAAATCGCCCCACTGTCTAATAGGGGCGATGTTATGTAAAAAATTACATAATTATATATTTTAGAACGGAGGTGTAATGTTGAAATATCCGGTACATTTGAATTTGTTTATTGGTGAAGATATGGATAATGCTTTGGATGAACTGTCTGAACTGATGGGTATAACCAAACATGAATATATACGGTTTATCATTGGTCAAGCACTTGCTGGCTATCGTGACGGAATCCGTATTTTGCAAGAAAAGGTGAAATAAAATTTTGCCTTTTTGGAGTGGTAGCCTGCTACTACCCTACTTGCTTTTTGCTATTGAGTTGTTGTATATTTTAGAATTTGGAGACTTTATGAAAAAATTTAACCTTGATTTTCAAAAATCCATTGATGATATTGCCTGGCATAATGAGCGGTATCAATACCCTTTTAACAAACTTTTACATGAGTTTGCTAACTTGAAAAAACAGATAGAATTATATTACAATTTTGACCTCTTAGATGATTCTGAATACAAGAATTTGATTGAGCGTATACGTGAATATTTGAGTAAACAAATTATTTACAAGCATTACAACTAGCAGAAAAATGCCTTTTTGATTTATCCGCTAGATAGATTGCGCGCTCTCTCAGTTCCTTATGCAAAAAATTTATACCTTGGAGGTGATATTATGTAAAAGTTGAAATGCGTGAGTTTTCCGAATTAAAAGAAAACATGGAATTATATAGTAGCGTTGGTTTGTTAGATAATAAGGATAAGTTAATTTAATAAAATACAACAACCACCGGCTGATAACCGGTGGTTGCTTATACTCTGGATATTAAATATGATCAATGATATGCTTTATTAACTCTACCGTACCATCGATTCCTAAAACGCTGGTGTCCAGACAATAATTATAACTGGTGGTAGCACCCCATTTTTTGGTCGTGTAGTAATTGTAGTAGGAAGCTCTTTGTTTTTCTGCCTTCTGGATATAGTCTTTTGCTTTTTCAGGAGTCAGTTCTCTTCTTTCTGCTACGCGTTTAATACGATCCTCCATAGGTGCAAATAAGAAGAAATTAACGACGTTGCTGTAGTCAGCCAGTGCATAATCTGCACATCGACCAATCATAACACAAGGACCTTCATCTGCGATTTTCTTAATAGTATCAAAGGCTGCCAGAAATACCTTATGATTGATTGGCATATCGATACCGTTTGCTCCTATTCCCAGAGAATATGGATCCATTACAATGGAATACAGCAGACTGCTGGTTGGCTTTTCATCGAATTTTTCAAAGACCTCCTCGCATAAACCGCTTTCTTTTGCTGCACGCTTTAGAAGCTCCTTATCATAATATGGAATGTTCAGATCCTTTGCCAGTGCGATACCAACTTCACGACCGCCACTTCCACATTGTCTGCCGATGGTAATAATCGTATCTTTACCCATAATAACCGCCCCTTTCAGTTTCTGCATAGCCATGATGCTGATACAGGTATGTTGTAATTGCTTATCAGTATTATAGCAGATTTGAGAAAAAGTTGCTATGCCTCTTTAGGAAAGATTGCGAAAATTCGCTAATAATGTCTGAAAATAATCCGGTAGATCTGCATGAAATTCCATATATTCCTGTGTCCGTGGATGCATAAAGCCAAGCACACCTGCATGAAGTGTTTGTCCCTGTAGATGAAAAGGATCTTTTGCAGGTCCATATACAGTATCACCGAGTAGTGGATGGTGAATGGATGCCATATGGACACGAATCTGATGGGTACGGCCGGTTTCCAACTGACATTCAATGTGGGTATATTTTCCACCGAACCGCTCCAGAACACGGTAGTGTGTAATCGCATCCTTTCCGTTTTTATAGTTGATTGCCTGCTTTTTGCGATCAATCGGATGTCGGCCGATCGGCTGATGAACGGTGCCGGAATCTTCGGTTATATTGTCATATACAATGGCCTGATACTTTCGGGTAATGGAATGGCATTTCAACTGTTCTGCCAGAGACTGATGTGCAACATCATTTTTGCAGACAACTAACAGACCGGTTGTATCCATATCGATCCGGTGTACGATTCCGGGACGTAGAACCCCATTGATCGAGGATAGATGATCTTTGCAATGATACATCAGTGCATTTACAAGAGTGCCCGTATAATGACCGGCTGAAGGATGTACAACCATTCCCTTCGGCTTATTTACGATCAGAACATCGTCATCTTCATATAAAATATCCAGAGGAATATCCTCTGGAGTAATATCAACAGCTTCCGGTTCCGGAATCGTGACCTGAATAGAATCATTTTCCCGAAGCTTATAATTGGCTTTCACCGGCTGGTCATTTACCAGAATCCGATTATCTCCGATCAACTTCTGGATATAAGACCGGGAACTGTCTGGAATCACCTCTGATAAATACTTATCAATCCGCATATTCACTTGTTCCCGGGTAATATGATAGTCCAATTATTCGTCTTCTTCCTCTTCGTCTGAAAATAATAAATCGATATTCGTTTGCTCAGGGTTCTTTGCTGTAGATACAGGTGAGATCGGTGCTTCATCGGAACTGAAATCTACATGCTTTTCTGATGTGACTGTCTCAGAGTCCGTAAGAACAGAACCGGGAACTTCGGAAGTGTCTTCTCTGTCTTCCTTTGCCTTTAGAAACGGTAAGACACCATGAAAATCCTGCTCCTTATAACGGAACAACAGCAGAATCAACATAACTGCTACAGAAATTGTAACGTACATATCTGCTACATTAAAGACCGGAAAATGAATGGCTTTAATATATAGGAAATCAACCACCGATCCCTGAAATAATACATCGCCGTGAAAGACACGATCAATCATATTGCCAATCGCTCCGGAGGTCAGAAAAACCATACAGACACGCAATGGAAGAAAACGGTTGTCCTTTGACAGACGGACAAAGAGATAGCCCATTGCTACCAGAATAATAATGGTAAAAATCAGAAATACAACCTGGCGATTCTGAAACAATCCCCAGGCCATACCCTTATTCTCCAGATAGTATAATCCGAATATATCCCCTATAATAGGTTTATAATCGTACATGGCTAACCTCTGTACTACCATATACTTTGCATACTGATCCAGACATATTAATAAAAAGATACTAATCAGTGCTCTTACATATTTCATTGCTGTTCAATAATCCTTCTAGCTATTATATAAAAGTAAATCCGGTGCTGTTTGCTTCTTCATCACCGAGCATTGCACGCTTTTCAACCTTATCTTCGACTTCTCCCTCGTAGGTGTCCGGTGTTTCTTCCGGTTCCTGAGTAGCAGCAGCCTTCGCTGTATCTTCTGACTTCTGAGAGAAAGCAAATGGATCTACTCCCGCATCTCCCAGACTGCTATCGCGTCCAAAGTCCATATTATAGCGGTCTGCATCATCGCGTTCACCCAGACGGCCGCTATCCTCACCGTTATCATACCCGGCTAACGGTGACTGCTCACCCTGAGCCACAAAGTCGGCCATTGGATTTGAATTGATATAAGCATCATTTGCAGAAGCAGTGCTCTTGGCAAACGCGGCAAAATCACTGGCATCAACACGGAAAGAATCGCTGGAAATCAAATCTAACTGAGCATTCAGGAACTGAGTGAACTGAGCCTTGTATTTGGTATACTGCTGTACCAGTGCAACGGTCTGGTTATGTACCTGCTCCAACTCGCGTTTCGCATCCGCCGTATGTTCCTTTGCCTTATTTACAGCTTCCATTTCTATCGTCTGAGCCTTTAATTCTGCAGTACGAATCGTTTCCTCTGATGTCTTTTCAGCCAGAACCAGTGCTTTCTGTAAAGAAGCTTCGATATTTTTATAATGCTGAAGTCCTTCATTCAGCATATTAATCTTATCCTTCATCTCTACATTTGAGCGATATAATTCCTCATAGCTTTCCAGAATCTCATTAATAAAGCTATCTACATCTTTTTTATCATAGCCAATACCGGACTTAAAAGCCTTTGACTGAATCTCTACTGGTGTAATCATCGTAGTTTATCCTCCCTTATTAAAATGAACCAAGATACGGAGATACCGTAGATTCATTTAAAATCTCATCCCGCAGATCACCGGATACCTCGATATCCTGAGGTGCTGCAATAAATATATTGCTGGAAATAGCCTGTAAGGTTCCATCAAGTGCATAGCAGGCACCACCGATAAAGTCAATGATACGCTGTGCGGCAGTCAATTCGATTCCCTCCATATTAATGACAATCGTCTTGCCATCTTTTAAGAAATCCGTTACGGTCTGAGCTTCATTAAATTCCTGTGGTTTAATTACATACACTTCGCTACCTCTACTATTCATAGATACTACTTTGTTGCTGGAACCGGATGTTGATCTGGATGCCGGTCTGGATGAACGGCTCCGCTTTGCAAAAGAACTTCCGGTATCATAGTCAACGTCGTCACTTGCAGTTGCTGCAGCCGATGCATAAGAACTGTTTTGTGGTTTGGATGCGGTCGGCTTTTCCTTTTTTACCTTTTCCTTTTTTGGCTTTGGCGGCTCCACCAGATCTATCTCATCGTCAAATAAGTCGTCGTTATCATAATCATCGTCATCATCCGAACCGTTTAAGCTCAGAATGTTCATGAATTTGTCTATCCCTTTTCCCATGGACTTGTCTCCTATCCCTAAATATTATAATTGCGTGCACCAAATATCCCGGTACCAACTCGAACCATAGTAGCACCCTCTTCTACAGCTACCATATAGTCATTGGTCATACCCATGGACAACACATTCATATTAACATTATCAATGTTTCTGCTTTTTATGTCAAGCAATAATTTGTGCAACTTTGCAAAAATCACACGGTTATCTTCGGGATTTTCGACAAAAGGTGCAATAGTCATTAATCCCTGAATATGAACATTGGAAAGCTGTGCGATCTCGGCAACCGCATCCGGGACTTCTTCACAGGTGAAACCAAACTTGCTTTCCTCCCGGGCAACATTTACCTCCAGGAGAATGTTACAGTCTGCCTGCTTTTTAACGGCTTCTTTTTGAATCTCTTTTGCCAGTTTAACAGAATCGACAGAATGAATCAACAATCCCTTATCAGCAATATATTTCACCTTATTTGTCTGAAGATGTCCGATCAGATGCCAGTGTACAGGACGACTGACATGCTCAATCTTATCTACAAGTTCCTGAACCTTGTTTTCTCCGAATTCCATCATACCACAGTCAATGGCTTCCTCTATATCTGAGAGTGGTTTGGTTTTGCTGACAGCAATCAGAGTAACTTCCCCGGGATCGCGTCCTGCTTTTTGACAGGCAGCTTCTATATTTGCCTGTACCGCTTCTATATTTTCCTTTATCATAGCAATTCATCTCCTTATTTTCCTTATCGAAGTTATTGAATGATCTGTCCTTCCGTTACAGTGGATGCATCTAATATGATACGATCATACAGAGACAGACTGTAAGGACTCTTATCTTCTACTATCGTGAAGTCTTCATCTGATGTCAGAATATGGATTCGTTCGAATGCGGCAGTTCCACGGTTGATATTATAGACACCGGTCATAGTCTCACGACCGATATCGGACAGTGCCAGAGTTTCATCGGAATTGGTCTTAACCAGTACAGATCCCTCTGCAAAATCATCCGGATTCACATAGCAGTAAGTATCATCCTTATAATAAATGGATGGGGCAATCTGTGTAATGGAAAGATTGCCGGATTCATCCAGAGTTCGCAGATTAAAGTAAATGGCCTGACTGGAATTACTGCCGGTTGTCAGATAGTCCAATGGAATTCGCAGAACCTGCTTCTCAACGATTGCGGTATTTGGAATATTCAGCCCCTCTTCCTTCGTCATGACAATCTCAATCGGAACAAACCGATCTTCACAGTAGTTGACCATCAGCTTATCCAGTGTAATGTTTGCAAAATATGCATCCCCATTCTGGATTACCTCAATATCTCCGTAGACCTCATGTGTGACGTTTGGCAGATATAGAGTAACTCTGGTATCCTCCTTCAGACGATCGGCATCCTCTGCGGACAAAGGAAGAACCAAATTCCAGTATTCGCTGGTAATGAGCTTATAAACATTACTGCCCGCCTGTACGATTTCCCCGGTTTTAAGCGGTGTACTGGTATAGGAATCGGTTGAAAAGTCGGAAGCCGTAACATCTGCCGGTGTCTTAGTTTCATATCCGTCCTGATAAAATGTGACAACGCCGCTCTCCGGTGATGAAATCTGATGAAATGCACTCCCGGTTCCGTCGGTACCGGTCAGCTGATCCAGAATCTGGCTGTTCGCAATATCCAGAACCTCAGAACTCAGATCATACTTGAACTCGTATACATCTGAAAAGTTTACATCCGAGAAGTAGTTTTCAAAGGATGACAGACTGGATTTGATCTCGGAATAACCGGCACTGTTCAAAGAAACTCCGTCGACCGAGGCTTCTGCAATCAGATCCGACAGCGAACCGGTCGCATCCAGTGTATAGACTGTCGCATTTTTTCCTACCCGTTGCCCGTTTCGAATGTAATAGTTTACATAGCCGGAGGTGTCAGTAGAAACCAGTTGTTCCTGTCGCAGTGCAAGTGCGTTACCACTGATATTTGTATCAATATAACTATTCTGTACTTCATAGACTGATACATGGGTCTGCTTCATACTGCGGATAATCTGTACCCCCAGAAAAATAAAAATCAGAACAAAAATGATAATACCGATATTGATCGTGGGTACATTATGAAATTTTACAACTTTTTGATTCTTTCCAGCCATAAAACCTCCTAAAAACAGGACGGGTGATAGAAACCTGTCCTGCTATAAAGCGACACTGATATACTTATGAATCGCCTCTGGTAATTGATTTTTATCTGCAGATACACTTACAATGATCCGAAGATTATGCTCCTTGGAAATAGCTTCCAGAAAATCAATATAATCCTGTAATTTTGAAACATCTTCCACATGAGCAATCGTTAAAAAGCTATCCAAAAAAATAGCATCCAGGCTCCAGTTCTGCGATACGATACCATATAGGAAACCACGGAACATATCAAAACTGTCAATGTGGAATTCGGTCGCATTAATCATACGGATCTGATTGCTCAGTTCATACATATGCTTATTGTTCTTGTCTAAAAACACAATGGAACCACTGGTCAACAAGGCTGCATCATTCGCCTTTGTTATCAGAGTCTTTGTCTTTCCTGTGCCCTTTTCGCCTGCTATAATCTCAACCATAATGAAACCTCCTGTTTATCCATTACCACTAATTATAGTACAAGAAAGCGCTGAGTACAACTAGAAGTTGTAGAATGTAATCAATTTGCAACGGAAGAATCTTCCTTATCAACCTGTGTCCGTTCCAATAGCTGCTGAAGCTGTGTATAGAGTCCTGACCGACTGCCGGCACCGCAGATGACTGCGATATAATCCTGATTGTCTGTATCCGTTGCTTCAATGATCAGACAATAACCGGCTTCGTTGGTGGTCCCGGTTTTCCCGTCCAGTACCGTAAGCCCCTCCGGTGTAGATACCGCCTGGGTAATAAACTGATTGGAATTCTGGATCGGTATTTCTCTGACACTGCCCTCTGCATCGGTATAGTGGATCATATAGTCCGGTAATTCAGCAATCGCCCGGAATTCGGGATGTGTGATCAGTTCCTTATAGATCAGATACAGATCATAACCGGTCGTGTAATGATCGTCATCATGTAGTCCGTTTGTATTGACAAAATGTGTATGGGTAGCACCCAGTTGAGCTGCCCGTTCATTCATCATAGTAACGAAGCTTGCTTCATCTCCGGCTACATAGCGGCCAAGAGCGACGGCACAGTCGTTGGCGGAAGTGATCAGCATACCATGCATCAGTTCATTGACACTCAGGGTGTCGCCAACCTGAAGTCCAAGAGATACTGCCATCGGATCGCCCAGCTCGATCGGATCCGTTATCGTCACCTGATCGGTTAAGGTTCCGTGCTCTAGCACCAGTAAAGCAGTCATGATCTTTGTGATACTGGCCGGATATATTTTTTCAAATGGATTTTCTGCTGCAACAACCGTATTCTCTGTATTGTTGATACACAGCTTTGTAGAAACGGAAGAACGGACAGAATCAGACGCTGGTATCACTGCATATTGACTGGCATATGCACAGTTCACTGCAGGAGCTACCGGTATTGATGTCTGATACTCCCGTTCGTTATTGATATGATAATAAGTCGCCGGTGCTGGTTCTGTCTGATAAGAATTGCAACCGGTCAAGCATATACATAAGCATGTCAGCACGCTTAAAATGCAAACCATGGAATGCTTCATGCCCTGCCTCCTGATGTTGTGTTCTGGTTACCGATAGGCGTCCCGCCACTCCAGATCTCCGCGCTCTAACGCTTTGATCAAAAGCTCGGCAGTGGCAAGATTGGTAGCCAACGGTATATTATGTACATCACACAGACGAAAGATATTATTAAAATCAATCTCGTGTGACTTTGGATTCTGCGGATCCCGCAGAAAAATCAGCATATCCAGATCGTTGTTCTCGATCTGGGATCCAAGCTGCTGCTCACCACCCAAATGACCAGCCAGATACTTGTATACATTAAGATTTGTAACCTCTTCGATTAATCGTCCGGTTGTACCGGTTGCATATAGGGAATGCTTACTCAGAATTCCACGATATGCGATACAAAAGTTCTGCATCAGCTTCTTTTTTGTATCATGTGCAATTAGTCCAATATTCATATAGTCTCACCTCAATACTTTTTTTTATGAAGTCCAACATTTAGTACCAGACCGATTCCGCCACAGCAGGACAACAACGAACTGAGTCCATAGCTGACAAATGGAAGTGGCTGTCCGGTATTCGGCAAGATCTGTGTGGCTACACCGACATTGATAAATGTCTGAAAACAAAGCAGTATAGCTACACCAGCCGCAATTAACATACCCTCTGTATCTTCTGCCCTTCTCGCGATACGTATACATTGTAACACTATTAACAGTATGATTGCAATAATAAACACACAGCCGATGAAGCCCAATTCTTCACCGATAACGGAGAAAATAAAGTCCGTTTGCTGCTCTGATATCAGGTTCGCATCCTTTACCGTTGCTACCGTATCGGCGGTCAATCCCTTGCCGGTCAGCATACCGGATCCGATCGCCATGACGGAATTATCCTGCTGATAGCCGGTGGATAACTGATAGTCCTGCGGATACCGGAAGGCCAGGATACGTCCCAGCATATAATCATTCAGCAGCTTTTGTCCCGGCTGCTGGATGTACCAGAAAAACAAACTACTGGCCGGTACCAGAATCAACGTAACAATCCCGATCAGCTTATAGCTGAGACCGGCAAGAAATATCATGCCAAGCATCAGAACAAAGATGTCAATTGTAGTGGATAGATGCGGCTGCTTGTAAATAACCAATAACGGTACTGCACAGAATATCGCTATGATCAGCAGGTGCTTCCATGTATTTAGGTTGTCCTTAAACTTTGTAAGAAGTACCGCCAGACAGATGATGATCAATACCTTCGTGAACTCAGACGGCTGTATGGTAATGGAATTTCCGATACCATACCAGCGTCTGGCACCATTTACAGTCTTACCGAACGGTATGACACCCAGCAGCATGATCAGATTCAAAATATACAGAACAATCCATAGCTTGCAGAAGTAATGATAATCAATCAGTGACACCACTCCCATGACGACCAGACAGAAAATTAATCCGATAATCTGCTTGGGGGTATAGGAACTGTCAGCACTGTTGATAACGATGGTTCCGAATATACATGCTACTAACACTAGAAATACCAGTTTGAAGTTGTAATCACGTAATCGATATCCTTTTAACATTTTAATTGCCTTATTTAGTATTTGACTTTAATTCTTTGATTGGAATATTTGCATAAATAGCAGGAACGGTACCGTTGCCGCCCTCAGACTCTGTCTGGGTGATCTGGATATCCAGACCGGAGGCATCGATCTCCACATACTTGGAAATCACTTCGATGATCTCGTTCTTAATCTGCTCCATTACATCTGGTGAGCAATTCGCACGATCGGATACTAATAACAGCTTCAATCGGTCTTTTGCATAATTTCCAGAGGCCTTTTTCTTTCCAAAAAACAGCTCTTTTAATCCCATAGTATAGTGCCCCTCCTTAGTTATTGGACTTCTTGAACATGCGTGACAGCTTTTTAAAGAATCCATCGTTTGAAAGATCAAGGAATGGAACCTCTTCACCCATAATTCGCTTGCAGATGTTCAAATATGCCTTTCCAGGCAGTGTAGTATCTCCAACCAGCGGTTCACCCTGGTTTGTGGAAACGACGATGTTTTCATCATCCGGTACTGCACCGATCAGATCGATGGCAAGAATCTCTACAACATCATCGATGGACATCATATCTCCACGTTTTACCATATCCATACGGATACGATTGACGATCAGATTGATCTTCTTGATTTCATTTGCCTCTAACAGTCCGATGATACGATCTGCATCACGGATGGCAGATACTTCCGGTGTTGTTACAACCAATGCACGATCGGCAGCGGCAATCGCATTCTTAAAGCCCTGTTCGATACCTGCCGGGCAGTCCAGAAGTATGTAGTCAAACTCATTCTTCAGTTCATCCACCAGCTTTTTCATCTGCTCCGGTGAAACCGAAGTCTTATCTCTGGTTTGTGCAGATGGAAGCAGAAATAGATTTGGATACCGCTTATCCTTGATCAATGCCTGCTTATAACGGCAGTTACCCTCTACGACATCGACCAGGTTGTATACGATACGGTTTTCCAGTCCCATGACAACATCCAGATTCCGAAGTCCTATATCTGTATCGATCAGTACGACTTTCTTGTCCAGCTTTGCCAGACCGGTACCTACATTTGCGGTGGTAGTAGTCTTACCTACGCCGCCTTTTCCTGATGTTATAACGATTACTTCACTCACGTTTTATTCCTCCACTCCTGTATTCTTTATATGTTTATATCATTTAGAACCGACTTGCTGACAGGTTCGATATAAATATTATCATTTTCTACGAAGGCGATCTGTGCCTCCATTGGCTTACTGCCAAAGCGCTTCTTCGGCTTATCCGGTGCCCGCCCGATGATATCACTGATCTGAACCTGCATCGGTGTCATGGACAGAGCCAGAACAAACGCATGTTTATTGCCTGCGGCTCCTGCTATGGCAGTTCCCTTCAGGCTTCCGAGAATGATGATATTTCCATTTGACATAACGGTAGCACCCGGATTGACATCCCCGATCATAACCAGACTGCCGGAAGATTCCAGTGTCTGTCCGGATCGAAGAGTTCCCTTATAAAAGAGTCCGTCATTTTTCTCCGGATAGATGAAGTGTGTTTCATCTTCTGCTCCCTCCTGCGAGGATGGATAGTTGCCGCCGGCCTCTATAATACGATGAAAGTGTTCTTCGGTATCCTTATTATTATCAATTACATAAGGAATCCGCAGAGTTGTCCGCTTCTTAATTAGATCCAGGATCCGGTCAATCTCTTCGGATGACAGATCCCGCCCCTCAAAGGTTATGGCACTTTGTGTATTGCTATTAAAGTATTTGCTGGAATCGTCAAAGCGGACACCGATTTCGATCAGAAGATCTTCAAACGGAACATCCGGATCCAGAACCAAAACGATTCCGTAACGATTTCCCTTTATTATAACATGTTCTTTCATGAACTCACCTCTTCTAGTAATATATACCATATCCATAATTATTGGCAAGTAAATTAATCAGTGTGGACGCTGCTTCCGTCGACAGTATGATTCTCCAATAACTCCGGCTGGAAATAATAGGCATATACCATACTTGCCAGTTCTTCTGCGTTTCCGGAAGAATAACCGTAAGGAATAACGGTTGTTACCGTGATTTCCGGATTCTCATATGGTGCAAAGGATACGAACAGTGCGTGACAGGCTCTGGTCAGATCCTCCTGTGCAGTACCGGTTTTACCTGCGACTGCGACATCCATTCGGTTGAGCAGACTGGATGCGGAGGCGTTATCCGTAATTACCCGGCGCATACCGGAATATACGGAATCCCATAAAGCACTTGAAATCTCAGGATGAGAAGTTACAGCCTGTGTCTGTGTATAAACACTGCTACCTTCATAGTCTTTAATATCATTGATCAGAGACAGATCGTAGCAGTCGCCTCTCGTAGCTATGGTGTTTACATAGCGTGCCAGCTGGATCGGCGTATAGCTGTTCGTGCCCTGACCGATTGCAGAACGAACAGGATCCTCGGTAGAGACACTAGGGGTCGCCTCCGGCAGTTCAATGCCGGACTTCCGGTCCAGACCAAATACAGATGCGTACTTGGCCAGCCGTTCATTTCCCTGTTGCTGATTATAGGTCCCGTTGTCCAGACTCAGACGGTATCCAACTTCATAGTAAAAATAGTTGCAGGATACCTCCAGTGCGGTAGGAATATCAATAGAACCATGACTGCCCGGATAGATCCAGCAGTGCGGACTCGGTGTAATGGTATCAAACTCACCGCGGTCATAGATGCTTTCATTCAATCCCAGAACCCCTTCCTGTACACCGGCAACGCTGGATAGCATTTTATAAGTAGATCCGGGTGCTGTCCGCTGTTGGGTAGCCCGGTTAAACATTGGGCTGGTGATGTCCGAATTCAACTGCATATAGTAGGACGCATCGATGGTGTTTGTCAATCGGTTATTGTCATAGCTTGGATAGGTGACCAGCGCCAGCACCTTACCGGTCTTGACATCTGTTACAACGACAGAGCCGGAGCATGGATCCAGAGCAAGCTGTCCCGGTGTAATCTCGATCTTCTCGATCTTGCGCCGCATGAAAGCATAAGCACTTAGGCTGCCGGATTGCAGGGGAGCATAATCTTCGTCTTCGGTACTTAACACCCCCTGATCATATAGCATCAGACAGACCTGTTTTCCACTGGTCACTCCAGATTGTATCATATATTTAATAATAAGTTTGTCGAAATCTTTGTCCTGTTGCAGCTCATTAATAATGTTTGTAACCAATGCAGTATAGATTTCTTCCGAATCATAATAGTCACTGCTTAACTCGAAGTTTGCAATATTGATTGCGTTCTGATTGATTGCATAGCGCAGATACTCACCCAGACTGATAGTCTGGTTTTTATTATAGGCAACAAAGGTTTCGTCATTATCCGGGATGACGGTTGCATCCAGAATCTCTTCTTCCAACAGCTTCTTGTAGATAAAGGTCATATAGTCCTGATCCTCTTCTGAAAGGTCCTTCATCGGAGTCTGAGAGTCTCTCAGATTTGTCTCAATCGAGGACAGAACCGTTGCCTGTCGGCCGGTGAAGGAAGTTAAGAAGTTTTTCTCGTTTTCACTGGCCTCGTCCGAACGGATATGAGACATCGACAGGATGTTGTTATTAAACAATGCAAAGTACACATCATTGATCGGAATCAGAATATTCTTCTGGGTACCACGGGAATTTCCCTCTGATAAATGCGCCAGCAGAATACCCGACAGCTCCTTTTCCAGAGCGTCATAACAGTATTTTGTCAGATCGCTGTCAATGGACAGATAGACATCGTTGCCGGCTACGGCATCGCGGCTGTCTACGACCTCCAGTACTCGCCCCAGATTGTCTACAAATAACTGCTGGGTACCGTTCTTGCCGCGCAGTTCACTCTCCATGGTGTTTTCAATTCCCATTTTACCGACTACATCGGTGGAAGAATATTGATCGTCCTTGGATAAGGTAGCATTATATTCTGCCAGTTCATCCGTAGAAATATTACCGATATATCCGATAATATTTGCAAAGTATTTGGAATCATTATAGACTCTGGTGGAATCGACCTGAACATCCATTCCCAACAGCTCGTCTTTGTTTTCAGTAATCTGGGCAACACTCGCCTCGGATACATTCAGGGCAATCTTTACGGTCACATACTGCTGGAAACGATTCAGCCAGAGGGAATACCGGACAGCCATAATCTTTAGGGCATCTGCGGTAGAATATTCATCGGATATGTCAAAGTTTCGATTTCGCTTTGCATTATCATTATTTCGCAGATACCGGAAGATGTCATCGGCAGTAGCATTTGCATGTTCCTTCAGATCCTCTTCTTTGCTGACAGCATAGACCTCCATACGAAAACGGGTCAATGCCGTACCGGTGACAGTAAACTGTAAGTGACCGGCATCATCCAGCTCAATCGGGAAGTTACTATAGATCACAGAGTCGCCATTCGACTCCAGAATTCCAATGGTGTTATAGACAATCTGGTTTTTCAGATCATTTTCGCTTATCCCCAGTTCACTTGCCTTGCCGGAGAGCTGGGGACTGTTTCCATAGGTTACGGAATACGATATTTCATTATATGCAAGCTCCTTTCCGTTGCAATCATAGATGATTCCACGGGAAGCCGGTACGGTAACCGTACGCTCCTGCTTATAGATAAAGTTATCCAGATATTCCTGTCCATCAACGATCTGTAAAACAAATAGTCGATAGATCAAGATTCCAAAGAGAACAAAGAACAGAATCGTCAGCGGAAATAAACGATGACTCATATATTCCTTCAGAAAATCACGAATTGCACCGAATAGCTCCTTAATCATCTGGCGTCACTCCCTTCTTCTTTTCTCTTCAGCCACTTATTGATTCGAACCAGCGGTTTATATAGAATCAAGGTCATAATCATCGTATATACCATTTCCGGAAGCATAACGTGCAGAAAATAAAATCCGATATCCAGACGGTTACGCATGAGGTATGCAAACAGGTAAATGATAATATTATAGACCAGATCATTGACACCTACCATCAGCATAGGAAGCAGGATGTCTTCCATATAGTAAACACGATGAAAGAATCCGTTCACGTAGCCAAGATACATATAAAGCAGTGCATAAGGGCCAATGACGGAACCATAGACAATATCCATAAGAAGGCCGGAGAAAAAGCCGACCAGAAGCCCCTCTTTTCTTCCGCGCATGACACCAAAGGAAACGGTAGGAATCAGGAGAAGATTTGGTACAATATCCGCCAGATTCAGATACCGGAAAAAGGCTGTCTGCAAAAGAAAGCAGATCAATATAATTAATAATTGTATGAAAAATCTACGCATAGGTTCACTCTTCTTCTACTGTTTGCTTCAGATCCAGAACAACCAAAACAGTCTGGATATGGTCAAAATCAACAGCCGGTACCAGATCTCCGGACATCGTCAGGTTATTACTGTCGAGGGTTAGGTTTGTTACATAACCGATCGTAATTCCCGGAAGAAACTTATCACTGATATTGGAAGTGACCAGTTCATCTCCCTCGGATATATTTGCGGATTTATCAATATATTCTACCCGAATGTATCCTTCGTCCATATACTTTTCATCGCCCTGCACACTGCAGATGGAAGAATCCGTTAAGAACATGGCACTGACATTGCTGTTATCATCGATAATAGAACGAACCTTTGCATAGTTCGGACCGACCTCGGTTACGATGCCGACCAGACCATTGCCTGCCATAACATTACATCCAACCTGGATCCCTGCATTGGTTCCTTTGTCAATAATGAAGGTGTCGAACCAGTTTCCGGCATCCTTTGAGATTACATTTGCAGCGACCTTTTCATAGTCCGGAAATCTGGAATCAAGTGCATAAAGCTCCCGCAAATCATTGAGCTCATTCATATCAGACATTTGAATCTTATTATCGGTCTGATACGCTTCCAGTTGATTCCGCAGCTCTTCATTTTCTGCCTGAAGATTATGAATATCTGCTATCATATCCAGCTTATCGCCAACCCACTCTCCCACGACATTGATTCCGCGCTGCATCGGGGTGATCGTAACGCCGGTGATATAGCGAAGAGGGGTAAGAACACCTTCAAAAGCGAAGGAGAGTCCGATAAACAGCAGGCAGACTGCAGTCAATATCAGCAATATATACTTTGGGGGTATTTTGTTCTTATTATTAAATCGCATCGTTATACTTCTTTCTTGTTCTACTCAGGGATGACCGGATCCGGCTATAGCATCCGGTGTTCTGCAAAGCTATAATAGGACTGCGGTCCGACGATAATATGGTCAATCAAACGGATCTGCAGAAGTTCTCCGGCATCCTTCACCTGATGAGTGATCTGAATGTCCTCCCGGCTGGGGGATACATTCCCGGATGGATGATTGTGTACCAATACTAATTGCACGGCACCGCAACGCATAGCCTCCAGAAAGATTTCACGGGGAGATATCAAAGATGCATTCACAGTCCCTTTTGTAATCTCCTGCTTTCGCAGGTATTTACATTTCTGATCCAGATAGACCGCATATACACATTCCTGTGTAGCATAGCGGAGCTCCGTCATAAAATACTGTGCGATATGAACCGGCTTTCCGAGCAGGAGCTGTTTCTCCGGCATTTGCCGGGCCATACGCTTCGAAAGCTCGGCGATGGACTGGAGCTGTGTTGCTTTTACGGGACCAATCCCGGGAATCTGCAAGAGCTGTTCCCGGCTCAGATATCCCAGTCCGGACAGACCCTTGTGTATAGGATCTGCATTCAGAATCTGTCTGGCCAGCTGTAAGGAATTCCTGCCGGTTGTTCCGGTTCGCATGATGATTGCCAGCAGTTCTGCGTCTGTTAATGCTGCGGTTCCGAGCCTGGCACAGCGTTCGTATGGGCGCTCGGACTCCGGTAGTTCCTTCATAACTTCTTTGATTGTATTTGTTTGTTTCATATCGGTCCTTTCTGCCGGAAAAGGACTCCAACTACAGGATCATAATCCGTTGTTTCTACAACAAACGGTATATGACAACCCCTATAATAATACCGATGATTCCACCGATCGTAATCTTTATCGACAATCCGAAGGTCAGAACGATGATTCCGAGATCCAGAACGACCGGTTCTGCCAGACCGAAGGACTGACCGAAGTTCAACCAGCTTAAGAATGAGACATCCTTTGTCAGCCAGCCGATGAATCCCCCGATTACGATGCCGGCGAGGATCATAAGGAATAATGCCCAGTTGTTTTTTCCTAACTTTCCACTTGCCATATGTTAAGCCTCCTTATCTTCCAAACTACTTTACCACACTTTTCCGACCTTATCAACTATCCGCTGCAGGGACTTCATAATTCCGTATTTTGCATGTGGATAGGTGATTCCGCCCTGAAAATAAACAGCATACGGAGGTTTAATCGGACCATCTGCGGACAGTTCGATCGAGGCACCGGACACAAAGGTACCGGCTGCCATGATAACGTCACTGTCATAGCCCGGCATTGCCCATGGTGTTGGAGTAACATAGCTGTCAATCGGAGAGGCTGCCTGAATCCCCTCACAAAAGGCGATTAACAGATCCGGATCACCGAACTCGACCGCCTGTATAATATCATACCGGGGCTCAGTTGCATTTGGTATCGTATGGTATCCTAAAGATTCATATACGTTGGCGGCCAGTATGGCTCCTTTTAGTGCAGAGGCTGTTACGGTTGGAGCTAAGAACAGTCCCTGAATGAAGCTGGCTGTTACACCCAGACTGGCACCCAGTTCTTTTCCGAGACCGGGAGCAGTCAGTCGGTAAGCAGCCCGTTCTACACATTCCTTCGTGCCTACGATGTATCCACCGATCGGAGCCAGACCACCGCCCGGATTTTTAATCAGGGAACCGACGGCCATATCGGCACCAACATCCGTTGGTTCGATCGTTTCTACAAATTCTCCGTAGCAGTTATCTACCATACAGATAATATCGGACCGAATCGATTTTATAAATGTAATTAACATTCCAATCTGTTCAACGGACAGAGTTGGCCGGGTGGCATATCCTTTCGAACGCTGGATTTCGACCAATCGTGTTTTATCTGTAATTGCATTTCGGATACCGTCCCAGTCAAAGGAACCGTCCGGAAGCAAGTCTACCTGACGATACGTAACACCGTATTCTGCCAGAGAACCGGTGGATGGGCGGATGCCGATGATTTCATCTAACGTATCATAAGGCTTTCCGACCGGAGATAAAATCTCATCTCCCGGACGTAGATTTCCGGCCAGTGCAATATGCAGTGCATGGGTGCCACAGGTGATCTGGGAACGTACCAATGCATCCTCTGCATGGAAAATCTCTGCATAGACCTGCTCGAGAGCATCTCTTCCGATATCGTTATATCCATATCCGGTGGACGGATACAGATGTGCTTCGCTGAGCTGATGCTTCTGCATGGCATGCAGAACCTTGGCCTGATTATACTCGGCTGTTTTATCGATGCTTTGAAAGCGTTCATATAAGGTATCTTCGGCTTTCTGGCAATATTCATATACCTCTTTATCGATTCCCATATCCGTATATATGGAATCCAGTGCTATATCCTTCATTTTATCCGATCTCCATTTCCATCATTCATATCTGTACGATTATTGACTATTTTTATTTGTTTGTAAATGCTTTTCCGAAATCTTCATGCATTTGTAAGATTTTTGAGAGCTATCCGGTTTAACATATCCTGCAAAATGGCAGTATCATCCGGATAGTCTGTCCGGTTTAGCCAGATGACATCCGGTTCCCGGCGAAACCAGGTGAGCTGACGCTTGGCAAAATGACGGGTATCACGCTTGAGAATGTAAATGGCATCATCCAGCGTGCATCGACCCTCCAGATAGTCTAAGATTTCTTTATATCCCAGCCCCTGCATGGATACCATATCACGGGTACATCCCATATCCTTTAGCATCCGAACTTCCGTTACCAGACCGGCCTCCAGCATCTGATCGATCCGTTGATCAATTCTGGTATACAGTGCCTGACGGTCATCATTTAATACAAAGTACAGGAACTGATACGGCGAGGTCCGCTTTCGCTGCTCTTCATTATGTTCGGATATCCGTGTTCCGGTTTGATGATAAAACTCCAGAGCCCGAATGACACGTTTTACATTATGCGCATGAATACCGGAAGCTGCAGCCGGATCTACTTCTGCTAAAAGCCGATGCAGATATTCCGGTCCCCGGTCAGTTGCTAACTGCTGCAGGGCATCACGATAGCCGGTATCCTCATTGGACTCTTCAAACCGGATATCGTAGAGCAAAGACTGAATGTAAAATCCGGTTCCACCCACGACGATTGGGATTGCTCCTGCTGCATAGATTTGTTCTAAGGCAGCTTTTGCCATCTGTTGAAAGCGAACAATGTTGAACTCTTCCGTCGGTTCCAGTACATCAATCAGATAATGCGGAATGCCCTGCATTTCTTCTATGGTGATCTTAGCGGTACCGATATCCATATGTCGATAAACCTGCATGGAATCAGCGGATATCATCTGTCCGTTGATCTGTTGTGCCAGCTTTATAGATAATGCCGTTTTTCCGACTGCCGTCGGTCCGGTTAATATAATTAAAGGTTTTTTTGCTGTATTCATATTATTTATCCTGTATTCGCTTGAACTTCTTTTCCAGTTCTGTTTCGGTCATTGCAATGATGGTCGGTCTGCCATGTGGACAATTATATGGATTCTCCAACTGCAGAAGCTGATCGATCAGGGCATCGGCCTCTTTGGTCGAGAGTGTCATGTTACCTTTTACAGCAGCCTTACATGCCATAGTTGCGATCTTATATATAAACAGATCCATGTTAAGATGTGGTCCTTCATCTGCCAGAGAATCTATGAAGTCAATGAAGATGTCCTGTGCAGCCAGACCATAGGTCTCTAATGGAACTGCCCGCAGCATGTATTCCTTTCCGCCGAAGTTCTCCATCTGGAATCCGATATGTTCAAAGAAGGTCTGATTCTCACGCAGAACCTCCTGCTGTCTTGGATTCACGGAGATGACCAGCGGTGGATTCACCTGCTGGGATACGATCTCCCGGTTTTGATACTGCTTCATGAGCTTTTCATATAGTACCTTTTCATGTGCCGCATGCTGATCCATGATAAACAGATTATGTTCGTATTCAATCAGCCAGTAGGTACGAAAGAGCTGTCCGATCAACCGATGCTTTGGTCTTGCCTCCTCCGTCATAAAACCGGAGGAAAACAAAGATAACTGTTCCTGTACGACCGGCTTTACCGTGTAGGTGTCAGAAGGCTCCTGCACGACAGTTGTCTGAGCAGTATTCGGTACCTCCGCTTCCGGCTCCTCCGGTGTTAGTTTTCTGTCGAAGGAAGGAGTCTGCGGAAGTGGAGCCGATGACGGAATTGATGTCTCCGGAGCGTTGGAGAGCCCGTAGATGCTCTTTGGTGTCTCCTGTTGTTTTCGTTGAACTTCAAATGGTTCCGGTACCGAGCGGGTACTATGCTCTGCCGGAGCGGATGCCTTTTGATTTCCCTGATGTACCTCCGGTATCAGTTCTTTCTTTAGAAGTACATGGCGGATCTCTTCAAACAGGAATTGATAGAGTTCATCATTCCGACTGTACCGCATTTCCATCTTTCGCGGATGCACATTGACATCCAGCAGATGGGAGTCAACGGTAATATATAAGGCTACAAACGGAAATTTGTGTATCATAACGAAGGTTTTATAGGCCTCTTCGATCGCTCTGGTAATTACCGGACTTTTGATGTATCTGCCGTTTACAAAGTAGTGTTCAAAGCTGCGGTTTCCCCTGGATATATACGGCTTTGCTACATACCCGGACAGTGTCATACCATCCCGGCTGACCTTGATCGGCAGTAGATTGGCTGCAATATCACGACCGTAAATATGATACAGGATATCCTTTAAACTGCCGTTTCCGGAGGTGGTTAACTTGTTTTGTCCGTTTTGTACGAACTTAAAGGAGATATCCGGTCTTGACATGGCGATCTGCTCGACCAGTTCACTGACATAGCTGCCCTCTGTCATGGCAGTTTTTAAGAACTTTCGCCTGACCGGAGTATTATAAAACAGATTTCGGATAATGATCGTAGTGCCCTCCGGACATCCGATCTCTTCCCTTGTTTTTTCCACACCACCATGAATTTCATAGCGGATACCGGTTAAAGAGTCTCCGGTTTTGGTAATCAGTTCAACCTGCCCTACCGCAGCAATGCTGGATAAGGCCTCTCCACGGAAACCCAGCGAGGAGGCAGTCAGAAGATCCTCAATGCGGGTAATCTTGCTGGTTGCATGTCTTAAAAATGCGGTTTGAATCTGATCGGCCGGTATCCCACAGCCATTGTCCGTAATCCGGATGAAGGAGATCCCCCCCTCTTTAATCTCTACCGTAATGGCGGTCGCACCGGAATCGATGGAATTCTCCACCAGCTCTTTTACAACAGAGGCCGGACGCTCTACGACCTCACCGGCTGCGATTTTATCGATTGTATGTTGATCTAGTACTTGTATCATTTTTATCTTGCCCTCACATTCTATCCAATATAGTCAAACAGACTGTACTGATCAGAGTCTGGGATATCATTTAACAGTCCTAACTGAGTAAATTTTTCGATGGTAGACTTTCCGATCTTTGCCATGTCCCGAAGGTTATCCTTTGAAGAGAAACCACCCTTTTCAAGGGCTTCCTTTGCGGCAACCTGTACCTGTGCGGCAGCCTTGCCGCCCAGACCTTCGATGCTGCATAGGGCCGGCATGATCTTGCCGTCTATGATCTGGAACCGTTCTGCATCTGCCCGGTAGATATCAATCGGCAGGAACTCAAAGCCACGTGCATACATTTCTAAGACGAGCTTCATATCCTTTAAACTATCCATATCCTTGTTCTTCTTATCCTCGGACTTACGGATCTCCTCCATGTGGTACTCCAACTTGGACCTGCCAAGACACATGGTTTCGTAATTAAAGGCATCTGCACGGATACTGAAGTAGGCGGCGTAATATTCGAGTGGATAATAAATCTTATACCAGGCAATCCGCCATGCCATCATAACATAAGCAGCGGCATGGGCTTTCGGGAACATGTATTTGATCTTATTGCAGGAACCGATATACCATTCCGGTACACCGTGTGCCAGCATTTCCTCTTCCCACTCCGGCTTTAAGCCTCTTCCCTTTCGGACACTCTCCATGATCGTGAAGGAAAGCCCCTTCTCCAGTCCCTTATGAATCAGGAACACCATGATATCATCTCGACAACAAATCGCAGTAGAGATGACGGCAATTCCGGACTTAATCAGATCCTGAGCGTTGCCCAGCCATACATCCGTACCATGTGCCAGACCGGCGATTCGGACCAGATCGGAAAACATCGTTGGTTTTGTATCCAAAAGCATCTGCATAGCAAAGTCGGTACCGAATTCCGGGATGCCCAAGGAACCCAGAGGAACCCCTCCGATATCTTCGGGAGTAATGCCGAGTGCCTCTGTACTCTGAAAGAGTGACATAACTTTCTTATCGTCAAGTGGTATCGTTTTACAGTCGATACCGGTCAGATCCTCCAGTCGTCGGATCATGGTCGGATCATCATGTCCCAGAATATCCAGCTTCAACAGGTTATGATCAATGGAATGGTACTCAAAGTGTGTGGTGATGATCGGGGTGGACTGGTCATTCGCCGGATGCTGGATCGGTGTGAAGGAATAGATCTCTTCGTGCTTTGGCAATACGATCATACCACCCGGATGCTGACCGGTCGTACGCTTTACACCGGTACAGCCGACCGACAGCCGTTCAATCTCACAGCTCCTCTTCTGGATTCCACGTTCTTCAAAGTACTTCATTGCCATACCATAGGCCGTTTTATCCGCAATTGTACCGATCGTACCGGCACGGAAGGCATGTCCTTTGGTAAACAGCTCCTCTGTATACTGATGTGCATTTGCCTGATATTCGCCTGAGAAGTTCAGATCGATATCCGGCTCTTTGTCACCCTTAAATCCCAGGAAGGTCTCAAATGGTATATCATGTCCTTCCTTTAAGAGCTTATGTCCGCATTTCGGACAGTTCTTATCCGGCATATCACATCCGGAGTTCCCGGAAAACGCCTGCACCTCCGGCGAATCAAAGTCTACATAGTGACATTCCGGACAGATATAATGGGCAGACAGCGGATTTACCTCTGTGATACCGGCCATGGTGGCAACAAACGAGGAACCGACGGAACCTCTGGAACCAACCAGATATCCATGATCGTTTGAATCCCATACCAGCTTCTGTGCAATGATATACAATACGGCAAAGCCGTTGGATATGATAGAGTGCAGCTCTCGTTCCAGACGTTCGACTACGACCTCCGGCAGATCCGGACCATAGATTTCATGCGCCCTGGTATAACAGATATTTGTCAGTGTTTCATCTGAGTTCTCGATGATAGGCGGACACTTGTCCGGTCGTACCGGTTTAATATAATCGATCATATCCGCAATCCGATTCGTATTGGTGATTACGACCTCGCGTGCCTTATCCGTACCCAGATATTCGAATTCCTTTAGCATCTCATCTGTCGTCCGGAAGTACAGAGGACTTTGGTTATCAACGTCTTTAAAACCCTCGGATGCCTGAATAATGGCACGATAGATGGCGTCCTCCGGATCCAGAAAGTGAACATCACAGGTAGCAACAACCGGTTTATGGAACTCGACTCCGAGCTGAACAATCTTTCGGTTATTTTCCTTTAAATCCTCTTCGGATTCAATCGGATAGTTATCATCCTCTATCATAAAGCGGTTATTTCCGATCGGCTGGATCTCTAAGTAGTCATAAAAGTCTACAATTCGGGTGATTTCTCCGTCATCGGCTCCATTTAGTAATGCCTGATAGAGTTCGCCTGCCTCACAGGCAGATCCGATGATCAGACCTTCGCGATACTTGTTTATCATGCTCTTCGGCATAAGCGGCCGACGATTAAAGTACTGGAGATGGGATAGAGAAATCAGACGGTATAGATTTACACGGCCAACTTCATTCTTCGCCAGAATAATTCCGTGATAGCGGCGGGATTTCTTTACATTATCCGTAGAATCCGCAGCCAGAGTGTTTAACTGATCCAGATTCTCAATCTCCTTCTCCATCAGCATATGAATGAAGCGGAGAAACATCTCTGCAGTTGCCTCTGCATCATTTACGGCACGGTGATGGTTTTCCAGTACGATCTTTAGTTCCTTTACCAGACGATCCAGTGTATACTTACCCAGATGTGGCAGTAGAACATGTGCCATTCCCAGTGTGTCTACGATTGTATTATCAAAGCGAAGTCCCTGTTTTCTGGCCTCATTCGCAATGAATCCGGTATCAAAGGATGCATTGTGAGCAACGACGGCAGCATCTCCACAGAACTCCAGGAAACGCGGCAGAACCTCTTCGATATTTGGCTTGTCTGCAACCATTTCATCGGTAATACCGGTTAAACGGGTAATATTATATGGAATCGGACGTTCCGGGTTGATCAACTGGGAAAAACGGTCTACGATCCGTCCCATCTCGATCTTTACGGCTCCGATTTCTGTTATCTTATGAAATTTTGCATTTTTTCCGGTTGTTTCAATGTCAAATACGACAAAGGTGTCCCGAAAACTCTGACCATGTGATCGGATGATCAGACTCTTTAGGTCATCTACAAAGTAGCCTTCCACACCATAAATGAGCTTAAAGTCCGGATTGACTTTTACATGATTGGCAATCGGAAATGCCTGTACAACACCATGATCGGTAATGGCAATTGCTTTATGCCCCCAGGCATTGGCACGCTGAATGATCTTTTCAATATCAACTACACTGTCCTTATCGCTCATGACGGTATGCATATGCAGTTCTACCCGCTTTTCCAATGACTGATCCGTTCTTGCTGTCCGGAAATCACTGGCATTTTTAATGCCGACGATAGAACCGAGTGTTACTTCGTTTGCAAAGGTATCAAATGATACGATACCTTTTATCCGGTAAAAGGAACCTTTTTTGAACAGTTCCAGAAACAGTTCCAGATCATCATTGGATAAAAATACCTTTCCGCTGATGGTATCGGTATAGTCTGTGATATTAAACATGACGATTGTTTTATTGTTTCGGATTTCTCTGGTTTCCAGTTTAATGATCTGACCGTGAATCACAACCTCACCGAGTTCACCCTGTATGTCGGAGATCGGAATGAGCTCACCTTCACAGTTTCTGCCATAGAAGACATCCGGGTCTTTTGCGGTTCGTAATGCTGAACGGCGATACTTCTCTCCTTTGCCATATGGTTTGGTTCCGGAATCACCGCTGTGATTGCTGTGAGAGGCTGCAGGAGTAGGTTTTTCCTCCGTACGACCGCCTACCGTTGCTTTATTCTTGCCGGAAGCAGCTGCCGTCTTCTTCGGATCGGCTGTTTTTGCCGGTTCCTCCGGTGACGGGGCGTTTTGTTCCTGTTCTACGGCACGCAGACGTTTTAACTGCTCCTCCTGCTGCTCACGTTCCTGAAGCAAACGTTTTTCATGTGCTTCCTTTAATGCAGTCTTATCCTCTTCCCGGAAGTTAAAACCGATCTGAATATCCATCTGAAACCGATCCCGGAAGATCCCCAGCAGGATATCCTGAATTTCATGAAACCGGCATTTGGCTAAATCAGAATTTGGCATCGGTATTGTTAACACGTTATCGTTAACCACCCATGCCTCATCCTTTACTAACAGATAATTGATCGGATCCAACTGTTTTAGTTCATATAATAAGCTGTCTCCGTATTCGGTGCAGATATCGGATAACTGATATCGATCAGATAGCTGATAGAGTAGATTTAATGCTACCTGTCTGGTACCCGGCACCATGTTCCGTGCGTAGGTCAGTAGCTCATTCTGGAGCTGGATCACATACTGCTGATGAATCAAGTGATGCGATACAACGTAGATATGTAGCAGCTTGGAACGTCTGCTGAACCGCACTTTTTCTATATATACATCTTCAAAATGTTCTTGTAGAATCTTAGAGGGCTGGTAGCCGGAAAATAGTCCCAGGATACCGATCTTCCCTTCTTCCATTCTAATTCCTCCTTCACGACTGACGGCCTGCGTCCTGCCAGTGGTCTAACTCGTATTTTAACGCTCCGAGCAGTTCGGATTCCGGCATTTTCTTTAGAATCTCACCTTTTTTCATCAAAAGACCCTCTCCGTTTCCGCCTGCGATACCCAGATCGGCTTCTCTGGCTTCTCCGGGACCATTCACGATACACCCCATGACTGCAACCTTCAGATTCAGATGCTCATAGTCGGATACCAGAACTTCTACCTGATTGGCCAGCCCGATCAGATCAATTGAGGTTCTGCCACAGGTTGGACAGGAAACGACTTCGATACCACCCGTACGCAGATTCAGAGCCTTTAGGATCTGCTTTGCTACAATTACTTCATTTACAGGATCCCCGGTTAAGGATACCCGTATGGTATCTCCGATGCCTTCATTCAGTATAATCCCCAAACCAACAGAGGACTTTATGGTACCTCTTTGCAGAGTGCCGGCCTCTGTAATGCCAACATGCAGTGGATAATTTGTCTTCTGAGCAATCAACTCATGTGCCCGTACGCACATCATGACGTCAGAGGACTTAATGCTGATAACCATTTGGTCATAGTCCAGAGCTTCTATCATGTGTACTTTATCTAAAGCACTTTCTACGATGCCTTCTGCGGTTACACCATGATATTTTTCCACCAGATCTTTTTCCAGAGAACCACTGTTAACACCGACACGAATCGGGATCTGTCGTTCTTTTGCTATATCTACGACTGCTTTTACCCGATCCGGACCGCCGATGTTACCCGGATTGATCCGAATCTTGTCAGCACCGGACTCCATCGCCAGAATCGCCAGACGATAGTCAAAGTGAATATCGGCTACGATCGGAATGTGAATCTGCTTCTTGATCTCGCCGATGGCTCTGGCAGCCGCTTCGTTGTTTGCTGTGCAGCGGATGATCTGACAACCGGCCGCCTCCAGATCCAGAATCTGCCGAACTGTAGCAGGGATATCTTCCGTCTTCGTATTAGTCATAGACTGAATCAGAATCGGATGACCACCGCCAATGATCTGATCTCCGATTCGTATCTCTTTCGTATGATTTCTATAGATTATATGCTCCATTGTAACCCTCCACCTAGTCAAAATCTGTCATCTTCTATGAAATAAACAGATTTCGTATATCTTTAAATGTAATAACCACCATTAGTACCAGCAACAGAACAAACCCAATTGCATGGACAAGGGCTTCCTTTTCCTTTGGAATCGGTTTTCTGGTAATCAATTCTACAAGTAAGAACAACAGTCTTCCACCGTCCAGTGCGGGCAATGGAAGCAGGTTCATAACGCCCAGATTTGCACTGATCAGGATAATGAAGTTCAGGACATTTAAGACAACCAGATAGGTACCTTCGGTTTCCTGCGCTTCCTTCATAGTATCATTCATCACATCTGCAACACCGACGATGCCGGATACCTGATTGATGCCGACCTTTCCGGTAACCATTTCCTTCAGACTGACAAAGGTCGTCTTTATCCAGTAACGAACCTCCAGTGCACTTCGTTGAATATCCGTAAAGAAGTTCGCTTTTGTACGGACCAGATAATCGCCCTCTACCTGATAGCCACCCTGAAGTCCCATCAGATATCGACCGGCTTCTTCGCTGTACTTCGGTGTGACCTCGATCTGTCTTATTTCACCATCCCGCTTAACGGTCAAGGTGATCGGATCATCCGATGAGTAAAACTGCATGAAAGTCGTAACCTCCCGAAAGTCATAGATGCGGTGATGATTTATATGGGTGATAACATCGCCTGTCTGTACGCCGGCGTCTGCTGCACCGGAGTTCTCAGCGACATAGTTTACCTCACTGGTCAGATATCCTGCCATTCCGATCAGGATCATGGATACCAGAAATGCCAGTATAAAGTTAAAAAGCGGTCCTGCGACAATCACTGCCAGACGGGACCAGATCGGTTTGTTTGTGAAAGCACGTTCGTCCTTACAGTCCTCTTCGTCTTCACCCAGCATCATACAGTATCCGCCGATCGGCAGACAACGAATGGAATACTGCGTTTCTCCGCGCTTTCGTTTGAAGATACATGGACCCATTCCGATGGAAAATTCGGTTACACCGATACCGGTCCATTTACACATCAGGAAATGACCAAGTTCATGTATCATGATGATAATACCAAATACCAGTATGATGACCAGTATATTGATAATGCTGCTAATTGTTGCGTTCACACTTCCACCTGCTCTCAATATATTCATAGGTCCATGCTTCTACACGTAAAATCTCTTCCACACTTGGAGACTCTATGTTCTTATGTGCTTCTACACAGTCCTGAATAATGTCATAGATATCCAGGAATGCAATCTTTCGCTCCAGGAATCGCGCAACTGCATATTCATTGGCTGCATTAAAGACAGTTGGCAGACTGCCGCCCTCCCGTCCGACCTGATATGCCATCGCCAATCCGCGAAACACATCCATATCCGGCTTTGCAAACTGAATGGATGCAATTGCATCAAAGTCCAGTCGTTTACCCGGCAGATACCGTCGTTCCGGATAGAACAGGGCATATTGGATCGGGAGCTTCATATCAGGTGTTCCGAGCTGTGCAATCACGGCACCATCCTTATACTGTACCATAGAATGCACCACACTCTGCGGTTGAACAACGACTTCAACATCATCCATCCCTACATTAAATAACCAATGAGCTTCCATAACCTCCAGTCCCTTATTGACCATAGAAGCGGAATCGATCGTAATCTTCTGCCCCATACTCCAGTTAGGATGCTTCAGGGCATCCTCAACATGAACATGTGCCAGTTCTTCACGCGTCTTTCCGCGAAATGGACCGCCGGAAGCAGTCAGAAGAATCTTATCAATTTCATTTCCGTGTTCACCGTTCAGACACTGGAAAATCGCAGAATGTTCACTGTCTACCGGTAGAATATCTACATGATAGGTCTTTGCCAGCGGCATGATAATATGACCGGCGGTTACCAGTGTTTCTTTATTGGCAAGTGCAATGTCCTTTCCTGCCTTGATCGCAGCGACGGTCGGCTGGATGCCGATCATGCCTACAATCGCCGTTACTAAAACATCACTTTCCGACTGAATGGCAACCTCAATCAGACCATCCATACCGGAAACGACTCTGACATCCAGATCTGCCACCATAGTTCTTAGTTTTGCCGCATTCTCTTCTTTCCATACAGCGACTAAAGATGGATGAAACTCCCGGATCTGCTGTTCCAGAAGTTTAATATTGCTGCCGGCCGCCAGTGCAGTCACCTGTAGGTCCTCGTGATAATATCGAACAACATCCAGAGTCTGGGTTCCGATGGAACCGGTCGATCCAAGGATGGCTATTTTCTTTTGCATGATATCCTCCTAGCTAACGCTTAACGATACATCTGAAATAAAAAAGTTACCATATAAAATACAATCGGTGCGGTAAAGATCATACTGTCAAAGCGATCCATGATACCACCATGTCCCGGAATCAAATGACTGTAATCTTTGATTCCGTAATTTCGTTTGATACCGGATGCAGCCAGATCCCCTACAACTGCCGGCAGAGCACCTACTCCGCAGATAATTCCGAACAGCAAAGGAAAGTGGTCCGTTGTGCTGCCTGTAATATTCTGATAAATAAATCCATAGGCAACGCCCAGACCGGCTGCACCCAGGATTCCACCAATAAATCCCTCCACACTCTTCTTTGGACTAAGATGTGGAAACATCTTATGCTTGCCGATCAGGATTCCTACCAGATAGGCAAACATGTCATTTCCGCAGGAGCAGATCAGGATTAAGATGACAAAGTAAAATCCATGTTCCATGTTCCGAAGCTGTTCGATATAACTCAGACATACCGGAACATAAAAGAATGAAAAGAAGCAGCTGACGGTCTGCTTAATGTCGTGCTTCGGAAAGCGGAATACATATATCGTCAGAATGATCAGAAGATATAGTATAAACAGCAAAAGCTCCGTTCCGGCCGGTCCTGCCGTAACATATTCCCGTACATACAATAAAACATTATAAAGGACGGTGAAGATATAGGTTACAACAGCCAGAGAGGTCTTATGTACATTAAATACCCGCAATAATTCAAAGACACCACCCAATGAAACTGCCAGTAATACAACTGCCAGAACCCATTTGCCGATGTAGATTGCACCGCCGCCCAGTGTCAGCATAACCACCGTACTGGCCAGCCGGATTAAAAAGCTTTTGGTTTTTTCATTTTTTTTACTTGACTCCGCCATACCGTCTATCCCTTCCATTGTAGTATCGTATTGCCTTTATCAGTTCTGCCTTATCAAAGTCCGGCCAGCATACATCCGTGAAGTAAAACTCCGCATAGGCCAACTGCCACAGTAGATAATTTGACAGTCGTTCTTCCCCACTGGTTCGGATCAGCAGATCCGGATCCGGCATGTAGCCGGTATCCAACTGAGAGGATATATAGGATTCATCAATCCGGTCAATGTCCAGCGTGCCGTCCTTTACATCGGTCGCAATCCGGCGTACGGCACGAGTGATTTCATCCCGACTGCCATAGTTTAAAGCGATAGTCAAAGTAAGTCCCTGATGATCCTTACTCATCTCCCACAGCTCATCAATCAGGATGTTGATGTCATCCGCCAGTCTGGAACGATCACCAATGACACGCACCGTCAACTTATCACGCTTAATATGGGTTTTAAAGGAAGACAGATACTGTCTTAAAATATTCATGATTCCGCTGACTTCCTCGACGGAACGCTTCCAGTTTTCGGTTGAGAAAGCATAGACGGTTAAATATTTCACACCCAGATCATATGCATCCTGACAGATCTGCTCTACATTCTTTGCACCCTGCAGATGACCGTAGTTTCTTGGCATACCACGTTTCTTTGCCCATCGACCGTTCCCATCCAGAATAATCGCAATATGCTCCGGTATATTCATCATTTCTCCATTGATTACCTGTTCCATATAGACTCCTCCCAGGTTCTGTATGCATCATTGTCATCAGTACTATGTTTTACTATATTCTTAGCCGGCTGATTTCAGAAGAGAATTATACTGTCATAATTTCCTTACACTTCTCATCAACGGCTTTGTCAACTTTATCGACATACTTGTCCGTCAGTTTCTGAACCTTATCCTCCAGATCCTTTAACTCATCTTCTGAAATTTCATTTGCCTTATTCTGTTTCTTAAAGGCATCATTTGCATCCCGGCGGATGTTACGGATCGCAACCTTGGCATTCTCACCCTTCTTCTTAACATCCTTTGACATTTCCTTACGTCTGTCCTCTGTCAGTTCCGGGAAGTTTAAGCGTACAGCTTTTCCATCGTTGTTTGGTGTGATTCCCAGGTCGGAACACAGAATCGCCTTCTCAATCTCCTTGATCAGAGATGATTCCCATGGCTGGATCATCAGTGTACGTGCCTCCGGTACAGAGATATTTGCTACCTGCTGTAATGGGGTTGGCTGTCCGTAGTAGTCGATACGGATCTTATCTAATACATGTGGATTTGCGCGGCCTGCCCGAATGCTGGAAAACTCGCTTAACAGGCTATCCAGTGACTTGTCCATTTTCTCTTCGTACTGCTGTAACATAATATAGAATCCTCCTTAAAATATACTGCTTATGCATGAATATAAGTTCCAGTAAAGGTACCGGTCATTGCGTTTACGATACTGTTTTCTCCGTTCAGCCCAAATAACTTCATAGGCATATGGTTCTCCACTGCAAGTACAGCTGATGCAAGGTCAATAACACCCAGCTTCTGATCTACGATGTCCTGCATCTCCATGTTGTCATACTTCTTTGCGTTTGGATTCAGCTTTGGATCCGAATCATACACGCCATCGATTGCCTTGCCGGACAGAATAACATCAGCCTCGATCTCAACAGCCATTAAGACGGTTGACATATCGGTAGAAAAGTACGGATGACCGGTGCCGCCGGCGAAAAATACAACTGTACCGGCTTCCAGTGCTTCCAGTGCATCATCCTTTCGGAAGAGCTTTGTCATATTCCCACATTCAAATGGTGTCATAATCATTGTTTTCATTCCGGATACGCGGAACATCTCGGCAACATAGATACAGTTCATAACGGTTGCCAGAATACCGATCTGATCAGCCTTTACCCGATCCATATGTTCACTGGTACGACCGCGCCAGAAGTTTCCGCCTCCGATTACGATCGCAATCTGCTTTCCGGCCTCCAGCGCAAGCTTTACCTGACGGGCAACCTCCAGTACGGTTGCTTCATCAAAACCGGTCTTTTTATTCCCGGCCAGTGCCTCACCGCTCAGTTTCAATAAGATTCGTTTTTCTTCCATGATCTGTATACTCCTTTATAATTATGCAAAAAAGCTCTTAACGTCAATATCTGAATAGCACTGCGAGCAAAAGCCTTCAATAACTGCACCGTTGTTGATCTGTACAGAGCGAGACTTAATATTTCCCATGATAACTGCGGTAGAATCTACGATGACCGGTCCTTTGATATCCAGATCTCCGTTTACGGCACCTGCGACAACGGCAGACTGAGCATCTACATTTCCGACGATGACAGAACCGACACCGATCTTTACACTGCCGGTACTGGTAATCTCTCCGGTAATCTTTGCCGCATTTGCATATACTTCACTGGCGTTTACCTTGCCGTTGATGCTGCCACTGACAACCAGCTTTCCATAGCAGTTCACATCTCCTTCTACACTACCGATGATGTCTACGGAACCATCGGTAAACAGGTTACCTTCAATCCGGGTTCCCTTTGTGATGTAGGTGGTGCTGTCACTGATCTCTTCCGGTGCTATGGCAGAACCGGTTTCCGGTGAGGGTTCTGCCTCTGTGATATCCTTTACGGTTGTGATTTCAATAACCTTATCTTCGTCCATTGCGTCCTCCTGCTTCTGTTCTGCTTCGTTCTCTTTCTGCTCGACGGTAGTCTGTGGCTGTTCCTCTTCGGTCGATACTTCCGGTTCTTCCGTACTCTGTATCGCAGCGTCTGTCACCTCTGTTTCGGTATCTGCAGTTGTATCGGCAGGTTCTTCCTCTGCCGCAGCGGTTGCGATATCCGACTTGCCGGAAAGCAGATCTGCCAGAGCACTCATATCATCTGCATAGCCATCGGTCTCTGTCTCCGCCTCCGCCAGATCGGCTTCATCGATCTCGATATCATCCAGATCCGCCAGATCGACATCGTCTGAGCTGCTGTCAGTTTCTGCAGGTGCTGCCTGTTCCTGAGACATCGTATCTACATAGGTCTCATCGGCAGGAACGGTTTCATCCAGAGTATTCACCATATCTTCATCATCATATTCACTGACCATTTCATCATTTTCGGGCATCAGTTCATTGACGGCTTGTTTCATATCGTTCTTAAAGTCTTTAAAAAATCCCATAGGACCCTCCTTATATATGTACTATAGAAACGGAAATCCTGTGACGGCTCCATATAACTGTGCAACCAGATGATTCAGATGAATCACCCGAATCATTAGCACCACATTTAAAATGACAGAAGCCAGAATCAACAGGGATGCTATGATCAAGATTCCCTGTTTCATCTGGTTTATGCGTTTTCGATTTGTAGTTGCCGGTATCTTTTGCTCTGTCATCGGATAAGCCTCATTTCCCATTTAATGAAAGCAGATGAGGAGCCTTATCAACTCCTGTCCACATATGGGAAAATTATATCATATCCCTTCTGAAAATTATAGACCAAAAAAGAAATTCTTCAAAATCTCTCCTCCCTGTGGGGTCAGGATCGACTCCGGATGGAACTGAAGGCCGTATACAGGGTAGTCCTTATGACGGATGCCCATAATTTCACCGTCATCAGCGGTTGCTGTGATCTGAAGGCACGCAGGGATTGTATCCGGAAGCACTGCCAGAGAATGATATCTGGCAGCTTCTATCACCTTCGGCATTCCGTAAAAAATCGGACAGGTGGTATCAATGGTCACGTCTGACTTTTTACCGTGCATCAGGCGTCCGGCATAGGAAACGGTGGCACCGTAGGCTTCACAGATTGACTGATGTCCCAGACAGACACCCAGGATCGGGAATTCGCGGCCCAGTTCCCGGACGACCGGGATACAGACGCCTGCATCGGCAGGACGACCGGGCCCCGGTGATAAAACCAGAGCGTCCGGATGCAGTTCACGGATCTGGGAAACCGTCAGTTCATCATTCCGGATCACACGGATATCCGGACGAAGGGTACCGATTAGCTGATATAAGTTATAGGAAAAGCTATCATAATTATCGATTAGTAGTATCATTACTCAATTCCTCCTTCTGCATCCTTCAGTGCACTCATTACCGCTTTTGCTTTATTGATACATTCCTGATACTCTTTTTCCGGAACGCTGTCAGCCACGATTCCGGCTCCGCTTCTGACGAAGATTTTTCCGTTCTTCTTAAATGCCAGTCGGATGGAAATACAGGTATCCAGATTTCCGGTGAAGCCCAGATAACCGATGGCACCGCCATAGATGCCTCGTTTGTTGTTCTCCAGCTCATTTATGATCTCGCAGGCACGCAGCTTCGGTGCTCCGGATAAGGTTCCTGCCGGAAGAACGGCATCGACCGCGTCAACGGCAGAGAGGTCATCCCGCAGTTCTCCGCGTACTGTGGATCCGATATGCATGACATGAGAGTATCGCTCAATGGACATATATTTTTCGACTGCTACAGAACCGAACTTACTGATCCGGCCCAGATCATTCCGGCCCAGATCTACCAGCATATTATGCTCTGAACATTCCTTCTCGTCTGCCAGCAGCTCCTGCTCCAGCCGGAGATCTTCCTGCGTCGTCGTTCCTCTTGGACGTGTGCCGGCCAGCGGAAATGTGTGAAGTTCACCATCCTGTAGTTTAACCAGTGTTTCCGGAGATGCACCGGCGATCTCTATAGAGTCGCTGGAAAAGTAAAACATATAAGGAGACGGATTCAAGGTCCGCAGAACACGATAGGTATCTAAGAGGCTGCCTTCAAACTGTGCTTCCAGTCGATTGGAAAGAACAACCTGAAAGATATCGCCTTCCCGGATATAGTGTTTTGCCTTTTCAACCATATCGCAAAATTGTGTTTCGCTAAACAGCGGTTGAAAGTCTGATTTGAGATGACCGGGTGTATAAGCAGCAGGCTGCCCCATTTTCAGAAGTTGTTTCATCGCTTCCAGCTCCCGAATCGCCTCCGGGTAGGAATGATCCAGATCATCAGTAGATGCATTTGCAATCAACAGGATCTTCTGACGGAAGTTATCGAAGCAGATGACCTTATCAAACAGCATAAGGTCAACATCATTGAAGTGTTCCTCATCCTCTGCATCCAAAACAAGGGAGGGTTCACTATACTTGATATAGTCATAAGAAAAGTAGCCGACTAAACCACCGGTAAAGGCAGGAAGATTCGGAAGCTTCGGACTTTTATACTGCTCTAACAGGGATTTTAGATAGCTGCCCGGATGATTTGTCCGGAACTGCTGTTTGTTCCCGTGTTGGTCGGTTACGGTAACAGTGCCGTTTAAACAGGTTACTTCCAGCGTCGGATGATATCCGAGAAATGTATAACGTCCCCATTTTTGGGAGTCCTCGATACTCTCGAGAATGTAACAGTGCTTGCTTACATTTTGCAGAATCCGTAATACCTGTATCGGTGTATAGGAATCCGAATATATTTCCATTCCAATCGGTATTACGCGATAGTCTCCAGTGGCAGATACCTTTTTTGCTTCCTCCAGTGTGATCGTGTTCATAAGTGTGCTCCTTTCTGGTTTCATGCTAGCTCTGACGCAATGGGACAGATAAGATCCGGCGGAGCCGGTAATGAATCGCATAAAAAAATCCCTGACAACTATAGATTATCTATAGCTGTCAGGGACGACTCATCATAACTGTCAACTCGCGGTGCCACCCTGTTTCATGGAACAACCATGCTCTCAGAAATACTAACATATCTCCGGCTACTAACGTAAGCCTTACGTCGTAGAATACTCGGCAATATACCTTTGACTACGCCCTCAGCAGTCCATTTGACCGGTGGTTACCTGTCTGGTTCTCAGCATCCCAGACTCTCTGTACAGCACCTCTCCCGCCGTTATCTCTGCGTCATCGGTTTCTCATATTTATGTGCTTATTATACTAGGTTGACATTATTTGTCAAGTGAATTCAGATATTGGATCATACCGGGACCTAATGCAGCCGTTGGTCTTGCCAGAAATCCGTGCTTTTCATAAAAGGATTCCCGACCCTTGGCGCACATCAGGCAAAACATCATCTCGGACCCCTCCTGCCGCAGCTCTTCCACCCGATTTTTTAATCGAGTCAGAATCAGAGAGCCGATCCCCCGGCCCTGTACCTCCGGTAATACGATCAGATCCTGCACATAACAAATAACAGCACCGTCTCCGACCAGACGTCCCATGCCGACACATCTGCCGTCACGATAGGCAGACACAACATACAGACTGTTTTTTAACGCCAACTGCGCCTGCTCCGGTTTTAAAACCTTCCAGTGGACACCGGCACGGAGTGCCAAATAGGTATCAACATCCAGTTCATTTATTCTTAGCTCTACTTCGTCCATATTCAACCCTTCTTACAGACGAACCGGGATTCCTCTGCCCTGCAGATAGTGCTTCAGATCAGAAATCTCCAGTTCTTTATAGTGGAATAGAGAGGCTGCCAGTGCGGCATCTGCCTTTCCTTCCGTGAGTGCTTCATAAAAATGCTCCTTTGTACCGGCACCACCGGAAGCAATCACAGGAATTCCTACATTTTCTGATACCAGTCGGGTAAGTTCAATGTCATATCCGGCCTTTGTTCCGTCACAGTCCATGCTGGTAAGAAGAATCTCACCGGCACCCAGGCGTTCTACCTGCATTGCCCATTCAATCGCATCCATTCCCATGTCGATTCGACCGCCATTTTTATAGATATTCCATCCGGAACCATCTTCCCGCCGCCGGGCATCAATTGCCACCACTACACACTGACTGCCAAACTTATCGGCAGCCTCCGATATTAACTGCGGACGATCAATGGCTGAGGAATTTACAGATACCTTGTCTGCACCTTCCCGCAGGATCGCACGGAAGTCTTCGACAGTACGGATACCGCCACCGACAGTAAACGGTATAAATACGGTTTCGGCAACTCTTCGTACCATATCCACAACGATTGCTCTGGCATCGGAAGATGCTGTAATATCCAGAAATACCAGTTCATCCGCCCCTGCCTTATCATATGCGGCTGCGATCTGAACCGGATCGCCGGCATCCTGCAGATTCACAAAGTTAACGCCTTTTACAACTCTGCCATTTTTTACATCCAGACAGGGAATCATTCTCTTTGTATGCATTATTCTGCCTCCTCTGGTTCTATGAAATTCTTCAGAATCTGAAGACCTACCGCACTGCTCTTTTCCGGATGGAACTGGCAGGCGTATACATTCTTATGCTCTACCGATGCGTGAATCTTTGTAGAGTAAACAGTGGTAGCCGCCACATCCTCCGGATGGTCGGCCTGCAGATAATAGGAATGAACAAAATATACATACGGATGGTCAACCAGTCCTTTGAATAGGTGTGCACCCGGTTTGATATCCAGAGAGTTCCAGCCCATATGCGGAATCTTCAGCCCCGGTGCGTCCGGAATCCGCAGAATCCGACCGTCCAGAATTCCAAGACCGGTTACCCCCGGTGTTTCCTCACTGCTTTGAAATAGTAGTTGAAGACCCAGACAGATTCCGAGAAACGGAGTCCCTTTATCTACGACATCATAGATCGTATTTACCAGCTGATATTCCCGAAGCTTCGCCATCGCGTCTCCGAAGCTACCAACCCCCGGAAGGATTACCCGGTCACTGCTTAGGATCTGATCTCGATCCCGCGTAATACAGGCTTCCTGTCCCAGATAATTTACGGCTTTTTCGACACTTTTAATATTCCCTGCATCATAATCGATTATTGCTACCATTCTGTCACATCCTCTATTGTATATTATTGTTCCGACGTGTTGGAATAACTCATGCCGTCGGTTAAATCCATGATCGTATCTGTATAAGTCTGTGCATCCATAGTCAGAAGATCTTCTGCGTCGGTTAAGGACAGATGGAAGTCTGTATCCAGTGCGCGCAGAATCATATCTCGGACTGTATCCATATCACTTGCAATATCCAGTGAAGCGGCAGTATCATAATATTGATCGTAACGAGCCAGTCCCTGAATCAGTGCGTCCAGAGCCAGATCCGGCCGATCCATAGTGACATAGTTTTGATATGCTTCATACTGGCGTTCAACATACATAACAGTGGTTACTTTATCGCCCAGCTCCTGATCGTGCTTCTTTAAGTCAACGCCTAACAGCTCCCGATAGGCAAGTCCATACTTCTGGCGTTCAAAATAGTTCGAAGCCTTTACAACCACCTGTGTGTAATCAAATATATTCGTACCTGCGATGATGACACCGCCGATTCCCAGGAAGAACAGCATAACAATTACAACCAGAACCTTATTCAGCTTCTTCGGCGGACCCTCTGTCGCCAGTTCCCTAGCTTCTGCTTCCCGGATTGCTGCTTTTTTAGCTGCCAGTCTGGCAGTCTTTTCATCCTGCGATTTCTTTTTCTTTTCGTTGGCTTCCGCCTTTTTTGCCTGCTTTTCTTTCTTTTTCTCCAGTTTTGCCTGCTTCTTTTCTTCTTTTTCCTGTTCGATGGCCTCTAACTGCTCCGGTGTAGGCTCCTCATCTTCATCTTCTCCAAACAGGACATCCATGAAGCCGCGTTTCTTTTTCGGTGCTTTTGATATATCAGTAACATCCTTTAGTTCCTCCGGTATCTCAAAGTCCGGAATCTCTTCTTTTGTTGAATCTGTTTCTGCTGTGGGTGCTGTATGTTCGATCCCCAGCATTGCAAATAAATCATCCATATCACTGCCGGAAGCCTCGGCATTCGCCTGGGACGTTTCTGACTCAAGTGCAGTCTCAAATATTGGAGCCGGTTCCGATGCAGGATCAGCCTCCGGCGTCGGAGCCGGTTCTGCTTCGGGTGGTATCTCCGTCCCGGTATCATCTGTTGTATCCGGGGATCCAAAGATTTCATCCATGAGTGTGTCCAGATCATCTCCCGGTTCGGATGCATCGGATGCCACTGAGGAATCATCAGATGCAGGGATAGGAACTGTAGAATCCGATATGTCCATAGAGTCTGCTATATCCGTAGGATCGAGTGCTCCTGCTGTCGAATCGGCTTCTTCTGCGTGCTTCAGCTTCTGGAATTCTGCCTCGAAATCATCATCGGAATCATCCAGATAATGTTCGTCGATATCCATATCGGAAAATGGATCAGTCTCTGCCTGAGGTATTGAAACACCCGGATTCATCTTTGTTACATCTATATCATCAAAATCAATATCATCAAAGTTCATGGAATCCATATCCAGATCCGCCAGATCATCCAGATCATCCAGATCCGCCAGATCTTCGGTTGGAATCTCTGCATCGGACCAGGCAACATCCTGAATTTTGCCTGCATCATGGTCTAACGTATGTTCCAACTCATCAGAGGATTCTGTTACCGTAGTATCCGGGGCAGATGTACGCGTCGGCTCCGGATCCAGGGCAGAGTCTTTATTCTGTTCTTCAGCCTCTTTTAATAATCGATCTAAGTAATTCTCGTCCATGTGTACCCCACCTTCTTTACGAACGCTTTCTTGTTAACTATACAATAAGCACCGTCAAAAAACAAGTTGCATTTCAAAGAGAAATATTATATATTATAGGTGTTTCGTTGGTGGTACATCATAAAAGGAGGGAATAATATGAAATCTTCAATGTATATGGAATTCCAGGGTAAACAGTTAGATGAAAAAGAAATCGTGGCAAGTGCGAAGAAAATCTGGGTGGAAAGCGGAAATAAGGCTGCAGATTTAAAGTCACTGAAGCTTTACATTAAGCCGGAAGAGAATACAGCATACTATGTATTCAACGATGAGGTTACCGGTTCCTTTGTATTAGATTAAATACATACAGGTTGTAAATAAAAGAACAAGCAGGTAAGGATATCACATCTTCCCCTGCTTGTTCTTTTTGTTATTTGATTATTGATCGTATCCAACCAGTTCGTCGATGATATGTACCAGATCTCCAATCTCCGGTTTTGACACCTGTGCATTTGCACCCAGACGATCGCCTTTTCGCTTCATGTCGTCATTAATCAGAGATGAGAATATGATGATTGGAATATTTTTCAGTTCATCATCTTCACGAATCAGTCGTACCAGTCTGTGACCATCCATAATCGGCATCTCAATATCTGTAATCAACAGTTTTGCTCCATATTGAACACCGTGGTTCTTTTTCAGGGCAGTTAAGACATCCCATGCCTCCTGACCGTTCGCCTTAAGTGTCAGATTTGTATATCCTGCCTGATTCAATGCATCATGTAACATGGCAGACAACATCGGTGAATCCTCGGCAATCAGAATCGGAACGTCGCTTCTCTTCCGCTCGCCCAGTTCTGCGATCTCAGATACTTTCAAGCTGGTTTCCGGACAAATCTCTTCTACAATCCGTTCGAAGTCCAAAATCAGAATCAGCTTATTATCCTTCTTGATAATACCGGTTGCCATACCGGTTCCGTTTGAATTGATCGTCACATCCGGCTTTACTATATCTGTCCAGGAAACCCGGTGGATCCCCAGTACCTGTTCAACACGGAATCCTATGTGGAGATTATTAAAGTTCGTAATAATCAACATATCAGAGCTTGTATCGCCTGTGTGTTCAAATCCCAATATGGTAAACAGATTCATAACTGTGATAATATCGCCTCTTGGCATAAACATCCCCTCGATACAAGGATGTGCGTTCGGGATCGGTGTAATCGGCTGCATGGTCAGAATCTCTTTAACCTTTGCCACATTAATACCATAGTGATTCCCCCCAACGATAAATTCCAGAACCTCCAGTTCGTTTGTTCCGCTTTCCAGTAAAATATTTGTCTCCAAATTCATCAACCCCATTTCTATTGTATATGAATCACAGATTCTTCATTCTTGTATGTAACACGGATATCCAGTGACTGAATCTGTGAAATCAGATCCTTCGATATCTGAAACACTAAAACTGCGGACTGTTCATTTCCGGCAGGTACTACACTCTCATAGGTACCCAGATCATCCATCAGGATCGTCAGCATCGGACTGGCTGCTTTGGTCTGATTATAGACCAGCTTATAGTTAATATCTGTATTCAAAAGATCAACCGCAATATCCTGTGCAGTGATGTTTGCAATATCAAACTTTATGACGACCAGTTGATAACCCGGATCTGCTTCCAGATAAATAAAAGCACCATCCTGATCTACGGATGGATATCGATCCAGAAACATGCACTGATTATATGTTATGGATATGCCCTCCAAGCCTACGATCTTCCCAATATCGATCTCACCCGCTGCATCAGAAGAACCGGTTGTATCTTCTGATGCGGGTGACTCGGTAGAGGAACTCTCCTGCGGTGGCTGAGTTGAAGGTTCTTCGGTTGTTCCTTCGGTTGTACTATCCGTCGAGGGAGCCTGCGTTGTCTGCTCCGTTGCCGGAACCTCCTCTTCTACGAGGGAACTGGTATAGTCCCGATCATATTTTAACAATAAATCTGCAGCATATTCTGCAATCACCCGATTTTCTTCCTCCGACAGTTCTACCCCGCACCCTGTCAGAGTAACGGATAATACCAAAATAGCTAACAGGCACCATAGTTTTTTCACACGGCACCTCCCATAAATATTCAATTTATTTTAACACATTTCCTAACGATCATCAAGAAATATCCGCGTCCAGATTGAAATAAAATTCTACACCATCGTCTACATTTCGGACACCGTATGCCTTGCCGTGTGCTTCCATAGCAGCGGCAACAATGGATAATCCGATTCCGCTTCCGCCGTATTCTCTGGTTCTTGCCTTGTCCTCCTTATAGAATTTGATCCAGATCTTGTCAAGTTCATCCTGTGGAATCTGCTTGCCGGTGTTATAGACGATCACCTGCAGTTCTTTCTCCATCGGAACCAGACGGACAGTAATTTTTCCACCCGGTGTGACATAATGGATCGCATTGGTGATATAATTCGTTACAACTTCTTCAATCAAAAACTCATCGGCCCATACATATTGTGGCTGATCTGTCTGGATCTCCAGTTCCGCCTTTGTGTCCTCACGCAGAATATCAGATGCCTGACATACGTTCTGAATCAGTTCAACAATATCAAATCGGGTCATTTCAACCTGGCCCTGTCCGAATTCCAGTTCATTTAAGGACATTAGCTTCTTAACCATATTGTTCATTTTATTCGCTTCATCCATGATGACTTCACAGTAGAATGTCTGACTCTCCGGATCATCATTGATGGATTCCTTTAGGCCCTCGGCATATCCCTGGATCAAAGCAATCGGCGTTTTCAGTTCATGGGATACCTGTGAAAGAAAGTCCTTTCGCATCTCATCGATCTGGATCTTTTTCTCAATATCATGATGAAGCTCTGCATTTGCCGTCTTTAGTTCTGAAATCGTAGACTCAAGCTTGGTTGAGAGCTGATTCATACTGTTTCCCAACTCTCCGATCTCATCCTTACTCTTTACAGTAACCTTTGCATTAAAGTCAAGGTCACACATACGTTTCGCAACGATCGACATATCATGGATCGGCTTTGTGAAATAGCGGCTGATACAGGATATCACGATCGCCGCCAGAAGCAGAATGGCGATACTGAAGTATAAAAAGATTTTATTCGTAAAGGTGACACTATTATTGACTGCGTCCATGGAAGTCCGGATAACGATCAGGTAGCCGTTACTTAAATATCCGGTCAGGTCATAGTAGCCGGTCTTCATCCGATCATCCTGATGTTCTTCAATCACATATGGGCGGTCTTCATCCAGAAATCCGGGATTGTCCATCAGCTTCGTCATAGAACGCAGGCTGTCGAACATGGTTCCCTTTTCATTTGTAGTCGTATAGATCTTTGTAGAACCGTCACTAACAACGATAATGGCATTATTCGGATTGTTTAATCCTTCGAATCCGGTCTTTAGTTCATCATCCGTCCATGTGCTGTTCGAAAACAATTCATCCACCTGTTCATACAGGCTCTCAAGGTTTGCTTCTGCTCGTGTCTCAAACCAGAGAAAGGAACTGCGGTGATATAAGATCCAACTGGTAGCGATAATCGCTCCGATAAAGAATATGGAAACAGCAGTCAAACGAAATTGAATCGAATGTTTCATGCTTTCACCTCAAACTTATAACCCATTCCCCAAATGGTCTTTATATATTCCCCTTTATCCTTGAGCTTGCTTCTCAGCTTCTTCACATGGGTATCAATGGTTCTTGCATCTCCGAAATAATCATAATTCCATACATTGTTCAGGATCTTTTCTCTGGATAATGCAACTCCCTGATTCACCACAAAGTAGTGTAAAAGCTCGAATTCCTTGAAACTAAGCTCAATCGGTTCGCCATCGATCTTTACCTGATGGGCATTGACATCCATTACAATGCCGCCTGCCTGTATCACATCCTCCGCCTGCAGGTTGCTGGTACGACGCAGTACAGCTTCTACACGGGCAACCAGGATCTTAGGACTAAATGGTTTTGTAATATACTCATCAATGCCCAGATTGTACCCCAGAAGTTCATCCCGTTCATCAGACTTTGCGGTTAACATGATGATCGGCACCTTGGAATACTGGCGGATCTCCTTGCATACCTGCCAGCCATCCATCTTTGGCATCATAACATCAAGAATCACCAGTGCAATGTCTTTGTTGGCAAAAAAGACATCCAGGGCCTCCTCTCCGTCTCCGGCTTCTAACACCTGAAAATCCTTGTGTACCAGAAAGTCTTTTACAAGCTTTCTCATTCTGCTTTCATCGTCAACGACTAGTATCTTAATCTTATCCATGATTATATACCCCCAGCGGTTTTCTTTTTATCAGTGTAACAGAGGAATATGTTAAATCTGTGAAATCCATTTCATTATTCTTCTGTCTCGTCAAGAACAGGGGATGGAATTCCCAGTTCCTGCTCTTTTGCCCGTATCACAGCTTCCCGCTGATTCAGACTTTCTTCCCAGGAAGCATATTTGTTCAGCACCTTGTTCTCGGCATTGATATAGCCGGTATTGGGATTTAACGCCGCAACGGCAAACATGGCAAGAATCAATACGATACAGCCACCTATGATAATATAGTGCCGCTTCTGACGGACACGCAGAGTCTGAAGCTCCACATTCAGATCTTTTACGATATTGGACTGCGATGGATCAACACCGGAACGACCATCAATCGGAACACATGGTAAAGAAAGATGCTCCGATTCTGAATGTTCCTCCAGATATTCCCGAAATTCACTCAAAAACTGATATCCGACAGGGGTATGAAAGACATTTCGTTTTACCAGCCGTGTGTAAAGCTCCTGCATATCTGCCAGATCCGTAAAGTCTATCCTTGCTTTCAGTGCATCGATATTTTGTTGCTCTTTCTCAGCCTGTCGGGCGTCTTTGGGATTATCAAATTCATAATTTCCGATTATCCAGCGATCCTGTGGCTGTGGGTCTTGTGTTTGTTTCTGTTCGGATTCCATTCAAATCTCCCCCTTTCTTTCTGAAAGTACAAGGGGTATTCAAAGCCACCGCCTGAACACCCCTTGTCATAGATATAAGATATATGTGATTATTCTGCCTCTGTTGTAGCGGCTGCTGCGGAACCGGTCAGAGTGATCTCGTGTTCATCGGCTAACGCCTGCACCTGCGACTCGTAGTCTGCAAAGATCGTCTCAGACTCTGCAATCAAATCATCCGCATCATTCAGCATATCGGTATCGCAGTCTGTAATAGCCTCAGCCACCTTCTGTAAAGCTTCCATCTGCTTGCTTGCACCATCTACACATACCGCCTTGACAGCCTGCACCTCTTCTGTCTCCGGTGCGACTGCATCGAGTGCATCTAAGTATTCCTGATACTTCGGAATAATCGTATCGTTTAATGCGGTTAAGAGCTGCTGGGAATCCGCATCCTCACCGGATACCTTTGCATTATACTCATCGATTGCTTCCTTCTGAAGAGCCTGAGCATCAGACATGTCTGTTAAATAGGTATACAGATCATCCTTTACCGGATCACTCTTTCCACAGGCTGTTGCAGAAAGCATCAGACCAGCCAAACATACTGCTACGGTTATCTTCTTTATGAATCGTTTCATATCCTATCTCCTATGTATTTCTTATAATGATTGTATGTATGATTATTTATATATTGTATGATAGATTCGAAACGAAGTCAATGCCGGTTCTGCATTATTTCTTAATCTTTCTTCTTATAAAAAGCCAGATACATATCCCTGCAAAAACTACCGCAGCCACTATTAGTATCGGAATCACCGGAATTGTCTGAATGTCTGTATTGATCAGTTTAAGCCCCTGATAAAGTGTGTATACACCAAACACAGAGAATATTGCGAATGCCAGTGTATTTAGCAATCCTTCCGGCACCTTACTCTTTAACAGATACCCTACCAGCATTCCGAGAATGTCTGCTGCAAAAAGTCCCAGAGAACAGCCAAGCCATACAATCAGTGCTGCGCCCATCCCCTCGTTTGCACCAAATGTGATAGCGGTCAACTGTGTCTTATCGCCAAGCTCTGCTACAAAGAATGTACAGAAGACTGCCAGAGGTGCGAATTTAATCTTTGATTTCCCATCTTCTTCCCCTTCATCGTCATCATCACCGGCGATCGTAGATGCAGCAAAATACAGAAATGCCAGTGCTGCAATGGTCTTAATGAGCCAGTCCGGAATAAATTCACTCACAAGTCCGCCTGCAAGAACAGCCAGTCCATTCAGTACAAGAATTGCAGCGGCCGTTCCCAATATAATATCCTTCAACTTATATTTAGATGTAAGTGCAATCAGCATAAGCTGCGTTTTATCTCCCATTTCTGCTATGAATTCCGTTAAAAATACTTTGAAAAATAATAGCATGTATCTTCTACTCCATTTATCTTATTATAATATAAACCGCATATGCGGCATAAAGTGCAACCATTACAAGTCCTTCGATTCTTCCAATCTTCTTTTTGGTTCCTGCAAATATCCATACACAGATTGTAAATCCGATCAAAACACACAGATCAATAATATTCTCTGTAATGATACTGATTGGACTGATTGCAGATGCGATACCGAGTACCATAAGGATGTTAAACACATTGGAGCCGATGGCATTACCGAGTGCCATATCAACCTCATTCTTTCTGGCTGCCACTATAGAGGTTACAAGCTCCGGAAGGGATGTTCCTATGGAAACTATCGTCAGTCCGATCAGGGTCTGACTCATTCCGAGATCACTTGCGATCCTTGATGCGGCATCTACAGTTATATCTCCGCCGATGGCAATCGCAGCCGCTCCGCCGATGATGAAAAGGATACTGATCGGCACTGAACGCACCTTAATCTCTTCATCCGAACCGCCTTCAATCTCCACCTTTCTGCCTTCTTTGCTTGCTTTTAATGCAATCCTAACCATGTAGAAAATGTACCCTGCAAAGATTGCAATGAATATTGCACCATCAAGATGTCCCAGTGTCATATTTGATTTATCGCCCAGACCGACGATTCCCAGAAGTAATAAAAGTCCCGCACAGATAAGGGAAAGAGGGATATCCCGCTTTATTGTTTCCTTTGCAACATTTACCGTTGCTATCATCGCACACACACCAATCACAACCATCAGATTGAAGATGTTGGAGCCCACGACATTACTTACCGCAAGTTCATTATTGCCTACAATCGAAGCGGATACACTCACCGCTGTCTCCGGAAGGGATGTCCCCATTGCAACGATTGTCAGTCCGATAATGATAGACGGAACATGCAGTCTCTTTGCCACACTGGAGCTTCCTTCCACAAAGAAGTCTGCACCTTTAATAAGCAGTACGAACCCTATGACAAGGAACAAAACAACAAGTGCAAATGGGGCGTTGTTAATAAAATTTTCCATGGCTTTCTCCTTTTCATTCTCCACAACAGTATTGCCAGCCGAAACATCTGCGATCACCGGTATCCGGATAAAAAAAGGCTCATGTATATCAACTATCTGCCAGTGTGTAGATACCGGCGGTTAATCGATATACATGAGTCTCATTATTTAAGATTTGCCAGATTATACTCTCTATTATAATCAGAATGTTGACAAACCACACTTTCGCGCTAACTACTCCCTCATGGAATATTGAATTACTTGATAAATAGTATCAAATGTTGTCATGTGTGTCAACGCTTTTTTACAAATTGTTTTCAGATTTGAAGATCTCTCTGAGTTCTTTTTCGGCATCTGGATATCCATCAGCACCAGATCATATTTATCCTCCGGCGCTTCATTTATAATATTAACAGCCTCTATACCATCCTCTGCGCAGTCTACACAGATTCCTGTTTCTTCCAGAAGTTCTACTGCAATCTCCCGATTCAACGCATTATCTTCTACAACAAGAACTCTCCTGCCACTGTAATCACATACATTTTCCTGGCTTTCGTCATATAGTTACTACATCTTGTAATAATTCCCCCAAAAAGCCACGGCAACCCATCGAATGCCCATGATATCGCATCGCTGACGAGCCTGACAATATTTGAAATCAAAGTTGCTGTTTACATTTCTTTAATACAGCCAATAATGTGTCCATCATTTCTACACCAGGCATATGTCCTGTGTCAGCAACCACCTTGCAATCTAAATTTGCATTATTGCAATTATTCACTAATTCTTCTACTGATTTTGTAGAAGCAACTATATCTGTATCGCCCTGCAAAATTATGTACGGAATTCGAACACTTTTTAATTGCTCGGTAAGGTTAATATGTATTATTTCTTTCCACAATGAAGTATTCTTCCTATATCCGTTTACCATAATTGCTTTAAAATCCTTCATTTTGTAATCAGGACTCGCCAACAATCCTTTTATAATAGTTCCCATTGGTGCTTTCTTACCAATTTTATTTTGATATGCATTTGTATATTTACGGAGTGCACTTGATATCAATTGCAAGTCTTTTCCTTTAAAATTATCTACTGTTACATTTTTGATTCTTTCTAGCTTCTTTACAGGAATATTTGTTTGTGCTAACGTATCCCTCACTTCATCACAAATAAATACATTTTTAATTATCTGACCACAAGCAATAACACAATCAACGGCATATGGATTCTTTTCCAATAACTTAGCACTTAGTATAGACCCCCAAGAAGTTGAAAATATCATTATCTTGTTATTGGGAAATTTAACCTTTATATTTGCTATCAGTTCTTCCGTCATCTTAACAAAGGAATCAACAGAAAACGAATCGTTAATCACATGGTTATTTATTCCACAGCCAAGTTGGTCCCAATAAACCATAATAAACTCATCTGTAAATACTGGGAATAATCCTCTACATCCAACCGAAAATGGTATCGGTGTCCCCGGTCCACCATGCAAGGTTATAACTATTGGATTATCTTTACTTTTACCTTCTATCAACACCTTCTGTTGAAACTCTCCAAGAGAAAAAGAACATAATTCCGAAATTTCATTATTGGATTTTATCTTTTTATTATTCATTCCTCTATCCTCTCCATTATGCAAAAAATTCCGATTGTTAAATTCATATCCGCATTATATCATAAA